>Ga0209415_10007168_pt1 | contig 19510 bp, 16 predicted proteins | sample PeaSoiSIISIP2007_FD_187696 | JGI IMG/M metagenome (GOLD analysis project Ga0209415, IMG submission 187696) | Peat soil microbial communities from Weissenstadt, Germany - SII-SIP-2007 (SPAdes) (version 2) | ecosystem: Environmental > Terrestrial > Soil > Wetlands > Peat | place: Germany... | reverse complement strand
GATACGTCCTCCTCGCCTCAAGAAGTCGAGGTCCTCGAGGACCCCGTAGACCCTCGTGCGCGTCTTCATCTCCTCGATGCTCGCCTTGATCTCCTCCAGTGGTTTGCCGCTCTCTGATTGGTCCACCGCCGAGAGGACGAGCATTCCCTGTCCGAGGGTGATGGTGAGCGAGTCGACGACCTGCACCGGTATGCGGTCGCTCGCCAAGTCGGCAGCGGTGCAGGCGGCCTGATACGTGGCGGAGAGCCCGGAGGAGAGCGTCACGCAGAGGACGCCGGAGTGACCTTCGTCGGCTGCTTCTAGGAAGGCGTTCTGGAAGAGTCCTGGGGCTGGCGCGGCGGTCTCGGGGATGATCGTCCCGGTGACCACGCGGTCCCAGAATTCCTTCGTCGAGAGTTCCTCCCTGTCGACGAGCTCCTCCTCTCCGAAGCGAATGGTGAGGGGCACGACGCGAACTCCGCGGTCTTCGATCGTCTCTGGCGCCAGATCACAGGCACTGTCGGTGACCACCTTGATGCCTGGCATCGGTCTCCCTCCGTCGCTAATCGTTGAGTCTGCCACGCACCGGCCCGCCCGGGTCGGGCGGACGCGTCGGTCCGAGCCTCCCTGGTCGGTAGGGGGGCCGCCCCGCTGGAGCGAGTGGCGCGGGGGGCGCGGGCGCCCCCTGGCGGGAGCGGCCCCGGAGCCCCATTCGGCGCTTCGGGGTTGCCCGAGTCGGGCCCCTCGACCGCGATTCGCCGGCTCCTTGTTCGACTCTCGACCGGGCTCGGCCGACCCCCGGGTCGCTTCGATCAGGGTCTCCCGCGGGATCCCCTGCGCCGGGCCTCCGACGCCGGGGGGCTCCCGCTTCGGGCCCCCCACCAGGCCCTCGACGACGAACCGTCCCCGACCCCGGCCGTTCACCCGGCCCCGGCCCACCGGGTCCGTTCTCACTCTCGCGGCCCCTGCTGAAATGCGCGAGCGCCCCGGCTGCGAGCACGTACCCGACGGCACCCGCCGCCACGCCGAGCGCCACCCTCGCGAGCAGACCGAGGCCCCGCTGAGAGGCGGTGACGTTGCTGCCGAGCACCGCCCCGATCAACAGGGCGATGCAGGCGAGCAGCACGTGTGACAGGGGACGCCTCAGCCACTGAGCGCCGAGGCCCCCGACCTGGCTTCGCACGCGGGCCAGTGCCGCGACCGCAGCCACCGTGTAGGCGATCGATATGGAGAGAGCGATGCCGCGCACGCCGAGTGGAGCAGCGAGGGCGATGGCGAAGACGATGTTGATGCTGTTCTCGAGCACGTAGAGCCAGAACGCAGAGCGCAGGTCCTGGATGGACTGCAGCACTCTGATCGCGTAGAGGAACAGACAGAACCCCGGCAGTCCGAGCGCGAGCATGGCGAGGGATGTGGCCGTCGGAACCGTCTGTGACGGTGTGCTCGCGCCGTGGGCGAGCAGAAGTGCGACTCCGGGCCTCGCGAGCACGAGAAGACCGGCCGCGGCCGGGACGATCACAGCCAGCATCGCCCTCATGCCCACCGCCATCCGCCTCCGAAATGCAGCGGGGTCGCCCGTGGTCCACAGATGGGTGAGCTCGGGCGCTGTCGCAGCCATGATCGAGACCGCCACGATCCCGTAGGGGAGCTGGAAGAAGGTGTAGGCGTAGGTGTAGGCGGTGACCGCCCCCTGTCCGACCTTCTCCGACATCGCGAGCACCACGAGAAGTGCGATCTGGTTCGCCATGACGAGGCCGAAGGTCCAGCTCGAAAGGCGCAGGATGGTCCGGACCGCCTCGTGCCGGAAGTCGGGTCGCCAGGTGAGCCTCAATCCCGCACGACGCAGGCTCGGGAGCATGAGAAAGGCCTGTGCCACCACACCGAGTGTCGTGCCGAGGCCTAGGAGCAGCAGCTGCCACCGGTGATCTGCGACCCCTGCGACCGAGGAGTGTCTGACCACGGTGGCGAACCAGAACAGGATGCCGATGAGCACGACGTTGTTGGCGATCGGAGCGAACATCGGCGCACCGAAGCGCCGCCGCGCGTTCAAGAGGGCCGTCGCCAGGCTCACGAACCCGTAGCAGGTGAGCTGGGGCACGAAGAGGAGCAACAGGTCTGTCGCGACATGACGCGTCTGGCCCACGTGCGCCGACCGGTTGAGAGAGGTCGTAGCGTCTATGACGAAGGGTGTGATCGCGAAGAACACGACCGTCGCGACACCGATGACGATCAGCGTCACGCTGGCGACTGCCGAGATCGCCTCCCACGCCTCGTCCTCGCTCCTTGTAGCGAGGCGCTCGACGAAAACCGGGATGAAGGTGGCGGACACGATCCCGCCGAGCACAATGTCGTGGATGACGTTCGGGATCGTGTTCGCGAGGTTGTAGGAGTCGGCGAGGGTGGACGTCGAGCCGAGCGCGTACGCGAGAGCGAAGATGCGAAGGACCCCGGTGACGCGCGACAGGGTCGTGCCGACCGCCATGAGCATCGTGGCGCGACCGATTCTCTGGGCTTCCCCCCTCGAAAGGGTCACGTTTCCGCTCACGCGGGCGCGTGCGCCCCGCGCCCGTGGGCCGGGCGCCTCGACTGTCTCCGTCGCATATAGGTCCGGCCCCACCAGGCGAGGAGAACGACCACGGCGACGACGGAGATAGCCGTCGCCACGGCCGAGGTGGACAGCGACCGAACCGTGATCTGCCCGCTCGTGAGGACGAGGGAGTCGGCCGGGCTCGTGAGCGTCACCGAGATCCGGAAGTCACCCGATGCTCTCGAGCGCATGTGCACGTAGATGACGTTCGTCGGGTGGTCGACGACACAAGTCGAGGAGAAGCTCGACCTGCCGGCGGAGCTGTTCACCGTTGTGCCCCGGCAGGAGCTTCCGGGATCCTGGGACCCGGGGGGAAAGGCGAGCTTGTCGCTCGTGACGCCGACGACGACGGTCACCGGATACGGGAGCCGCTTCACGACCGTGATGGGGACCGGCGCCGCGTTCGAAGTCAGCCTGATCTCCCCGGCGTTCACCGACAGCGAGCGCAGCTGGTCGTCGAGGGCGTTCGAGACAGAAGTAACCGCGGCCTGCTGTTGCCTCGCGTCGAGCGTGCTCGACTCGGCCGCGAGCAACAAGTGATTCAGGACCTCGGCCTCCGAGGCTCCGGCGAGGCTCAGTGCCGAGACGGCGCTCGAGAATCCCGACACTCGGGCCCTCGCGGACTTGATCACACCTGCAGGGAGGCTGCCCGAGGAGACCGCGGCGGAGGGCTTGCGCGTCGAGGGCTGCAGAGGAGGCGCCCCCGGGGTCCCTCCGACCGGCACCTCGGAGAAGATGTCGGAGAGGGTCACCCCCCTCACGATCGGGTTCTGCTCGAGACCCCCGAGCAGGTCCGCCACGAAGCTCGTCTCGGTCCCCCAGGACGAGGGCGCCACCGCCACCACTCCCCTCGGGACCTCTGTGGCGGGCCGCTCGAAGTATGCGAGCTCGAGCTCGGCGAGCACTTGGCCGGCTGCAAGGGCGGGGTCGGCGTGCGGACCGGGCTGTAGGCGCGTCGAGACGCCGGGGTCGATCGTCTTTGCGGGAAGTGCCTCGGAGGCTGTGTCCCCGAGCCCGACGAGCTGGGTCCACGTAGTGGAGGGGGCCGCCCCCGACACGGCGTTCTGGGGGACCACGACCGCCTCGTACCCGAGGCCCGCGAGTGTGTTGAGCGCGGACTGGTTGAGCGGTCCCGCCGACACCCACGTCCTGCTCGAAGGACAGCTCAAGTGAAGCGGCGCACCCTCGAGCACAGACTCCCCTTCGCTCACCTGGTTGGACAGCTCGCCCGAGAGCCCCGCCGAGACGAGCTGTCCCGCGTCGACATCGGCAAACGGGCCGCACAGGGTCTCGCGCCCGGCAGAGGTGGCGAGCGCCCGCATCGCGACCAGGGTCTCCCCCGAGCGCGCGGAGGTCGCCGAGCGGGCCGAGACGTCGGATGCGAGAGCGCTCACCGTCTCGGGATCGGGCTCGACCGTCAGCGGGACCTTCGACCCCGAGATCGTGTCGACGAGCGCGTCGAGCTTCGAGAGCTCCGACGACTGCGGGAGTGCAACAGCGCCGCTCGAGGTCGCCTGCTGCACCGGCATCGACACGGGCACCACGAGCGAGAACCGGAGCGGCTGGGTGACAGGGGTCACCGCGTACACGAGGTAGGTGAGCAGCTCTGCGACATACGAAGAGGAGCCGCTCTCGAACAGCGCGATGCGAAGCGGGTAGACGCCGGCGCAATTCCCGATAACGCAGCCGAGGTCGGCGGTGAAGGGGCCCGGCTGCGGCGTCGTCTCGCCCGCGGCGTCGACGGGCACCGTGAGGTCGACCGCCCGGGGGTCCGACGGGTCGGCCGGGAGCGCGGCGAGCTCTATCGGCGTCTCCGAGCGCGAGATCACCGGGCTGTCGGGGGTTCCGTTGAAGGTCTGCTCCAGGCCCGAGCGCGTGGAGAGCTCCCTGTAGAGCGTGACCTCGAGAGAGAGCGAGCTTCGGTCGAGGTCCGAGCCGATCGCCAGCCGGGCCAGGAAGGACTGGTCCGGGGACACGTAGGCGGGTGGCGCCACGAGAGACAGGGCGCCCGAGGACTGGCCCTTCGACCCTGCGGCGTAGGACGCGACCCCGAGTGCCGGACAGAGGGACACGACTGCACCCACGAGCGAGCAGGCGACCACCGCAAGCCACCGCATCCTCTGACGCACGGCTCGGTCCTCCGTGCGGGCAGCCCCGCCTGGTGGGGCGATGCTCGCCTCGGTACGGTCCACCTCGGCGCACGAGCCTACTGTCAGCGCGAAGCACCAGGCAGTCGACAGGGCGGCAGTACCCTCGGCTGGGTGATACCCGAACGCTTCCAGCCCTTGGTCGAGGCGACCGCCGAGCTGGCGAAGCGCTTCGACGCTGCGGGCCGGTCCATATTCCTGGTGGGGGGGTCGGTCCGCGACGCCTTCCTGGCCGGCCCCGCACCCGGCAGAGGAGTCGGTGAGGGTGCCCACGTCGTCGATGCGCCCGACCTGCCCGACTTCGACCTCACCACCGACGCCCTTCCCGACGAGGTCGAGCGCATCCTGAGGGGCTGGGCGGACAGCGTCTGGCTGCAGGGCAAGAGGTTCGGGACCGTCGGGGCGGCGAAGGCTGGCCGCCGCTACGAGATCACCACCTTCAGGGCAGAGGTCTACGACCCCGACTCGCGCAAGCCCGAGGTCGCCTTCGGTGACTCGATCGAGCTCGACCTCTCCCGTCGCGACTTCACCGTGAACGCGATGGCGATGAGGCTCCCCGACCTCGAGCTCGTGGACCCCTACGGCGGTCTCGACGACCTGGCGTCGGCGAGGCTGCGGACGCCTCTCGATCCCGAGGTGTCTTTCGGGGACGACCCGCTCCGCATGCTGAGAGCGGCGCGCTTCATCTCTTCTCTAGGGCTCGAGCCCGAGGAGCGACTCACCCTCGCCGTCCGGCAGATGCACGAGCGCCTGAGAATCGTCTCTGCCGAGCGAGTCCGAGACGAGCTCGACAAGCTGCTCGTGACCGAACGGCCCTCTGTAGGCCTGTGGTTCTGCGTCCAGACCTGCCTGGCAGACGAGTTCCTGCCGGAGCTCCCCTCCCTCTCCCTCGAGCAAGACCCGATCCACCGTCACAAGGACGTCCTCGCGCACACCCTCGCTGTCGTGGACAAGACGTCACCGGACCGGCTCCTACGTCTGGCCGCCCTTCTCCACGACATAGGAAAGCCGCGCACCCGGGCCTTCGGGCCGTCGGGTGTCACGTTCCATTTCCACGAGGTCGTCGGGGCGCGAATGGCGCGCGAACGGATGACCGCGCTCCGCTACTCGCGCGAGGACACCGAGATCGTGACGCGCCTCGTCGAGCTGCACCTGCGGTTCCACACCTACCGGCTCGGCTGGACGGACCGGGCAGTGCGGCGCTACGTGCGCGACGCGGGGCCTCTCCTCGACAGGCTGAACGAATTGACGCGATGCGACTGCACCACTCGAAACGAGAGCAAGGCACGTGCTCTCGAACAGCGGCTCGACGAGCTCGACCGGCGCATCGAGGAGCTTCGGGCGCAGGAGGAGCTGGACTCGATCCGACCCGAGCTCGACGGGCGACAGGTCATGGAGCATCTGGGTCTGGCGCCCGGGCCCCTCGTCGGAGAGGCGCTCGAGTTCCTTCTGGAGCTGCGCCTCGAGGAAGGCCCCCTCGGCGAGACCGAAGCGCTGCGTCGCCTCGACGACTGGTGGTCGGAGAAGTCCTCCCGAAACAGCTGAGCGATGCGGCGAAGCCCGGGTCGAGGCGCGCTCACGCCGACGGGCTCTGTCCCCGTTGAAACGGGCCTCGTCCCTGTTGAACGGAAGCGCCCGGTGTCAGTCCTCCGGCCAGGATGGAGACGGCTCGCCCGCAGCGAATGAGTCGACCATCCGGCGCGCCTCGTCGTCGTGGAACTGCACCGGCGGCGACTTCATGAAATAGGCGCAGGGGCCGAGAAGCGGCCCGCCGATCTTGCGGTCGAGCGCCAACTTGGCGCAGCGCACCGCGTCGATGATCACGCCCGCGGAGTTGGGGGAGTCCCAGACCTCGAGCTTGAGCTCGAGATTGAGCGGCACGTCACCGAAGTTGCGGCCCTCCATGCGGATGTACGCCCACTTCCGGTCGGCGAGCCAGGGCACGTGGTCGGACGGGCCGATGTGCACGTCGTCAGCGTCGAGGACGTAGTTCTCGACCTGGCTCGTCACGGCCCGAGTCTTCGAGATCTTCTTCGACTCGAGGCGCTCGCGCTCGAGCATGTTCATGAAGTCCATGTTGCCGCCGAAGTTCAACTGGTACGTGCGGTCGAGTGCGAGTCCGCGGTCCTCGAACAACCTGGTGAGCACGCGGTGGACGATCGTGGCGCCGACCTGGCTCTTTATGTCGTCCCCGACTATGGGCAGGCCCGCGTCGCGGAACTTGCGCGCCCACGAGGGGTCGCTGGCGATGAAGACGGGGATCGCGTTCACGAATCCAACGCCGGCGTCGAGGCACGCCTGGGCGTAGTGGCGCTGAGCCTGCTCGGACCCGACGGGCAGGTAGCTCACGAGCACGTCCGCGCCGGCTTCCCGCAGGACCTCTGCGACGTCGACCGGCTCGGCCGGGGACTCCTCGATGCTCTGTGTGTAGTACGACCCGAGACCGTCGAAGGTCGGGCCCCGCAGAACGGTCACGTCGAGATGTCCGACGGATGCGAAGCGGATTGTGTTGTTCTGCCCGGCGAAGACAGCCTTCGAGAGGTCCAGGCCCACCTTGGCGGCGTCGACGTCGAATGCCGCTACGAACTCCACGTCGCCGACGTGGTACCCACCGAGCTCGACGTGCATCAGCCCCGGCACCGTGTCGCCAGGGCTCGCGTCACGGTAGTAGTCGACGCCCTGCACCAGCGAGCTGGCGCAGTTCCCCACTCCGGCGATTGCCACCCGGACCTTGCTCATAGAGGGTCTCCTTCCATCTGTCTCAGACCTTGCAGGCCCTGGAGAGCTTCGAGCTCTCGGGGCTCTTGTGGGGCAGGCAGTCCCGGCCCCTCGGTTGTCGTGCCCGCTTGGGCGCGAGCCGTCGACGCTGCAGCGCGTGCGCGCTCGGAGTCGATCAACTTGTCGATCCAAGAGACGTCGCGCTCGACGGACTCCTTCGCGTGCTCCATCAAAGAGCGCGCGTACACGTCGAGCCGGTGCTCGGATGCCGAGATGGCGTCGCGCACCTCGGCGAGCCGCTGCGCCAATTGCACGCGCCTGCGCTCGAGCAGGCGAAGGCGAGCCTGAGGCGGCAAGTACCGCGCGAAGGCGAGCCGCAGCCCGAAGCTTCGGGCATCGTCGTTGCTCGCGTCGCGCTCGGAGTCCAAGAGCTCGGCGAACTGCCGCCGGCCGTCCTCGGTGATCCGGTACACCTTCTTCCCGCGTCTCGAGCGGGTCGAGCTCGCACGCCGGGAGCGAAGCGCGGCGCGCTCGCCCGAGAGCGAGCCGGTCATGGGCACCTGGGAGCCCTCGTGCCCGGGATCCTCGATTGCCTCGACCGCTCCCTGGCGCTCGAGGCGGGACAGGGCCGGGTAGATCGACCCGAAGGACACGTTCGAGAGAAGGCCGAGGTCCTCGCGTAGGCGCTTACGGATCTCGTATCCGTGCAGGGCTTGGGTCTCGAGAAGCCCCAGGATGGCGAGCTCGAGCATCATCGGCCTCGCAGGGGCTGGGGCGGGCGGCCGGCGGGGTGCCTGATCAGAAGTTCATGCATCGGTAGCACCTATCGTATCGATATATCGATGGCCCGGTCAACACCATCCGTCGCGGCGGCCAAACTGGCCAAAATTGGGGGACCCTAAGCACCTGCCCGGCGATACCCTGGCGGGGTGAGTTTCGGTCCCTCGGCCCTACGCGGCTTCCCGGTGAGCGGCTCGGGCGGTCGCGTCGAGTACCGCCTGGCCCGCAATGCCGTGGTCAAGGAATTCCACAAGGGCCGTTTGTCGCGACTCGACGTCTGTGACGCCCACCCAGAGCTTCTCCGGGCGGCGCGAAACGTGGGCGTTGCACTCCCCGAGGACTGCCCGATCTGCGAGGAGACCTCGGTGGTACACGTCACGTACGTGTTCGGGCCGAAGCTCCCTTCACACGGCCGGTGCATCTCCTCACCAGAAGAGCTCGCAAAGCTCTGCCGTCGGGCCGACGAAGTGACGTGCTACGTGGTCGAAGTCTGCCCGGCCTGTTCTTGGAATCATCTCGCCCGGATGTACCCGGCCGGCGGTCGGCATCGGCTTGCCGCAAACGGCCGCGCACAGTTGCGCGGCACAATGAGGCAGCATGGTCGAACCAGTCGACCTCGGTAGAGGTCAGCGGCGACTGTCGGCGAGGAGAGACGCGCGATGAGTGTGGTCCAGCCAGGTGGAGGTCAGCAGCGCGGGCGGCAGGACCGCGGGCAGCGTCCCGGCCCACCCGGGGGGAACAAGCCCGGACAGACAGGACAGAATCGCCGGCCGCCCACGAAGCCCGGGACCCGGACGTCGACACCGCCCCGGGGGGCACCTGCGAGCAAGTACGCCCAAGGCGGCCGCGGGACCGAGAGGCAGGGACCTGCCAAGGGCAAGGGCAAGGGCCGGCGCAACATGCCCGTGCAGACAGCGGCTCCCCGCAAGTTCTCCCCGACGACACTGGCTTACATCGCAGTCGGGGTCGTCGTCGTCGTCGTCGTGGCTCTCGTGATCGTGAAGGTGACGGGAGGTTCCAACGGGAGCTCGACCAGTTCGATCACTCCTCAAAACACTGCGGCCCCCGCATCGGTCGTGTCGAAGGTGACAGGAGTGAATGACTCGGTCTCCAACGCGGTAGGAGCCCCCGCAGCGAGCAGCAACTTCGCGCTCCCTCCTGTCGACAAGGGCCAGCCGCCTCTGACCTACAGCGGGAAGCCCGGCGCCCTTTACATCGGAGGGGAGTTCTGCCCGTACTGCGCGGCCATGCGCTGGTCGATCATCATGGCCTTCGGCAGGTTCGGCACCTTCAGCAACCTGAAGGAGACCATCTCCTCTCCTTGGGACACCGACGGCTCCACCCCGACGTTCTCCTTCTTGGGGGCCGGCTACACGAGCAGCTACGTCACCTTCAAGCCGATCGAGAACGAGTCCAACGACACCGGCCCTGGTGGCCAGGGTAGGCACGTGATCACTCCGCTCACCTCGGCCCAGAACAGTCTCTGGGGCAAGTACGACTCTCACTTCGGGGTGAGCCAGGGCTTCCCGTTCCTCGACATAGGGAACAAGGTGTTCCTCGCCGGCCCGACCTACGACCCGAAGATCCTCGGGGGCGGCGCCCTCACACAGAACGACATCGCAAACAAGCTGTCGAACTCGAAGGACCCGGTCACCCAGGCAATCGTGGGGACTGCCAACTACCTGACCGCCGGAATCTGCTCGACCACCGGGATGCAGCCGACCTCTGTCTGCTCGCAGCCCTACGTGACCCAGGCCCTGAAGGCCCTGGGCATCAGCTGAGGCAGTGCAGTGGCCGAGCCCCGTCGTGATCGCCCGGCAGGCCGAAGCGCGGGCGCCGGGGTCAGGTCCCCGGCTCAGGGACGCGGGCCGAAGTCGCCCGCTTCGGTAAACGGTCGGCAGAGGTCGGCTTCCGGCAACGGCCAGCAGCGGGGTTCATCCCACCGAACATCGACCGCTAGCAAGACTTCTGAACGGGAGCAGACCAGCGCGCGCCGAGAGGCACAGGCCGAAGAGGCTCAGGTCGCCGGCTGGCTCCCGATCGCGACCTTCATCCTGTCGATCATCGGCTTCGGCATCTCTGTCTACCTGACGATCGACCATTACACGGGGAACAAGTTCCTCGTGTGCTCCGCGAGCTCGGTGGTCAATTGCCAGAAGGTCACCACGAGCCCCGAGTCGATGGTGTTCGGCGTCTTCCCCGTGGCATTGCTCGGACTGATCTTCTTCACGTTCATGGTCCCGCTCAACTTCCCCAAGGTCTGGAGGTCACGGCTTTGGTGGGTGTCGTGGGGTCGACTCGCGATGGTCGTCGGAGGGATTGGCTTCGTCGTATACCTGCTCTACTCCGAGCTCTTCTCGATCAAGGCGATCTGCCTGTGGTGCACCGGAGTGCACGCGATCACCTTCATCCTGTTCGTGCTGGTCCTGTCCACCATCTCCTCGCTCCCGCCCCTGCCTTCGCGCGACAGATAGCCAGCGGGCCGCCGAGCGGGTCAGCCCGCTCGCCCGAGCTCTCGGTCGAACCACCCTGCCGTCGAGCCGAACGAGGTCCCCGCCCGCCCGAGGAACGTCGCTGCACCTGCCCACGAACGGGCCCTGCCCGGCGGCGCTCCGTCGAGGAGCTCGTTCCAGAACACCGCCCAACCCTCTGCGAGCCTTGTGCCCACTGCGGGGAGAGTGAGGAGCCGCCCCGCTGCGGATACTGCTTTCGGGCGACAGAGCAGTGCCGCGTGGGCTGTGGCTGCGATCCGCTGATAGGGCAGGTGGGCGGCTGCCAGATGGTGCCGGTAGTTCTCTTCGGCCCGACCAGGTGTTGCGAGGAGGGATTCGGCGGCGGCCTTCCCGCTCGTCATGGCGTGCGCGATCCCCTCTCCCTGTAGGGGGTTCACGAGTCCCGCAGCGTCGCCGACGAGAAGCGCACCGTTTCCCGCTGGTCGTGTCCCCACCATCCCCATCTTCAGCCAGCCTCCGAGTCGGCCTTTCACCTCGGGGTGATCCTCTGCGAGAAGGCCCAGCTTCGAAAGGTGGTCTACGAAGCGGGGTAGGAGCTTCGCCACCTCGGCACCTTGGCGGCGGTCGGAGAGGGTTCCGACGCCGAGACCCAGGTTGGCGCGACCCCCGGGGCCCGGGAAGATCCAGCCGTAGCCCGCGAGGGCCTTACGGGGTACCGGTTCCCACATGGCGATCACGGGAAGCTCCACGGACTGCTCGACGTGGCAGCGGAGAGCGAATCCCCAGAGGACCCTTTTCGGGTCCAAGAGCCCGGCTGCTGTTGCGACCCTGCTCGTCGCGCCGTCTGCCCCGATCACGGAGTCAGCCTCCAGGTGCCTGCCGTCGTCGAGCTCGAAGCCGCTCAGGCGCCCGCCCTCCCACTTCGGCGAGCCGACCCTTCCCGTGACGGGCTCTGCGCCCGCCTGCAGGGCGCTCGCCCGAAGGGCCTCGTCGAGCTCCACCCTCGGAACTGCAAGAGCATGTCCGGGATAGGTGAGCCCCGGCGCCGAGGGGAGCCTCACCCTCCGACCCGTGGGCCCGACGACGAGCATGTCACCGAGTGCGGGGGCCTTGGCTGCTCCGACATCGTCGAGAAGGCCGAGGTCCTCGAGCACCTTGACACCGCGGGGCCCGACGAGGTCCCCGCAAGCCTTGTCCCTCGGAAACTCCGCCTTGTCGACGAGGGCGACCCGGGCGCCGCCCCGGGCGAGCACCAGCGCTGCCACAGAGCCGGCGGGTCCCGAGCCGACCACCACGACGTCGAAGCGCTCGCCCGGCATTCTGTGCGATTCTCGCACGATGGCTGAAGCATCGGCTGGCGCTGGCGATCGCAGGAAGTTCGCTCAGCGTCTCTTCACCCCGCTCCCGAAGCGCTACGACCGGCTGGCCGAGTTGCTCTCGTTCGGGCAGAACGGCCGCTGGCGGCGGGCCATGGTGGACCGCGCACTAGAGGGGACACCCTCTCTGGTCTGCGACGTTGCTACGGGGACGGCCGGGGTTGCGCTCCAGCTGGCGAGCCGGAACGGCTCCAGGGTGGTCGGGGTCGACCTGACCGAGGCGATGCTGCGGCGGGGCAAGCTGAACGTGGAGCAGGCAGGAGCGCAGGGAAGGATCTCTCTCACGCTCGGCACGGCCGAACGTCTGCCTTTCTCGGACTCGACTTTCGACGCGCTCACCTTCACCTACCTCCTCAGGTACGTCCAGGACCCGGCCGCGACCTTGGCCGAGATAGCGCGGGTGGTGAGACCAGGAGGCACGGTCGCGAGCCTCGAGTTCCTCCTCCCCGAGAACCGATTCTGGCGAGCAGCGTGGTGGCTCTACACCCGGGCCGTGCTTCCCGCCGCGGGCTGGCTGACAGGAGGTCGGGAGTGGTTCGAGGTGGGGCGCTTCCTCGGGCCGAGCATCTCGGGCCATTACCAGCGCTATCCGGTCTCCTGGACCGTCAAGGCGTGGAAGGAGGCGGGCTTGACCGACGTGCAAGTTCGCAGGATGAGCCTCGGCGGGGGCCTCGTCATGTCAGGCAGGCGATCCGTTGGATGAGAAGCGGCGACCCGCTTATTACGCAGCCGCCCCCGGGGGGTGGCGCGACTGGTGGACCCTGCTTCATCCCCCGTACACCGCATGGCACCTCTCCTACGTCGTGGTCGGTGCTTCGCTCGCCCCGCATCCGAGCACCTCGCGCCTCGTTGCGAGCGTGCTCGCGTTCTTCTTCGCCGTCGGCCTCGCGGCACACGCACTGGACGAACTGCACGGGCGACCTCTTCGCACCTCGATTCCCTCCGGCGCGCTCGTCGCAGTGGCAGTTGCAGGGCTCGTCGGAGCCGTCGGACTGGGTGTTCTCGGGGTGTGGAAGGTCGGACCGGTCCTCGTTCCGTTCATCGTCGTCGGCCCGGCACTCGTCGTCGCCTACAACGCCGAGCTCTTCGGAGGCATCGTTCACACAGATTCAGGGTTCGCGGCCGCCTGGGGCGCGTTCCCTTTGCTGTGTGCCTACGTGGCACAAACCTCGACGATGCGGCTGGCCCCGTTGGTCGCGGCGGCTGGCGCCTACTCGCTCTCCTACGCGCAGCGAAGCTTGAGCACACCAGCGCGCACCGTCCGACGCTCTGCAGTCGCCGTCGACGGTTCGATGCGCATGGCCGACGGTTCCATGACTCGGATTGAGGAGAAGACGCTTCTCGTTCCCCTCGAACGTGCGCTTCGGGCCATGTCGTGGGCGGTCGTCCTCTTCGCCACCGCCCTGGCGCTGTCTCGACTCACCTGAGTCCTGCGGAGCTGTTCGGGCCGCGGTTCTCGTGCCCTGAGCCCGCCGCGTCAGTCGCCTTGTGCGGAATCGTGCCTTAGGGCCTGGCGCAGATGGCGGCGGAAGCTCGCGACCGTCATGTCGACGACGCGGTCGTGTCCCCAAGCGAGCAGCGGGCGCGCGAAACGGGCGGCCAGGCGCATGGGGCGCTGCATCATCTCGATGCTCCAGGAGATCTCCGCCCGGGTTCCAGCTCCGTCGGGCTCGAGAATCAGTCGCGCTCTCCCCTCGAGGTCGCCGTGGACCGAAGCGTCGATGCTCCGCGGTCGAGAGCACTGTTCGAGCACGACCCTGAGCCTCATCCGGTACGGAAGCGGTGGGCACACCACTCCGTGCAGGACCGCCCCGTCGACCAGCCCGCCACCCTCGAGACGGAACTCCTCGAGCCAACCCCACCACGCCTCGAATTGCTCGGACCGCTCGATCACGCTCCAGACCTGCTCGGGCGGGGCGTCGAGGCCGAAGCTCGCCGAGTAGTCGATGACGTGCGGTCCCGGCACCGACTCAGGCTAAGGCTCCGCCCGACGCCCCGTCACACGGTGCGAGGCGCAAGCAGGCCAGGAGCCGTAGAATGAGGGAGCGGAATCCCGACGCCGCCGGCAGCCCGAGGGCGCTGGACGGCAAGGAGGCCTTGCCATGACCGAGCGAGTCGTGACCGAGAAGGTCACGGTACCGAAGATCCGCGCCCGAAAGCGCGACCGCGGAAGTGAGCCCGTCGTGATGCTCACCGCCTACGACACTCCCGGGGCCCGCATATGCGACGCGGCGGGTGTGGACGTCATCCTCGTGGGTGACTCGGTGGCGAACAACGTCCTCGGGTACCCCGACACCCTCAGGGTCGACGTCGCCGCCATGGCGCACCACGTCGCCGCGGTCGGGCGTGCTTCGCCTCGCGCTCTCGTCGTAGGGGACATGCCGTGGATGAGCTACCACGTCTCTGTCGAAGACACGGTTCGAAACGCCGCCGTTCTCGTCCGAGCGGGTGCCGAGGCGGTGAAGCTCGAGGGAGGGCGGTCTCGCTTGGAGGCGATCGAGGCTCTGCTCGGAGCAGAGATCCCGGTGATGGGCCACCTGGGTCTCACTCCGCAGTCGGTCCACGCGATGGGCGGCTACAAGGTGCAGGCGAAGGAGCACGCGGCAGCCGAGTCGTTGATGCAGGACGCCAAGGCGCTCTCGGCAGTGGGGTGCTTCGCGATCGTCCTCGAGGGGGTTCCCGACGTCGTGGCCGAGCGCGTGACCGCGGAGGTCGACGTTCCGACCATCGGGATCGGTGCTGGGCCTGCCTGTGACGGGCAAGTGCTCGTGTTCCACGACCTGCTCGGCTTGAACGACTCTAAGCCGCCGAAGTTCGTCCGCCGCTATGCACAGCTGGCAGACGTCGCCCGCGACGCCGTGCAGGCCTGGGCCGCAGACGTGAGATCGGGATCGTTCCCCTCTGATGCCGAGACGTACCACGCCTGACGCCTAAGCCTGACGCCTGAGTGTCCCGGGGCGAGAGGGCCTCTTGCCGTCGGGTAGCATCGTGAGGTCGAGCCGTCGTCTTCGGACTTCGCTCGTCGAGTACACCCTGCCCCGTGTCGTCGGTTCCTCACGGTCCGTCGCAGGGGGCCCCGGAGCACGAGGCTCCGGGTCCGGAGGGAGGTGCCGCACGTGCGGCCTTACGAGACTTTGATCATCTTCGCGCCCGACCTCGAGGACTCGGTCATCGAGTCGTTCATCGAGCGGGTGCTGGACCTGGTGAGGACCAACGGGGGTAGCCCTGGGACGGTCGACCGCTGGGGCAGGCGCGCCCTCGCGTACGAGGTTAGGCACAAGCGCGAGGGCTACTACGTGTTGTTCGAGTTCAGCGCAGAGCCCAAGGCGGCTTCGGAGCTCGACCGCTTTCTCTTGCTGCTCGACGAAGTGCTCCGCCATAAGATCGTGCGGCTCCCCGACAAGGTCGCAAGGCGTGCGGCGTCCGGACAACGAGGCCGCGCGGCCAGCGCGGCCGCCGGCTGAGCTCGTAGAGCGGAGGGATCACAATGTCCAACGGCAACAACGTCGTACTCGTCGGCAACATCACCCGCGACCCCGAACTGCGCTTCACGCCCTCAGGTCAGGCGACGGCCAGCTTCGGCCTCGCCGTGAACCGTCGCTGGCAGAACCGCCAGACCCAGGAGTGGGAGGAGGCGACGAGCTTCTTCGACGTGGTGTGCTGGCGCGAGATGGCGGAGAACGCAGCCGAGAGCCTCGGCAAGGGCTCGCGCGTGCTCGTGACCGGTCGCCTCGAGCAGCGCTCGTGGGAGACCGCCGACGGCGACAAGCGCTCGAAGATCGAGGTCGTCGCCGACGAGATCGGCCCGAGTCTCAGATGGGCCACCGCACAAGTGACGAAGAACGAGAGAAGAGGGCCGGGGTTCGAGCCGGCAGGCGGCCGACAGTCCGCTCCGCAACCGGCATCGGCACCCGCTGGTCAGGCCGGCGGCTACGGGTACGACGAGGAGCCCTTCTAGATGGCGAGAGGCAACGAACGCACGAGCACCCGCCGCAGTCCGAAGGACGCGGCGCGCAGGACCAAGAAGAAGCCCTGTGCTCTTTGCAGGGACAAGATCGAGTGGGTCGACTACAAGGACGTCGGGATGCTCCGCAAGTACATGAGCGACCGAGGCAAGATCCGCGCGCGGCGTGTTACCGGCAACTGCACGCAGCATCAGCGCGAAATCGCACTGGCCATAAAGACAGCACGAGAGCTCGTGCTTCTTCCCTACACGCAGCGAACCACCTCCGAGCGCTCGGGTGGCCGGGGTGGCCGCGGACCTCGCGGGGACCGGCCCGATCGGCCCGCCGGCGCAGGCCGGCCGCGTTCGCCCGGTGAGGGTGGCGAGGCCGAAGAGCAGGTCGAGCTCGAAGACACAGAGGACGCCGAGCTCGAAGACGGAGCGCTCTCGGAGCTCTCAGGGGTCGAGGTCGATGAGCTGCCACCGCTCGAGGAGGTCGCCGAGATTGACGAGGTGGCCAGCGTGTCCGGCAACGGGATGCTGTCAGAGGAGCCTGATCCTTCGACCCACGGGGCGGTGTCGGGGAACGGGGCGGCTGCAGACGACGTCACTGGGAACGGTGCCTGATGCGGGTTCTTCTTCGCTCCGACGTGGACGGTGTGGGAAAGCGTGGCGATGTCGTGGAGGTGGCAAAGGGCTTCGCACGTAATTACCTCTTCCCGACAGGCCGCGCACTCGTCGCCGGCTCGGGGATAGACCGTCAGGCAACCTCGATGCGGCGGGCGCGTGACCTGCGGGACGCTCGTGACCGGGAGGCGGCGCAGACGGTCTCCGAGGTCCTGTCCGGGACGGTCGTCACAGTGACCGCCAGAGCAGGATCAGAGGGGCGCCTGTTCGGCTCGGTGACCACCTCAGACGTGGCCGAGGCACTGCAGGCGCAGACCGGTGCCGTCGTCGATCGACGCAAGATCCACCTCGCCGAGCCGATCAAGTCCGTCGGTACGCACGTCGTTCCGATCGCTCTGCACTCGGAGGTGCAGGTCGATCTGACCGTGGAGGTCGTGGCGGCGACTTAGGACCGTTACACCCGACGTGTTGAGTCTCGGGTGTGACATCGAAGGCCCCACATCCGCCTCGCGCGGGTTTTCCCCAGACGCGACGTGAGATCGCGGATGTGGTCCACAGGCGGGACGGCTTCTGCACTCTGATTTCCCCAGGTTCCTCCCCTCGTTCTCCGCAGGCGAACTGGGTGATGGTTACGTGGTCATGACGCAGGCCTTCGAGAACACGCGCGTCCGCCATCTGCAGCCGGTCGGCGGTCGCATCCCTCCCCACGACCTCGATGCCGAGGAGTCCCTGCTCGGCGCCATGCTTCTCTCTCGAGATGCCATAGCGGCTGCGGTCGAGTGCTGTGGGGCCGAGGACTTCTACAAGCCGGCTCACGCACACATATTCGCGGCGGTCTGCTCCTTGTACACCCGGGGCGAGCCTGCCGACCCGGTGACGGTGGCGGACGAGCTTCGCCGGTCAGGCGCGCTCGATGCCATCGGTGAGCCCACGGTCCTCCTGTCGCTGCAGGTGAACACGCCGTCGACGGCGAATGCAGCGCACTACGCCCGCATCGTCGAAGAGCACGCGCTTCTTCGGAAGCTGGTCGGTGTGGCGGGAGAGATCGCCGAGCTCGGCTACAGCGTCCCCGACGACGTGTCGGAGGCCGTGGACAGGGCAGAGGCGATGGTGTTCGAGGTGGCCCAGCGCCGCGTCGTCGACACCATGTCACCGCTGCGCGAGCTCCTCGCTCAGAGCCTCGACCACCTCGAGGCTCTAGTCGAGCGCGGTGAGACCATCACCGGCGTCCCGACCGGATACACCGATCTCGACGAGAGACTCGCCGGGCTCCAGAAGTCGAACCTCGTGGTGGTCGGGGCGAGGCCCAGCCAGGGGAAGACGAGCCTCGCTCTTGGTGTTGTGAACCATGCCGCAGTGCACGCCCGGGTCCCCGTCCTCATGTTCTCCCTCGAGATGAGCCATCTCGAACTGACCCAGCGGATGCTGTGCTCGGAGGCACGCGTCGACGCGATTCGGATGCGGAACGGCCGTCTGCTCGAGTCGGACTGGCCGAAGATCTCCTCGGCCATCGGAAGACTCGGGGACGCCCCCATCTACCTCGACGACAACCCGAACGTGACGATCATGGACATCAGGGCCAAGGCGCGGCGGCTGAAAGCTCGAGAGGGCCTCGGACTGGTGGTGGTCGACTACCTCCAACTCATGACGGGGCACACGAGGAGCCGCTCGGAGAACCGGCAAGTGGAGGTCTCCGAGATCAGTCGTGGCCTCAAGGTGCTCGCACGCGAGCTCGACATACCCGTCATAGCGCTCTCCCAGCTCTCGCGAAACCTCGAGATGCGCCAGGACAAGAGGCCCGTCCTCGCAGACCTCAGGGAGTCGGGTTGCGTGACCGGAGACACTCGAGTGTTGCGAGCCGACACGGGCGCCGAGGTCACCATGAGCGAGCTCGAACGAAGCGGAGAGCAAAACGTCCCCGTTTGGGCACTCGACGACCGTCTGCGACTCGTGAAGGCAACGATGACGCACGCGTTCTCGAGCGGTACGAAGCTCGTCTACGAGATGCGTCTCGCCTCTGGTCGACGCGTGAAGGCCAGCGCGAACCACAAATTCCGCACGGTCGACGGGTGGAGGCAACTCGAGGACCTCTCGGTCGGAGACCGTCTCGCGACTCCTGGCTCGATGCCCGCACCCGAAACGCCACAGGGATGGCCGGACTCGGAGGTGGTGATGCTGGCCCACCTTATAGGGGACGGTTGCTTCGTCGATCACAGACCCGTGCACTACACGAGCAGTGATGCCGTCAACTTGCGGTCGGTGGAAGAGGCGTCGGCGCATTTCGGCGTCTCACCGCGCCGGGTCTCCCAGGGCAGCTTGTCGCACGTCTACTTGTCGTCTCCGACCAGCGCCTCACGCGGAAAGCGTGACCGGATGAACGAATGGCTCGGCGAACTCGGGTTGCTCGGACTGAGGAGCTACGAGAAATTCGTCCCCTCCGCGGTCTTCGGCCTCGAGAGCGACCAGGTGGCCCTCTTCCTCCGCCATCTTTGGGCAACCGACGGGTGTGTGTGGCTCGGCGACGGGCACGTCCGCTGTCATTACGGGTCGAGCAGCCGCCGACTCGCGGAGGACGTCCAGATCCTCCTGCTCCGCTTCGGTATCAGGGCTCGGGTCAAGTCCTCGCTCAAGGGCGCTTATCGGCCCATGCACGAGGTGCAGATCAGGGAACCGGGCGATCAGCTTCGATTCCTGACCGAGATAGGTGTGTCAGGTTCGCGGGGCGAGTTGGTACAGGCGGTCGTCGCGCATCTGAAGGCGGTCGCCGCTGAGAGCGGCGTGCAGCACTATCGCGAGGACACGCGCGTCTCGGTCAAGTCGCGCCTGGCGCGCGTGGGAGGGTCCCAAAGGTCTTCATCCCACGTGACGAGACGCCACCACAGCCGACGCCCTGCCTACAG
>Ga0209415_10007167_pt1 | contig 19514 bp, 17 predicted proteins | sample PeaSoiSIISIP2007_FD_187696 | JGI IMG/M metagenome (GOLD analysis project Ga0209415, IMG submission 187696) | Peat soil microbial communities from Weissenstadt, Germany - SII-SIP-2007 (SPAdes) (version 2) | ecosystem: Environmental > Terrestrial > Soil > Wetlands > Peat | place: Germany... | reverse complement strand
CAAGGATCACGGCCGCGAGGTGATCTACGACGCCGAGCATTTCTTCGACGGCTACTTCGCCAACCCGGATTTCGCCCTGCGCACGCTGGAAGCGGCAAAGTCGGCCGGAGCCGATGTACTGGTGATGTGCGACACCAACGGCGGCACCATCCCGGCCCGGCTGGTGGAGGTTGTCGCCGAGGTGCGCAGGCGCTTCGACGGCGTGCTTGGTATCCACCCGCACAACGATTCCGACGTGGCCGTCGCCAACGCCATCGCCGCCGTCGAGGCTGGCTGCACGCACGTGCAGGGCACCTTCAACGGATATGGCGAGCGCTGCGGCAACGCGAATCTGTGCTCCATCATCGCCAACCTCGAGCTGAAGCTGGGTCACACCTGTGTCGGCCGCGACAACCTGGAGAAGCTCTCCTCGGTTGCGCGCTTCATTGCGGAGCTGGCCAATCTCCCGCTCCCCAACGAGCGGCCCTACGTGGGGCGCAGCGCTTTTGCGCACAAAGGCGGCGTCCACGTCAGCGCGGTTCTCAAGGACGCCAGCACCTATGAGCACGTGAAGCCCGAGTCGGTAGGCAATCGGCAGCGTGTATTGCTCAGCGATCTTTCCGGCCGGGGCAACGTGCTGTACAAACTGAAGCAACACGGGCTCGACGCGCGGCTCGACGAAGAGGCCCGCCGTGTTCTGCTGGAGCGCATTAAACAGCTCGAGCACGACGGCTATGAACTGGAGGCCGCCGAAGGAACCTTCGAACTGCTGGTGCGCGAGGCGCTGCGCCCTGGCCTGCACTTTTTTGACGTGGTCAGCTATGAAGTGGCCACGCGCATGACCACCGCCGACGACACCCAGACCACCGCCACTATTATGCTGAAGATCCAGGAGACGGTACATTCGGCGACAGCCACAGGCCACGGCCCCATGAACGCGCTCGACGTCTGTCTTCGACAGTGCCTGTCGACGCTCTATCCGGCCATCGCGCGCGTCCGGCTCACCGATTACAAAGTGCGTGTGCTCGATTTCAAGAAGGGCACCGCCGCGAAGGTGCGCGTGCTGGTGGAGTGGAGCGATCACCGCAAGAGCTGGTCCACCGTCGGCGTCTCCGATAACATCATCGAAGCAAGCTGGCGCGCGTTGCTGGACGCAATCCGGTTGGAGCTGATGCGCCTCACCGAACGCGATGAGACCATCGAGAAGGTGGTGGAAGACTATTGCTGGGGTGTTTAGCCGGTTCCTGAGCCGCCGCTCTCCGTCCTTCACGCGCGTGCTCTTCGTCGAAAGCGGTTCGCGCGCGATCGCCACTAAAGTACTACCGTTCCTCTACGACCGCCACGCCGCCGAAACCATCGATCTGATCACCTGTTTCGAAGGCACGCCGGCCACTTTTCGCGATCCGCAGGGGAGTGTCCGGCACAGTTTCCGCTATCCCGACCTCGCCTCCCGCCGCCAGCTCGTGCGCGAGCTCCGCGCCCGCCGGCACGACATCGTCGCCATGATCTGTTCGGGTGAGCCTTACCTCGCCGGCTACAAACTCGCCCTCGCCGCGCTGCTGCCGGCGAAGATCCTGGTCATCAACGAAAACGCCGACTACTTCTGGTTCGACCGCGGCAGCCTTCGCCTGATCGGCAAGCTGTTCGCTGTGCGCGCCGGCCTCGATGCGGAGGGTTCCGCTCGAACCGTCGCCCAGATCCTGTCGTTCCCTTTCGCGCTGCTCGTGCTGCTCGGCTTCGCGGCGCGCGTCCACCTGATGCGCCAGGTGCGGCTGCTGCTCCGCCCTCATGGGTCCTTAAAAGACGTTAGCTAGGAAATACCAGATACCGGCCGATCCCGGGTTCACGCAGACAAAGCCGTAGGATGCATAATTCGAGTAGTCAGCGCCGGCGTTCGTGCTGTTCCACACTGTCATCGACGCTTGGATTCCAAGGTCAAATATGTGATCTGTGCCCGCCGCGTCGAACACCACCGCGGTTGAGCCGCTGGTCGCAATATACACCACCTTCGCACCATTCGCGCACGCCGGCAAGGTGATCGTCTGGCCGCTGTTCGTCATGGTGATGTACGTGGTGCCGCCGCCGGTCGGACCCGTAGCGCCGGTGTTACCTGTGGCCCCCGGCGTACCCGCTCCGGTGGCTCCGGTAGCACCCGCGGGTCCGGTTGGTCCTGTATCGCCTTTGGACCCGGTCGGTCCGGTCTGGCCCGTGGCCCCCGCTCCGGTGGGGCCGGTCACACCGGTGGGTCCGGTCGCACCTGTGGCGCCTTGAGGGATGGTGAAGTTAAACATCGCCGCGCTCGACGTGCCCACATTGTTCACCGACGCCGACGACCCGGCCGGCCCGGTTGTGGTCGTGCCGGCCTGGATGGTCGCCGCCGAGCCCGTCGGGCCGGTAGCCCCGGCCGGTCCGGTTCCTCCGGTTGCTCCTGTGTTGCCTGTCGCCCCGGTGTTCCCGGTGGCCCCCGATCCCGTCGCCCCAGTAGTTCCAGTCGGTCCGATCGGCCCGGTCGCTCCGGTGGCGCTGGTCGCTCCAGTCGCGCCTGTTGGACCGGTCGTGCCGGTGAAACCAGTCGGTCCGATCGGTCCGGTTGCTCCGGTCGCGCTGGTCGCTCCGGTGGCGCCAGTCGATCCGGTTGACCCGGTGGAACCACTAGGTCCCGTCGGACCAGTGGCTCCGGTAGCGCTGGTCGCTCCCGTCGCTCCGGTTGGGCCGGTCGAGCCAGTGAAACCAGTCGGTCCGATCGGTCCCGTCGATCCGGTGGCGCTGGTCGCTCCCGTCGCTCCAGTCGCGCCAGTCGATCCGGTTGAACCGGTGGGACCAGTTGGTCCGATCGGTCCCGTCGATCCGGTAGCGCTCGTCGCTCCGGTTGCACCGGTCGGTCCGGTGGATCCGGTGGACCCGCTGGGTCCCGTCGGACCAGTGGCTCCAGTCGCGCTCGTGGCTCCGGTCGCGCCGGTCGGGCCAGTCGACCCGGTGGAACCAGTAGCTCCGGCCGGTCCCCGTGATCCCGTTGGCCCTTGTGGCCCGGCGGAACCGTCGGACCCCGTCGCTCCGGTCGATCCTGTCGGACCAACCGCCCCCTGGATCGTGCCCGCCACTACGTAGTACCCGTTCATGTCGATCACCAGGTCGGTGGGATCGTTGGCCATCACCTGAATGCCGCCGTCGCCACCCGCTGGCACGCTCGCCGAGTTGTCCACAATGCCGCCCTGTAGTGCGTTCAGTACCACCGTGCCCGGCCACGGCTCGTCATCCTGCCAGGCGGCTACGTAACCCACCGGCACTCCCGGCGGTGTGATCGAAACAAAATTGAGCGAGTACGCTGCCGCTGCCGGCACACCGCAGTTGGAGGAAGGAATCGGCACCACGCGAGGCTGATTTGCCACCAGCGATGGGGGGCCGAACGGTCCGGTCAGACCGGAGCCGCCCTGAGAGCGCGTGTCCATCACCCGGCACGGCGTAATCGCGACGAACGCCAGCCCCGGGCTGTCACCGGTCGCGCTCGGGATGCTCGAAGAAAGACTGCTCGCCGCATCCGCGCTCAGCTTCGCCGGCGGCCAGTTCTTCACCGGCACGGAATCAGTCCGCGCCGGCGAGACCTGCTGCGCAAAACTCGCCACGGCCAGACCGGCCAGCACGAAGATTACGCAACCGCAAAGCAGCCATGCACCTCGAGACACGACCCGTCCTCGCATCGTCGGGGAATCTCCTCGTCCGAAAAATCTTAAGAAAGCTTACCAACAGTCGCGCGGGATCACAAGGGAATTCATGCCGTTGACACGAACTTACGGCGCCGGCGGGCCCTACTCCTCGCCCATCTGCTGGGTCAGGTAGCGCTCGTAGCCAAGTTCCTTCATCTGGTGGATCTGCGCCTCCAGCCAGTCGACATGTTCCTCTTCGTCCCTGAGCAGCCGCACCAGCAGATCGCGAGATGCATTATCGCCTTCCACCCGCGCCACTTCGATGGCCTTGTTGTACATCTCCACGGCGTTGAGTTCCAGCTTGAGATCGCTCTCGATCTGCGCGCGCACGTTGGCGCCGACGTTGATATTCAGCGTCTCGGTCATGCTGGGCGTTCCGTCGAGAAACAGGATGCGCTCGATCAGCGCCTCGGCGTGCTTCATCTCGTCGATGGACTGTTTCTTGATGTACTTCGCCAGCTTCTCGTACTTCCAGTTCTCACACATTTCGGCGTGCAGGAAGTACTGGTTGATGGCGGTCAGCTCCTCGCGGAGCGCTTCCTGAAGAAGAGTGATTACCTTTGGATTGCCTTTCATAGCCGTAACGCTATTGTAAGGGAAAGCCGGCTGGCCGTATATCTTTCAGTACGACGCTCCAGCCGGGCAGTCCACGGCCGAGCGCGAAGTCGTCGGCTTCGACAGTGACGGCGGCATCTACTCGTGCTCCCGCAGCCAGTTGCTCTGCGCGTTCGGCGAACTGCCAGGCTTTCAAAGCCAACATGCGGCCGCTTTGACGAAGCCAGACGCGCAGGTGCTTCTCCGCGAAGACCTGTGGCGCGGTCGCCGATTCAGCGCCCAGGATCGCCAGTACCGGCGCCGGATTTCCAAACCCAAATGGCCCTAAAGCCAGCAGTTCCGTCACCGCCTCATCGCGAATCTCGTCGGCGTTCGCCACCGCGTCGATCTCGATGCTCGGCCGGAAATCGTCGGGGGTTAGCCGTGCTGCCGCCCACGCGTTCAGCCGCTCGCGGAACTCCTCCACGCGCGCTGCCGCGAGTCCCAGCCCCGCCGCCTGCCTGTGCCCGCCGAAGCGCGTGAACAGATCGGGCATCGATTCCAGCGCCTCCAGTAGGTGAAATGCGGGAATGCTCCGCCCCGATCCTTCCGCCTGCCCGCCGGCATCCTCGCTGAGCACGATGGCCGGGCGGCAGAATCGCTCCGCCAGGCGGCTGGCCACGATGCCCACCACGCCGCGATGCCAGTCGCGCCCGCAGAAAACGAGCACCGCGTTCGCGTCCGTCACTGGCGTTCGCTCGCATTCCTCCAGAATCGTCCGCACGATCTCCGCCTCGGTCTGCTGGCGTTCCTGGTTGAGCTGGTGAAGTTGCGCGGCGATGGCCCGCGCGCGCGCCGCGTCGCTTGTGAGGAACAGTTCCACCACATCATCGGCGCTGGCCATTCGTCCCGCCGCGTTCATCCGCGGTGCCACCCGAAATGCTACCTGGCCGGCGGTCGGAGTGGCGCCCTCGCGAAAGCCCGCCACTTCCAGCAGAGCCTTCAGCCCTGCATTGTGCACCGAACGCAGCCCCGCGAGCCCGTGCATCACGATGGTCCGGTTTTCGCCGGTCAGCGGCACCACGTCAGCCACCGTGGCGATGGAAACCAGTTTCAGGAATGACTCCAGAACGCGCGCCCTGCGCGTTGCCGTCCAATCGAGCGTGCCGACCAGCGCCTGCACCAGCTTGAACGTCACCCCCGCGCCGCAGAGGTTTTTGTCCGGGTACGTGCAGTCGTGACGGTTGGGATTGATCACGGCCAGCGCGGGCGGCAATTCGGCTTCGGGCAGATGATGGTCCGTGACGATGACGTCGATTCCGCGCTCGCGCGCCCCGCGTACGACTTCACTCGCGCGGATGCCCGTGTCCACGCTGACAATCAGCGACACGCCGCGAGCGGCCGCCATTTCGATTGCTTCGGCACGCATGCCGTAGCCCTCGCGCAGGCGATGTGGCACGTGAAAATCGGCGCTTCCGCCGCACATCTCGATGGCCTTCTTCAGAATGACCACGGAGGTAGCGCCGTCCACGTCATAATCGCCGTAGATCAGGATTTTCTCGCCCGCCGCGATGGCCCTGCGAATTCGCGCAACTGCATCGGCCATGCCGGCCATGCGCAGCGGATCGTGCAGGTGATCGAGCGAAGGCGAAAGAAAGCGGCGCGCCTCGCTCGCGTCGATGAATCCGCGGGCGGCGAGAACTCGCGCGGTGAGAGGACGAACCTGCAGCTCCCGTGCCAGCGCCGCAGCGGGCTCTCCCTCGGTTTTGGGAAACAGCCAGCGAGCTCCCAACGCCGTCACCCGCGCGGTGGCCATTCAATTCCGCGAGAAGTAGCCGCCGCCCATGGGGCCTTCGTCGTCTTCGTCCACATCGGCGCCGAACATCTCGATCTCATCCACGATGTCGCCCAGCTCGTTGTACCAGTCCGTGCGCAGATCGAAAACGTAAACGCGCCCCTCGTAGTCGAAGGAGAGCTCCACGGCGCAGGTGAACCCCTCATACGCGCGCAGTTCTTTCAGCCGGCGTTCCATCGCGCGCTGGTCCTCCGGCGGCATGCCAGCGGCCTCAAGCTGATCGAGCGCGTCGTCGATGTTGTCCGGCGTGAACTCCTGATAGTGAAAAACGATCACCTTCGCGCCGCTTTTGCGCGCCACCGCCAGGTACTCGCGAAAGTCCGGAGAGCGATCGCAATCCCAGTAGATAATGGGCAGCGAATCGGCGATTCGCGACAGCCCATGGAAGACGTTGAAGCTCTGTTCGACCAGATACTTCCCGACTTCGTCTTTCAGTGTGTCCAGATTGCCGTCCATGGTCGCGCAGCCTGCACCCACGGTATCACACAGAACATGAATGTCCGTGAGACGATGTGACAATGACGCGGCGCGATTTCGCCTCGGCGATGGCCCTCTCAGCCGGCGTGGCGGCCGCGCCGCCAGTTCCTGCGCTGTCGCTCATCAAACCGCCTGCCCTGCGCGAAGGCGACACCGTTGCCCTCATCACCCCCGCTACCGGCATTTCGGATCCGGGCCAGTTAGCGGCGGCCGCGGCGGCAATTCGTTCGCTCGGGCTGCGTCCCCGGCTCGGCGCCAACGTGGCTAAACAAATCGGCTATCTTGGCGGCACCATCGAGGAACGTCTCGACGATTTCCACAGCGCATTTCGCGATCCCGACGTGCGCGGCATCTTCTGCATCCGCGGCGGATACGGCAGCGCACAACTGCTCGACCGCATCGATTACGGCCTCATTCGCTCGCACCCCAAAGTCTTCGTCGGTTACAGCGACATCACCGCTCTCCACCTGGCCATCCATAAGAAGGCCGGACTGGTGAGTTTTCACGGGCCGGTGATCGTCTTCAAAGGCAGCACGGCGCACTTCAACGAATACACCGTTCGCTGGTATCGGAAAGCGCTGTTCGGCAGGGAGGCGTTGGGGCGGCTGGAGAATCCGCTCTCGCATGGGCTGCGCAGCATTCACCCGGGCGCCACGCACGGCCGCCTGATGGGCGGCAACCTCACGCTCATCGCTTCGCTGATGGGCACGCCGTACGAGATCGACACCCGCGGCGCAATCCTCTTCACGGAGGAGATCAGCGAGCAGCCCTATCGAATCGACCGTATCCTGACGCAGCTCCGCCTGGCCGGCAAACTCTCCGATGCGGCGGGCGTTTTGTTCGGCGAGTGCATTTCGTGCGATTCGGGCAGTTGCGCGCCGGAGTTTACTCCGTCGCTAAGCGTCAGGGAAGTGCTGGACGAGATCGTCGGCGAGCTGAGCGCGCCGTCCATGGCGGGGCTGGTGATCGGCCACTCCGACGATCAATTGACGCTTCCGCTCGGCGTGCAGGCGACCCTCGACGCCACCAGGTGCCAGCTCACCATCGATGAGCCAGCGGTGAGCTGAGCCGGACAGCTTAGTCGGCGGCGGGCTTCATACCCGCTTCGGCCGCCTCCGGCACGGCCGGCGCGATGGCCATCGCCGGGAGCGTGACTGTAAACGTCGTCCCTTCATTGACACGGCTCTGCACGTCGATCGAGCCACCGTGCGCCCGCGCGATCCAGGCCACAAAGCTCAGCCCCAGGCCCAACCCCTTCTCCGGATCGGGCGAAGGAACCTTGTAGAAGCGCTCGAAGATATGGGGCAGATGTTCCGGTCCGATTCCCACTCCCGTGTCTTCCACGGTCAGGTGAACCATGGGGGGCTCCACGGCACCGGGGATGTCATAATCGCGACGCAAACGAACGTGCACTTTACCGCCGGCGGCCGTGTACTTAAGAGCATTCGAGAGAAGATTGGAAACCAGCCGCTCAAGCTGGATGCGATCCCCCAGGATGCGGCAGCTTTCGGGAAGATCGGCGCTCAGGCGAATGCCTTTCTCCTGGGCGGACACCCCGAACTCCTCCATCATGTTCCACGTCATCGACGCCAGATCGAGCTCCGCCTTCTGCAGCACCAGTTGCCCGGTCTCCGATTGCGAAAGCAGCAGCAGCGCGCGCACAATCTGCGAAAGCCGTTCGACGTCCTCCAGCGCGGCCGTCATGGCGTCGCGATATTGTTCCTCGCTCTGCGCCGTCAGAAGCGCCACCTCGAGCTGTCCGCGAATCACCGTCAGCGGCGTACGCAGTTCGTGGGAAACATCGGTGGAAAACTGCCGAATCTTCTCGAACGACGCCGCGAGCCGATCCATCATTCCGTTGAACGTGTCGATCAGGTGATCGAGCTCGTCGCCGGCGCGGCGCGAGGGGATGCGAATGTTCAGGTTGGAGCCGGAAATTCGCTGCGCCGCCTGGGCCACTGAATTCACCGGGCGCAGCGCGCGTCCCGCTATGAACCAGCCCCACACGCCGCTGAGCACGATCAGAAACGGAACGGTCTTCAGATATCTCACCGAAATGCCGTTCAGGGTGCGCTCCTCTTCGACGATGGAGCGTCCCACCGCCATATAGTACTGGTGCTTCAGGCGATCCGTCAGGATGCCATAGCGAACCCGGTAGGGAACTCCGTCCTGGTCGTAGCGAGTCTCGGATTCTTCGCTGGACGAGGTCAGCCGCCTCAGCCGGGCGCGGATCACCGCGGGCGATTCGACTCCCAGCGAACGGTAGGTGTCCGACACCCACACGTGTTCGTTGTTGATTGGGGTACCATCGCTGTCGGCCAGCAGGAAGACGTGCTGCAGCCTGCGTACAATCAGGCTCTCCTCGGGGTCGTAGGCGTCGAAGAACCAGTCCCAGCCGTACTTCTCATAGTGGAGATAGCCCTTGGCCGCGCCCCATTCCTCGTCCAGCGCCTCGTCCACCTGGTCGTACATGATGTTGCTCAGCAGCGGACGGAAGAGCAGACCGATCACGATCAGCAGCAGGGTGAAGAAGATGACGGAGGCCAGAGTGAGACGAAAGCGCAGGCCGCGCGTTACCCGTGCCGCTCTCACGGCCTTCTCGCGCACTCGCATCCAGCCCGTCATGGCGCCTCGCGCTCAGCCGCCGCGGGCCATGTGCTCGGCGGTCTTCTCCGGGAGGTCCAGCATGTAGCCGATGCCTCGCACGGTGTGGATCATCTTTTCCGGATAAAGATCGTCGATCTTGCTGCGCAGATGGCGAATGTACACATCCACGATGTTGGTGAGCCCGTCGTAGTCCATGTCCCAGACATGTTCCACGATCATGGTGCGGCTCAGCGGACGTCCACGATTGCGCATCATGTATTCGAGAATGCTGAACTCCTTCGGCGCCAGTTCAATGGCGTCCGAACCGCGGGTGACCTTGCGGCGAATACAGTCGAGCGCCAGCTCGCCCACCTGCAGGCGCTCCGGTGTGGGTTGGCCTCGCCGCAGCAGCGCACGCACGCGCGCCAGCAACTCGACAAAGGCGAACGGCTTGGTGAGGTAGTCGTCGGCGCCCAGCTCCAGGCCTTTCACGCGATCATCCACGGCGTCGCGCGCGCTCAGGATCAGCACCGGCGGGCTCACCTTCCGGTTGCGAATCTTCTGCAACACGGAGAGGCCGTCGGTGTCCGGCAGCATGAGATCGAGGATCACCAGATCGTATTCGGTGCCGTGCACCAAACCGATCGCCGTCGCGCCGTCGCCAGCGACGTCCACCGCGTATCCCGCGCTTTCCAGCCCGCGGGAGAGGAAGTCCTGAATGCGTTTCTCGTCCTCGACGATGAGAACTCTCATACGCTTACGTCCGCCAGTGTAGCACCGGGTTGAGTCAGCTCCCTCCGGCAGCGCGCCAGACGAGGATTCCTGCGGCTATTCTTATAGGGCAGCCCGTTGCATACGATGTCCCATGCAGCGCCGCGCCGAGAGGAGGCTGCTCATGTCACCGGATGCGCGGTTAATGTGCGGAATCGGTTTGATTCTCATTCCGACCATCGTCTACGGCGGATTGACGGTTCTTGGCGTGGTTTCGAATAGCGCGGTGGGGATGCCTGCCCCGAAAGGTCTGTCGCCGTCCCAGGTCGCGTTCTATCGCGCGGGCCATGCTCACGCCGGCGTGCTCGCGCTGCTCGCGCTGTTTCTGGAGATCGCCATGGACTACGCCGCGGTGCCACATTTCCTGATCTGGCCCGTGCGCATAGGAGCGATTGCCGCCGCAATCCTGGTTTCCGGCGGATTCTTCGCGATCGCGCACGCGCGTGCGCTGCGCCGGCTGCTCTACGCGGGCGCCACTCTGGTGATCGCGACCACGTTGATAGCGGGAATCTGGCTGATTCGCGCGAGTTAGGCGGGACGTCTCGTTTGACGCGAACGCTTCTGCTCTGATCTAATGCCAGCGGATGAGCCCCGAGGCTGCGGTACTCAGCGAGAACCTGCAGGACGCCATGCGGTTCTTCGGCACGGCGCGGCACGGCGGCGAGGTACGACGGCTGTTTGCGCTCACCCTCATCTCTTCCGGTGTTGATTACAGCGTGTTCAATGCCGCGGTTCTGGGCTCGGCGGTGCGCGGCCGCGGTATCGACAGCCTGGCCGTGGAGCTGAAACAGGCGGAAGGATTCTATCGGCGGCGTGCGCTGCCGTGGTCGTTCTGGGCGTGCGAGGACCTCGTCGAGGAGCGTGAGTGGGGCCGGGTGCGCGAGACGCTCGAGGGCATGAACATGCGGCACCTGACGACTGCGCCGGGCATGTATGCGGAGAGCCTCGCACCGGTGTCGCGCCGTTTGCCGGACGTGACGGTACGGCCGGTCGCCGACGCGGAGACGCGCGCCGCCTTTGCCCATATCACTTCCATGGCTTTCGAGATCCCCTTCGAGATTTGCCGGGCGGTTTATGCGGAAGAGCGCGGGTGGCGGGGCAGCTACGCGGGATGGGTGGGATACAACGACAAGACTCCCGTGGCCACCACGGCGGTGGTGGTCTGTGGCGGCGCGATCGGCGTTTACTCGGTGGCGACGCTGCCGGGCTTCCAGCGGCGCGGTTATGCCGAAGCGGTGATGCGGGCCGCCATTGGGCAGGTGTCGGCGGAGACGGGAATCGAGCGCACGGTGCTGCAATCGACGCCGGCGGGAACGGCGTTGTATAAGGCGCTGGGCTACCAGCCGGTGACGCGCTTCCACGTTTTCGCATCGCGGCGTTAGAGGCGCTGGGAGCCCAGGCGCAGAGGGGACGGACTACTGCGAGATTGGTCAGCGGCTTTGTCGGAAGCCAGTTAGTCCGTCCTCGATCGAGACAGGGCGTCTACTCGGTTCGAGATAATCGGAGCGGGCTTCCACAGGTTATGAACATCACTCCCGAGCAGCTCGAGTTGCTGCCCATGTGGTACGTGGCATTTCTGCTTTCGCTGACGTGCCACGAAGGTTCTCATGCGCTGGCGGCGAAGATGGGCGGCGATCCGACGGCGTCACTAGCCGGGCAGGCATCGCTGAATCCGATACCGCACGTTCTGCGCGAGCCAGTCGGCACTATCATTTTCCCGCTGGTCACCTATTTCTTCAGCGGGTGGATGATGGGCTGGGCCAGCGCTCCGTTCGATCCCAACTGGCAACGGCGCTATCCGCGGCGGGCCGCAGCGATGGCGCTGGCAGGACCGGTCGCAAACTTCCTGCTGGCAGCGCTTGCCGGAATCGGGATGCGCATCGGCCTTACCTTGGGCGCCTTCTCGCCGGTCCGGCTGAGTCTCACGCAGCTTGTCGCCGCGCCGCAGGGCGGAGTCGCCGAGGGCATCGCAACGTTTCTCAGCATTCTGTTCACGCTGAATGTGCTACTGGGAACCTTCAATCTGATTCCGCTGCCGCCGCTGGATGGGGCTTCCGTGATCACCGTTGCCATGCCGCATCGCCTGGCACTTCGTTACCTGGAACTGAGCCGCAACCGCACCTTCGCGCTGATCGGCCTGGTGGTCGCGTGGCAATTGTGCGGACCCCTGTTCGGGCCGGTATTCGGCTTCGCCCTTGAGTTGCTCTACTGGCGCGTCAACGTGTGAGGCGAGGACGCCCCGGCCGCGCTGATGGCGATGGTTGTCTCGATGGTCGCTCCCTCGTTAAGCACGATTTCGAGGGGAAAGTCGCCCGAGCCGGTGCCGCTGGGCACGGTGACGGTGACCTGATATAACCCCGGGTAGTTCAGCGCCGGATCCGAATACGCCAGGCCCGCGTAGTCACTCGCAACGGTGGGATCGCACTGCACGCCGTTCATGAAGACGTGCCACGCGAAAATCAACGGGCTGTAGAGGCCAGGCGATCCGTCCGGAGTCGGCTGGTTGATGGTAATTCCGAGGCCGGTTGCATAAATGTCCACCACATCGCCCGGATGTGCAGGATTGGCATCCGTTATCAGTGAGTTGTCCGAATGGCGTCGCACAACGGCCGGCCCGATGGCCGACCCGGTCAGGTCAAACACTCCGGGCGCGCTGTTGCCGGCAAAAACCCGTACCGCGTTCGAATAAGTGCCGCCGTTATAAGACTGGTTGTAGACCTGAAAGGTCAGGTAATACCATCCCGCCCCTGGATACCATGCCGTCGGCGCGAGCATATTGATCTGCGTGGGACTGACATACAACAAGGGCGCTGGAGAGCCGTTCACATAAACCTGAACGCCATTGAGCGTGGTGGGCAGAGGCGCCGCCGCGGTCGGCGCAGGAGCGGACATCGCGCTGGGCGCAAGATTCGAGCTGGCCGCCAGCGTCACAATCTCATTCGGCGCGATCGGATTGGTCACTGGCGCCCAGTTGGCTGCATTCACAATTCCCAGCGGGTTCAGCCAGACGCCGGATCCTGAAAAGGCGGGGGCCTTAAGGCCCAGCGTCAGACCGTAATTTCCATTCGTCGCGGGTACCGCAATGTACCCCGCGCCATTGGCGGCGAGGGCATACTCGTAGTTGTCGCTGGCCTGGAAGATCCCGGAAGCGGGGACGGAGAACGAGATATCGGCGGTGTGGTTCTGATAGCTGCTCGCGCCGGCCAGCAGGTATTGCTGGTGGGTAACGCCCACGCCCATTGATCCCACTGCGTTGATCGAGCCGTTAGAGGCCTCGTTTGTGGTTTGTCCGGGCGTCACATCCGTCGAGAAGCCGCCCAGAAAATAAACGCCGCTGAACATGGATGTGGTGGCCGAACCGGGAGAGGCTTTCACCGCCAGGAGAACGTCGTAATCGCCCGGGGTGGCGCCCAGCATCAGCGTGCCATCCTGCGACACCTCAAACGTCTGCGTGCCACTGATGAACTGCGATGACGCGGAACCTCCGAAGTTGATGGTGCCGGTCTGCCCGGAGAAGGAATAGGTGACAGAAGGGATCTGAACGGCTTGCTGGACGTTGCCGAGGTCGCTACCGCCGCCGGTGGCGGTCAGCGTGCCCAGATTGCCGCTTCCATCGGAATTGAAAGAGAAGTAGCCGGAGCGAATGGACGTCACCTTGGCGCCGGCAAAATCATAGTAGCCTGCGTTCCAGGGACCGCTCAGCGCGGTACCGCCGACGGGAATGCCTACGATGATGGTGGGGTTGACGCCGGGCTGGGTGGCGACGAACGCCCCCGGGCCGGCAGCTCCTACTTCGCCCAAATCCGGATCGCTGTTGAAAACCGGATCGGTGATGACCAGCATCCCGTTCGCGGAAACCGAATACGAACCGGCGCTCGTGTAGGCCACGGCTCCGCCGGTCGCGGTTGAGACCAGTTCCTGGCCGGTGAAACTGTACGTGCCGTTTCCGTTGGAATCGATTGAAAACGTCATCGTGCCCATGAGGCTGACGGCTTCAGCCAGCGACGTGCCGGCGGAGTTCAATCCCGAGAATGTGATTTCACGAACGAAGTAAGCTCCCTTCAGCATCGCGTCGCCGCTGCTGTCGAATTCGTTGCACGTGGGCTCGGTGGTATCGGCAGCGCTGCACCGGGGGTTCTGCGCGCTGAGACTCGCGGCGAGCACTCCCGTAACAAGGATGCCGCACCTTTTCGTCCAACTGCTCAATAACATAGTGAATCTGCGATAGACGCCCACGCCCTGAAGGGGGTTGCTGAAATCATACCAGACGGACGCGAGGCGTCTGTCGCAGTTTCGGCCGCCGCTCTTCACTGAACGCCGGCACAACGGAGCGGCCCGCCGGCTTTACTCAGCCCGCACTGTGAGCGGATCCGCCCTGTGCCGGCTGACAATCAGCGTGGTGCACCGGGGCCGTCTCCTCTGTGTTCCCGGCCTTCCGGGCGCGGGGGCCGCTCGGATTCAAGCTTCTTCCACTGGTCGGGAGTGAGAACCAGACGAATCCCCACGAGCAGGCGGGTGTTGGCCTTCTCCAGTTCGGCGCGCGCCTCTGCGACGCGGTCTGCCTGGGCGAGTATCTTTGCCTCGTCGGGACGATCTGATTCCATCAGCGGTTCAAGCAGGGTCTCTGCTTTTTCGAGCGAGGCGTTGAGGTCAATTAAGCGCAGCCGGTGCTGCTGGAAGATATCGTCCATCTTCTGCTCCTGTTCGGCCGAAAGACCCAGCTTCTGCGCCATCTCCGGGTTATGCCACCAGCGGCCCTGACCGCCGCTATGGAAGGCGCGCTCCATGGGCGGACGTCTGGGCTGCATCGGTGGCGGGGGGGGCGCTTCGGGCGCCGGCGGCCCCTGAGGCGGAGGAGGCGCGAAGGCCTGCTGGGCCAGCGCAGTGACGCCCGCGAGAAACAGCGTAAGCACAAGTTTCCTGTTGCAGCGTTTCATCGATTCTCCTTTTGTAAAGTTTTGTTATTTCTTCTGTTGCGTCCGGTTTCCGGCAGCGGGGGAGTCCTCCGAAACCAACGTGGCCAGGGGCTCCATCGGTGCGGGAACCGAGCGGGACACGCCTTCATCGATCTGTTCCAGCAGCACAGCGTCATCGAGGCTGCTGTCGAGCTTCGGCTGATGCCGATTGGCTCGATAAACAGGGATCACCGCCAGCAGAACCGTGGCCGCGGCGATCAGGGCCCAGCGCAATCGGGGCAGACCGTACCCCCGCCGAACGCGCCACACCGGAAACGGCGCGGCAGCGGACTGTTCATGAGTCCACTCGCGCACGGAAGCGCGAAAATCGGACAGCGTATCCTGCAGACGCGAGAGCTCGCCCCGGCACTCGGCGCATTCGTGAAAATGATCTTCGCTCTGCCGGCTGCGCGTACCCACCATCCATTCCGAAATCTCAGCCGCGGAAAGGTGCCGCGTCATTTGGTTGCCCCCAGTCTTTCGCGCACCGACTGCAGCGCGCGAAACAAATGTATCTTCACGGTGCCTTCCCTGAGCCCGGTCGCCGCGGCAATGTCCAGCAGGTCCATGTCTTCCACGAAGCGCAGCAGAAAGACGGTGCGCTGGCGCTCCGGAAGAGACCCACTGGCCGCCCACACCTCCCGGACCTTCTCACCGATCAGCACGCGTTGCTCAGCGGATACGGTTCCGTCATGAAGCCGCCCGCCGGCCACGGAGATGTCCAGTGCCTCCCTCGTAGTCCGCCTCCAGAACCGAAGCCGCCGATTCCGGGCATGATCGCGGACCAGATTGACCGCGATACGCATGATCCACGTCTTCACCGAGGACGAGCCGCGAAAACCCGCGCGGGCCTTCCACGCATGGACGAAGCAATCCTGGGTCAGCGTCTGTGCGGCGTCGCGGTCGCGGACGGAGGCCAGCGCGAAACGGAATACGACTGGCCAGTGCAGGCGCACCACCGAATCGAAGTCGTCCAACTCGGTGGCGGCGTTGTCGAAACCTGCGGTCAGAAATCCGGAAGCGGCCACTGGCTCCATCGCGGTTATAGACGAAATCGGAGCGGGTGGGGTTTACCCGGCCAGCGGCATTTCAACGGCCAGGCGCACCCGGTCGGCTTCCGATTCATACGTCAGAATGTCGGCGTAGCGTCCCCAATTCAGCGCGGTGTCGATTTGGCGGTCTACTTCCTCATCGTCGGCGAGATGCTCGCGCAGCACGTCGCGGAAGAACTCCACGCTCATGGCGTGATCCGATTTGCCGGTCAAAACGCTGTTCATCTGCTGGAGCAGAGGAACGTTGGCCAGAGCGGCCTCGCGGAACAGCTCCCGGCGTTGCGCGACGTCGGCCGCGGTGAAAATCGTGCCGCTCGCGGTGAGTTCCACGTCACCGCGTTCCAGCTTCGCGAAATGGAGCAGCGACGCCGCTTCGACGATGGGCAGGAGATCGTCCACCTCCAAACGCAGTTCGTCGGCAATGCGATACAGATCGTCACGGCCATCGCGATCGTTCAACAGTTCCAGCAGACCGGCAATTGCACCCGCACCGGCGTGCGGCAGGATTCGGTACTTCGGACGCACTTGCTCGCCGGGCGAAGGGGCTGGCGCTTCGAGCTCCGGCTGAGTCATGAGCTTGTAGATGTAGTCCACGTACAGGACGAACTCGGTGGAACCGCGCTGGCGCGGATGGCTGAGCGGCACGCGGAAATCGGCCCGCAGCCGCGCCGGGTTTCGCCCCAGAATGAGAATGCGATCGGCGAGCAGGACGGCCTCTTCGATGTTGTGGGTCACCAGAAAAATGCTTTGGGTGGGAATTTTCCGCTCCAGCCACAGATCCATCAATTCACCGCGAAGATTGTCGGCGGTGAGGACGTCGAGCGCGGAGAATGGTTCGTCCATGAACAGAACTTCCGGCTCGACGGCCAGGGCGCGCGCAAACCCCACGCGCTGCTTCATCCCGCCGGAGAGTTCTTTCGGATACGCCGTTTCGAAGCCCCGCAGCCCGACCGTGTACAGGCTCCGCAGCGCGCGTTCCTCGCGTTCGTCCGGCGGCACGCCGCGCGCCAGCAGAGCGACCTCGACATTTTCCCGCACGGTAAGCCACGGGAACAGCGCAAAACTCTGGAATACGATGGCGGCGTTCGGTGTCGCGTCCGCCAGCGACCGGCCGTGCCAGAGTACTTCTCCCGTCGTTGGGCTGCTCAGACCGGAAAGCATGCGCAGGAGCGTGGACTTTCCGCATCCCGACGGCCCCAGAAGGGCGACGATCATGCCCGCCTCCACCGAGAGCGTGATTGGCGCGATCACCTGAGTCCGCCCACCGCCCGGCCGCGTGAAGCTTTTTTCGATTTGCCGGGCCTCGATAATCGCGTGTATGGCCGGTGCACCCTGTGGTGCTGCTGGCGACAGCACAACGTGCCCGCCCACCAGTTCCTCGGTGAGCCGCTGCCACGAGCCCTCCGGCAGCGCGTCAAGGAAACCGGCGCGCTCGGCGGGACTCATCTTTTCGAGAATCGCGGCCATCTCGTCGATCGGGCGCTCGTGCAGCAGCACGAAAGCGTCGAAGTAAGGCAGAGCCGGGACGAGCCGCGCGGAGAAATCGACTGGCAGGCGCGAGAACAGGAGCCGCTGGTCTTCGTCGTCGAGACTCAGCAGCGCATCGGCGGCGACAGCGGGATCGAGCCGGCTGAGAATGGAGGCGGCGCGTCCTTCGTTGCCCCGCTCAATGATGGTGTGAAGCTCTTCGGGCCGCGGGGGCTTCATTTACGTGAGGATACCAGGCCCTTGCGTCCATCAGTGCCTGACCACCCAGGCCAGGCCGTCGGGTTGCCTGCCGCTGTCGATGTGGCCGGAAGCGTCCAGCGTCTTCAGATCGATCACCGCGACGTAGTTGTCCGGCGTGCAGGAGACATACGCGCGTCTCCCGTCGGGCTGCATCTGAATTCCCGCCGCACCGTGGCCAATCCTCACGCGCTTCAACTCGCGGCGCGTTTTCGCATCCAGAATGACCAGGTCCGGACCGCCCAGCATCGAAACGAGCACCAGAGATCCATCGGGCGTGAATTTGAGCCGGTTGGCGCTGCGAACGTTCGCGTTCAGCGTGTCGATGACCCTCTTTTCACGGGCGTCGATTACGGAAATCGTGCCATCCTGCGCATTCGCGGCCCAGATCTGTTTGCCATCCGGAGATATGTCGAAGCCCTCGGAACCCTGGCCAACGGGAACCACGGTTTGATCCCAGTCGTCCAGCGGTGGACCCACGGGACCTTGCCTGCGGATCCGGTCAATGATGCCGATGGTGGCCGAAGTAACGTTGGAGGTGACGATCCGTTCCAGATCGTCGGAAACGAAGATCATGTGCGTGCGGTTCTGGCCGGTTCCCAGCACCCAGTCCACCCGTTTTGTCGCCGGATCGTACCGGCCAATGACCTTGTTGGTTTCCGCCGTGAACCACAGTTTCCCGCCAACGAATGCGAGGCCGTGGGCGCCGCGCAGAATGCCGAGGTCGATGGGATCGAGAGCTCTGTATTCGCGAATATCGACAACCGAGATGGTGTTGTACGCGCCGCCGGGGCCGCCATAATTCGAGACGTAGGCGAGTTTGCCGTCGGCGTCGGCGATGACCTCGTGGGGGTCGGGTCCGGAGGGCATGCGGGCCAGGACCTTCAGCGTCGCCGGATCGACCACTGCTACGGTGTGGTCGGTCTTGGCCAGTGAGAGCAGGACCGTCGAGGGAGTGCTCTGTCCATTCACTATGACGATGCCCGAAGCGATCGTCAGCGCCAGTGCAATTCGCAGCTTCACCATGGGGACCATTGTCCACCAGTCGGGCCTTCACCGACTCTCCATCGGCCACAGCACTCTGTCCAGCAATAGAATGTCTGTGATGACGCGCCGTTTCGTCTCGGTACTCTTGTGGCCGGTCCTCATTCCCGCTTTGAGAGTTGTGGCAGCCGACCTTCCGCATTTTCGGGCAGAACAACTAGTCGTCCACGACAGGCCGTTTCTGATTCGCGGAGGCGAGCTCGGCAACTCTTCTGCCGGGACAGCGGCACAGGCCGATCGCATTCTGCCCGAGCTGGCGCGGATGCACCTGAACACGGTCCTGATGCCGGTGGCCTGGGAACAAGTGGAGCCGAAAGAGGGTTCCTTCGATTTCAACATCCTCGATCACTGGATCGACGTCGCTCGCACGCAGAAACTTCATTTGGTGCTGTTGTGGTTTGGGAGCTGGAAGAACGCGTTCTCCGAATACGCGCCGGTCTGGGTCAAGGCCGATATGAAACGCTTTCCACGAGCGCAATCGGTTCGTGGGGTTCCGCTCGAGATCCTCTCTACTTTTGGAGCTGAGACTCTCCGTGCCGACAGCCGCGCGTTTCAGGCGTTGATGGCGCATCTGCGTGAGAAAGATCAGGAACAACAGACAGTCCCGATAGTCCAGGTGGAGAACGAAATCGGATACCTGGGACCCGGGCGAGACCGCTCCCCGGAAGCCGACCGGCAGTTCAATGGCCCCGTTCCTCAGGAACTCGTTGCCAGCCTGGCCGCCAAGCGCGCGGAATTTTCGCCGGAGCTCAGCGCTCACTTTAACCCGCAGGGCCGCACCTGGCGCGACGTGTTCGGCGAGGCCGCGAACGAGGTCTTCATGGCGTGGCGA
>Ga0209415_10007166_pt1 | contig 19518 bp, 18 predicted proteins | sample PeaSoiSIISIP2007_FD_187696 | JGI IMG/M metagenome (GOLD analysis project Ga0209415, IMG submission 187696) | Peat soil microbial communities from Weissenstadt, Germany - SII-SIP-2007 (SPAdes) (version 2) | ecosystem: Environmental > Terrestrial > Soil > Wetlands > Peat | place: Germany... | reverse complement strand
TGCTTCGCGATGATCTCGCGGATCTGCTTGTAGACCGCGATGGCCTTCAGGGCGAAGCCCTGGCTCGCGTAGAACTTCCCGACCCGCTCGTACGTCCCGACGGCGTCGGCGTAGGCCTCCATTTTCGACTGGAGGTCGCCGACCTTCAGCAGGGTCCGGGCGTCGTTCGGATCCTCCTGGATGACCTTCTGGTACTCGACGACCGCCTTGTCGTACTTCTTCTTCTCGACGTACTTCTGGGCGGCGGCGAGTACCTTTTCTCGGTCGATCGCCACGACTCGGGATGCTCCTCGGCTCGGGGTGCGGGTGCTACGAAGTGAATCGCAAGGGGCGCTGGCCCGTCGCACGGATGGACTCCCATCGGACATCCCCGAGAGGGGCTGACGCGTGGGGAGGCGTGAGGATAGTCAAGAACGGGTGCGCTTGGGGCCGTGTGGGCGGTGCCAACAAAAGAATACCTCTCTTCTAGCGCGGCTGCATACTTCGCGCTGGTACGTGAGGGTGCGGACCGATGTAGGTGTTCGCGGGGAAGGGCCCGGGACGGCTGACGTGGACGCCTCCCACATCCGCACGTACGTTCCCCCAAGGTATGGCCACCCAGTCCGCCCTCTATCGCGCTCCCTTCGGCCCCGGCGGCTCATCTGCCATCGACGCCGCCATCGCCGAGAAGCTCCTCGCGGTCGCCCTGGCCCGCGGAGGCGACTACGCCGACCTCTTCTTCGAGTACCGGGCCGCTGGCGGCATGGTGTTCGACGAGGGGATCCTCAAGAGCGCGTCGCGAGGCGTCTCGATGGGCCTGGGGGTGCGCGTCCAGAAGGGGGACGCCACGGGGTACGCGTACGTCGAACGCCTCGACTGGGACGCCATGCGTCGGGCGGCCGACACGGCGGCGCAGATCGCGAGCGGAGGCGGCTCGAAGGCGCCGGTGATAGCTCAGGCGGTGGAGCTACCCAGTCGCTACGAGCTCGACAGGGTCACCCTCGACGTTCCGGGCCTCGAGAAACGCCAGCTGCTCGAGCGGGCGGCGGCGGCGGCGCACGCGTTCGACACCCACGTCGTGAAGGTCGAGGCGAGCCTCGCCGAAGAGGTGCGCGAGATCCTCGTCGTGACGAGCGACGGCACGATGGCGCGCGACACGCAGCCGCTCGTGCGGTTCGGGGTTCGCGTCATCGCCGAGAGGGACGGCAAGCGCCAGGAAGGGTCGAGCGGTGGCGGGGGGCGGACGAGCCTCGGCTACTTCGAGGGCAAGAGCCCGGAGTGGCACGCGCGTGAGGCGGCACGGCAAGCCATCCTGATGCTCGACGCCCAGGAAGCGCCGGCGGGGCAGATGGAGGTCGTCCTCGCCCCCGGGGACAGCGGCATCCTCCTGCACGAGGCGGTGGGCCACGGCCTGGAGGCCGACTTCAACCGCAAGGGCACCAGCAACTACGCCGGCAAGGTGGGCGAGCCGGTGGCGAGCGACCTGTGCACGGTGGTGGACGACGCGACGCTCCTCCAGAGCCGGGGGACGATCAACGTCGACGACGAGGGCAACGAGCCGCGCAGCACGGTGCTCATCGAGAAGGGCAAGCTCGTCGGGTACATGCACGATCGCCTCAGCGCGAGGCACTACAAGCTGCGCCCGAGCGGGAACGGGCGTCGCGAGAGCTTTGCCTGTGCGCCGATGCCGCGGATGACGAACACCATCCTCCTGGCGGGGCAGAGCGATCCCGAAGAGATCCTCAGGTCCGTCAAGCGCGGCGTCTACGCGAAGCGGTTCGGCGGCGGGCAGGTCGACATCGCCAACGGCGACTTCGTCTTCTCGCTGACCGAGAGCTACCTCGTCGAGGACGGGAAGATCACGGCCCCCTTGAAGGGGGTCAACCTCATCGGCAACGGCCCCGAGGTCCTCCGCAAGGTGACGATGCTCGGCAACGACGTCGAGGTGAGCGACGGGATATGGACGTGCGGCAAGGACGGGCAGAGCGTGCCCGTCGGCGTGGGGTGTCCGACGGTGAAGATCTCGTCCATCACGGTCGGAGGCACGAGAGTCGGTTGAGCGGCGCGCCCGGGAAGAGCGGCTCCTTCGTGCTCGTCGTGGGGCACTCTCCGCAGCTCGAGAGCCCGGAGGGCGCGGCGGCCATGCTGCGCCAGCTCGGAGCCGAGGTCCGTACGCAGGATCTGTGGGACGACTTCGCGGGGGTGGCCGAGCAGGCGCGCTCGGGCGGCGTGCGGGCGATGGTGTTCGAGGCCGGCGAGCGACCCGACCTGGCGTCGGCTGCCTTGCGGGCGGCGCGCAAGGTGAGCGAGCTCTCGGAGACCCCGACGCTCGTGGCCCTTCCACCGCGGCAGATCACAGCCTTCGACCCCGGCAGCGGGTTCGACGACTTCATCGTGGTCCCCTGCGTTCCCTCGGAGATCTATGCGCGCATCCGCGCGCTCGAGTGGCAGAAGAGCGAGTTCGCGACCGAGGAGCGCCTGAAGATCGGCGCCATCGTGGTCGATCGCGCGGCGCACGAGGTGAGCTCCGACGGCCGCCGGGTGACGCTGACGGCGAAGGAGTTCGCGCTGCTCGCCTTCCTCGCGGCCCACCGTGGCCGCGTCTTCACCCGCGAGGCGCTCCTGGCCCGCGTGTGGGGGAGCCGCTACGAAGGAGGGGCGCGCACGGTGGACATCCACGTGCGCCGCCTGCGCGCGAAGCTCGGCGACGCGTTGCCTCTCGAGACGCTCCGCGGTGCCGGCTACAAGCTCCGCTCGCCCAACGAGGGCGGCAAGAAATGACCCGGGCGCGCGTCGCCGTGAGCATCGGGTGTCCGTGCGGGGTGGGACCGGAGGTGAGCGTCGTCGCCGCGGCGAGAGGTGCGGGACCGGATGCGCCGCACGTCCTCCTCGTCGGCGATGAAGGCGTCGTCCGGGAGGCTGCCGAGGGGCGACGGATCGCGCAGAGGCGCGTCGTGCGCGTCGTCGACCCGGAAGATGCATGGCGGCAGGCAAAGGGGCGCGTGGCGGTGTGGCAGCCGACGCCAGACCTCCCGCCGCGTGACCGCCGGCCGGGGACACCCACGGCGAGGTCGGGAGCCGCGCAGCTCGCCTGGATCGACGCGGCGTGCGACCTCGCGGCGCGCGGCTCGGCCGACGCGCTCACCACCGGTCCGGTGAGCAAGGCCGCCATCGTCCGCTCGCGCGCGCCGGGGAGCGCGGGCTTCTTCGGTCACACCGAGCACCTGCAGCGGCGCCTCCGGGCCCGCGAGGTCGTCATGGCCTTCTGGTCCCCCGGCCTCGTCACGTCCCTGGTGACGACGCACCTGCCGCTGTCGCGCGTCCCCGCCGCGGTCACCCCCGCGGCCGTCGCGCGCGCGGCCTACTGGCTCGCGTGGTTGCTGGCGAAGCTGATGAAGCCGGCGCGGAGGGGCCCTCGCGTCGTCGTCGCCGGGCTCAATCCGCACGCCGGCGAGGGCGGCCTCCTCGGTCGGGAAGACGCGCGGAAGATCGTCCCGGGCATCCGCAGGGCCCGCGAGCGCCTCCGCCTGTCGCGCATCGCGGCGACCGTCGACGGCCCCGTGCCCGCGGAGAGCGCCTTCCGGCTGGCGGTGGCGAAGAGGTGGGACGGCGTCGTCGCGATGTACCACGACCAGGCCACGATCCCGATGAAGCTCGTCGAGTTCGGCGAGGCGGTGAACGTCTCGCTGGGCCTGCCCATCGTGCGCACGAGCGTCGATCACGGCACCGCGTACGACCGCGCCGGGACGTGGACCGCCGACGCCCGCGGCATGACCGAGGCGCTGGCTCTCGCTGCAGCGCTCGCCCGGGAGGCGCGGTAGGCTCTCCGGCTCATGGGAGTCGAGTACGCGCGCTATCTCGTGGCGAAGGGCAACGCGTTCTCGCCGAGCGCCGTCGCCGTGGCGAAGCTCGTCGAGCGGCTGCGCAAGGACAAGTGGATCGCCGGGGGTGGGCAGGCCGTCACGACCGTGGAGAACACCTTCGGCAACGACCTCCGCGCGAAGCTCGCAGCGAGCACGGCACCGCTGCCGGCCAGCGTCTCGGCGGAGTGGCTCGAGGACCCGGACCGCGAAGAGCTCCGCATGGTGTGGCGGGTCGAGCCCAGCGCCCCGCTCTCGAGGTATCCCCTCACGCGCCGGCCGGACGGTGCCGTCTCCCCCACGTTTGAGCTACACCGGGCGCACGACTACGTCTACCCGATCTGCGAGACCATCGAGGCCATCCCGACGACCTGCGTATGCGGCGAGGACCTCGGGTTTCACTGGGACGAGGAGGAAGTCGTCCCCGCCTTCGGCGCGTCGTCCGGGATCTTCGCCGAGTGCGAGGCCTGCAGCAGGACGTTCGACCCCACCAAGGGCTCGGCGGTCCTCACCAACCCGTTCGACGGAACGAAGACGCCGACGCGCGGGGGGGCCGCGTACCGGTTCGCCCTCAAGGTCGACTGCGGCAAGCGCTTCGTCGCCGATCCCGGGCTCGCGTTCGCGCCGGAGCTCGTCTCGCTGGTGGAGGACGAGTTCGGGCGCGAGTTCTTCGAGGTGGGAGCGGCATACTAGTCTCCGCCCTACCGGTGTCCCCAGAGCGCCCAGCCCAGCCACGCGAGAAGGACCGCGCACACGCCGAACGCGCTCAGCGTGATCGGCAAGGGCACCCCCTTGCCGGGCTTCGGCGTCTTCATCGCCAGGAGCATCTGCGTCGCCGCGACGACGATCGCGTTCAGCTTCTTCTTCGCGAGCGCGCTCCTGTCCGGATCGTCGACCAGCGCGCGGTAGCGGCCTGCGACCTCGGGTAGCCGGTGCTCGCGCATCGCGTGATCGATGAGCGCGGCGTGGGCCTTCTCGTCGTCCCAGGCGTCGAGCACGCGCTTCCACAGCGCCTCCACCACCGCGTCGCTCGGCTCGTCGTCGGCCACGGCTCCAGTATCGCCCCGGCCTCGCGCGTCAGCCACTTCGCGGCAGGCCTTGTGAATCACAGGGCACGGCCTCCCGAAGGTCGGGCCAGGCCCCGCACAGCCGAGTCGAGCCAGATGGTCACTGGCCCGTCGTTCACCGAGCATACCTTCATCTCCGCGCGGAACCTGCCCGTCTCCACGCGCACCCCCGTCGCGCGCGCCTCCCGCACGGCCGCCTCGTACGCCTTCTCGGCGTCCTCCGGCGGCATCGCCTCGTCGAAGCTCGGGCGCCGTCCGCGTCTCAGGTCCCCGTAGAGCGTGAACTGGCTCACGAGGAGCACCGCGCCGCCGATCTCCTCCACGCTCCGGCCCATCTTCCCGCTCGCGTCCTCGAAGACCCGCAGCCCGACGATCTTCCCCAGCACCCAGGCGCGGTCCTCGTCCGTGTCGCCCCGGCCGAAGCCCAGGTAGGCCAGCAGGCCCTGCTCGATCGCCCCCACCACCTCGCCGGCGATCTCGACGCGCGCGCTCGCCACGCGCTGCACCACGGCCCTCATGGCAGGGCGAGGCGCAGCTCCTTCGCCAGCCGCGCCGTCGTCTCGAAGTACGTCGCCCGGTCGTAGGGCTCGTTCAGGACGTGGAAGTCGCGCCGGCTGAGGCCGACGCACCCGAAGCAGTACGTGCACCCGCTGCAGCCGACCGACCGCACGAGATACGCGCTGCCGATGCACCGATCGCAGTCGAGGCAGTGCTGGCAGGCGAGGCACCCCGTGGAGCGCGCGCAATGGGCGCAGTCGGTGCAGTTCGAGCACGTGTCGCAGTAGTGGCAGCGCGCGAGGCCCTTCGACCCGACGCAGAAGGTGCACTCGCTGCATCGCTCGCACTCTTCGCACGCCATGCAGGCGACGTTGGCGCTCGTGCGCGAGGCGCCCGAGACCAGCTTGCGCAGAGCCGCTTCGAACTCCGGACCCGTCATGGCGCCGGAGGCTAGCCCGCGCGGCTCGGGGAAATGCCGCTTTCTTGGCCCCGAAACCTGGTTGTGTGACTTTGTGCGACACGGAGGCTTTCCCGATGCGTGTCGTCCGCTCCTTCGTCGCTCTGGCCCTGCTCCTCGTCCCCGCCGTCGCAATCGCGGCCCCGCCCAGGCACTCCCGCACCGCGCGCATCCAGAAGGCGGAGCACAAGACCTGCCTGAAGGCCGCGGTCGAGGTGGTCGGCGCGGGCGAGTCCTCGACGTTCTCCCTCGCCAGGTGCGACGGCGCGCCCGCCCCGCTGGCCATCGACCAGCTCTCCCTGCTCGCCCGTCCGGGGAATGCCCCGAAGCCCAAGGTCACCATCGACGTCCTCGCCAGGAGCCGCGGGACCGAGCTCGCCCCCGGCATCCGCCGCATCGACCCGCGCCTCCTCGAGCGCCTCGAGACGGCGATCGACCACTTTCGCAAGCCAGGCCAGCCCGCCAAGGTGCTGCTCGTCTCCGGCTACCGCCCCAGGAGCTCCGGCAGCTACCACCAGAGCGGCCGCGCCCTCGACTTCCGCATCGACGGAGTCGACAACGAGGCCCTCGTCGCGTTCTGCAAGACCCTGCCCGACACGGGCTGCGGCTACTACCCGAACAGCTCGTTCGTCCACATCGACGTGCGCGACGCGGGCGCGGGACACGTCGCCTGGATCGACATCAGCAAGCCCGGGGAGGCGCCGAAGTACGTCTCGTCGTGGCCGCACCCCGGCGGGGATGCCTCCAAGCTCCCCGCGCTTCCCACCGACGAGCCGCGCCTCTCGCCGGCCGTCATGGAAGCCCCGATGAGGGGCCACAAGCCCGACCGGCACCCGTACTTCTTCTGAGATACCGGCTCCTCGTTTCTTCCGGTAGACCCTCTCGATGGGTCCCGACGACGAAGACGAGGAGATCCCGACGGTGAGCCTCGAAGGCGTCGAGCGCGCGCGGCTCCGCGTCGGCGAGGAGCGGCCGCCTTCCGACTCGCCGTGTCCCGGTTGCGGCGCCTACTACGTCGCCCTGCACGCCACCGGGTGCGAGTACGAGCAGTGTCCGGCGTGCGGCGGGCAGATGGTCAGCTGCGGCTGCCGCTGAAGGCGCGCGCGACCGAGTCACGGATCGGGGCGCTCGAGCCCGACGAGGCGGAAGCCGCGCCGGGGGCCCAGATCGTAGAGGTGTGCGAGGAGCGACCCGGACGCCACACCATCGGACATCGCGATCCGGACGTAGCGCGAGGCATGGTCGTCCGGAGCCCCTCCGTCCGCGGCCACGTGGGAGAGCGTGACGCACGGCGTCGCCTCGTCTCGCAGGGCGACCGGGAGCGGGCGCCCGTCCGGCCCCGTCGCGCCGAACCGGAACGCGCGGGGATCGCGAACACGCCGGCGAGCCGCGAGGTCCGTCGCGCACAGCGTGTCGCCCTCGACACGCACGTCGGCGAGCGGCGAGAGCCGCGTCAGGTAGCGCTCGAGGATCTTCTCGAGGCGCCCCTCGAGGACCTGCTCGAGGTACGCCGTGCTGGACGGATCGGGCAGCCTCGCCATGGAGGCCAGCGCGCGCACGGCGTCCGGCCCGAAGCCGGACAGGATCCGCGCCATCCACGCCCCGTCGCGCTCGGTCATCCGGTCGAAGGCCGGGTTGGCGTACTCGTTCTTCCAGTGGTCGGGGACGAAGTTCGCCACGTCGAAGTAGTTGAACATCTCGTGCCCCGGGGCCTTCCGCACGCGGTCCCACGGGCGCAGCGGCACCCCGAGGGTGACGAAGTCGCGGCCGGCGTCTCCCCAGTCGAAGACGTACGAGTACCCGAGGCGGCGCGTGATCTGCTCCCACGCCCACTCCGAGCCGAGGCAGTCGCTCGTGTCGAGGTAGTAGTGAACGACTCGCCCGGGAGACGCGTCGGGCGGGTCCCTGGCGTCCGAGTGCCAGGAGTCCATGCTGTTCTGCTCGCGCGCGTCGAAGTGATCGATCCAGGCTGCGAGCACGCGGCCGCCGCGGAGCTCGCGGCGCTCCTGGTGCGGGATGATGTCGTTCGGATCGTCCGGACGCGTCCCCACGTAACGAAAGGGCCCGAGGAGCTTGCCGGGCAGCCAGGCGGAGGCCTGGACGCGCAGGAGGTCGCCCTTCCGCGGGGCCTTCGCGAGGATGCGGTCGAGCGCGGCCTCGTCGAAGTCGCGGAGCCCGTCGAAGTTGCCCTTGTACTTGAGCCCGGGCTTGAGCGCGAAGACGGAGCGTTTCACGTAGACGATCTGCTCGCAGGACGTGTTGAAGCCCACGGCGTTGTAGACGGCGGCTCCGACGACGCTCGCGGCGCTCGGCCGGTCCGGCACGGGATCGTCCACCTTGATGAGGTACTTCTTCCCGCCGATGTTGACGCGGAACCCGGGGCTCGACCCGTCGGTCTTGCCGTGGTCGACCAGCCAGGATGCGCCTCCGGCGTCGAGGAGCTGCGACGGTTCGCAGGCGCCGCGCGTCATCTGCTCGACGGAGAGCGCGTGCGCGCCGGTGCGGTTGGTGAACCACGACGAGTCCGCGACCTCGTCCATGGCGTTGGCGTTCATCGCCTCGCGAGGGGCCTCGAACGCCCACAGCTCGGAGAACGGACGGAAGACGAGGTTGTCCGCGCCGTCCCAGATGAGCGGGGACGCGTACTCCCGCGGCGCGCAGCTGACGTGCTTCGGGTCCTTCTCGCTGGGCTCCTCGTGGCACGGGAGCGGCACCGAGCGCAGATCGGTGTCGGCGACGAACGCGTCGCGCAGCGCGAAGCGGCGGTCCGCGGCGCCGCAGCCGAGCACGGAGACGACCAGGCAGGACAACCGGAACGGCGTGAGGCGTTTCATGGCGTCGGCATCCTCCCTAGAAGCGGCTCACGCCCAGCGCGACGCGGACCGAGTCGACCTGGGCCCCGTGCTCGAACGTCTCCGTGCCGAAGCCGACGATGACGTCGAAGTTGCTGTCCGGCGAGCTGTCGCTCTCGATGCCGAGCGTGCCCGAGAAGCGCAGGAGCCGCGTGTCGAACCCGTCGAGGTGCTCGCCGAAGACGTTGCCCACGGCGGCCTGCATCGTGCCGCTGACCCACGGCCCGATGGGCCACTTGTAGCGGAGCGTGGCCACGGCCGCGCTCCGGTCCACCAGGCGCCCGGGGTAGAAGCCCTGCATCGTGGCCGGGAACGATCCGGGGCCGGGCACGTCGCCGCCGACCGAGACGAGCTCGGTGAACGGGACCGGGCGCGGCCCGAGCGGGTCCGAGAACATCGCGGTCGTCGTGAGGCTCACGACGCGCCGGTGGCCGTCGATGTCGAGGAACCCGCCCGCGTTCCCCGCGTAGTGGAGCCATCCCGATCCGGGCGACTGGCGGACGTCGCTCCCTTGCTCGGCCTGAGCCTCGAGGCGTACGCCGGACCCCTCGGCGGGGAAGGGCCGGCGCGAGTCGAGGGCGACGAGCAGGTCGTTGACCTCGGCGGTGTATCCGCGGGCGAAGCCGTCCGGGGCAGGGAAGCCGCCCGAGGCCACGCTCTCGACGAGGCCCGGGTCCGACCTGTAGTGACCGTCCTGGAAGCTCGACGAGCGGACGCCCACCACCGCCTCGATCTTGCTCGCGCGCCAGAGGCCGAAGTTCGCCGCGGCTCCGGCCGCGAGCCGGTCCTGCCCGTACCGGCTGCGCGCGGACTCCAGCGTGGTCGGTCCGATGCCGTAAAAGACGTAGTCGGGCCTCCGCACGCCGAGGAGCCTGAGCTCTACGCTGTCCCTGTCGTGGAAGCGGATGCGCTGGACGAGCGACCCTCCGAGCCAGTCGTCGGTCCACGCGGAGGCGTGGACGCGCAGGTCGTCGCCCTGGAAGAGCGCGTCGTCCCAGAAGCCGTACACGCCGACGCTCGGGTTGAACCCGAAGTCGACGAACGCGATGGGGGCGAAGCCCGCCTTGTGCTCGGGGCCGAAGGCGAAGAGGTCGTAGAGGAACTGGGGGACGTTGGACCGCTCGGCCCACGTGATGACGGCGCCGAGCGGCCTGCGGACGATGTACTCGCTGGTGAAGTACACCGGCGAGAAGACCACGCGCGGAACCCAGAGGACGATGTCGCCCGGAGTCGGGGCGGGAGGAGGCCGGCCCTCGTAGTCCGGCAAGGGACGCTTGGGGGGATCCCCGGCCAGAGCGTCGCTCGACGCCAGGGCGCTCGCGGCGAGCCCCGCCAGGACAACGGCCCTCACGCGCCGACCGGCTCCTTCGGGAGCAGCATCATGGTCACGTACCAAGGCCTTCGATGCCGGAGGGGACAAATCGTTGCAGGCGGCCGTCGCCCGTCACCGCCGCCCGCCAGCGACGCCGTGTTGCATGAAATCATCGAACCCCGCAGGCTTGGGCAACGTGCTCGCGTGGATCTCTCGACTCGTGGACGTCCGCCGCGGCGAAGTGCGCCCCCTGGCGCAGGCGTTCGCCATGCTCCTTCTCATCATCGCGGGCCACACGGTCCTGGAGACGGCGCGAGACGCCCTGCTCCTGACCCGCTTTCCCGCCGGCACGATCGGCGTCGTCTACATCGCCGTGGCGGCCTGCGCCCTGCCCGCGGCGGCGGTCGCCGCCCGCGCGGCGGGACGCTTCGGCGCGAAGCGGACCCTGATCGGGGGCCTGGTCGTCGCCGCGTTCGCGCTCGTGGCGCTCTTCCTCGCGCCGACGGCGCGGGTCTGGGTCGTCGTCGTCTACGTGACGAGCGCGCTGGTCGGAGCGGTCCTCGTCCCGCTGTTCTGGAGCCTGATCGGCTCGCTGTTCACCGTCGCCGAGGGGCGCCGATTGCTGGGGCCCATCGGGGGTGCGGGCGTCGTCGGCGGAGCGCTGGGGTCGGTGGCTGCCGCGGCGATCCTGATGGTGACTCGCGTGAAGGACCTCCTGCTCGTGTCCGCTGCCGTGTTCCTCGTGACCGGCGCCCTTCTGGCCTGGACGCGAGCGGGCGAGGCTCCGGTCGCGCCGCCGCCGCCGCCCAGACGCTCGAGGCGACCCACCGAGGCCATCCGGACCGATCCGTTCCTCGGGCGCATCGCCCTGCTCGTCGTCGTATCGACCGCGGCCATGGTCACGATCGACTACTACTTCAAGTGGACCGTCGCGCAGACGGTTCCCCACGAGCACGTCGCCCGGCTCGTGGCGCGCTACTACGCCGTGCTCAACGGCCTCGCCCTCGTCGTGCAGCTCTTCGTGAGCGGCGCGCTCGTGCGCCGGATCGGGGTCGCGAATGCGATGATGGTGACGCCCATTCTCGTCCTCGGAGGCGGCGTGGGCACGCTGGCGCTCGGCGGCGTCCTTGCGGCCGTGCTCGTGCTCCGGGCCGTGGAGGGGACGCTCGTCAACTCGGTGCATCGCGTGACCACGGAGCTCGTGTACCTCCCGGTTCCTCCGGCCGACCGCGCCCGCACCAAGCCGTTCATCGACGGCGCGGTCGCCCGCGTGACGCAGGCCGGCGTGGGCGTCCTGCTGCTCGCGCTGGGAAGCTCGGGCCACCTGTCCGGCCTGCTGCTGGGCGTCCTCGTCGCGGGGTTCGTGGTCGCCTGGCTGGCGGTCGCCGCGACGACCCGGGGCCCCTATCTCGACCTCTTGCGCCGGGCCGTGGCCAGCGACTCGTCCGGTCCGCCGGTCGGCACGGAGCCGGTCGACCTCGAGAGCGCGGAGACGCTCCTGCAGTTCCTGGCACACGAGGATCCGCTGATCGCTCTCGGCGCGATGAACGCGCTGGCGCGCCGCGGGCGGGAGAAGCTCATCCCGGCGCTCATCCTTCTCCACGAGGACGACGCGGTCGTCATTCGCGCGCTCGCGCTCTTCGCGGCCACCGAGCGCACCGACTGGATCTGGCGTGCTCGACGTCTCCTCGCCGATCCCCGGGAGTCGATCCGCATGGCGGCCGCGCGCGCTCTCGCCATGCACGGACGGCTCGAGGTCGGCGATCTCGCGGAGGACACGAGCCCTCGCGTCCGCAGCTACGCGGCGCTGCACCGCGTCCTCGCCGACGCGACCGCCGATCCTCTGGACGATCCGCGCGTGGCCGAGACCTTGAAGGAGAGCGGGAAGGTGGGCGACGAGATCAGGCTCGGGCTGCTCTCGGCCATCGGCGATGCGCCTCCGAGCGACCGGCTGTCCGGGTTGCTCGCGATCCTCGCACGCGGGGCGTCGGCGTCGCACGAGTGGACCGAGCGACTGGCGAAGGCCGTGGCGTCGCAGAAGGCGCAGAGCCTCGTCCCGTTGCTGGTGTCGCGGCTGTCGCTGCGCGAAGGTCGGGAGGCGGTTCGCCTGGCGCTCGTGACGTTCGGGCGCGCGGCGATGGACGAGGTGTCCAGCGCTCTCCGCGACGGCTCGCGCGCGCGGCACCTGCGCGTTCATCTCCCGAACACGCTCGCGCGGTTCGGCACGAGGGCTGCGGCCGAGCTGCTCCTCGAGTGCGTCGAGGCGGAGCGCGACGGGCTGGTCCGGTACAAGGCGATCCGTGGCCTGGGGAGGCTGGTCGGCGAGCGCGGCGTCGCGACTGGCCGCGTCCGTGTCGAGCGCCTGTCGTATACCAACCTCGTCGAGCATTTCCGTCTGCTCGCGCTACGCACGCCCTTCGAGAGCCAGCCGCCCGCCGGGCCGCGGTCGCTCGCCGCGGGCGCGCCCACGGAGCGCCTGCTCACCGGCTTGCTCGACGACAAGCTCCGCCAGTCGCTGGAGAGGAGCTTTCGCCTCCTCAAGATCGCTCACCCGCGCGAGGACATCCACAGCGTCCAGATCGCGGGCGTGTCGGACGATCGAACGGCGCGAGCGAACGCGGCCGAGTATCTGGATACGCTGCTCCACCGGCGAGATCAGCGGCCCCTTCGTGACCTGCTGCGCGTGGTGACCGACAGCCTCTCGCCCTCCGAGCGCGTGCGGCGCGCGCAGGCGCTCGTGGCGCTCGTGGCGCCGGCGACGCTCGACGAGGCTCTGGCGCTCCTGATGCGAGACTCGGACGCAACCCTGGTCGCGCTGGCGACGCTGCACGCCGCCACGCTCGCCGGCCAGCAGGCTCAGGTGGCCATTTCCACCGGATCGCGCGACGGAGCATCGCTCGAGCTGACCACCCGCGCATGGCCCGCCGGCGTCGACGCCGCGGAGGTCACGCATGCTTGACGCGCGGCGCGTTCGCATCGGGCGCGAGCTGTTTCTCGCGGGCCTCGGGATACCGCTCGACGTCCTCGACTCGTGGGCCATCGACCGGTTGATCTGGCTCCTCGACGAGCAGCCAATCCACGCGGGGGAGCTCCTCTTCTCCGCGGGGGACCCGGCCGAGTTTCTCTACTTCATGCGCGACGGCAAGGTGAAGATGACCCGCGAAGGGGCCGCGCCCTGGACCTTCGAGGGGCGCTGGCTCCTCGGCGGCTTCGAGGCACTCGCGGATCGACCGCGGGACCGGGACGCGGTCGCGCTCGTCGACTTCTCGGCGCTGAGGATCCCGACCTCGGTGTGGCTCGACCTGCTCGAGGACAGCTTCACGCTCGCCCGGGGCGCCGTCCTGAATACCGCGCTCGCCGTCGCGAGGCTGGAGGACCGGGTTCCGGCGGACGCACCGCGGGCGACGCAGGACCCACCGCGGGTCGGGTCCGGACCGCTCACGCTGGTCGAGCGCCTGGCGCTCCTGATCAACGTCCGGATGCTTCGAGGCGGGGGCGTGCAGGCGCTCGCCGATCTCGCCGCCGCCTCCGAGGAGCGCTCGTACGGGAGCGGTGATCGCGTCCTCGAGCGGGGGGTCGAGCGCACACATCTGCATCTCGTCGTCCACGGCGAGGTCGAAGCCCTTCGAGTCGATCCCGGCGCCTCGCGCCGGTACTTGCCCGGGGACATCGTCTGCGGAGTGGCCTCGTTCGGAGGGCCGGCGCTCGCGTGGGAAGCGAGGGCGGTCGCGCCGACGCGCGTCCTCTCCTTCCCGATCGAGCTGTGGTTCGACCTCATGGAGGAGCATTTCGACGTGGTGCGCTCCACGCTCTCCGCGGTCGCGGCGCGGCGCGTGCTCCTGCTCGATCACCTGGCCGAGCAGTCCGGCGGCCTCGTGTTGACGTGAGCTGCCCTAGGCCTCGGGCGACGGTCGACTGTCTTCAACCGACCGCGCAGAACCCCTCGTAGTCGACGTAGCTCGTGATGCTCGGGTCCGGCCCGCACACGGGGCAACGGGGATCGCGGCGGAGCCGGAGCTCGCGGAACTTCATCTTCAGGCTGTCGTAGGTGAGCAGGCGCCCGGCCAGCGTCGTCCCGCGGCCGAGGAGGATCTTGATCGCCTCGGTCGCCTGGAGCGTGCCGATGATGCCGCACAGGATGCCGAGCACGCCCGCCTCCTGGCAGCTCGGCGCGAGGTGCGGCGGCGGAGGCTCCGGGTACAGGCACCGGTAGCAAGGGCCGGCCTCGGGCATCCCGAGCTTCTTCGCCGCCTTGTCGGAGACGAACGTCGTCACCTGCCCGTCGAACCGGAAGATGCTCCCGTGCGCGACCGGCTTGCCCATCCACACGCTGGCGTCGTTCACCAGGTACCGCGTCGGGAAGTTGTCGGTCCCGTCGACCACCACCTCGTAGTCCGCGAAGAGCCGCTCGACGTTCGCGCTCGTCAGCCGCTCCGTGTACGGGACGACCTTCACGTCGGGGTTCAGCTCGGCGATGGTCTCGGCCGCGCTCTCCACCTTCGGCATGCCGACGCGGCTCGTGGCGTGGATGATCTGCCGCTGGAGGTTCGAAGCGTCGACCACGTCCGCGTCGACGACCCCGAGCGTCCCCACCCCCGCCGCGGCCAGGTACATCGCGGCCGGCGACCCGAGGCCGCCGGCGCCGAGCAGCAGCACCTTGCTCTTGAGGAGCTTCGCCTGCCCGACCTCGCCCACCTCGGGCAAGAGGATGTGCCGCGAGTAGCGTTCGCGCTGCGAGTCGGTGAGCTGCGGTGGCGAGTCCATCGGCCAGCCGAGGTCCTTCCAGCGCACGAAGCCCGGGTTCGCCGTCTCGACGTTCGTGTAGCCGAGCTCCGACAGCGTCGCCGCGGCGAGGGCCGATCTCGTGCCGCCGGCGCAGTACGCGACGATGCGCGCGTTCTTGTCGGGGAGCTTCTGCTCGGCCTGGATCTCCAGGAACCCGCGCGGGATGGAGACGGCGCCGGGAATGTAGCCCGCCCGCCACTCGTCCTTCTCGCGCACGTCGACGAGCGTCATCTTCTCGCCGGCGTCGAGGCGACGCTTCAGCTCCTCGAGCGACACCTGCTTCGTGCGCTTGCGCACGTCGGCCATCAGGTCCGTGTACGTGGTCGGCATGGGATGGGGGAATCTAACCGATGAGGGGCACCACGCCAGCGGCGAGGGAAGGGCGCTGCGCGTCGGGGCCGGTGTACATGGCCGCGACGAGCCGCCACAGGGCAAGCCTCGGATCGTCGGTGACGACGTCGAGGGCGTCCTCGAGGACGCGGCCGTAGCCGTAGACGTCGTCGCCCGGGTGGCTCGCGCGCCCGGCCAGCCGCTCCGGCGAGACATAGCCGAGGCTCCCGGACGGACTCGGCTCGCCCTCGCGCCGCGCGATGCCGAAGTCCGTCAGGAGCGGGGCCCCGCCGTCGCGGAGCAGGATGTTCGCGGGCTTCACGTCGTGGTGGATCCATCCCGCCGCGTGCACGCTCGCGAGCGCCCGGGCGAGCGGCAGGGCCCAGCGCTCGATGGGCCGGAGAGCCGCCTGGTCACGCTCGCGGAGGAGCGACCGGAGCGCCCCGCGCGGCGCCCACTCCATGACCAGCCAGCCGTGCTCCGGGTTCACGTCGAACACGCGGACGATGCCGGGCCCCGCGAGCGTCACTGCCACATGAGCCTCGTGCAGGAGCTGCGCCCGGTCGCGCTCGGGCTGGTGATACACCTTGAGCGCGACGCGGCGCTGGAGCGCGCGATCCTCCGCCTCGTAGACGACGCCCGCCCCTCCGCGGCCCACCTCCCGCAGCAGGCGAAAGGGCGCCTCGGGCGCGCTCGTCATCATGGTGGTCGACGGGTCGGCGCGCGGGACGACCGAGATGCCCAGGCCCTCGCGCCACCGCGCGTGACGCTCGCGAGCCCCCGGCCAGTCGAAGTCGCGGAGAAGCACCCGCTCCACCAGCGCCAGCGCGGCCGCCAGCTCGTCGCCGCCCGCGAGGAGCTCGGCACGGAGCATCAGCGCCTCGGACGACGTCGCGCGGGCGAGCGCCTGCAGGGCGGCCACGGGCTCCCCGCGATCGACCAGCGCCGAGGCGACGGCGACGAGGAGCGGCTCCGGGACGACGGCGTACACGGTGCGCGCGAGGACGGCCTCGATGGCGCGAGCCTCGGAGGGCGTCGTCCTCAGGTGCGCCAAGAGACGCAGCGCCTCGTCGAGCGGCGTGTCGGGCGCGAGGAGGCGTTCGAGCTCGGACGTCACGGGGTCATCGTACGGTCCGCGGGTGGCGGTGCGGGGGTCGAGCGCACCGCCGCGCAGTTCGGGGGTGGCGGTGCGGGGGTCGGGGGCACCGCCGCGCGGTTCGGGGGTGGCGGTGCTGGGGTCGAGCGCACCGCCGCGCAGCTCGGGGGTGGCGGTGCGGGGGTCGGGTGCACCGCCGCGCGGTTCGTGGGTGGCGGTGCTGGGGTCGGGTGCACCGTCGCACAGCTCGCGGGTGGCGGTGCCGACGGCGAGCGCACCGCCAAGCGCCTCGCGGGTGGCGGTTCGGAGGGCGGGCGCACCGCCAATTCGCTCGCATGTGGCGGTGGGGACGAGTAGGGTGCGAGCCCGGAGGACCTCATGCCGCACGCGGCCGTCATGGCCACATGGTTCGAGGCGCAGCGCGCGCTCAGCCTCAACCACCAGGAGCTCGCGGAGCTCGTGGGATCGTCCAAGCGCACGGTGGAGCGCTGGTCAGCCGGGCACGGGGGGCCCTACCCCGACCACATCACGAGGCTGGCGGCCGCGGTCTATCCTCACGACGCGGACATCGCGCGGCGCCTGGCCTCCTTCCTGGGCCAGTCGCTCGAGAGCCTGGGCATCGTGAAGCCGCCTCCGCCCGCTCCGCCACCCCTCCCGCCGCCGGTGGTGTCGCCGCCCGCGCCCTCCCCGCTGACGCCTCTCCTCGTCGAGTCCGTCGTCGCGGCGGCTGCCGAGGCGCTCGACGTCTCGCCGCGGGCCGTCCGCCCGGCGGTGCTCGCGGCCGTGGACCGGGCGAAGGCCGCGGGTCTCTCCGTCGACGAGATGCTCGCCGTCCTGCGACCGCCCCCGCCGGCGAAGCGCGGCAAGGCCTGAGGCGCGATGGGCAAGCGGGAGTCGCACACCTTCCGGGCGAAGCTCGGCCGCACGTGGATGCTCTACACGGTGGACGTGCCCGCGCGCGTCGGCGTCGCGATGAAGACCAGCGGCAAGGTCGCCGTCGTCTTCACCGTCGACGGCTCGTCGGAGCGCAAGACGACGCTCGCCCCCCGGGCCGGGGGCGGGCACCGCCTGCACGTCCACGGAGAGTCCCGCCGCGAGGTCGGCGCGAAGGAGGGCGACACCGTGACCATCGTCCTCTGGCGCGACCCCGCTCCCCTCGACATCCCGCTGCCGCCGGACCTCGTCGAGGCCCTGAGCGAGGCAGGCGTGCTCGAGACGTTCCGCACGATGGGCCCGGCCATGCAGCGCGAGCTCTCCGCGTACGTCGAGAAGGCCAAGCGCGAGGCGACCCGGGAGAAGTACGTCGCGCGCGTCGTCGAGCGCGCGAACGAGGTGCGCGAGAAGCGCGTCGACCGCGCGGCACGGCGGGGGTGACGGGCCGCCGGCGCGGGCCTTTCACGTTCTCCGCGCGAAGAAGTAGCCGGCCCCCAGCGGGAGAGCCGCGAACACGCACACGGCGACGAGCGGCTGCGCGACGATGCCCGTCGCCGAGAGCGCGGCGAGCAAGGCCAGCATCCCCAGGCGCACCGCGAGGTACCGCAGCAGGAGACGTGGCGACGCGAAGGCCAGCGCCGCGTCCGTCGGCAGGAGCACCAGCGCCACCCAGTTGCCGGCGAACTCCGGGATGCGCGTCAACAGCCACACGACATCCACCGTCAGCCCGAGGAGCCCGAGCACCAGCCCCGTGCTCGCCATGGCGACGCGCAGCGCGCGCGGGCCCTTCCGCCCGGCGAACGCGAGGGCGCCGGCGAGCAGCGCGCCCAGCACGACCAGCCCCACGCGTCCCGCCTGCGGGCTCGTCGGGATGACGGCCTCGCGTCGCTCGTAGATCTGCTTCGGCTGCGCCCCGAGCCTCGCCGCCACCGCGTCGCGAAGGCCGACGGGGAGGAACATGGCCTCCCACGCCGTGGGCTGGCGGTCGGCGCGCGCCCCGAGGAACAGCGCGAGCCCGGCGAGCTCGAACATGCGCCCCGAGAACCCCTGCTCGGAGCGCGCGCGGAACCGCGGGCCGGCCGCCGGGCCGTCCGCGCCGTCGTGCAGCTTGCCCGCCGTCACCGCGTCGAGGACGTCGCGGGCCCTCGTCGTGCAGTTGTCGTAGTACGGGTGGTAGACGTAGGGGGTGCGGGCGTCCACGGCTGCCTCGAGCCGGGCCCGGAGGTCCGCGGTCTGCGCGTCGTCGAGCGGCAGGTCCTGCACCCAGAGGCTGCGCTCCTGCTCTTCGAACGTCGCGACGAGGACCGAGCGCTCCACGGTGATGGGCAGAAACCTCGGCCTGCCGCGCACGGTGTCCCAGACGAGGGCGTCGGGGTCCTTGTCGCCGGCGGGGACGCCGAAATCGTAGCAGCGGCCGTCGGTCGCGCCGTCCGCGGTGATGCAGAGCGCGCTGTGCCCGTAGAGCGAGAGGTCGTCGCTCCCGGGGCCGACCGTCACGAGCTCCGCGTGCAGAGCCCCGGCGAAGGCGGGGGTGGGCGCGAGGAACCACGCGAGCGCGGCGAGAACGAGGAAGAGGCCACAGAAGGTCCGACGCGTCGCGCGCACGCTCACCCCTCTACACGAAGAAGCGCGAGCCCTCCACGCTCCCGCGACATCGCGTCGCCCCGGAGGAGCGTCACGCGCGGCGCGAGGCGGAGCGCCCCCGCGAAGGCGGGCGGATCGTCGTCCGTCGCGAGCTCCACCCATCCGTCCGGGCCTCGCTCGAGACGCCACGCCCCCACGCCGAGCCGTGCTTCCCCCAGCGGCGCCACGTAGCGCGCGCCGGCGATCTCCAGGGCCACCGCGCCGGGGAGCTCGGTGGACGGTCGGACGACGAGCGGTACCTCCTTGCCGAGGCGCACCTCGAGGGCGTCCCCCACGGTGGCCTCGCCGACCAGCGCGAGGCCGCGCAGCAGCGTCCCGTTCCGGCTGCCGAGATCGCGCACGACGACGTCGTTGCCCCGGCGCGCGATGAGCAGGTGCTGACGGCTCAGGGCGGCCGACGCGACCGAGATGGCTGCCACCCGCCCCACGACGATCTCCGTACCCAGCACGATCCGCAGCTCGCGTCCGTCGAGGGACACGGTCACGACCTCGCCGGCCACGCGCCGCGCCTCAACCCCACGCCCGCGCTCGCGCACCGCCTCGTCCCCCGACGCCAGCGCCATGGCGACCGCCTCGCGCCGGCGCCCGCAGGCCACGAGGGCCAGGACCTCTTCGTGCGCCTCGCGTCGCGCGAGGGTCTCGCGGTCCCGCCCCTGCTGCCCGAGGAGCAGCGCGTCGAGCTTCTCCACGTCCCCGGCCCGCGCC
>Ga0209415_10007165_pt1 | contig 19522 bp, 16 predicted proteins | sample PeaSoiSIISIP2007_FD_187696 | JGI IMG/M metagenome (GOLD analysis project Ga0209415, IMG submission 187696) | Peat soil microbial communities from Weissenstadt, Germany - SII-SIP-2007 (SPAdes) (version 2) | ecosystem: Environmental > Terrestrial > Soil > Wetlands > Peat | place: Germany... | reverse complement strand
TCTCCATGGCGATGGTGCCCTGGCCGGCAATCACGTCGGGATCGTCGTAGGGGTGAACGAAGGTCAGGCCTTGTTCCTGCTCCAACTGGCGGGCATGGGCATAGGCCTCGTCGAAGGTGTCGCCATGCAGCACCACATTGCCGCCCCAATAGCGCACGGCCTCGATCTTGATGGGTGGCGTGGTTACCGGCATGACGATGACGGCGCGGATGTTCAGCTTCTTGGCCGACAAGGCCACACCTTGGGCGTGATTACCGGCCGAGGCGCAGATGACCCCCTTGTTCCGCGCCTCCGGGGACAGGCGGGCGATGCGGTTATAGGCGCCGCGAATCTTGAAGGAGAAGACCGGCTGCAAATCTTCGCGCTTCAGCAGCACCGGGCGATCCAGGCGCTGGCTCAGGCGCACCATGGGGTCAAGCGGCGTCTGGATCGCCACGTCATAGACCCGGGAATCGAGAATTTTGCGAACATAATCCATGTCAGTCGGCATCCAGATTGTTACAGCATTTGTGGTGAATGGCAGCGTGCGAGCGCAGATTTGCCTCGCGGAAGGCGCCCCAGCGGCGGGCCAGCCGCGCCAAAAGGCCGTTGTTCAAAGCAAAGCCCAAGGCCGGCAGGCATTGTTCCAGCTCACCCAGGCCGACGTGGCGCAGATCATAGCGCAGCCTTAAGTGTCGCCCATCCTGGGACAGAGAGGCCTCTTCGATCCCCTCGACCCGGCGCAAAGCCTCTAGGGCCGCCGACGGGGCGGGGGCGGCCAGCGAGAGGGAGCGGTGGTGCAGTTGCGGGTGATCGGTCATGACGCCAAGAGTTTATGCGATGCCGGCGACCAGGGAAACCGGAGCTTCAGTTTGCATGGATAGCAGCAGGCCAAGATCGCGGCGCAGGCGCTCGGCCTCGTGGCGCAACCATTGCTGTCCGAATTCCCCTTGGGCGGCGCAGATGGAGCATCGCCGTTCGCATTCGCCCAACTCATTGCGGCAAGCCTCGATGATGGAGTCGAGCAACGGTTGACGGTCGCCCTCGGCCTGCAGATCGAGAAATGCCAGCTTCAGCCGCAAGCCCACTTGCCCCAGCGGGCAGCCCACCGGCCCGCTGGCCTGCGCCATCAGCAGGCTCAAGAGCTGTCGTCCCTCGTTGCTGGTTTGGTAGTGGTCGGATTTGTCCGGCGCTTGGGTCAGGGCTCCGCCCCGCAGCATTTCCTCGAGGCAACCAGCGATAACTTCCAGCGACGGGGTCCAGAGCTGACCGGCGATATCGTCGATGACGATGCTGAGCTGCTCCAGGTCGAAGGCTTCTCTTTGTCCGCTGCCCAGTGCGGCCAACCAGATGAAATCTCGGGCTTCCATCTTGCGCGCCGATTTGCTCCGGCTGGCCCAACCCATATTTCCCATGCGATCCTCCTTAAGTGCAATTGCGAATCATTCGCAATAAAAAGATGACATAGACGGTTCAGAGGAGCAAGCAAAAGCGAAGAGGCAAAAGACCTGTCATCAAAGAGGGGGGCAGGGCAACCCGTCAGGACGTAGCAGGGTGAGGGAAGCGCCGATTGTGGGCGCAGCATCCATAGATAAGTGGACTGAGGGCAAATTAGGTTTGAATGCCGCTTGAAAAGCGCGTCGGCGATGGCGCACTATCAGCCGCCTTCTTCCACTGCCAATCGGGTGTGCCTTGGTCAAGCGTCTGACTGTATCCGCTGTTGTTCTCGGCTTCCTCGCCGCCGTTCCGGCTTCCGCCAACACCGCTTGCTTCAATCATGAAGAAGCGCAGGCCGCACATTTCCGCACCATGCTGCAGGAATTCAATGTCGCCGCCCTGAATTGCCAGAGCACCGATCCTAACGATCCCGCGCCCAGCATGCGCGACCGTTACAACAGCTTCGTCACCAAGCATAGCGCCAAGCTGTCGCAGAATGCCCAGGCCGTGCGCAGCCATTTCTCCCGCTCCGGCGGCAACCTGGATGTCTGGATGACCAAGGTCGCCAATGCTGACGGGCAGGCGGTGATGACCGACCCGGAATATTGCCAGCACGCCTCGGACAAGATGGATAAGGCTCTGGAGTTGCAAAGCCACGAACTGGACGCCTATGCCAGCTCGGCCCAGGTTTACGATCCCTATGTGGACGAATGCACCACCAAGTCGGCTCCGACCGAGGCCAAGAAGGGCCAGAAAGCCCATCACAAGAAGAAGTCCGCAACCAAGACCACCGCTCAGGCCGATTGATCCTTCTATCGCCGTCTGGTGCCAAAGAAACCCGCCGCAGGCTTTGCCTCGGCGGGTTTTTTCATGGGCAGGTGCCGCCCGCTAGTTTGATCCGCTGTGTTGTGGGGCTTGCCGCCCGAGCCCGCCTGGAGGGGCAGCCTCTAAGACCTCCAGATCATTTGGTATTGCGAGGGCCGCGGCATATGCGGTGAAGTTTGATCTGCTGTGCGGTCGGGCTTTGCCGCCCGAGCCCGCTGGAGGACCAGCCTCCAGGCCTCCGGGTCATTTGGTATCGAAAGACCGGGAGGTGAGGCAAGCTTTGGGCAAAGAAAAACCCCCGCAGCGAACTGCGGGGGTTTCTTTTTGCGCGTCAGGCCGAAGCCTGGCCGGCTGACCGTTGATTACGGCAGCAGGATCTGGACGCGACGGTTCTGAGGCTCGCGGACACCGTCCTTGGTGGCAACCAGCGGGTCGCTCTTGCCCTTGCCGACGACGGAGATTTCGCTGTCGGGGATGCCCAGCTTGACCAGAGCGGCCTTCACGGCATTGGCGCGACGCAGCGACAGAGCCATGTTGTACTTCTCGGAGCCGGCGGCATCGGTGTGGCCGGTCAGCGAGATGCTGGTGGCCTTGCTGCTCTTAGCGTTGGCAGCAGCCTGCTCGATGATCTTCTCGGCTTCCGGGGTGATGTTCGACTTATCGAAGTCGAAGAACACCAGGTAAGACTTGGCGATCACGGCCTGAGTGGCCTTGGGAGCGGGCATCGGAGCCGGAACCGGAGCAGCAACGGGGGCAGCAGCCATCGGAGCAGCGGAGGAGCCGAACTTGTAGGTGAAGCCGACCAGGATGCTGTGGGCTTCGTAAGGAGCCTTGATCTTGCCGGTGGTGCCGCTCTCGCTCGGCTTGAACTCGCCGTCGAGGGTGCGGAAGTAGCGGTAGTCAGCGTTCAGGGCCAGGTGCTCGTTCAGGGCGTAAGACACGCCGGCGATGCCCTGGTAAGCGAAGACAATGTCGCTATCCTTGGTCAGGCTGTTGGAGCTGTTGCGAATCTTGTCGTTCACAACGTCCGCAGCGCCGATACCAACGCCCAAATAAGGGGTCCAGGCAGTGCCGGTGCGGATGTCGTACAGACCGTTGACCATCAGGTCATAGGCCTGGACGCTGCCCTTGCCGTCGTTGCCGCCAACCTTGTTGACGCCGTTGTAGCGCCAGCCGAACTCACCTTCAACGCGAGCCGGGCCGAAGGCGTAACCGCCATTGGCCAGAATGCCGAAGCCGGCATCCTTGGTGGTCTTGACGGTGCCGATGTTGGCGTCGTCGGCCTTGTACTTTTCAGCAGGGGCCAGGTTCAAACCGGTTTCGGCGCCGGCATACCAGCCGTCAGCCAAAGCGGCGGTGGAGAGACCGGCGGCGATGCCGGCGGCGAGAAGACCAGTAACGATACGCATAGTGAAATGACCCTTCAACGAAGAGGACAGAAAATCATTTGACCGATATTTAATCCAACCGCCGGTCCAACTCAACCGCGCAGAAGGGTGTTTCGGCCTGCTAAGAGCCTTTTTGGCACCACAGTTGCGAAGATGCAACAGTTCCGCCCTGCAAGCCCTTCATTCTAGGGAGTTTCTTCCTGCGGCCGATGTGTCTCGTCATGGCTGCCATCGCCAGAGCGCATTTCGGTGGCTTGGCGGCGCAGGCGGTGGAAAGCCTGCACGGAAACCGGAATGCTGATCAGATAGAGCGAGCCTACCACGGTGATGGTGGCCCATGGCGCCGTCACCAGGAAAGCCGTCAGAATCCCGACGCACAGCAGAACCGGCAGAACATAGGCGTGGGGAATACGGAAACGCTTGCCCGAGAAGGTCGGGATCTTGCTGACCATCAGGAACGAGACGCCGACCAGGAACAGGGCGTTGACCGCCGGGCTGGAAAACAGCGTCCATTCGCTTTGGAAGCTGGCGATCATCGGCAACAGCACCAGCCCGGCCGCAGCCGGGGCGGGGACGCCGGTGAAGAAGTTGTAGGCGTAGGCCGGCAGATCGGGTTCACCGATCATGGTATTGAAACGGGCCAGGCGCAAAGCGCAGCAGACCGAGAACAGCAGAACCAAAGCCCAGCCCAGGCTGCCGGCGGATTGCATGGTCCAGAAATACAGCAGCATGGCCGGGGCCACGCCGAAGCTGACGAAGTCGGACAGAGAATCCAGCTCGGCGCCGAATTTGCTGGTGCCGTGCAACATGCGGGCGACGCGACCGTCCAGGCCGTCGAGCACGGCGGCCAGTAGAATCGACATCACGCCGGCTTCCCACTTGCCATGCAGACCGAAGCGGATGGCGGTCAGGCCGGCGCACAGGGCCAGCATGGTCAGGATATTGGGAATCAGCTTGTTGATGGACAAGCCGGGAAGGCGCGGCGGGCGGCGATGCTTGAACATCAGGAAACCTCACCCTGGCGGGCCGGCTCGCTTGACGTGAGGTCGGCCAGAACGGTTTCTCCGGCGATGGCGGTCTGGCCCACGGTGACCAGCGGGGCCACGCCCTCGGGAAGATAGACATCGACCCGGCTGCCGAAGCGGATCAGGCCGAAGCGTTCGCCGGTGCGCAGGGTCTGGCCCTCGGTGGCCTGGCACAGAATGCGGCGCGCCACTAGGCCGGCGATTTGGACAAAGGCGATTTCCCGACCGTCGGCCATGGCCAGACGCAGGGACATCCGCTCGTTATGGGCCGAGGCCTTGTCCAGCGAGGCGTTAAAGAAGCGGCCCGGACGATAGGCCCGCTTGACCAGGGTGCCGGAAATCGGCGCGCGGTTCACATGGACGTTGAAAACATTCATGAAAACCGTGACGCGGGTCAGCGGGGCGTCGCCCATGTCAAGCTCGGCGGGCGGCGGCGCCTGGGTGATCATTTGCACCACGCCGTCGGCGGGGCTGATGACCAGTCCTTCGCGGGTGGGGGTGCTGCGTTCCGGGTCGCGGAAGAAATACGCGCACCACAAAGTCAGAATGACGCCGATCCAGCCCAGGGGCTTGGCGAGGAAAAACAGCACCAGGGCGCCGGCCGCGAAGATGGGAATAAACCGCCAACCCTCGGGATTGATGGGCATCCGAATGGCTTTCAGCAGCGAAAAATCCTGATCCGACACGGTAACACCTCCTGATATTCGGGCGCATCTTAGTGGTATTTGACGGCGGGTGGAATTGCATAAAGTCCTGGCGGCTTTTTCCTCGACGCAGCCCATGCTAGGCTGCGTCCTCCAGACACTGTCGGCGATCTTGGAACAGATGGAACAGAAGCAGCACAGTCTCATCCTCGGCGACTACAAGATGCCGATCGACATCCATCACCTGGGTGTCGAAGAGCACGGCCATGAGGCGGGCACCAAGCGCGACAATTTTCGCTTCACCTTCGTCTGGCGGATGATGAAGTTCCAGGCCTCGTACCACGAGGAAAGCGGGGCCAAGATGGATCTGACCGCCGATGTCGGCCCCTTGCCCTATTCCGCCGAATCGCCGCAGGCGCGGGTGGACCTGAAGGCCATCGTCGCCGAAGTCAACGGTGTGCTGGGGCCGGTCTTCCAAGTGCGGGGCGGCAAAATCACTCTGCATCGCCAATTGCCGGTGACCTTGCCGGTCACCGCAGTGGGGCTGGTCACGGCTTTGACAAGCTTTCTGCTGCAACTTGGGCCTTATTTGGACTGCCTCTCGACCGTGATGGCGACGCCCCTCGAAGTGTCGAAGGGCGCGCCGCGTCTGCGTCCGAATTATCGGCGCAAGCCGGGGGTCAAGGGAAACCGCAGAGTGTAGGCCGCTCATTGATCGCTGCCGATCAATGAGATTTTGCATCAGCTCCCCTTGGGCACCATGAAGACCTGACCGGGATAGATGCGGTTGGGGTCGCGGATCTGATCCTTGTTGGCCTGGAAGATGGTCATGAACTGGAACCCGCTGCCATAGGTCTTGCGGGCGATGCGCCACAGGCTGTTGCCCAGCTCGACGGTGATCTTGCCCTCGGCGGGCAAGGTGCCGCTGGGGGTGAAGGTGATTTCGGCACGGGCCGTCACCTTGCCGTCCGCGCCGACTTCGTCGGCCCGCAGAGTATGGGGGCCGTTCTTCATGTCGCCGCTGCGCAAGGTCAGCTTCCAGGCGCCCTTATCGTCGGCCTGGGCCTGACCCACCGGCTTGTCATCCAGATAAAGATGCAGTTTGGCCTTGGGGCTGGCCTTGCCGGCCAGGGACAAACGGCCCTGCTCGTCGATCTTCACCGCACCGATGGAAACGGTTCCCGCGCCTTCCTTGGCTTCGGGGCCTTGCAGAATTTCGATTGATCCGTCGGGGTTGATTTTCACCGCCAGAGTGGCTCCCTTGTCCTTCTGACGGTCGGGCACCACCAGCACCACGGGAGCGGCGCTATCGGCGCTGCTGCCATCGGGATTTTTGGCCTTCAGGGATAATTCGCGGCTGCCGGCGGGCAAGGGCTGGTCGGGCACGAATACCCATTCGCCACGGTTGTCGGCGATGACGCGGCCGATTTCCTTGCCGCCGTCCAAAATGACGATCTCGGCATGAGACATTCCTCGTCCGGCGATGACGGTTTCACCCTGGGCGTTGATACGCACCACGTCGAAGCTGGGAACCGGCGAGAGCTGCTGATCCGCAGCCTGAGTCTTGGCGCCCGGCTTGGCGGCGGCGGTGGGAGCCGGCGGCGGAGTGCCGGGCTGATCGTCATGCCGGGCGGTCCACAGGCTCAGGCCGATGGCGGTGGCGATAACGGCAAGGCCCGCAAGGGCGATCACGACTGGCCGGTTCACGGCGCCTCGCTTTCAGGGGAAAGATGCTGCATGGAGCCGCTAAGCCTAATACGGAGGTTGCTTCGGCGCAACCCGGCTGGGATGAACTGCTCTTAAGGCTCCTATATTTCAGATTTATTACAATTGCAAGTTGATCCTTGTTGTGCTTTCGATCTGGCCAACAGTTTTAGTACGAACGTATGAGGCGAGATTATGCAGCATCCTTTGTCCAGTCTTTCCCTGAAGGTCCAGATCGGTCTGATCGCCGTGATCGGCGTGGTTGGATTGGGCGTCGCCGGCGGTTTGTTGATGTGGGGGGAGCAACGCCAGGATGCCGTTCAGCAGGTGATGGATCAGGCCTCGCGTAATCGGGACTCTTTGGTGCGGGCGCAGATGGGGCGATTGCGGGCGCGGGGTTATCGTCAGGAATTCATGCTGCTGCGCAGTGAGGAATCGGTGACGAACCAAATCGCCGCCGTGGCCGATCTGAAGGGCGGGCTGGATGAGCTGGCGGCGGCGGGCGTCGATGTGGCGGGGCTTGAGGCGGATGTGAAGTCCTATGCCGAGTCTTTTACTCAGCTGGTGGACAATCAACGTCGCCTTGGGCTGGATGAAAAGTCCGGGCTGCTGGGGGCATTGCGCAGTTCGGTGCATGACGTCGAGGACCGCCTGGGCAAGTTCGATCAGCCGCGTCTGACCGTGCTCATGCTGATGATGCGCCGCCATGAAAAGGATTTCATGGCTCGGCTGGACTCTAAATACGCCGAGCAGATGACGGCCCGCGCCGAGGAATTTTCCAAGGCGCTGGCGGCGGCGCCTCTGCCGGAAGATGAAAAGCAGCATATTGCCGCCGACATGCAGGCTTATCAGCGGGATTTCGCCGCCGTGGTTGCCGGGACTTTGGCCAACCGCGAGATTTCGGCTCAGTTGGCGCAGCGCGCTCAGGGTTTGAATCCGCCGTTGGAAAGCCTCAGCCAAAAAATCGGCGAGCGTTATCAGGGGGCTGCCGAGGAAATTCAGGCAGTGCGCAGTTCGACTCGTCATCTGCTGCTGGGCACCGTGCTGCTCTGTGGCTTGCTGGAGGTGTTGGGGGCCGCCGTGGTGGGGATGACCCTTTATCGCCGCCTATCGTCGGTGATCGCCGCCATGTTGGTGCTGGCCGACGGGCGTGACGCCGAAATCCCCTATGTTCAGGATGCCGACGAGGTGGGCAAGATGGGGCGCGCTTTGGAGGTGTTCCGCCATAATCAGGCCGAAATGGCCTCTCAGAAACAGGCCCGCGAAGAGTTGGAGCGCCGTATGGCGAGCCAGCGGGCCGAAGCATTGAAAGAGCTGGCCGAGAATTTCCGCCGTGCCATGGAAGGGGCGGTGTCCGAGGTTTCCACTATGGCCGGGGCCATGCGTCAGGATGCCCAGGCCATGATCACCCTGGTGGTGGACACCTCGCGCCAGAGCGGTACGGCGTCGTCGGCCTCCAGCCAGGCCAGCGGCGAGGTACAGGCGGTGGCCTCGGCGGCCGAGGAGTTGTCGGCCTCTATTAATGAAGTGAGTCGCCAGGTGGCGCAGTCCGCCGAGATCGTCGAGCGGGCCCATCGCGCCGTCGATGGCACGGCGGGCACGGTGGCCAGTTTGGCCGAGTTGGCGGGGCGTATCGGCGATGTGGTGCAATTGATCACCGACATTGCCGCCCAGACCAATCTGCTGGCCCTGAACGCCACCATCGAAGCGGCACGGGCCGGAGAGGCAGGCAAAGGTTTTGCCGTGGTGGCCGGCGAGGTTAAGGGGCTGGCCAATCAGACCGCCAAGGCCACCGAGGAAATCGGCGCGCAAATTTTGTCGATTCAGGACGGCACTTCTCGCGTGGTCGAGGAGATCCGTAATTTCGGCGAAGTGGTGGCCGAGGTCCGGGAAATCTCCCAATCCATGGCCGCGGCCATGGGCCAGCAGGACGCCGCCACCCGGGAAATCGCCGCCAGCGTCGCGCGGGCGGCGCAAAGCAGCGCCGAGGTGGATGGTCAGCTGTCGGCCCTCAACGGCTCTGCCGATCAGGCGGGTCATGCCGCCGAACAGGTCGCCGGTTCCTGTGGGCGACTGGCCCAGCTGTCGTCCCAGTTGGAAGGATCGTTGGGGCATTTCCTCGGCGAATTGCAGGCCGGTCGGGCGGCTTAAAGGGGGCGCCAATATGGGTTGAGTGATCATCGGACGCGTGTCTATATGTGGTTGCGCAAATCGGACTGGGCCGATTTGACGGGTCTTGTGTGATAAAATGTTTCCTGATGGATCTTTCCGGCACTGGTTTCCTTTGGACCAAGTTGTTGAGTATATCGAGTCCTTAATCCCCGATGGGGCAAGAGTTCTAGAGATTGGCCCTGGGGTGCGGCCGTTTCCTAAGGCGACTCACCTGTTGTCCAATGAGTTCTATCAGGACAAAATCCCAGAAAATATTGGGACTGAGAATATATTTATACACGATGTCCATGATCCTCTTCCGTTCGAGGATAATTATTTCGATTTCATTTACTGTCGTCATGTTGTTGAGGATCTGGATTACCCGGTCACTCTTCTGCGCGAGATGTCTCGGGTTTCCAAGGCCGGCTATATCGAGACGCCATCGGTGCGGGCCGAGATTTGCCGCGGCATCGATGGAAATGGCACCCCCTGGAGGGGCTATAACCATCACCATTGGTTTGTTGGCAATGTTGATGGGAATCTTGAGCTTATTCGAAAGCATTCCGTCATCGAATATTATCTAGACTTCGATGAATCGGCTAACGAGGATATTCTTGTGAAATATCCTATATATTGGAATTCCTATTATTTATGGGAAAATGAGGTTTCATTTTCTATAAATTATCATCGGGCCGTCTCTTCCGACTATATGGCGTCAATTCTTGATCTGGCCAACGCCGGCAGCCGAAGCGCCGGGGAGTTTGGCGCCCTGGTGGTAGCCGCCGAGCCAAAGTGAGCGGACGCCGGGGGCTTAAAACTTGCGTTCCACGGTGGGGGTGATAATGTTCGCCGTCCGTCGCTCATGCCGGAAAACGGTGGTTTGTGCTTGGGGCGCACCCCTGCGGACAAGGATAACGTTCCACTGCAAAGAGCGGGAAGCCAGCGATGACGAAAATTAAGGTCGCCAACCCCATCGTCGAACTCGACGGCGACGAAATGACCCGGATCATTTGGAAGTTCATTAAGGACAAACTGATCCTCCCTTACCTCGATGTCGACCTGAAGTACTACGACCTGAGCGTCGAGTACCGCGACGAAACCAATGATCAGGTCACTATCGACTCCGCCAATGCTATCAAGAAGTATGGCGTGGGCGTCAAGTGCGCCACCATCACCCCGGACGAAGCGCGGGTGAAGGAATTCAATCTGAAGAAGATGTGGAAGTCTCCGAACGGCACCATCCGCAACATTCTGGATGGCACCGTCTTCCGCGAGCCCATCATCTGCAAGAACGTGCCCCGTCTGGTTCCGGGCTGGACCAAGCCGATCGTCATCGGCCGTCACGCCTTCGGCGACCAGTACAAGGCCACCGACTTCGTGGTGCCGGGCGCCGGCAAGCTGACCATCAAGTTCGTGCCTGCCGACGGCGGCGCGCCGATCGAACATGAAGTGTTCAACTTCCCCGGTTCGGGCGTGGCCATGGGCATGTACAATCTGGACGAGTCGATCATCGGCTTCGCCCGTGCCTGCTTCAACTACGGCCTGCAGAAGAAGTGGCCGGTCTATCTGTCGACCAAGAACACCATCCTGAAGGCCTATGACGGCCGCTTCAAGGATCTGTTCCAGGCGACCTTCGATGCCGAGTTCAAGGCTCAATTCGAAAAGCTGGGCATCACCTACGAACACCGTCTGATCGACGACATGGTGGCTTCGGCCCTCAAGTGGTCGGGCGAATTCGTCTGGGCCTGCAAGAACTACGACGGCGACGTGCAGTCGGACACCGTGGCTCAGGGCTTCGGCTCGCTGGGCCTGATGACCTCTGTGCTGCTGTCCCCCGACGGCAAGACCGTCGAGGCCGAAGCTGCTCACGGCACCGTGACCCGTCACTACCGCGAGCATCAGAAGGGCAAGGAGACTTCGACCAACCCGATCGCGTCGATCTTCGCCTGGACCCGCGGCCTGTTCTATCGCGCCAAGTTCGACAACACCCCGGACGTGGCGAAGTTCGCCGAGACCCTGGAGCGCATCTGCGTTGAAACCGTCGAATCCGGTTTCATGACCAAGGACTTGGCCATTCTGATTGGACCGGAGCAGCCCTGGCTGACCACCACTCAGTTTCTGGACAAGCTGGACGAGAACCTGAAGAAGGCTATGGCCGCCTAAGGTTTTTGCCGACAGGACCGAAGGCCCGCGAAGCGATTCGCGGGCCTTTCCCTTTTTCCCATCACGAGATCATCCGATGACCCAGGAAGCCACCCGCGACTATATGTACGGCAAGATTCACCGCTGCACGGTGACCCAGGCCGAACTGCATTATGTCGGCTCCATCACCATCGATCCGGTGCTGCTGCGCGCCTCGGGAATTCTGCCCCATACCCGCGTCGATGTGGTGAACATCGATAACGGACGGCGGCTGTCAACCTATGTCATCGAAGGCCCGGAAGGCAGCGGCGTCATCTGTCTGAACGGTGCGGCGGCTCATTATTTCTCGAAGGGCGATCTGGCCATCATCATGGCCTATGAGCAGGTGCCGCTGTCGCAGATTCCCGGCCGTAAATCCCGCGCCGTGCATGTGGATGGCGACAACCGCATCGTCGGTATCGACGAATATGTGACCCCGACCCTGGATGAATTGGGCAAGCCCGAGAACAACCGCTTCGCCCAGGCTTACGCCACCCGGCTGCATCTGTCGGGCGATGCGACGGAATCCGATAACGAGACTTTCTGAAAACAAAAGCGGAGCCGGCGGTTCACCGACTCCGCTTTTGCCCATAGAGGCTTTCGTCAGCGCCGAATGATGCGCATGAAGGAATCATATTGGGGTGGATGCGGCTCGTCTTCGCCGTGGTCATGGCCCGCCTTGCGGCGGCTCTGGGGCGAAGGACGATCCGTCTCCAGGGATGGCGATCCCGGCAAAGCCGGTATGGAAGACGCGGGCGTTCCCCGCTCTGTGCTGGGGTGGATGTCTTGGTTCATGAGGCCTCCCGGTTAATCTTTTGGCTTTTTGCCGTCCGGATGATCAGAGCCTAGAACAATCATCGGTTTAGAATCCAGACTCCGAAGGTCCTAGTCCTTTGCAGGGGGGCTAAGCGGAAAAAAGTGGGGAAATCCCCCTTTTGCCTCATTTTCGCCATGCCTTGGAGATAGAAGCGAGGGCCATTCGCGGATAAAGTTCTTCTCCGTCATGCCTGATCTTTCTGATGTCACCGCCGTTGCCGTTATCGCCCTGGCCGCCCTGTTGTGCGGGGTCCTGTTCGCGCGCCTGAAGCAACCTGCCATTATCGGCTATATCGTCGCTGGCGCCCTGTTGGGTCCAGCCGGCGTCGGCCTGGCCAACAACCAGGACGCCGTCGATGTGCTGGCGGAATTCGGCGTGCTGATGCTGCTGTTTCTGGTGGGGATGCAGCTGGATTTGCGCCGTTTTGTCGCGGGCTGGCGGGTGGCGCTGTTGACCACCGCCATGCAGATCGCCGGCTGCTCGGGCGTCGCCCTGCTGCTGGCGCCTCTGCTGCATTGGAATGTGGGTCTGGCCATTTTGCTGGGCTTCATCGTGTCGGTGTCGTCGACGGCGGTGGTGATCAAGATTCTGGAAAGCTCGGACGAATTGGCGACCCCGACGGGGCGTGTCGCCATCGGCATTCTGATCGCCCAGGATATGGCGGTGGTGCCCATGATGATGGTGCTGTCGGCGCTGTCACGCAAAGGCTTCAACGTCATCGACCTGGCCAAGGTGGGTGGCTCGATCCTATTCCTCGTGCTGCTGTTCTTCGTGCTGCTGCGCTACAAGGTGCGGCTGCCCTTCGCCCGCACGGTGGCCAAGCATCAGGATTTGTCGCCGCTGACGGGCCTGGCCTGGTGCTTCGGCGCCGCCACCCTGGCTTCGCTGCTGGGGCTGTCGCCGGCCTATGGGGCTTTCCTGGCCGGGGTGGTGATCGGCAACAGCACCGAGCGGGAGGCCATGCTGCAATCGTCGCTGCCGATCCAGAGCATTCTGATGATGGTGTTCTTCGTTTCGGTGGGGCTGCTGCTGGATCTTCCCTTCATCTGGCACAATCTGGGCACGGTGCTGGCCCTGCTGCTGATGGTGACGGTGTTCAAGACCCTGCTGAATATCGGCGCTTTGAAGCTGCTGGGGGAAAGCTGGCCGCGCAGCGTGATGGTGGGCGTGGCCCTGGCCCAGATCGGCGAATTCTCCTTCGTGCTGGCGGGCATCGGCAAGGATAACGACCTGCTGGGCCGTCAGGAGGCGCGGCTGGTGGTGGCGGTCACGGTGCTGAGTCTGATGCTCAGTCCTTTCTGGCTGATGGCGGCCCGGCGTCTGCATCATTTGGGCGGCAACGGAACTGCGGCCCCCGGCGAAATCCTGAAGGCCTTTGATCTGCGCGATTTAGCCATCTTACACCGTTTCCGTTCGAAAAGCCCATCCCCTGAGGAGTCCGCCTGACCATGCCCGATCTGTCCCTGGAACTGGCTTGCGAAGGCGTGGTTTGCGGTGTGGATGAAGTGGGGCGGGGGCCGCTGGCTGGGCCGGTGGTGGCCTGCGCGGTGATCTTATCCGCCAATCCCCATCCACGCCTGCGGGCCGAGTTGGATGATTCCAAGAAGCTGTCGGCCAAAAAGCGCGAAGCTTTGTTCGATCTGATCATGGCCGAATCGGTGGTCGGGCTTGGCCGGGCCGAGGTGGATGAGATCGATCGCCTGAACATTCTGAAGGCAACTTTTTTAGCCATGCGCCGGGCTGTCGAGGCTTTGGGGCAGCCTGTGGATGATGCTTTGGTGGACGGCAATCAGGTTCCGCCTCTTCCCGTAAAAAGGGTGCAATGCGTGGTGAAAGGGGATGGCAAATCCCTGTCCATTGCAGCTGCATCGGTGGTTGCGAAAGTGACTCGTGATCGGGAAATGTCCGTGCTTTCTCAATGCTTTCCGGGATATGGCTGGGAACGCAACGCCGGCTATGGAACGGCCGAGCATCAAGCCGCCATGGAGCGGCTCGGACTGACTGAACACCACCGGAAATCGTTCGCTCCGGTGAGGGATCTTTTTAGGAATCTATAGATTCCAATTACTTCTTGACTGATCCTCAGGAATGACTCAAAGTACGCTCCATGTTGAGCGTCAAAACCAATGTGATTCTGCAAGGCGACTGTGTCGAGCTGATGAACCAGCTCCCGGCACGCTCCGTCGATCTTGTCTTCGCCGACCCGCCCTACAACCTGCAGCTGGGCGGAGAGCTTCTGCGCCCGAACAACAGCAAGGTCGAGGGCGTTGACGAGGACTGGGACCGCTTCGGCGATCTGGCCGATCCCGCCGACAGTTTTGCCGCTTACGACGAATTCACCCGCGCCTGGTTGAAGGCGGCCCGTCGGGTCCTGAAGGACGATGGCGCTTTGTGGGTGATCGGCAGCTACCACAACATCTATCGCGTCGGAGCCATCCTGCAGGATCTGGGCTTCTGGGTGCTGAACGATGTGGTGTGGACCAAAGCCAACCCCATGCCGAACTTCCGCGGCACCCGCTTCACCAACGCCCACGAGACCATGCTGTGGTGCTCGAAGGGTCCGCGGGCGCGCTACACTTTCAATTACGAAGCCATGAAGGCGCTGAATGACGGCACGCAGATGCGCTCCGACTGGATGCTGCCCTTGTGCACCGGGCAAGAGCGCCTGAAGAACAACGGCAAGAAGACCCATCCGACGCAAAAGCCGGAATCCCTGCTGTATCGGGTGCTGCTGTCTTCGACCAATCCGGGCGATGTGGTTCTCGACCCCTTCTTCGGCACCGGCACCACCGGGGCCGTGGCCAAGAAGCTGGGCCGCCGCTTTATCGGGCTGGAGCGCGACGACGCCTATATCGCCGCCGCCCGCGAACGCATCGACCATGTGAAGGAAATCACCGATCTGTCGGTGTTGACCACTCCCAACAAGCGTTCAGAGCCCCGCATTCCCTTCGGCACCGTGCTGGAACGCGGCCTGCTGCGCCCCGACGATATCCTGTGGGGCGGTGAACGCCGTAAGTGGCAGGCCAAGGTGCGCGCCGACGGTACTTTGATCACCGACCTGCATCGTGGCTCCATCCATCAGGTGGGCGCGGCGGTGCAGGGAGCTCCGGCCTGCAATGGCTGGACCTTCTGGCATTTCCTCGATGGTGACGACTTCCAGCCCATCGACGCTTTGCGCCAGAAAATCAGAGCAGAGCTTCACTAGAACATTTCAGGCCTGGCCCGCCCCTTCAGGGGAAGGCCTCCGCCATCGCCTAAGCGGTCCCCCTTTCCTGTGAGAGGGAGAGCGGGCTTCCATGACGCCTTTCCACAAGCCACCAGTGCTCAGGACGAAACGGAGGTTTCAGCCTGAGCACTGAGCCTGTGCGGGCGTTTGAGGGGTTAGAAGCCGCTGAACCCGTCAGAGACTGGTTTTAGCCCTAGACGCAAACCGCCGGAGCGCCCTGCCATTCGCTGCTCGCGGGGATTTCTTCACCCTTCATGATGATGGTCAGCGGGCCAACGCGGGAGAAATCGCCGCAATGGGTGTCGTAGAGCACGGTGGAGCCAGCGCCCACCGTCACGCCGGTGCCCAGCACCACCCGGCCGACCTTCATCACCCGGTCTTCGTAAAGATGGGTCTGCAAGGCCGACAGCGAGTTGATGACGCAGAAATCGCCGACTTCGACGCAGTCGAATTCAGTGATGTCGGTGGTGTCCATAAAGACGCCCTTGCCGAACTTGCTGCCAAACAGCCGCAAGACCCAGGGCAGCATCGGCGTACCGCGCAGATGGTCCAGCAGAACCTTGCCGGCCATGCCCCAATACATCACCGCCACCGCCTCGGTGCGCAAGGCCCACCAGGACCACATGGGCTTCACCGTGGGGCGGTAGGCGCCCATGGTCATCCATTTGACGGCGATGGCCGCAGCCACCAGCGAGCAGGAGATCACCACGCTGCAGGCCATGAACAGGGGGATCACTGTGCCCAGGTCGTGGGCCAGGATCGACGGTGCCAGCACATCCACCGCCATGGTGCCGAAGACGATGAACAGCATGGTCGGCAGTGATACGCTCAGGGCTTCGAACAGAGCGCGGGCCAGACGGCGCCAGCGCGGCGGTTCATAGGTCCAGTTGGCGGCCACATCGTCGAAACGCTGACGTACCGGCAGTTTCATCGGGGGCGAGCCGAACCAGATGTCGCCGGGTTCCATCTGCACATCGCGGGCTGGCGGACGGGATTTGATGCCGATCAAAGAGCCTTCGGGAATCGATGTGCCGGGCGGCACCACGGCGTCGTTGCCGACGAAAACCCGAGCGCCGGTGCGCACCGGCTCCAGGATCATCCAGCCACGCTGAATTTCCTCGTCGCCGAACACCACTTCGTCGGCAATGAAGCATTTCTCGCCGATTTCGGTCAGGTCGTAGCGGCCGGCCAGGTTGGTGGAAATTTCGGCGTCCTTGCCGATCTTGGCTCCCATCAGGCGATACCAGGCCCGCATATAGACGGTGGCGTACAGGGACGACAAGGTTTCCAAGGTCAGCTCGGTGGCCAGGGCGACGAACCATTTGCGCATATAGAACCAGCTATGCACCGAATAATGGCCGGGCTTGACGCGGGGCAGCACGGTCCAGCGCACCAGGGCGATCAGCAAAACGGTGATGGCGATCAGGGCAATGGCGGCGGGCCAAGCGGTCATCGGCAGCATCAGCAACGGATCGATGCCCCACTGCTCGGCCAGATGGTCGCCGAAAGTATCGATGAAATAGAAGGCCGGCAGAATCGGCAGCAGCGATATCGGCGGCAGGATCAGCAGCATCACCAGATACAGCACCGACTGCGCGGCCCGCTTCAGGGGACCGGCATCGGCGGCGGCGGGCAGCGAGGCGGGGTCCACTTCGCCAATCTTGCGGCCGGGCGTGCCATCCCAACGTTCCCAGGCTCCGGTGGTGATACCCTCGGGCAGGCTGGTCAGATCGCCCAGTTGAGTGCCTTCGCCGATCACCGTATCGCCGCAGATGACGCAGGAACTGCCCACCAGCACGTCAGCTCCGATGTCGATGGTGCCGATCACCAGTTCATTGCCGACCACCTCGGCGTTGGACAAAGTCAGCTTGGCGCCCAGCGAGCTGCCGGTGCCGATGCGGATCAGGTCGGCGGCTCCGGCTTCAAAGTCGCCCAGAATGACGTCGCGGCCGATCTGGCTACCCAGAGCCCGCATATAGACACGGATCAGCGGTGTGCCTTGGAGCCACTTCACATGCACCATGCTGATGAAACGCTGAGACAGCCACCAGCGGAAATAATAAACGCCCCACAAGGGATAGCGGCCCGGCTTGGTGCGTCCGATGGCCAACCATTTGCCGGCGATGGAGACGAAGAAGGTGCCGATATTAATGACGCCATAGGTGCCCAGCAGCGCCAGAACTTCATTGAAGAAATCCTGGTCCTCGCCCGAGAACAGCTGATAGGCGACGAACACCCCCAGCCAGGGCGCGGTGGTCAGGGCCAGAATCAGCGGCAGCACCGCCGCCTGAGCCAGACCGCACAGCAGGCGCCGCAGGAACGGCGGCGGCGTGAAGGTCAGATCGCGCTTGATGCCGATGCCCCGGCCATCCAGCAACTCGGCCATGGCGCGCAGGGTGCGGGCGTTGTAAACGTCCTGCAGGGTCAGCCCGGCCAGAGCCGGAGTCTGGCGCACCAGCGAGACGAAGCGGGCGGCGATCAGCGAGTGGCCGCCCAGATCGGTGAAGACGTCGGCGTCGAACGGCAAGGACTGGCCGGGAAACACCATCTGGGCTGCCGCCAGCAGCAGGCCTTCGGTGTCGGTGCGGGGCTCTTCCTGCTCTTCCGCCTCGACGGCGGTCAGGGGCAGGCTTTGCAGCGCCTTGCGGTTCACCTTGCCCGAGGCCAGCCGAGGCAATTCGGTCACCGATTCATAATGGGATGGGATCATATAGCAGGGCAGGTCGGCCTTCAGCGCCTCGCGGTAGAAGGCGCGGTCATGTACCTCCCATCCGGTCAGGAAGGCCACCAGCCGATCGGTGCCGCCATCCTGGCGCAGCACTACCGCCGCGTGGGTAATACCGGCCATCTGGGCCAGCCGGGCTTCGATCTCGCCCAACTCGACGCGATAGCCGCGGATCTTCACCTGATCGTCGATGCGGCCATGGAAGGCGATATTGCCATCGGCATCCAGGCTGACGGCGTCGCCCGAGCGATAGAGCAGCGGATCGTTGCGGGTCGAGGCGAAGGGATTGGCAATGAACTTTTGCGCCGTCAGATCGGGGCGGTTCAGATAACCCGCCGCCACGCTGGGGCCGCCGATCAGCAGCTCACCTTGCACCCCTTGCGCCACCGGGCGCATGGAGTCGTCGACGATATAGCAGGTGTAATTGGGAATGGGGCGGCCGATGGTCACCGGCTTGCCGGGCACGATCTCGGCCACGGTGGCGACCACGGTGGCTTCCGTCGGGCCATAGCTGTTGAACAGACGGCGGTTGGGGCGGCACCAGCGCTCGGCCAAGGCCGGCGGGCAGGCTTCGCCGCCCAGAATGATCACCCGCAGGGACGGTACGTCAGACGGCAGCATGGACAACAAGGTGGGCACGGTGTCGATCACCGACACGCCGGCCTTGGTCAGGCAGTCGGCCAGGTTTTCGGTGTCCTGCATGGTTTGGCGGCTGGCCACCCACAGCTTGGCACCGACCATATAAGGCAGGAAGATTTCTTCCAGCGACAGGTCGAAGGCTACCGAAGCGCCCTGGAACATCACATCCTGCTCGGTCAGGCCATAGACCAGATTGGCCGAGCGCAGGAAGTGGCAGATATTGCGATGGCTGATGACCACGCCCTTGGGCTTGCCGGTCGAGCCCGAGGTATAGATCACATAGGCTGGGTCCAGCGAACTGGCCCCTGCGGCCCAAAGATCGGCAGCCGTCTCGGCCTTGCCCTCGGACAGGGTGGCGGCGAAGTCCAGACGCGGCGACGGCAGTTCACCGATTTTCGAGCCGTTGACGGCATCGACGACGATGGCGCTGGCCCCGCAATCCCCCAGGCAGTCGGCCACCCGGTCGATGGGGGCGTCGGCGTCGAACGGCAGATAGGCCGCACCGGATTTTAAAATCCCCAGCAGCGCCACATGCAGATCGGCGGATCGCTGCATCCACAGGCCGACGAAGCAACCCCGCCCGATGCCGCGCACCCGCAGGGCGTCGGCGAAGCGGTTGGCGCGCCGTTCCAGATCTTCATAGGACAAGACCTGCCCGGAAAATTCCAGCGCCGGTCGGGCGCCGAAGCGTCGCGCCGAGGCGGCGAACAGGTCGGACAGCAATTCATCTTGCAGAAGATCCGGTTCCCACTGGGGGGAAATGGCCGGTAAAACGGGTGTG
>Ga0209415_10007164_pt1 | contig 19523 bp, 22 predicted proteins | sample PeaSoiSIISIP2007_FD_187696 | JGI IMG/M metagenome (GOLD analysis project Ga0209415, IMG submission 187696) | Peat soil microbial communities from Weissenstadt, Germany - SII-SIP-2007 (SPAdes) (version 2) | ecosystem: Environmental > Terrestrial > Soil > Wetlands > Peat | place: Germany... | reverse complement strand
GACCAATGAGGCGATCTCGGCCACGTTGCGACCCTACTCAGCGTTCGGGTGCAGCCCGCACTCGGTGGCCGCTGGCGAAGACCAGAAAGATCGATTCGTGATGCTCAGGGAGCAAGCGATGAAAACATTGAGCTGATCGTTGCTGACCATCGCCCCGCACCGGCATTCGCCCCCCATTCGGTGGCGAGCTCATAGGCGTTCACACCCACGAAGCCTGGGGAGATCTTGGGCGAATACGATCGGCCTGGGCCGCCAATCCGGCCATCGGGCTTACGGATCGCGCCAAGCGCACGCCTGGGCGGACAGGGATCTGCAATGATGCGCTTGTTGCGCGGCATCCGCGCCGGTGCCGGCAGGGCATGGGGAGAAAGCAATGCCGGGGATGGGAACGTACCTCCAGACCAAGAACCCCGTGATCGTCTCGGCATTCCATGGCGCGCTCTTCCATCAGCTGCTCCTCGTCGGATTGGTCCTGGTGGCCCTGTCCGTGGTGTGGAACATCCTCCGCACGACCCAGTACCGGCGTTCGGTCGCGGCCGGGACGATCACGGGACCACCGGCGACGGTGATGGTCCCCGCCGAGCCCGTCGCCCGTCGGGTCCTCCGGGTCGGGTTCGGGATGTTGTGGATCCTGGACGCAGTGCTCCAACTCCAAGCGGCCATGCCCCTCGGGCTTCCCTCGAGCGTGCTCCAACCGGCGGCGAGCTCGTCTCCTGGCTGGGTCCAGCATGTCGTGCACTTCGGTGTGAGGATTTGGACTGACCATCCGGTTCAGGCCGCGGCGGCCGCGGTGTGGCTCCAACTCGGAATCGGAGCCCTGCTTCTCTTGGCTCCCCGGGGTCGGTGGTCCCGGCTCGCCGGACTGGCATCCATCGGATGGGGCCTCATCGTCTGGGTGTTCGGCGAGGCGTTCGGCGGGATCTTCGGTTCCGGCGCGTCCTGGCTCTTCGGGACACCGGGTGCGGTCCTCTTCTATTGCCTGGGGGGCGTGCTGGTGGCGCTGCCCGAGCGCATCTGGTCGAGCCCGCGGCCCGGACGACTGATCCTGCGTGCCTTGGGCGTGTTCCTCGTGGGCATGGCCGTCCTGCAGGCCTGGCCGGGGCGGGGATTCTGGCAGGGCTCGGTGCCAGGGAAGAGCCCAGGGGCGCTCACCGCCATGGTGCGCGCCATGGCCCAAACGAGCCAGCCCGGTGTGCTCGCGTCCGTGGTCCGCGCCTTCGGGCGGTTCGACGCCTCGCACGGGTGGGGGGTCAACCTCGTCGTGGTGGTCCTGCTGGCGGCCTCGGGGTTGGCGTTCTGTACGGCCACGCCGCGACTGGTACGGCCGGCGTTGTACGTGGCGGTCGTGCTGTGCGTGGCCGACTGGGTCCTTGTCCAGGACCTGGGGTTTCTCGGGGGCGTCGGAACCGACCCCAACAGCATGCTGCCCATGGCGCTCGTACTCGTCTCGGGATACCTGGCCATCTCCAGGGTGCCCGTGGGGGTCCCTGTCGTCGTCGCGGCCGATCGCAGCGTCTCTGACTCGGATGCCCCCGTGGTGCGGACCAGGCCGTGGTGGGACCGGGTGGCTCCGAGCTACCTCACCCGGGTCCTGGCCGCCATCGCAGCGATCGCCGTCGTGCTCGTCGGAGCCATCCCCATGGCGGCGGCGTCGGTCAACCCGAACGCGGACCCGATCCTGGCCGTGGCGGTGGACGGGACACCGAACATCGTCGACCTTCGGGCGCCGCCGTTCGACCTGGTCGACCAGGCGGGCCGGTCGGTGTCGCTGTCGGATCTCGGCGGCAAGACGGTGGCGCTCACCTTCCTCGACCCCGTGTGCACGTCGGACTGTCCTTTGATCGCACAGGAATTCCGGTACGCCAACTCGCTGCTCGGAGCTGACTCGGACAAGGTGGTGTTCGCGGCCGTGGTGGCCAATCCGATCTACCGGGCGACGGCGTTCACGAATGCGTTCGACCGGCAAGAGGGCCTCGAGCACATGCGCAATTGGTTGTTCCTCACCGGTTCGCTGCCGGCTCTCGATCAGGTGTGGGAGAACTACGGCGTGGAGGCCGACGTCGTCCCAGCAGGTGCCATGGTCGACCACAGCGAGCTTGCCTATCTCATCGATGCCCGCGGCCACACCCGCGAGGTCCTCAGCACCGAGCCCGGCAACGGCTCGGCGTCGTCTTCCTCGTTCTCGGTGTACCTGGCGAACGCGCTCCGACGCGTCATCAACCGGTGAGGTGGTCCAGGACCGCTCCGCCGCGCGCCGCGGGTGTGCTTGCTCTTCTCGTGGCGGCAACCGGCTTGGTCGGTTGTTCGAGCTCCCCACCCCGAGAGGGCGCGACCTCGACCGTCTCACCGCTCTCGATCAGGCTCCCACTCGATGCCACGCTTGCCACCGGCACCGGCGTGGTGGCTGTGGTGCCCATGGGCAGGCTCGGGGATGCGCTCAACACGTTCTGGCAGCTCTTGTTCCGCTCGACCAACGCCACCCGGTGGGCGCTCGTGACCCCGCCCGGGGTGGCTGACAACGGCGGCTTGGTGGTGAGCCCGATCCCGAGCCGGGGCGGGAAGGATTCCTGGCTGGCGGGTTTCGAGCCGAGCCAGGCCCTCGACTTCTCGCCCCTCGCCCTGAGCGTAGACCAGGGAGCCTCGTGGTCACCCGGTGTCGTCACCGATGGTCTGGCTCCGGTCCCCGACGCGCTCTCGACGTCCGTGGACGCCGGTTCGGTCGCCCTCGTCCGAACCAGGGGCGGCGCGGTGCTCATGAGCACCGGGAACATCTCGATGTGGTCGGAGCTCGTCACCCGGAGTGCGATCGCGTCGACGGAGGCGGGCCGGTCCTGTGGCGTGGGCGATCTCACCGCCGTTGCGCTCGTCCCCTCCCGGGGCGTGGAGGTGGGGACGGCGTGCTCCGCGCCGGGGGTGGTGGGCATCTTCGGGCGGGCCCGCGGCTCATGGCGGCTGGTCGGGCCCCGGCTCTCGGGTCGGACGGGGGCGGAGCCCACACAGATGTTGAGACTGGTGGACGCGAATGGAGTGACCAGCGGGCTCCTGGCCGTGGGGGACAAGACCGGGACGAGCCTGATCGGGATGGCCCGTACCACTGGTGGTGCCTGGTCGCGTTCGGCGCCGCTCCCTCTCGGCCCCGGCGGCCGGGTCATCTCCACCGGGGTCGAGGTGGGAGGTGGGTACGTGGTTCTCGTCTCCGGGTCGAATCGGTCGTTGGCGATCGACACCGAGACCGGACCCGCTGGAGACTGGCAGGCACTGCCCGCCCCGCCCCCCGGCACCGAGGCGGTGGCCGTGGGGTCCCATGGTGAGGTCGACGCCCTTGGCGTGGCGTCGACCCTGCTCACGGACTGGCGGCTCGACGCGTCGGCAGGCACCTGGAGCAAGATCGGCACCATGACGGTACCGATCCCGTTCGGTTCCTCCTCGTGATTGGAGCGCCGAGAAGGACAGCGGCGCCAAAGGCCAGGACCGCGCCGTGTCGTACCTGAGCCAACACTGGTCCTTCGACCCGTTCCTCGTCGTGGTCGCCGTCGTGGTGCTCGCCCACGAGGTGGGGCTGGCACGCCTGCGGGCCCGATCCGACCCCCGTCGGACGCGGCGTCGGCGATGGCGCTCGCTCGCCTTCTACGGGGGTCTTCTCTGCCTGCTGGTGGCGGTGGAGTCGCCCATCGACTACTGGTCCGACGACTACTTCTTCGTCCACATGATCGAGCACATCCTCATCTCCTTTTACGCCCCGATTCTGATCGTGGTGGGGGCGCCGTGGATCCCCCTGCTGTTCGCGCTGCCGGTGGGGGCCCGCCGCCGCATCGGGCGGGCCCTGCTCCTGGGCAAGCGGACCCGTCTGCTGCGTGGCGCCGCCCGGGCGGTCGTGAACCCGTGGACGGGGCTGGTGGCCTTCAACGCCGTGATGGTGCTCTGGCACCTCCCCGCCCTCTTCGACCTCGCCGAGAACAACCAGCTCGTACACATTTGGCTCATGCACGGCAGCTTTCTCATCACCGGGGTGCTCTTCTGGCTCCAGATCATCCCGTCGCACCCGGCGCGGCCCCGGGCGTCGTTCGTCTGGCAGGGGGGAGCGATCATCGCCACGAACGTCGTGATGTTCGTCTTGGCCATGTCCCTGAGCATCTTTTCGAGCACGTCGTGGTACTCGGTCTACGCCCACGTCCCCGGTGTCTCCCTGCCCCCGTTCGCCGACCAGCAGATCGGGGCGGCGATCTTGTGGGTGTGTGGTGATTTCTGGGCGGTCCCGGCACTGATCGTGGTAATTCGCCGGGCCATGATCGAGGAGGGTGGGTTCTCCAACGTCCTGGAGCGCATGGTCCACCGCCTCCCGAGCGCACCGCTCCCAGCGCGAAAGATCGTTGACGAAGGGCAATACCGGGCCTAGCGTTCCCCCTGGCGGTCGGCCTGTCTTGAGCGGGCAGGGCGGGGGCTCGTCGTCGAAAGGACAGCGGCGAAGGGGGCCATACGAGCGTGGGTACAGCCGTTCCCGTCGGGGAATCGAGAGGCTGAGCGTGGGGCGCGGCGGGCGACTGGCCGTCCTGGGCGTGTTACTGGCCGTGGCGGCGGGTCTGGTCGTCTTCACCGTCATGGCCTTCATCCGAACGTCGCCGTCCACCGTCGACTTCACGACGGGGCATCAGCCCGGGGCGCCCGTCGACCTCACATTGCAGACCGTGGGATCGATCGGCTTCGGTCCCCACCCCAGCTGGGTGTCGTACCTCACGCAGGACCCGAGCGGACAGTGGGTCCACACCACCCTGTGGGACCTCCCGGCCCACACACGGGTCAACGTCACGATCTACCAGTACGACAGCGGCTCCCCCCTTCGCAACCAGCAGTGGGGCCAGGTGACGGGCACGTTGGGCGACGACGCCACCTTGAACGGGAAGACCTTCCAGGTCTACAACTCCAACACGGGCAATGGGGTGGGGCACACCTTCAGCATTCCCACGCTGGGCATCAGCGTTCCGCTGGTCGGCAACAGCTCGAGCGCCAATCTCTGCGCCCAGGCGCCGTGCACGACCAAGTCGCCGCACAACATCGTGAAGTTCTCCTTCATGACCCCGGGCCCGGGCCAGTATCCGTGGCAGTGCTTCGTCCCCTGCGGGCTCGGCTTTCTCTATGGCAACGGCGGCCCCATGCAGACGGTGGGGTACATGGGTGGGTTCCTCAAGGTGGTGGCGTGAGCCCGGGCACAGGCACCCACCATTTCCGTCGCCTGATCGCCATCTGGGTGGTGCTCTCGGTCGCGGCCGACGTCATCTTCTACTTCGCCGTCGGTCCCCACGTGCCCCCCGGGGCCATGACGTCGTCAGCCAGCGGTGCCCAGTTCGACTTCAACGTGCTGTTCCTGATCGCGTTCCCCGTCGTCCTGGCCGTCTGGGTATACCTGGCCTACGCCCTCATCGTGTGGCGGGGGTCCCGTCATGGTGCGGAGGAGCCCGAAGGCGGCGCCAAGGCCCGTGGGCATCTGGGCATCCAGGTCGGCTGGATCGTCACCACGACGGTGATCGTGCTCGGCGTGTTCATCTTCGGCACGGTCGAGCTCATCGTGCCGGCCGGCGCCGGAGGGGGTGAGGGGCCGAGCCCGGTCTGGACCCCCACCTCGCACGACGTGCTGCCCGTGCAGGTCATCGGCCAGCAATGGGAGTGGACCTACCGGTACCCGACCTTCGGGGGGTTCGAGACCACACAGTTGATGCTGCCCGTCGACACGACGATCGCCTTCCACGTGACCTCGCTCGACGTGATCCATTCCTTCTGGGCCTATCAACTGGGCGTGAAGGCGGATGCCAACCCGTCCCAGGACAACGTCGCCTACACGACGACCAAGGAACTTGGCCAGTTCACCGTCCGCTGTTCGGAGCTCTGCGGCTTGTGGCACGGCGCCATGTACGGCTTTGGGAATGTCCTCACCCGAGCCCAGTTCTTCGTCTGGGCCCAGTCGACCCAACGCCACAATGCCGCCAACACGAAGCTCCTGCCGGCGTTCTCCTACACCTATGTCCCTGACGCCAATGGCGCCGCGGGCGGCTACTACCCCGACAACGTCGACCAGTACAGCAACGTGGAGCAGTATGGCGCCACGACCCCGTCCAAACCCAATGGCTAGGAAGGACGACTGAGGGCATGGCACTCGACATGCGTGAGTCCACAGACGCCGAGCACTCGGGGCACACCCCGCCTCCGAGCGCTCGGTCGCGGCGGCGCCCGGGGTGGCTCGGCCCCCATCTGGGCCGGGCCCTTCTGGGCGCGGTGGCCGGCTATGCCTTCGGCCACTGGGTCGGCAACCTGCTTGCCGCTGGCTATCAGAACATCCAGGGGAGCGGCCAGAATAACGTCGCCACCGTCCTGGGGCTGTCGATCGGAGTGGTGGGCTGGCTCGCCGGCGCGGGGATGCTCGACTACCCGCTGGCCAAGATCGTCGGGCGCGAGCCCCTCCCCCCCGCGCCCTCGAAGCGCTGGACCCGCTATTTTGGCCCGTCGCTCGACCACAAGGTCATCGGGCTGCAGTACGCCATGGTGGTGTTCCTCTTCCTCTTCACCGGTGGTCTGTTGGCCATGGCCATCCGGGCCGAGCTGTTGAACCCGACGAACCACCTCATCGGCCCCGGTACCTACATCTCGGTGGTGTCTGAGCACGGAACCATCATGATGATGATGGCGTCGTCGATCGTCATCGGTCCCCTCGGCAACTGGCTCGTGCCTCTCATGATCGGCTCGCGTCGCATGGCCTTCCCCCGCGTCGAGGCCTTCTCGTTGTGGATCTTCGCCGCCGGGTATCTCGTCATCTTGACGGCCCTGCCCCTCGGCGGCTTCCAGACGGGGTGGACAGGCTACGCCCCACTGCAGACCCAGGCCTCGGGGGGGATGGATTCCTACCTCGTGGGCTTCGCCGTCATCGGAATCGGCATGATCTGCGCCGGGTTCAACCTTGCCGTCACCATCATCAACTACCGCGCCCCGGGCCTGAGTTGGGGCCGTCTCCCCATCTTCGTCTGGTCGATCCTTGCGACCGCAGCCCTCCTCACGCTGGCCACCCCCACGCTCGTCGCCGCCGGGCTCTTTGGCGTCCTCGACCGCACCGCGCAGACCGCCTTCTACGTCAACGAGCACGGCGGGAGCTCGTTTCTGTGGGAGAACCTCTTCTGGTTCTTCGGGCACCCCGAGGTCTACATCATGGCCCTTCCCGGTTTCGGCATCGTCGCCGAGATCCTGCCCGTGTTCACGAGAAAACCTCTCTTCGGCTATCGGATCGCGGCGGCCGGCATGTTGGGCGTGGCCTTGCTCTCGTTCTTCGTGTGGCAGCACCATCTCTTCCAGAGCGGGATCAATCCCGACATGCGACCGCTGTTCATGCTCACGACCGAGCTGATCTCCATTCCGACGGGGTTCATCTTCCTGGTGGGTCTGGGGACGTTGTGGAAGGCCAAGATCCGCTTCGAGGTGCCGATGCTCTTCGCCCTCGGCATGTTCTTCAACTTCCTCATCGGCGGGATCACCGGCGTCTTCCTGTCCGACGTCCCCGTCGATGTCACCGTGCACGGGAGCTTCTTCGTCCTGGCCCACTTCCACTACACGATCATGGGTGGGCTCGTGTTCGCATTCTTCGGTGGCCTGTACTACTGGCTCCCCAAGATGACGGGGAAGACGATGAACAAGCGTCTCGGCAAGTGGCACTTCTGGACCATGTTCATCTTCTTCAACCTGACGTTCTTCCCCTTGTTCTTGGTGGGCCTGCTCGGCCAACCCCGGCGTGTCTTCGAGTACGCCAAGAACCTCCAGGGACTGAACGACTTCTCGTCGGTAAGCGCGTTTCTCCTCGGCGCCTCGTTCCTCATCTTCATCGCCAACTTCGTGTGGTCGATCTTCATCGACCCCAAGCCCACCCCCGCCAACCCTTGGCATTCGCGGGGCCTGGAGTGGCAGACCCCGGTGCCGGTACCGACCTACAACTTCACCCGGATCCCGGTGGTGACGGCCGATCCGTACCACTACGGCGAGGTGGACGCCCCCGCCGTGGCCGACCTCGGCCCCCGTACCTTGGCGATGTCGGGGGCGGCGGCGCGAGACACAGCGGGGGCGGTCGGTTCGGATACCGTCGCCGGCGAATCCGGATCCGCTGACCCGAGGCCTCCGATCGCATGACCACCGAGCGCGACACCAGCAGCGACTCCATGGCCTCCGAGGCCCCGGCGTTGATCGAGACGCCCGAGGAGATCGAATACGAGATGCGGTCCGCCGAAGGCGCCATGTGGACCGGTGGGCGCCTCGTGATCGCCATCGTCGCCTTCTTCTTCGCATCGTTGGCCTTCGCCTACTTCTACCTACGGTCGACCAACAGCGAGAACCTGTGGCGGCCCCACCACGTCACCGCCCCCACCGGCACCGGGGCCGCGGTCTTCGCGTTGGTGGTGGCCGGCGCCCTGTTGAACGAATACGGGACCACGCGCCTGCGCCAGGGGGGGACCGTCGATTGGGAGGTGGCGGGCTGGACCACGGTCCTGGGCGGGCTGATCGCCATCGGACTCCAGGTGTGGCAGCTCACCCAGTTGCCCTTCTTCCCCGGCTCCAGCGGGTACGCCTCGTGCTTCATCGGGTGGGCGGTGATGAACATCGCCCTACTCCTGGCCGGGGTGTATTGGCTCGAGACACTGTTGGCCCGCTGGCTCCGGCTGCGCAGGGCGGTGACCGAAGACGGCGGGGCGTCGCGCTCGACCCTGCCCGTCGCCCGCCTGTTGCGGGCCAATCTCGAGGGGTGTTCGTATTTCTGGGGCTTCATCGCCCTGGTGGAAGTGCTCTTCTGGCTCCTGTTCTACGTGATCTGACCCGGCGACGGCGTAGCATGGCGGCGCGGGGAGACGGTGTGCGATGCGGCCCGAGGTGGGTGATTGCGCCCGGAGGAAAGGCGGTGAGTGATGCTCGGGACTGACAGCCCCTTCGGGGCCCAAGCCCTCACCTTCGCCATCCCGCTCGGGACATTCGCCGTGGTGTGTCTCTGGGCCTTCTTCCAACGTCGCCCCAACCGGTGACCGGCTGGGCCGCCCACGAGCGGCCCGGGACATGGCCTCACCGAGCGCTCCCCGAAGACGGTGGTGCTCGGATCGGTGAGGGACAGGGCCGAGCGCGTCCGGCGTGGGCGGTGCTGGCCGCCGTCCTGGTCGTGGGGGCGCTGGTGCCCCCCCTGTCCTCGGAGGCCAGACGGCTCGAGGCCCTCGAAGCGCTGCAGTTCGCCGTGTTGGCCATCGCCGCGCCCGCCCTGGTGGTGCTGGGCGCTCCGTGGCGGCTGATGGGCGTGGCGGCCCGGCCCACGGGTGTGGCGGACACCGAAGGGGTGGCGGTGCTCGAGGCGCCCCGGGTCGCCGATCGGATGGCGGCGCGTCGGCGTCGTCATCCCGAGCTGGCGCGCAGCCTCGGGTTTCTCGCCCTCGAGACGGCGGTGGTGGTGGCGTGGCGCCTCCCCGTCGCGGTCGACGCCCTGGCCCGTCACGGCTGGTTGGCGGTGGTCGAGGCGCTCACCGTGGTGGTGTTGGGAACAGGGGCGTGGCTCGAACTGGTCGAGTCGCCGCCCTTTGTCCCTCGCCTGGCCCGCCCCAAGCGCATCGCCCTGGCCGCCGTGGCCATGTGGACCATCTGGGTGACGGCCTACGTGGTGGGGCTGTCGCACGCGCCGGTGTACCGCTCCTATGCGCATGTGGCGGGACGCGACCTCAGCGTGTGGGCAGACCAGGCCATCACGACCGGGGTCCTGTGGGGCGCCGCGCTGTGCGCCTTTCTCCCCGTGATTTTCTCGAACCTGGTGCGCTGGCTCCGAAGCGACGAGGATGCCGACGAGGCGCTGTATCGGCTGGTGCGCGACGGGAGGCGGAGCACGGGGGAGTGGGCGGCCGGCGATCCCTCGGACGGGCCGCGCTAGGGGCGCGGCACCCCAGGCAGTGATTCGGTGGTCACGTTGAGTCTCGGAAGGTGGGTCCCGAGGTCCCGGCCCGTCGCGTCGATCTCGGCCGTGGCCTTGTCACGATCGGCGCCGAGCAGTCGCTCGTCGGCGAGGAGCTTCGACCGTGTCCGTTGGTCCCCCGGATGCGATGTCAGGCCCTGGACCGCCTCGATCGCCGCCAGGGCGTCTGAGGTGGCCCACACCGTCACCGTGTTCACCGCCTGGCCCACCTGCTTGCCCGCCCTCGTGCCGGGCACCTCGAGGTCCGAGAGGTCGAAGATGCTTTCGTCGGTAAACGAACACGCGTTCTGATCGTCCCCCAACAGGCCTGGGATCTGGGCCCGATTGGCCGAGGGCAATGGGCCCGATTCGTCGGAGTAGAGGGTGAGGGCCTCGCGGACGGAGAAGATACAGGGGGCGACATCGGTGTTGATCTCGCTGATGACGGTGGACTCCGCCTGGATGTCGGTGGCCCGCGACGTGTGGGCGGGAAGATCACTGATGATGGCGGCTCCCACGACCACGGCGGCGCCGGCCGCCACGAGAAAGGCGCGGCGGCGGTACCAGCGCACCGGTCCCACATCAGGTTCGGGTGCCGGCGGTGAAGGGCGTTGTGTCGTGGTGGGCCCGGACGGAGTGCTCACGACGGGCTCCCGAGCAGGTGGCGTGAGTACGAGGCGATGCCCTGGGCCCAGCGGAAGATGCTGGCCGGGGGCAAGCTGAAGGTTCCTGACGAGCTCTCATCGGCAAAAGGCGTCGCCTCGTAGCGGAGGCGTCCCCGGGGGTCGATGAAGTACATGACGTCGTTGTGGGCGACGAGCTCCGAGGTGGCTGACACGTTGACCGACACGCCGTAGGCCTGCCACACGCTGTTGAGGGTGTCGAGGTTCGAGGTGAGAAAGTGCCAGCTCGCCAGGGCCCCGAGGCCCGTCCTGGTGGCTGCCGCGGAGGCCGGGGTTCCCGAGAGCGCCAGGGGATCGGTGTTCACGGTCAGGAACACGACCTTGGTCGCCGCCGGGCCCAGGTCGGCGGCCGCCCGCACGAGCTCGGCCGACAAGACGGGGCAGATGTCCTGACAGGGGGCGTCGAAGAAGGTCAGGACGACCACATGACCGTGCTCGGCTGCCAGTGAGACGTTGTGTCCCGACTGATCGGTGAGCGAGAGCGCCGGTGCGGGCGCCCCGGCGAGCTGGGCGAGCCCCATGAAGCCCGAAAGCGGTGCACCGACTTCCGGCGTGGACGGCGCCGAGCCCGGTGGAGCGATCACCGCGCTCCCCGGCGGCGACGTCGTCGGTGTTGCGGTCAAAGAAGGGCTGAGTCCGGTGCCCGAGAGCAGGTGCTCGAGAAGGGCGCCCCCGATTCCGAGCACCGCCACGACAGCCGCGACGATGAGGAAGAACCGGTGTGGGATCTTCGGCTCCGCCTGTGCGAAGGCGGCGGCGCGCTCGGACTCGGTGAGCGGGGGCGGGGCAGTTTCCTGGTCACTCACGTCCGTGGACACGGTCTCAGCGGTCTCGTGTTGGTGGCTCAGTGGACCCGGATGACGGCGTCGGCGCCCATCACCACGAACAACGCCGTCAAGTAGGTGATCGAGAAGCCGAACAACTTCATGGCGCGTCGAGGAGTCGGGTCCCGCGACAGCGCCCAGCTGTAGCCGAGGAACACACCACCGAGCACGAAGGCGACGGCCCCGTAGGCGAGGTTCAGATGGGCAACGGGCGCCAGAACCAGCGACAACAGCCACACGGCCACGACATAGGCGGTGATCCGGTGCGTCACGGTGCGAAGACCTGCGACCGAGGGGAGCATCGGCACCTTGGCACGGGCGTAGTCGTCGCGATAGCGCACAGCGAGCGCCCAGAAATGCGGCGGAGTCCAGAGGAAGATGATCCCGAACATCACCAAGGGTGCGAGCCCCAGGCGCCCGGTCACCGCACTCCATCCCACCAACACCGGGACCGCTCCCGCCGCGCCACCGATGACGATGTTCTGCGGAGAGGACCGCTTGAGCCACATGGTGTAGACACCCATGTAGAACGCGGTGGCCGACAGAGCCAGCACAGCCGAGAGCGGGTTCACCGCCGACCACAAGAGGGCGAACGCCGCCACCTCGAGCGTCACGGCGAAGATGGTCGCCGCCCGGGGGGTAATCGCTCCGGTCACAAGCGGTCGGCTCTTCGTCCGTTCCATCTGGGCGTCGATGTCGCGGTCGTACACCATGTTCATGGCGTTGGCGCCGCCTGCCGCCAGGGCGCCGCCGGCGACGGTCATCACCATCAGACGCAGCGATGGCACGTGGCGAGCGGCCACGAACATGGTCGGCACCGTGGTGATGAGAAGGAGCTCGATGATCCGAGGCTTGGTGAGGGCGAGATAACTCTGGAGCCGCGCCACTAGGCGGGAGCGGGGGAGGACGACGTGCAGCTCTCCGATCCCCAGGCGGTTCAGCACCGCGGCGATGCTAGCCCTGGGTCATTCCCGGTGCCACGATCGATGGCACACGTCAGAGCCCCGTGTGCCGCGCTGTTCCTGCTGGCACGACGGGCCCAGCACTCGGCCCGCCTCGGACCGGTGATCGGGGTGGTCGGGGTGGTGATCGGCGCCGGTGGGGGAGTGGCCAGCACGGATCATTCGACCCGACTGCTCGGCGTCGGCCTCATGCTCGTCGGGACCGTGGTCGCCGGCTTCGGCTATGTCGTGATGATCGTGGAAACCACCTCACGGGAACCGCCCGCACACCGGGTACCTTTAGGTGGCCTCATCGCTGTGCCCACTCAAGCTGAGCACGAGGAGTCCGAGTAGGAGAAAGACGACGACCCCCACTCCGACCCCGAGGCCGATCAGGGTGTCGTGGAAGTCGGAGGTCGACAGGTGGGTGCTCAGCGTCAGATGGGCAGATGCGCTCAAGATGTCCCTCACACCGGCCAGGATGCCGATGACCAGGAACGGGCGAACCGCGAAGGTCCAGGACCGCAGGTGGCGAAAGACGGTGTGCACGATGTCGAGGAGGATGATCACCACGAGGATGCCGTCGATCGCCCCGACGACGGTTCCGGGGAAGGCGGTCCATTGGTCGAGAAAATTGACAACCGTCCGGACCAGCACGATGCCCGCCACGATGAGCAGGCTGACCACGATGGCATATTCGATGGCGACGATCACGCCGGTGATCACAGCATCCGCACCGACGTTGGACTTTCTCGATACAGCGGGCCCGGCCGCCACAATGCCACGATAGTGACATTTCAAACGGTGTCAAGGTCCTTCGCTCCAGCTCGAGATGCATCGGGAGGGCAATAGCGCTCGAGGCACCGCGTGATCACTCGCTGACCACCGATCCAGTCCGACAACGCCGACTTCGAGCCACGGCTCCGAGCCCTGCAAGGGCTACGCTATCGACCATGCGGAAGCGCTGGTTCTCCCGCAGAGCGCTGCTCCTTCACGTTGAGTTCTGGCTGCTCGCCCTGGGCTGTGTGGCAGCGGGTTGGTGGCAGGTGACGAGGGCGCTGGGGGGAAACGGGCTCAGCTGGTTCTACTCCATCGAGTGGCCGGCATTCGCGCTGCTTGCGATTTGGGGTTGGTGGCACCTCATCCACGAGGACCCCGAAGCCTACGAGGCCCGCAAGCATCCCCCGCCCGACTGGGATGTCCCTGACGGGATGCGCGACTGTTGAGGGGACTGTCCCGGCTGGGGGTGCGCATCGACCTTGGGGAATCAGTCTCAGAGCCGCACATGCCGGAGAACTGCCGTGGGCTGATCAGGCCAAGTAGGTGGACCTTATCCACCCACAGCTTCGGCCCGGGTGGAGCGGAATCGTCCCTTCCCCTTTTGGGGCGCCTACGAGATCCGCCATCCCCGTTCGAGACAGCGGTGCCGACGCCCGTGGTCCAACGGGCAGCGAGTCCTTCTGATGGATCCCGTTGCATCTGATCGCCCTGTCCTGACCACCGTCGAATCCGGGGGCGAAGGGCATCTTGGCCTTGCCCCAGGCACATCGAGACGTGGTTGCGTCGACCTATGGCCGTCTCCGAGCGCGACGCCGCGCCTCTTCTGGCGGACACGGCTGGGTCGGTTCTGACGGAAGGAATCTGGCCCTGCCCGTGACGCCGATGCGGGACGACGCCTGAATCATCAAGGCTCGCCTCGGGTCCCCGAGTAGCTCTGCGCCCCCAGTCGCCGTCGGGACCTATGGCCCTGGTTCTGACACCCCGCTAGGCCGATCCTCGATAGATGACCTGGGGGTCTGAGATCGAAAGGATCCTTGTGCACCTTCGGGAGGGCGAGACACGTCTGTCGCAGTTCATGATCACGTATTCCGACGGAGTCGAGGAACACCGGGGCGGCACGCTCCAGGACGCCAGCGAGTTGGCGGCGGAACATAGCCTGGTGATGGTCCCCGCATCGGGCGGGTGGTTCCAGTGGGTCCGCGACCACGAGGCTTGGTGGGATCCCCGGTAGTGGGGACCAGTCTCCCCGTCGTATTGTGGCTTTCGACATCTTCCCGAGACACCGTTATGCCGATCTTCGCGGTGTGCCAGCCAACGAAGGCGACCCTGAGCTTGTCGAGGTCGTGTGGAGGAGCTTCGGGCAGCACGTCATCCTGAGCTACGCCGGAGGTCACAGTCGTGACCACAAGTTCGGCGATCTCGGGTACGCCACGGCCATGGCTGATGACGCAGGGCTAGTACTCATTGAGTCGTCGTCCTCTGTGGCCCACTGGGTCAAGAACCCTGAGATCTGGCACCTTGCTAGAGACGACTAGGTCGCCGTGTGGCTCGCTCAGTCCTTGGCCCAACGGAACGACCCGGTGTCCTCGGTGTGGGCTAGGTGAAGGCCAGCCGTAGTCGCCAGCATGCTGACTTCCAGGAGCTGCCGATGGTCCTGGCTTCCGTCGGAGAAGGTGACCACAAACGAACACAGCCCGTCCCCCCTCGTCGCTTCGTGCCCGTCGATCCTCACGATCTCACCCGCCACAGACCCACCTCACGGTTGGGGGCTCGGCGGGGTCCTGTGGCCGAGTCGTCTGGAGTTTCCCACTGCATGGCATGGCGGGGTTGGGGTCCTGGCAGACGACAGGACCCACCGCTCCCCGCCACTAGCCGTCCTCGACGCCCATGGTGGCGAACGATGGGTGGCGGCTGAAAGTCACACTACCTAGATGGAGTGTCTGTCTTGCTCGGCACCTTCTGGCAGAAGAGGAGGCGTCGTGGGCTATCGACACAACTCACCTGACCTGGCCCGACGACGACGCCACCCAAGTCATTTCCCACGCTGTTCCTCCCGATTTGCCACGAACTTGCAGACGCAATCAAATTGAGAAATCCCAGGCCGGAGGCCCAGGATGAGATTCTCGGCACCGACAGGTCCAGGCCGCTAACTATGGAAGCATGTCGAGGTCCGGGCGTCCGGGCCCTGAGCGAAGGGTAGCCATGACAGTCCTAAAGCAGCATCACGCGCCCGGTATGGCCGCCGGGGTGTACGACCAAGTCGCGGCTGAAGCCATGCCATCTCAGAGTAAGGCTGAAGGCTTTGTTGCCGACTACGCCATCGTGGAGGACGGTGGTATCACGGTGATTGAGATCTGGGACTCGATCGGTCAACACGACGCCTGGTTCAATGAGGTCGTCAAGCCCCACCTCCCTCCCGACACGCCTGAGCCCAAGTTCGCGGAGGTGCACAACAGCAACACCAAGTAGCAGAGCGGTTCGCAATCTCGGCAGCTTGGGCGTCTGACCTCGAGCCGCCGGGGCTCGGCTGTCCGGGTCGCAACTTCCCTGCTCAAGATGTATGGATGACATTCTTGGCACCCACAGGCTAGGACCTGTGTCCGAGCCAGCGCGGCTGACCGACACATCCCACGGGGAGTGCTATGCCGCCGGCGCGTGGAGCACGCCAGTGTCGGTCGGGACCCAGGTCGCGCTGTAGCCGTTGCGCTGGAAGTCGAAGGCGGCGAGCCCGAGCGACCCGTCGGCGAACTCGCGCGCCACCTTGACCATGCCCTCGTCGACGCCGAGCTCGCGCGCTGCCTCGGACACCCGGTCCACCATCTCGACGGGCAGGGGCCGGAGTACCAGCGCGCACAGCAGCATGCCCTGGACGCCCCGGGTCCGGAATGCCAGGTTCCGGGTGCGAGCGCCAGCGCCAGGTCGTGCGGCGTCATCGGCGTACAGGCCCGGAGGTCCACTTGGTGGCCGGTCATGGCCGGGAATTGGGCCTCGATGAGCGTTCGTAGCCGCGGCGTCAGGCCCCCGGGCCCGGCCACCATCGACGCCACCCGCAGGCGGTCACCTGGACCTCGGTCGCGTCGGCTGGCCAGAGGTTGACCACGTCGGGGCCGGGGAGGGGGACCGGCATGGGATCAGCCCTATGCGCCCGCCTTTGCGACCCGAGCGGGAACTCACCCAGGAATAGCCAGCGAATCGCATCGGTTGCTAGGGCCATGACGACGACGGTGGTGGCGACAGCGTTCGGCGGACCAGAGGTCTTGTCCGTCGTCGAGGAGCCCGCGGGCGTGCCGCGTCGTGGAGAGGTCCTGGTCGACGTCCAGGCGGCGGGGACGAACCCGGTCGACTACAAGTTTTACGCCGGGGCCTACGGGAAAGACCCCTCCCAATTGCCCATGCGGCTGGGCCTGGAGGCGGCCGGCGTGGTGAGCGCGGTGAGCGACGATGCCGTCGGGCCGGAGGGTCCCGTCGACATCGGCGACGAGGTCATCGCCTACCCGATCCAGGGCGCCTATGCCTCCCAGGTCGTCGTGCCGGCCTCGAGTGTTGTGCGCAAGCCGACGACACTGTCGTTCGAGGAGGCCGGCGGGCTTCTGCTCACCGGTTGCACTGCCGTGCACGCACTCGCGGTCACCGGCGTTGGTGTCGGCGACACCGTGGTCGTTCACGGGGCATCGGGCGGGGTCGGCATGATGGCCATCCAGCTCGCGGTCAATGCCGGGGCGCGTGTCATCGGCACGGCGAGCGAGGGCATTCACGCGTATCTCCGGGAGCTCGGTGCCGAGCCGGTGACCTACGGAGACGGCCTGGTCGAGCGGATCCGTGCCCTCGCCCCCGACGGCATCGACGCCGCGATCGACGCGGTGGGCACGAGCGAGGCGATCGACTCCTCTGTCGCGTTGGTCGCCGATCGCAACCGGATCGTCACCATCGCCGCCTTCCAGCGAGGGCTTGAGCTCGGCATCAAGGTCATCGGTATGTTCCCCGGCGCGGACCCCGGTACCGAGATCCGTGCTGCCGCTCGGCTGGAGCTCACCCGCCAGGCCGGGGAAGGCGAACTCCGGGTCCGAGTGGCCGGCACCTACCCACTCAGCGAGGTGGCCAACGCGCACCGAGAACTGATGTCGGGTCACATCCACGGCAAGATCGTCCTGATCCCGTAAGTGGGTCCGATCGTCATCAGCCCGTTCGCCAACATCCACCTACAGTCATCGAGGAGGGCCACCCATGGAGATCGGCATCATCGGCGCCGGAAACATCGGCGGGAACGCAGCCCGGCGCTTCGCTCTTGGCGGGCACGGCGTGGTGCTCAGTTACTCGCGTGACCCGGCCAACCTGGATGCGCTCGCCCGCGAGATCGGCGACACGGCACGGGTGGGGACACCGGCAGAGGCGGCCGCGTGCGATGTCGTGATGGTCTCGGTCCCTTGGCCGATGATCGACGACGCCATCGACCGAGCCGGATCCCTGGAGGACAAGGTCGTCATCGACACAACCAATCAGTTCAGCTCCGGGAGAGTCGTCAACTTTCCCGGTGGGGGAACGGCGGCCCAATACAACGCCGCCCGGATGACGGGCGCTCGCTACACGAAGTCCTTCAACACCCTGACCGCCGGGTTCCAGGCGCAGGCGGCAGATCGACCCACCCGCGACCGGGTCGTGCAATGGGTCTGTGGCGACGACGGCGGGGCCAAGGCCCTCGTGATGGGGCTGATCGCCGACGCAGGCTACGCACCGGTGGATCTGGGCGGGCTCGCCGGCTGCGCGGTGATGGAAGCTCCCCGTCGAGCCGGGGCCGTCTACGGCGAAGAGTGGCGATTGCCCGAAGCTCTGGCGGTGGCCGAAGCCGTGCGCCAGGGCCAGCCGATTCCTGAGACACCGGCGTACTGAGGCGGTCGTGAATCCGGAGGACTCATCGATGACGTCGGTGGTGCGTCTCAATGACGGCCGGGCGCTACCGAGCCTTGGACTGGGAGTGTTCCGACTCAGCCCGAAAGAGACCCGCCGATCGGTAGAGACGGCGCTCAATGTCGGCTACCGTCACATCGACACCGCCGCGGCCTATGGCAACGAGGCCTCGGTCGGCGAGGCGGTGCGTGCCAGTGGTATCTCCCGCGACGAGGTGTGGGTGACCACCAAGTTGTGGAACAACGACCAGGGCAGGGGTCGGGTTCGGCCGGCATTCGAAAAGAGCCTCGAGCAGCTCCAACTCGACTACGTCGACCTCTACCTCCTGCACTGGCCGCACGAACTGCGCCTCGAATCGTGGGAGGAGCTTGTTTCGCTGCGCGAAAGTGGCCTGGCGCGCTCGATCGGCGTTTCGAACTTCCTGGTGCCGCACCTCGATGAGCTGCTGACATCGGGGCTGCCCGCCCCTGCAGTCAATCAGATCGAGATGAGCCCGTTCCTGTATCGCACGCGGTCCGCCACCGTTGAGCGAACAACGGCAGCGGGCATCGTCGTCGAGGCCTACAGTCCGCTGACCAAGGGAGTGCGCCTCGACTCGAGCGCTTTGTCCACGATCGCCGCACGATCCGGTCGGAGTCCTGCGCAAGTCCTCCTGCGCTGGAGCATTCAGAAGGGCTTCGTCCCCCTTCCCCGTTCTTCGAGTCCCGAACGGATTGCTCAGAATGCAGACGTGTTTGGCTTCTCGCTGAGTGCAGACGACATGGCCGTCCTCGATGCACTGGACGAAGGGCTGACTACGGGTTGGGATCCGGCATCCACACTCGGATGACGCCGAGGCCGATGTGGCCCCTCTGGTGGTGAGCCGAACCCTCGAGCATCCGACTTTGCCCGTGATGGGTGGGGTGCCGGAGGCGGCCGCCCGAGCTGAGGTGAGCGGTATCTCTCCGGGCCGCGATTATGGGTCGGTTCGCCGCCCCGCCAGGTTGCGCATCACGGTACTTTGCGCCCGGGGTCCGCTTCGATACAAACTGCGCGTTACTGGGCGGTTCAGGCGTCACACAGCGCTTAACTGAACTTGGTTCGCGCGCGTTCCTGCAGCACACCGTCGAGGTAGAGGTCGATCTTCTCGTTGTAGAACGCGGCCAAGCCAGCGATTTTCTGGCTCTCAGGCAGCGGCGCCCGGTAGATCCACACGAAGTCGTCGTAGTGATGACCATTTAGGTCGAGACTCCAGTAGGTCGCCGTGCCCTTGTACGGGCAGTGCGTTTCCATCTGCGATGGCGTCAGGAGGTCCAGCCGCACGTCAGGCAGGGGAAGGTAGTAGCGCGGTGGGAGCCCCGTCTCGAACAGGATTCGGGGCTGATGCGAGTCGGCGATGGTTTCGCCGTCGACGACGACCTGGACGTGCCGGGAGCTGGCCAAGATGTCCACCCGGGTGTAC
>Ga0209415_10007163_pt1 | contig 19523 bp, 5 predicted proteins | sample PeaSoiSIISIP2007_FD_187696 | JGI IMG/M metagenome (GOLD analysis project Ga0209415, IMG submission 187696) | Peat soil microbial communities from Weissenstadt, Germany - SII-SIP-2007 (SPAdes) (version 2) | ecosystem: Environmental > Terrestrial > Soil > Wetlands > Peat | place: Germany... | reverse complement strand
TGTTGATTCTAAATGGGTTGCGGGCTGATGGCGCGGCAGAAATGCTGGAAAGTGTGGAATGCTTGTAAGTGTTGCATCTAAAGAGCTTACAGCGGGAGGCAGGCGAGCCTAAAACGACTGCGAGAGCGCGGCGATTAGCGGGAATAGCAGACGAAGGAGTCTTGATCGCAGTTGAAAAGCGGCAGCAGAGCTGCCGCACTCCGTATTACTTGCCGGCGATGGCCGAGCTGTGGGCGGCTACGTAGTCGCGGGCGTGGGTGAGTTGGGGGAGATTGGGGTCGGCGGATTTCCAGGCGGAGAGGAAGTCGTTGTAGGCGGCAGAGGCTGCGGAAGCGTCGCCGGATTTCTCGCTGGCCAGGGCGATGCCGTAGAGGGGAAAGCCGGAGCGGGGCCGGTCGAGGAGGGCTTGTTTATAGGCGGACATAGCGTCGGTCCAGTTTGAGGCGGCGAGGAAGGCGGAGGCTTCGGCTTCGGCGGCGGGACGAACGTAGGCCGGTGGTTCGTGATAGCCGAGGTCTTTCTCTTCTTTCGCGGCTTGAGCGAAGAGCTTCTTGGCTTCTGCGTTTTGCTTTTTTTCCACGAGCACGGCGGCGCGCAATTCGAGAGACATGATGGAGAGATTGCTGATGAGCGGCTTGGTATAGACGTCCGGCATTACAGGTAGTCTTGGCGGGAACGCATTCGCATCCCACGCATCCCTTTGCTTTCTTTTCCTGGCTTGCTGCTCTTTGAGACGAGCGTTTGCTTTTTGAAGTTCGGCGTCGAACGCTGCGGACGCGGTTTCGGCTTGCGCCAGAGAATGATCGTCGAGAGCCTGCATCCCTTCGGCAAAACTGCTTAGCTGACGCTGGAGAAGCTGGAGGTTGGGAAGAGTGTCGCCCGGGTTGCTGGCTTGCAAGAATTGCGAGGCCGATTTCCAATCGGCGGAGCGGAGGGCTACGGGTAGACGAGGATTGAGGCGAGAGATGGCGTCGCGCGTGGACCAGGGGTAAAGCGTGTTTTCCAGTTCGCCGCGGGCTTTGCCAAGTTTGACGGAAAGAGCGGTGGCTTCTTCGAGTTGGCCGGCTTCCAGAAGATTGGCGATGGCGTACATGAGATTGTGGACATAGTTCCAATCGTCATCGACGGCGATTTTTTGCGACTGCATGTAGTGTTCGTCGGCCTCGATGCTGGCGGCGAAGGAATTTTTGGCGCTGGCGTAATCGCCGGTGCGATAGAAGATGTGGCCGGGCATGTGGACCATGTGGCCGGAAGTGGGAGCGAGGCGGCCCAGGATTTCGGCGCTGTGGAGAGCTTGCTCAGGACGCGGGCTGGCTTCGACGGCGTGAATCCAATAATGATTGGCGGCGGAGTTGTCGGGGTCTTGTTTCATTACACCTTGCAAAATGGCAATCTCTTCTTTCTGTCCGGAGTTGGGGTTGCCGTCATCGTCGTAGCCGTCGCCCACGGATTCGGCCAGGAAAATCTGGGCTTGCAGGTCGCCGGGATATTTTTTGACGAGTTTGCGATAGACCTTGGTCGCCTTCGATCCGCCATTTCTTTTTCCATCCCTTTCGGATTTTTCGGCCGCTTCGATGTAGAGGCGTTCCGCTTCGGCAACCTGTTTTTTCAGACTTACAGCTTTTGCGAGGGCCTGCCTGGCGTAATACTTGGCGTTGCTGTGGGTGAAGAGTTCCGCGTGGTAGATGCCCCAATAGCACATGGCGCAGTTGGGATCGACGCGGACGCCTTGTTCGAAGGCGCGGACCGATTCGTAATCCCAAAAATCGTGGAGGAGGTTGAGGCCTTGATCGAACCATACTTGGGCTTCGGGTGTGGCGGTGATGGAGATGTGGGCATTACCGATGCCGGACAGTTTTTGCGGAGGCGGTAGCTTTTCGGGAGGGATCTCCTCGCGGGTGCCCATGGTGTGGCAGGGCATGGCGTTTTGCGCAGGAGTGGGCTGCGCGCAGGCAAAGCTCAGAGAGAATGTGAGCGCTAATGCGGCCAGCCCTCGCGAGGGAATCAAAGGGCACAGGTTAGCAAGGGGCACGAGTTCCTCCCAGAGAGTTGTTCGCACACCCGTACATTCTAGTCGAAAACAGGGGGAGGAGAGAATGGAACGCGAGGCGGGGCCATTTTGAAAAGGAATTTGTTTGCGTGGGGAGCGGAGCGGCACTAAGATGCAGTCAATTTCCTTCCTGTGGAGGCATCCATGAAGCGAATGGCGCGGTTGTTTGTTCTTATGACGCTGGCTCTATTTGGAATTCGTCCGACGAGCGGGCAGCAGATTGGCAAATACGTGCCGATCCCGGCGGGATCAGACGCCGACCATGCGATGACGGAAATCAATGCGGAAGCCGATCCGGCAAAAAAGCTGGAGCTGATCGATAAGTTTTCGTCGATGCTCGGACAGGGCGACATGGCGATTCTGGCCGACGATCTTTACGTGAATTATTACATTGGGCAGAAGAATTACGACAAGGCGTTCGAGTATGGAGACAAGCTGTTCGCGCTGGATCCGGACAGTTTTTCCAATGCGCTGAATATGGTTCGTGCAGCAAGCGAGAAGGGCGATACGGATAAATTGATGGCGTATGGGGAGAAAGTGCCGTGGATTCTGCAACGGTTCAAGGCGTCGCCGCCACCGAGCGGAATGGAACCCGAGAATTGGGAGCGGCAAAAGACTGCGACGCTGGATAGCAACAAGGACAACATCACGTACGTGGAACAGGCGATTTTTCTGGGAGTTTATCGCACGCCGAACGCGGCGAAGCGGGCGGGGCAGTTGACGCACTTTGCAGAGCTTTTCCCCAATTCGCCGTTTGCGATTCAGGCGCTGGGAGTGGCGGCGACGTCGTATCAGCAAGCGCAAAATGCGCCCAAGATGCTGGAAGTAGCTAACGGTGTGCTAGCCAAGGACCCGAACAATATCGGGATGCTGTTGCTGCTTTCGGATAACTACGGCGAAAAGGGAGAGCAACTGGATAAGGCGGAAGCCTACGCGAAGAAAGTGATTGCGGTGCTGGGGACGGCGACCAAGCCTGAGGGAGTTACGGACGAGCAGTGGCAGCAGCAAGTTTCGCTGGAGAAGGGGCTGGCGCTGAGTGCGCTGGGGCAGGTCAACATACAGAAAAAGGACAACGCGTCGGCCGCGGATAACTTCAAGGCGGCGGGGCCGTTGTTGAAAGCGGATGAGAATAGTTACGGAAAGAATCAGTACAGGCTGGGATTTGCGCTGCTGAATTTGAAGAAAAACGCCGAGGCTAAAGAGGCGTTCACGCAATCGGCGTCGGTAAACAGCCCGTATAAGGCGCTGGCGCAGGCGAAACTGAAGACGTTTGACGCGGCGGCAGCGAAGAAGAAGTCGTAGGGCGGGGTTGACGGAGGATTTGTTGGTGAACGCAACGGCCATCGAGGAACTGAAGAAACAAGTTCGCGGAGAAGTCCTCCAGTCCTCGGACGCCGACTACGACGAGGCACGGAACATCTACAACGCGATGATTGACCGCCGACCGGCGGCGATTGTGTTCTGCTCGGGCACTGCGGACGCGGCAGCCTGCGTGCGATTCGCGCGCGCGCACAGCCTGCCGCTTTCGATTCGCGGCGGCGGTCACAACGTGGCGGGGAACGCGGTGTGCGACGGCGGCGTGATGTTGCACATGGGAAAGCTGAAAGGCGTGCGGGTGGACGTGAAAAACCGCACCGCGGCGGCGCAGCCGGGAGTAACACTGGGCGACTACGACCAGGCAACCACATCGCACGATTTGGTAACGCCCATGGGCGTTGTCTCGAAGACCGGCATTGCGGGTCTGACGCTGGGCGGTGGGCTGGGGTGGCTGATGGGCAAGCACGGCCTTGCTTGCGACAATCTGATAGGCGCGGAGGTGGTGACCGCGGATGGCAAGACGGTGCAGGTGAGCGAAACGGAAAACGCCGACCTGCTCTGGGGGCTCCGCGGAGGAGGCGGGAATTTCGGCATTGTGACCGAGTTCCGATATCGGCTGCATGCGCTCGAACCGACGATCGGTGGTTTGTTGATTCACCCGCTCGAAAAGTCCAAAGAGATTCTGCGCTTTTTCAGCGAGGTCACGCAGCAGTGCCCGGATGAGTTGGTGGTTAGCGCCGCGCTTCTGAACAGTCCGGACGGCTCACCGGTGAGCGCCTTTGGCGTGTGCTACAACGGAGAGCCCAAGCAAGGAGAGAAAATGCTGGCTCCGATCCGCGCTTTCGGGCCGCCGATGGCGGATGCGGTGGGGTTGGTGCCGTTCGTGCAACAGCAGAGCATGCTCGACGCAGCTTATCCGCCGGGGCAGTTCCATTACTGGAAGGCGGGTTTTATGAACTCGCTGCCGGAGGAGGCGATGGAAGTCGCCATCGAGCACTTCGCGCGCAGGCCTTCACCCTTGACTACAATAATGTTCGAGCACATGCACGGAGCGGCCAGCCGCGTGCCGGCGGAGGCTACTGCGTTTGCCCACCGGTTCGACCACTACAACCTTGGCGCCCTTGGGATTTGGGGAGATGCCAAGGACAATGAGGCAAACCGCAAGTGGGTGGAAGATTTGTGGAGGGATATGCGGACTTATCTCTCGGGGCGCGCGTACGTGAATTACCTGAGCCAGGAAGGCGCGGACCGCGTGCGCGAAGCCTACGGGCCCAATTACGAGCGGCTGGCGGCGCTGAAGAAGAAATACGACCCGACGAATTTCTTCCGGATGAACCAGAACATCCCGCCAGCGAATTAGTGCACAGCGGTTCGGAACAATTGCGAGTTTGCAGCGCGAAACTTAGCCGGGGTATACGGCATCTAATGCCCTGGACTGAAGGGAATAGCGGCAGCGTACTATAAGAAGGACTGAGCAGCGTAAGGCGGGCCTAGGAGAAAGATATGTCTGAGATCGCAACATTTGGGGCGGGATGTTTTTGGGGAATTGAGGCGGCGTTTCAGAAGGTGCCGGGAGTGATTGATACGGCGGTGGGATATAGCGGCGGGGAGATGGTGAATCCGACGTATAAAGATGTTTGCACGGATGAGACGGGGCATGCCGAAGTGGTGCAAGTGACGTTTGACCCGGCAAAGGTGAGCTACGAGCAGTTGCTGGATGTCTTTTGGAAGGTGCATGACCCAACACAGATGAACCGGCAGGGGCCGGATTTTGGCTCGCAGTACCGCACGGCGATTTTCGTTCATTCGCCGGAGCAGGAAGCAATTGCGAAGAAGTCTCGCGAGGCATTGGAGGCGAGCGGAAAGTTGAAGCGGCCAATCGCGACAGAGATAACGCCAGCAGGAACTTTTTATCGCGCGGAGGAATATCACCAGAAGTATTTGCAGAAGCGGGGCGTGGCGTCTTGCCACTTTTGATTTAGCTACATCAAACAAGGTTTCACGGCCGGGCGTGGTTGCCCGGCCTTTTGTTTTTCGGCGTGCGATGGCGATTGAGTAGGGGCTTCTCCCGATTCCGTTGGAAAGCGGAACAGGCTGTGGTGTAATGTCCATCAGACTGTTCCCCTAGCAGGAAGCCGATGGATTGCCCTCAGTGCGGGTCGACGAACCCGTCCGAAGAGATTGCTTGCAGAAAATGTAACACTCCGTTGCCGGTGTGGCCTGGCGGGGTGACCACCCCATCGGCCAGCGCGCGCCTGCCACAGAGGCCGGACCAAACGACAACCAGCGGAGCCGCGACCAGCGGCCCTCCCCCTACTCCCCGAGACACGAGCAAAGCGCCCAGTCCGGAAGAATCGCTGCGGGTGGGCAGCGTACTGGGAAAGCGGTACGAAATTCTCGAACAGCTTGGCGCGGGCGGGATGGGCGCCGTCTACAAAGTGCGCGACCGCGAACTGGAGCGGATCGTGGCCATGAAAGTGATACGGCCCGAGCTCGCGCAGACCACCGACGCGCTCAACCGGTTCAAGCAGGAACTGATCATCGCGCAGAAGGTGACGCATAAGAATGTGAGCCGCATTTACGATCTGGCGGAAGCGGATGGCGTGAAATTCATCACGATGGAGTTTGTCGAGGGGCAGAGCCTTTCCCATTTGCTCCAAAAGAAAGGCAAATTGGAACCGAAGCAGGCTGCAGCGGTCATGGTGCAGGTATGCCTGGCGCTGGAAGCGGCGCATGCGGAAGGTGTTATTCACCGCGACTTGAAACCGCAGAACATCATGCTGGACGCGAACGACAGAGTGGTCGTCATGGACTTCGGCATCGCGCGCACAGTCGAGGCCGGCGGGATGACGAAGACTGGCGTTGTGCTGGGCACGCCCGCCTACATGTCGCCCGAACAAGCCAGGGGAGAAGAGTTGGACGCGCGAAGCGACATCTTCTCCATGGGGATTATTTTTTACGAGCTTTTGACGGGTGCTTCTCCCTACAAATCCGAGACGGCGCTCGAGGCCATGTACAAACGGACGACGGAACAAGTGCGCCCGCCCATTCAAGTGGCGCCGAAAATCCCGAAGCCGCTGAGCGACATCGCGGTGCACTGCCTGGAAATTGACAAAGATAAGCGCTACGCGAACGCGGCGGAGATTGTGGCCGACCTGGAGGCGTGGGCAGGTGGCACGCTCGGAACCCGAGTCATCCTGCAAGGCAAACGGTCCCGCTGGGAAAAAATCGGATGGATCGGGCTGGCGGCGCTGGCCGTTGCTGCGGTTGGAGTCTTCCTGTTTCGCGACAAACTTTTTTCGGTGCAGCCCGCTGCGCACCGCGAGATGTCCGTACTGGTGGCCGACTTTACGAACGAGACCGAGGATTCTCTCTTCAACGAGACGCTGGAACCGGCATTCATTATTGGATTGGAGGGCGCTCCGTTTGTGCGGAGCTTCAGCCGAGGAACGGCAAGGCGGCTAGCAACGCAGTTAAGCCCGAACGCGAAATCTCTGGACGAGCCTGCCGCTCGGTTGGTGGCCACCCGAGAAGGAATCGACGTGATCATCATCGGATCGATCGCAAGGGACGCCGAGAAATACGCGCTCAGCGTGAAAGCCATCGACGGCATCACCGGGAAAGACATCGTGAGTAAGTCGGCGAAGGCAGACAAAAAGGACGTGCTCGCCTCGATTGGAAAACTCTCGGCGGATGTCCGGAGCGCGTTGGGAGACACCACGCCGGAATCGGTGAAGCTCGCGGCGCAGGAGACGTTTACGGCGGAGACGCTCGAAGCGGCTCACAGCTACGCCGCGGCGCAGGACCTGCAGCAAAAGGGGAAATGGGACGAAGCGACAAAGGAATACCAGCACGCGACGTATCTCGACCCGGAGTTTGGCCGGGCGTTCGCCGGTTTGGCGGCAATGCAGGCGAATCTCGGCCGGCGCCAGGACGCAGAAAGGAATTACAAGCTGGCTCTGGCGCACATCGACCGGATGACGGACCGCGAAAAGTATCGCACGCGCGGGGGCTACTATCTTTTGATTCGAGACGCGCAAAGAGCGATCGAAGAGTTCACGAGCCTGTCGCAACAGTTTCCGGCCGACGCAGTCGCGGATTCGAATCTTGCCTTCGCGTACTTCTTGAACCGCAATATGACGAAAGCGCAGGAAATTGGACGGCGTGCCGCTGACCGGAACCCCTCCAGCGTACCGCAGCGCTCAAATCTGGCGTTGTACGCGCTTTACGCCGGAGATTTTGCGGACGCGGCCAAGGAAGCGCAAACAGCGCTGAAGCTCAATCCAAATTCCGAGGAGCCTATGCGCACTCTGGCGCTTGCGCAGCTTGGGCAAGGGCAGAGCCAGCAGGCGGCGGATACCTACAAGAGTCTCGCTTCGCTTAGCGCTCGCGGCGCCTCCATGGCTGGTACCGGCCTGGCCGATCAGGCGCTTTATGAAGGCAGGACAGCGGACGCTATCCGCATTCTGGAAAAGGCCATAGCCTCGGACTTGGCAGCCAACGATAAAGCCAGCGCCTCCGGGAAGGAGGCTATGCTCGCGGAAGCCGAACTCGCCCAGGGCCAGAAAGATGCAGCGTTGGCCACTGCGGAGAAGGCCATTGCAGATAATCAGGACGATGGAATCGCGTTCACTGCGGCAACCGTTTTCGTCGATGGCGGAAAGCCGGCCCGTGCAAAGACCATCGCCGGCGGATTGGGTAAGCGTTTCCAGACAGAGCCCCAGATTTACGCCAAACTAATTAATGGGGAGCTGCTCTTGAAGCAGGGTGATGCCAAAGCCGCGCTTCAGTCCTTCGAGGAAGCTCAAAAACTCACCGATACGTGGCTGGGAAGATTTTATTCGGGGCGTGCCTCGCTGGAGGCAGGCGCTTTTGCTCAAGCCGCATCCGACCTGGATGCTAGCCAGAAGCGCCGCGGCGAAGCGACTTCCGTATTCCTCGATGACGAGCCGAGCTTTCACGAGTTTCCAGCTGTGCTCTACTATCTTGGACGCGCTCAAGAAGGTACGCAAAACGGCGCAGCAGCTGAGTCCTACAGAGTCTTCCTCGCGATAAGAGACAAGGGTGACAGCGACCCGTTAGTCGCGGATGCCCGCAAGCGTCTCGCAAACGCAAAATAAAATTTTGTCGCTAACCATCACAAGAGCGATACCCTTTCGGATCGCGGTGTGCACTCGCGCAGCGCGAGTCAAAGCGCTCACTGGGTGAGCGGCCCGACACCGGTGCCTCATTGCACCGTTACCACAAGGTCTACGGCCACGTTTGAGGGAGTGAAGTAGCCAGTGGGAGTTGTCAGGGGCAAATCGGTGGTTCCCGTTGCCGATGAAGCAAAGCTGATGGCTTGCGTGTAATACGCTCCGACACCGATCGAAGCCGGGCTGCCGTTGACGGTCCCGACTGCGGTGTTCGTGCTGGTCATCGTCACCGGCACGGCTCCGGGCGCTTGCGGACCAAGCGGATAGCCGTAGTTGTAGGCGTTGAGTGTCCCCGGGCTGAGTAAGACGAAGTAGACCGTCAACACCGCCGGCGAGGAATTTGCGTTCACGACGAGGGTGCCGCCGCTCCCCGGCCAGTAAGATAAGCCCGTGGGATATAAGGTAAGCGTGAAAGTTCCGTCGTTGTACCCTGCTGCTGATGCCGTCAGAGTTGCGGTGATAGCGCCGGCGCCGCTGAAGTTCTGCCCCTCGATATAGAAGGGTGGGACAGTCATGCTACCACCCGTCAGCTGAAGTTTGATCTGCGCTGTGCCGACCTTCGTGGGGTCCGCCGTCATAAGGAAATGGGTTGGGTCGCTGCTCGTAAGAGTGAGCATTTCGGCAGAGGGTGGTGCGGCACCGAGGGTGACGTTGCCGGGGGCAATCATGTTGTTCCCAATGACGGGACCGTTCAAAATGAGCGTCGGTGCGGTGACTGTCGCTGCAATCTGCACAGCGACGTTGGAGGCCGTGAAGTATCCAGTTGGCTCGGCAATCGTCAGGTTGGTTGTTCCCGCGGTTGCCGGGACGAAGCTGATCGCCTGAGTGTAGTAGGTCCCTACCCCGATGGAAGAAGGACTCCCCGTCAACGTGCCAACGGAAATACTTGAACTGGTGACGGACACCGGCACAGCGCCCGGAGCTTGCGGCCCGAGAGGATATCCATAGTTGTAAGCGTTTAGAGTCCCCGGCGTTAGAAGGACCAAATAAGCCGTCAAAATCGTGGGACCTGAGAACGTAGTGGTGCTTAGCGTTCCGTTACTTCCAGGCCAGTAGCTCAAGCCCGTGGGGTACAAGGTTAGCGCGAAGGTGTTGGTTGCATAGCCCGCGGAGGTAGCCGTGAGCGTCGCTGTAATTGCTGTTGTGCCGCTAAAGTTTTGCCCCTCAACGTAGTACGCGGGGACGGTGAAGCTGCCGGGAGTGAGCGGAAGCGTGATGCTGGCTGTCCCGAGCTTGCTGGGGTCCGAGGTGAGCAGGAAATGGGCCGGGTCGCTGCTCGTCAAAGTAACCGTCGGGTTGGCAGGTGTGGATGGCGGAGGCGCTCCCAAACCGAGACTGCCACCGACGACGAGATTATTTCCAATCACAGGTACGTTCAGGTTGAGGGTCGGCGCTGTAACCGTGGTGACCATCTGCACAGGGACGTTCGAGGGAGTGGAGTAACCCGTTGGTTCGGTTATGTTTAGGTTCGTTGTTCCTGCGCCTGCCGGTATAAAGCTTATTGCCTGGGTATAGTAAGTCCCGACGCCGATCGATGATGGACTGCCTGTAACCGTTCCCACGGATGTGGCGCTGCTGGACACCGCTACAGGCACTGTGCCAGCAGCTTGCGGACCCAAACCGTATCCGTAATTGTAAGCGTTCAGAGTCCCCGGGCTGAGCAGCGCGAGGTAGACCGTGAGCGTGCTCGGAGAAGAGAACGTTGTTGTGCTAAGCGTGCCGTTGCTGCCCGGCCAATACGTCAGTCCAGTTGGATAGAGACTCATCGCAGGGCTTGCGGTGGCGTAACCCGAGGAGGTAACCGTCAAAGTCGCGGTGATTACCGTCGAGCCGCTGTAGTTTTGCCCCTCAATATAAAACGGAGGGACGTTCGTGGTTCCCGGGGTCAATGGGAGAGTGATGCTTGCGGTCCCCACTTTTGTGGAGTCCGCTGTGAGAAGGAAGTGCGCGGGATCACTGCTCGTTAAGGTGATCGTCGGATTGGGAGGCGTTGCGGGCGGAGGCGCGCTTAAGCTGAGGCTGCCAGGCTCGACAAGATTATTACCGATCACAGGGAAGCCTACGATGATCGACGGCGATGTGACAGTCGTAACCAACTGAACGGCCACGTTTGCCGGCGTGAAGTAGCCAGGCGGTTCAGTGATCGTGAGATTTGTGGTTCCCAACGCGGCCGGGACGAAGCTGATGGCTTGCGTGAAGTACGTCCCGACGGCAATGGAGGACGGGCTTCCTGTGATGGTTCCAACCGTTGTGTTCGAGCTGGTCACGGCCACCGGTACGGAAGCGGGAGCTTGCGGCCCTAGGTTGTAGCCGTAGGTGTAGGCATTTAGTGTGCCTGGGGATAGCAACACCAGATAGGCGGTTAAGGTAGATGGAGCGGCGAAGGTAGTCGTCGCGAGCGTTCCGTTGCCGCTCGGCCAATACGTCAAGCCGGTCGGGTAAAGCGTTAGCGCTGTGGTTCCATCGGCGAATCCGGCTGCTGAAACAGTCAGGGTGGCGATGATGGCGGTCGAGCCGCTGAAGTTCTGGCCCTCAACATAGTACACGGGAGTAGCAGTGCTTCCAGCGGTCAAGGGGAGCGTAATGCTGGCCGTTCCGACTTTTGTGGGATCCCCTGTGAGGAGGAAGTGCGTCGGATCGCTGCTTGTTAATGTGACCGTGGGGTTTGTGGGAATCGTAGGCGGCGCAACATTGAGGCTGAGACTGCCCTGCGCGATCAAATTGTTCCCGACGATTGGGATGTTTACGTTGATGAGCGGCGCAGCACTAACGGTGATCGGCGCGGTGATGGTAGCGATTCCCGTCGACGAGACGTTGAGGTTTGCTGAGCCCTGTGTGACGCCAGTTACGGCGAACGTCGAGGTGAGTTGTCCCTGCGGAACCGTCGTTGTAGCGGGAACGGTGGCGACTACCGTATTGTCAGACGCCAGATTAAAAGTGATGCCTCCAGCAGGCGCCGCGGCCGAGATCGTCAAAGTGACGTTGACCGATCGGGTGGCGTTCACACCGATAGAGCCTGGATTCAAGGAATCCGTAACGGTAACCGTAACGTTGGCGGTATCGGGCGCGAATCCGGTGGCGGTGGCGTTGATCTGCGCGGCGCCGATGGCTGCACCCGTCACCTGCGGATTTGCCGATGGAATGAGCAAACCAGCTGGAACAAAGACGCTCGGCGTGACCGTAGCTATCGAGTTGTTGGAACTTGTGAAATTGATGGTCAGGCCGCCCGGGGGAGCCGCAAAGGAAAGGCTAACAGGGAGGCTGGCGCTTTGGCCGGGACCCAAAACGGGAATCGTACCGAAGCTGACGAGATTGCTGGTGACACCCAAAGAAGCGGTGGCATTGACGTATCCCGTCGCCGCTGCCGTCAAGACCAAGCTGCCGCTGGCTTCTCCTGCCGTTAACGAGAAGACTGCCGTGGTTTGTCCTGCCGCAATGGTTTGGCTGGCAGGAGAGATAGTGACCAATCCGCTTGGAGCTGCGGACAAGCTGACAGTGAGACCGTTAGGGCCGGCAGGCTGAACAAGCGTGACGGTGGCGTTGAAGGTGCGATTGACGGCCAGCAACGGGCTGTCCGGGGCGACGGACATGGTGAGCGGACTCACGACTACAGTGGCATTGGTGGAAGCCAGGCCAGTGGCTGAGGCGGTGATGTCCGCGCTTCCAGCATTCGTGCCAGCAGTAACCTGGAAGGGGATCCCCTGGGCACCGGCGGTGATGGTGACGCTAGCGGGTACGGACGCGACCGTCGGATCGCTGCTTGTCAGCGTGACGACTTGGCCGCTTGAACCGGCAGGTGCACCGAGAATGACGTCCATCGTGCCGCTGCCGCCTACGAAAAGACTGAGCGGATCTGGATTGAGAGTGAGGGCCGGCGGCGCAAGTGGATCCAATTCCAAGACTTCCGGATCGATGCGGGTGACATCCAGAAGATAGATGACGTTTTGGGCGGTGGCGTAGAAGACGAAGTGAGGAGCGCCTGTCGCCGGGATCACGCCGCGTCCGGTCGACGCACTATAGGAGTAGGTGCTAGTTATCACGGTATCATTGGAGAGCGTATTGGTGCTGCCAGTGGCCTGATCCTCAGTTAAGGTGACGTTTCCAAGGACATCGAAGGTGGCAATGCCCTCCAAGTTGGTGACTTTGCGGTCCATGGTGCCTTCGGCTGAGCCGAAATCGTAGGATCCCACGATGGAGGCGGGCGGTATGCCGCCGGGGAAGTTACGGACAAATCCGGAGGCGGCAGTGCGGTCCACCAACATAAAGACGACCTTGTTGGGATTAATGACTTGGACCATCGGCCCGGGACTGGTTGAGCCGGTATTGGCCAATGGCGCACGTCCAGTGGAGTCGACGGCGTAGGATCCAGCTCCCGATCCCGTGCTGTACGTCCCGGCAAAGTCGTTATCTATAGAAAGGCTCCAGGCATTTTGGCTGGCGGAGAAGGCCCCGACCCATGCGCCAGAAAAAATGGGTGCGGAGCTGGCGCCATTAACGTAACCAGCGCCAGTTAATGTAAGCGAAGAGAAAGGCGCGACTTGCTGCTGGATGTCGCCCGCGAGGGGCTTGTTGTTCGCATCTGGCAGGACGGCGGCAAAAAACTCCGACGGGCCAAGGGGGTAGAACACAATGTTGGCGCTGGCGACGGTGCCCGACTGGCTAAGTTGCTGAACGCTGGGCAGTTGGATCGTGCCGCGACCGGTGGAGTCAAACGCATAGGATTCGTTCGCGGGGAATTGCAGTCCGGTGGCTGGCCAGGTGGAGCCGCCATCGATCTTTTGCGTATCGTTGTAGTCCCAAGAGCCACTCGTGACGGCGCCGCCCGAAGCATTGAACGAACCAAGCATGGCCCAATGGCCAACGTTTGCGAGGCTGGAGGGTGAGGAGAAAAGGAAAGCGTAAGGGCCGCTCAGGCTTGGAGCCGCGAGGAACGAGGCATCTTGAAGGCGGAGGAAGCCGGATCCGTAGGCGCCATTCTGCTGGAAATCGATGATGCGACCGAAAGTGGAGACTCCGGTCCCTCCTCCTGCCGCGCCGAGGACGAAGCGGTAGCTGGAGGAGCCTGCCGAGGTCGTGAGAACCATGCACCCACGCTGATCGGGGCCGATCGAGAAAGAACTCTGCGCCGGGATGATCGCGAGATGCTGGGAGGCGCCTCCGCCGGCGGGCAAGTCGGTGCCAATATCAATCTGGCCGGAGAGAATGCCACCCGCGCCGTTGCCCGTAATGTTTCCAATCAACGTGCGTGGCCCGTTGGCGTCAAACCCTTGCATCAAAATGACATATTGGCCGTTGAAGAGGGATTCCTTGCCGGTGCCGCAAACTGCGCTGAAAGCGTTGACGACGATGGAATAGGTGACTTGGGCTTGTGCGCCAAGCGAATCGGTGGCTGACACCACGATGCCACCAAACGTACCGATTGAGGTTGGTGTCCCCGTAATCGAGGGAGGATTGGCTGCGCCGTTAAAGGCCAAACCTGGCGGTAGAGTTCCCGTTTGCGTGACGGTGTAGGGAGGCGCGCCCCCGCCAATCGAGAAATTTTGAGAGTACGCAACTCCAGTGGTTGCGGCCGGGAGTGAAGCTGGGCCCAATGTCAGTGGTGACGCCGTCGGAGCGATAACCACGGTGTAGGTTTGCTGAGAGATCTGCGGCTCAGCGGAGGAGTCCACTGCGGCGATGTTGAAAGTGAACGTTGATGCGACGGTTGGCGAGCCGCTGAGAACGCCAAGAGGCGTGAGCGTAAGGCCGACGGGAAGAGTGCCGGAGGCCAATCCGAAGAGAATTGTGCCGGAACCGCCAGTGGCGGTGAAAGTTGCGTTGTAGGCGACGCCCACTTGTCCACCGGGAAGCGTGGTTGGCGCGATCACAATCGGCGGAGCGACTGTGATGGTTACCGCTTGCGTCGTGGTTACCGGGGGCGTGGAGGAGTCGGTCGCTTTGACGGTGAAAGTGAAAGTGCCGAGAGTGCTTGTGGTTCCGCTGACGATGCCATTGTTCAGGGCAAGCCCCGACGGCAACGACCCGGAAATAATTGAGAATGTGTACGGAGAAGCGCCTCCAGCGACAAGGAGTGGCTGGCTGTAGGCGACGCCGGGATTTGCCGTGGGCAAGACCTGGATGATGGTGAGGGGCGGCACCACGGCTACGACGAATTGTGCGGTTGTGTTGCGCGGCGGCGTGCTGCTGTCCGTGACTTGCACTGTAAAGATGGAAGCGCCGGGCGTAGTTGGAGTGCCGGAAAGCAAACCGCTGGGGCTTAGATTCAACCCCGGGGGAAGCGTGCCACTTGAGAGGGTCCAAGTGAGCGCGCCAACTCCGCCTTTTTCTTCCAGTTGCTGGGAGTAAGGAACATTGACCAGCGCGGTGGGAAGAAGCGTGGTGATGGAAATCGGGATTATGTTGATCGGATAGAAAACTTCAGCATTGGCAAGGCCGGTCCCGGTGGAATCTCCTCCACCGGCTACCAGCACCGTTCCATCAGGGAGGAGGGCAGACTGCGCCTGCCCCTGAAGGGTGGTGGAATTGCCAGTCACCCGAAAGGTTCCCGCTGTTGGAGAATAAATCTGAGCGTCTTGATTGTTGGAGGAAAGGAATACAGTGCCGTCGGCAAGTAGAGGCACGGCGTTTGTGAAACCAAACATCGTTTGAGCCGCACTAGCTGTTGCGCTGAATGTGCCTGTTGAAGGATTGAAGATTTCCGCGGCTGCGGTGTTGACTTGTGTTCCGCCGGGACCTGGAGTGGCTCCTCCTGCGACAAGCACTGTTCCATCGAAGAGCACTGAGGAGGCGTGTTCCTCGCGGGCCGTGGACATGGCTCCCGTCGAGGTAAATGTATTTGCGACAGGATCGTACAGCTCTGCGGAGGCGAGAATATTGAGAGAGGCGTCCTCGCCCCCGGTGATCAAGACCTGGCCGTTTGGAAGAAGATCCGCGCGGTGGACGAAGCGCGCCGAAGTCATGGAGCCGGTTGTGGCCGTGAAAGTGTTGGTAGCGGGATCAAAAATCTCGGCGCTGGCGAGAACTCCCTCGCTCTGAGACCCTCCCGTAATTAGAACCTTTCCGCTGGGTAGCAACGTTGCGGTATGGTGGGCGCGCGCAGCGACCATGGAAACGGGGAGCAGAGTGAACGTATTGCTTACAGGGTTGAAGAGCTCGGCGCTGGAGAGCGCGCTTGAACTATTCGTACCGCCGGCGACCAAAACGAGGCCGTTCTGAAGCGGCGTCATCGTAAAGCCCCAACGAGCCGAATTCATGTTTCCGACGGTCGTAAACGAATGCGTGGCCGGATTATAAAGTTCGGCGCTGGAAAGAGGGGCGCCGCTACTAGAGGCCGGCAATCCACCCGCGATTAGCACGGTGCCGTTTGGCAAAGCGACAGAGCTGTGGAATACGCGCGCTGTGGTGAGGCTGCCCGTATCGCAGAAGCCTTCGATGTTGAAGGCATTGGAGACACCAGCGGCGGTTCCCGCTGTGGCGGCAAGAGCAAAGCCGTATTGGCCGCGGTTGATGGTGAGATCCGCGAAAGTAGCCGTGCCGGTGGCGTCGGTGGTTTGCGTCAGAGTTCCGCCGAGAGTTGCAGCGGCGCAGGGCGGCGTGCCATTGAAGCCCATGGAAACTGCGGCGTTCGGAATCGGGGTGTTGTTGGCGTCCGTCACCCGGACTGAGACAAGCGAACCGGTGAGCACCTGGCCTTCGATGGAGTTTTGCGGCGAGGCGATGAAAATGACATTGGCCGGTGGGATTGTGGCGGTTCCAATGAGGACGGTGTAGGACTGTGAGGCGCTGTCTACGGGCGAGGCGCTGTCGGCGGCGGTGATGGTAAATGTGAAAGTGCCCGCCGCGGTCGGAGTGCCGCTCAAGGTCGCGGTTTGCGGAGGTGCGGCCGCGAGGCTGAGGCCAAGCCCGGGAGGCAGTGCGCCAGCCGTTATAGCGAATCCGACGGGGAGCACGCCGCCAGTTGTGGAAATATTGGCGGAGTAGGGGACGCCGACAGTTCCACCTGTCAATGCACTCGTCGTAATCGCGAGAGGGTTCGCGACTTGCAACGTAAATGACTGAGTCGCGGCTTGCGGCGGAATCGAGGAATCAGTGACGGCCACACCGAAGGGGAACGAGCCGACGGTCGTTGTTGTGCCGCTGAAAATGCCGTTGGCTGCGAGCGCGATGCCTGTGGGGAGTGCGCCACTGGTCAGGAGGAAATTGTAGGGCGGAGTGCCGCCGGACGCGGCAATGGACGAGGTGTAGGCGGTGCCCGCGAGCGCGGTTGTTAGAGTTTGCGCCGGGAAGAGCAACGGAGCGGCCGTGCCCGTCACCGTTAGGCTCAGCGTGCCTGTGGTGGCGCTCTTTGCTGGCGCGGCGCTATCAACGACGGTTACTGCGAATGTAAACGTGCCGCTAGCGGTCGGAGTGCCCGTCAGAATGCCTGAGGGGCTTAACACCAGGCCGGATGGAAGCGCACCGCTTGCAACAGTCCATGTGAGATTACCAACGCCGCCAAAATCCAGGAAAAGTTGCGAGTAGGGCTGATTCTGGTTGGCGTTGGGGAGAGCTAGAGTCGTTATCGTGATGCCAGCCGGCGCGGATAGAGGATAGAAAACTTCCGAGTTGGGAACCGCGACGGTCTGGCTGTTGACGCCACTCGCGAGAAGAACCGTGCCGTCGGGCAAGATGGAATCGCGCATGCCGGCCTGAGCGGCGGTGAAGTTGGCAGTGGTGCGGAAGGTTCCGGTGGCGGGATTGTAGACGTCGGCATTGGTTCCGGCAGGTAGCGATGCTCCGCCCTGAATCATTATGGTGCCGTCGTCCAGAATGGTGGGAGCGTAATGGCCGCGAGGAATGGACATACTGCCGGTCGTGGTGAAGAGGCCGGTTGCTGGGTCGTAGAGTTCGGCGGTGGCGGTTGACGCGACGGTTGCGCCGCTGGGCGCGAGTCCGCCGGAGACCAGGATTTTGCCGTTGTAGAGGAGCGCAGAGGCGTGATTCCCGCGAGCTGTGGTCATGCTTCCGGTTGCGGTAAACGTGTCGGCGACGGGATCGTAGAGTTCGGCGGAGGCGAGGGGATTGTTGTTGTTATCGAAGCCGCCGCTAATCAAAACCTTGCCGTTGGGGAGAAGGTCCGCGTGTTGAATCTGGCGGACCACGGTCATCGTGTGCGAGGTAGCGGTGAATGTCCCGGCAGCGGGATCAAAGATCTCCGCGGTCGCCACCGAGTTGGTGTTCGTATTTCCACCGGCGATCAGCACTTTGCCATTGGTAAGAAGAGTGGCGGTGTGCTCGGCGCGCAAGCTGGTCATCGGCGCTGCGAGAAGAGTGAAGGTATTGTTCGATGGATCGAAAAGCTCGGCGCTGGAGACAACGCCCGCGTCGTTGAAACCTCCCGCGACGAGAGCTTTTCCGTTGGGTAGAAGAGTGACAGTGTGATCCACGCGGGCAACATTCATGGGACCGACATTCGTGAAAGTGTGAGCAACTGGATCGTAGAGTTCCGCACTAGCCAGAGCGCCCGTGCTATCGGCATTCACCGCGCCGCCGGTGATCAGAACTTTCCCATTGGGCAGCAAGAGAAGGATGTGATTGTGGCGCGCCGTGTTCATGCTTCCGGTTTCGCAATAGCCTTCCACGTTGAAGGGATTGGAGATTCCGGAGGAGTTGCCAGCCGTTGCGGCGAGCGTGTAACCGCGCTGGCCGTGATCGATATTCAGATTGGCAAACGTGGCGACGCCATTCGCATTGGTTGTACCCGTGAGCGTTCCGGAAAGAGTTGCGGTGGGACAAGCCAGATTCGCAAAGCTCATCGCAACCGCGGTGTTTGGAAGCGGCGCTCCCGTGACGTCGGACACTTGCACCTGGACTGCGGGGGAGATGGCTTGCGACCCCACGGCGTTGCTGGGCTGGATGAGGAAGGTGATTTGGGCGGGTTGCGTGACGGTAGTCGAAATGACGATGGTGTAGGAAGCCGTCGCGAAAACGCCGAGCGAATCGCTGACCATTACGGAGAAAGTGTAGGTTCCCGCGGTGGTGGGGATGCCGCTTATGACGCCGGTCGTGCTTGAAAGTGTGAGACCCGGCGGCAGCGTGCCGGTGCTCGTCCAGGTGTAGGGCGGTATCCCGCCGGTTGCGGTGATGACCTGGGTGTATTGCGCGCCAGGGGCAGCGTTTGGCAAGGCTGGAGTGGTGATCGCCACCGGCGGCGCAACAGTGATCGAGAACTGGCGCGAAGCTATGTGCTGCGGTGTTCCGGTATCCGAAACCTGAACCACAAACGGGAAAGTTCCCACAACGGTTGGAGTTCCAGAGATTATTCCCGCGGCACTCAAGTTCAATCCCGGCGGGAGTGAGCCGCCAATGAGCGACCAGGCATCGGCGCTTACCGGCGGAGTTCCGCCGAGGGCAGCAAGCGTGGCGGAATACGGTTGCCCGGTCACAGCAGAAGGGAGCGCGGCCGTGCTGATGAGCAGCGTGATCGGCGGAGTTGTGATTCCTTGCTGAACATCCACAGTATTGACCGCCTGCGAGGCCACGACAGGACTGAGATTGGGAAGTACCACGTTGGCGAGCTGATCGATGGTTAGATTCGCGCGGAGTGTTACCTGCAACGTATCGCCGGGAGCGATGGAAAATGTCGGATTGTTGATGGCGCTGTTGAGAATCGCAGGGTTTCCCAGTTGGTTCGGATCAGTCACAAAAACGGGATTGTCGATGCTGGCGATGACCTCGTTATTCACCTGGCCGCCATACGTGCAGCCGTCGGCCGGATCGACGCCGGGAGTAAGGTAAGTCTTCGTCAGAATAATTTGAAAGACGGCGCTCGCTGGCAAAGCACCCGATTGGAAAAGTTGAAGCTGGTAAGTCGCGCTGGTGTTGCCCTCATTCGTAATCGTGTAGTTGGCATCGCTGACCGACGTATTAAGAATCGCGGGATTCAAGATCGCGGGATTGGCGACGGCGTTGTTTAAGATTGC
>Ga0209415_10007162_pt1 | contig 19526 bp, 17 predicted proteins | sample PeaSoiSIISIP2007_FD_187696 | JGI IMG/M metagenome (GOLD analysis project Ga0209415, IMG submission 187696) | Peat soil microbial communities from Weissenstadt, Germany - SII-SIP-2007 (SPAdes) (version 2) | ecosystem: Environmental > Terrestrial > Soil > Wetlands > Peat | place: Germany... | reverse complement strand
GAAGAATCGCCCTCGAGCCGACCGGCTCGTTCACCCCTACCGGGAGTCCCCCGCTCCGGTCTGCAAGGCCGGACTCAGTGATCTCAAAAGCAGAGAAGTAGATGGGTTTAATGACCCACTAACCTGGGGTAGGTGGTCCTAATCGGGTTCTCCTTCTGCCAAACGGACGTAAATCACATTCAGGCGCGGTTTGTTGCCGCCGCCTCACGGATCACCCCGGCCACGGCCTCGGCCACCGCGGTCGTGGTGGCCGCATCGGCCGCCTCGACCATCACCCGGACCAGCGACTCGGTCCCCGAGGGTCGCACGAGGATGCGTCCGGCCAGCCCCAGCCGGCGCTCGGCGGCCGCGACGGCGGCCAGCACGGCCGGGTCGCCGGCGATGCCGCGGTCCTCGACGCGCACGTTGATGAGGATCTGCGGGAAGACCGTCAAGGCCGTGGCGAGGTCGTGCAGCCGGCTCCCCCGGCGCGCGGCGGTCGCGAACAGCGTCACCGCCGTCATCAGGCCGTCGCCGGTCGTACTGCGGTCGAGATCGATCACGTGCCCCGACTGCTCGCCGCCGAGCCGGTACCCGCCGGCCCGCATGACGTCGAGCACGTAGCGGTCGCCGACCGGCGCGCGCAACAGCCCGATATGAACGCGTTCGAGGGCGCGTTCGAGGCCGACGTTGCTCATCACCGTCGCAACCACCGCGTTGCCGGGGAGCGCACCACGCTCGTGCCGTTCGCACGCGAGGATCAGCAACGCGTGATCGCCGTCGAGTACGGCGCCGGTCTCATCGACGAACTTCGCGCGATCGGCGTCGCCGTCGAGGGCAACCCCCACCGCTCGCGCGTTGCCGCGGTCGATCTCCGCCTGCACGGCCGCCTGCAGCATCGCGAGGTCGGTCGCGCCGCAGCCGACGTTGATGCGCGCGCCGTCGTCCGCAGCGTTGAGCGCGATCACGCGGGCGCCGAGGCGCTCGAAGACCGCGGGGCCGATGCGAAAGGCCGCGCCGAACGCCGCGTCGACGACGACGGTCCAGCCGCCCAGATCGGCGCCCGCCGCGACCAGCATCGTCGCGTACCGTTCGACGAGACCGCCGGCGAGCGTCGCGACGCCGACGCCGGCGTGCGTGGGCCGCGGCAGCGCCGGATCGTTCAGCCGCTGCTCGATCTCCGCTTCGACCGCATCGGAAAGCTTGAAGCCGTCGGGCCCGAAGAATTTGATGCCGTTGTCTTCGATCGGATTGTGCGAGGCAGAGATCATCACGCCGGCCGCGGCCCCCATGCTCACGGTCACCGCTGCGATGCACGGCGTCGGGGCCACGCCGAGGTCGACGACGTTGCGTCCGGTCGACGTTATGCCGGCGATCATCGCCGCTTCGAGCATCGTTCCCGAGAGCCGCGTGTCGCGTCCGATGACGATCGGCATGTGCGGCGCCGCTGCATGGGCGATTACCGCCGCACCAGCGCGCCCGACCGCGAACGCCAGCTCCGGCGTAAGGTCGGCGTTGGCCACGCCGCGGATGCCGTCGGTTCCGAAGAGCCGCTTCACGACTTGACGCCGGCGGAGTTCGTCGACGGTGCGAAGCGCGCGCGAACGCGCACGAGGTTCGGCGAAACTTGGGTGTTTGCCACCTCGTTGCCGCGCGCGTCGGCCGCGACCGGGCGCACCATCGCATCAAAAGTGCCGGGCTTCGTACCGAGCGGAATCTCGATCTTCACCGCGTCGACTTTGGCCAGGTCGTTGGCGGTGCCGCGCACGGTCGTGACCGACGGGTTGACGGTCGACGATTCGACCACCAGCGATCCGTTGCCGTCGGCATAGGCAATGCTCACCGGAATGGTTCGCGTCGCGAGCCGGTCGACGCTGAGCGTGACCGACGCCGGCGAGAGCGACTTGATCACGAGATCGGGCGCGACGATCTTCACCGGCAAGTTCATGATACCGGGATCGGGACGGTCGTTGAGATCGAGGACGGCTTGGATCTGATCCGGTTTGATCGGCGGCCCGTTGCGCGGCACTTCGACCGTCACGATCGCCGTGCGCTCATCATATGTGGCGACCAACCCGGGCCGCAGTCCGCTCACCACGATCGGCACGCTGAGCTGCTGGTCGAAGTGGGCCGTCAACGACGGTGCGGCGGAAAAATGGAAATAGGCCCACGCGGTGACCGCGAGGGCCAACGCCAAGACCTTAAGCCCGAAGTTTCTCTTGATCGCTTGGAGCACGGGTGATTCGGGTCAGGAGATTGGCCAGCCATGGCGGCGGCTCGGCGGCGTGCGCGCGGCGCCGTGGCCGGACGCACGCGTCGAGCACTTTGCGCAGCCGTTCCTCATCGTCGATGCGCACCGACAAGCGGCCCGCTCGCGCGACCGATACCGTGCGGGTTTCCTCGGAGACGACCACGACCACGGCGTCGGCGAGTTCGGTCAGGCCGATCGCGGCCCGGTGACGCGTTCCGAGATGACGTTCGGCGGCGAGCTGATTTTCCGACAGCGGCAAGAAACAGGCCGCGCCCTCGATCAGCAGATCGCGCACGATCACCGCGCCGTCGTGCAGCGGCGAGAGCCGGTTGAAGACCGCCAACAACAGGTCGCTCGAGAGCTTCGCGTCGAGCGCGGTTCCGCTCTCGACGTATTCGCGCAATCCGGTTTGGCCCTCGATCACGATCAGCGCGCCGAGCCCCTCGCGCACGAGGCGAAACGACGCCGCCGCGACGATCGCGACCAGTTCGGTCGCAACCGCCTCTTCGTCGGCCGGACCGCGGTGGAAGAACCGGCCGCGGCCGATCTGCTCGAGCGCGCGCCGCAGCTCCGGTTGGAACACGATCGGCAACGTGACCGCCGTTCCCAGCAGCAGATACTGCATGACGGTCGCCAGAACGAGCAGGTGCAAGAGATTGGAGACGCCGAGAACGATGACCAGCGTCAACAAGCCGAGCACGATCTGGACCGCGCGCGTGCCGCGAATGAGGAGCAGCAGATAATAGATCAGGACCGACGTCGCGACGATGTCGATCGCGTCCGGGATGCCGAACGAGAACGCGAAGTTGGCCAGGGCCGGGATCATTCGAGTCCGACCAGGTGGCGTTCGAGGATGCGGGACGCGTCGAGTTCCGGATCGGCCAGACCCACCGCCGCCAAGTGCGCCGCGTCTTCATCGTCGAGCGGCCGGGGGGCGAGCAGTTCGGCATCGGCCTGCGGGACGAAATGCGACTCGATCGTGATCAAGTCGTCGATCAGCTCGCTGCGCGTGATTTCGTCGTCGAAGCTCACCGTCACGCCGTCGTTGCGTTCGAAGCACGACACGATCCCGGCGGGCGCGCCGGGGCCGGCCAGCGCGGCCAAGAGGTTGGCGCGGACGGCCGGATCTGCGCTGACGACGGTTCGAACCACCTGCACCCGAACGAGGTTCGCATGACCCCGCCGCAAGTCCGCCGCGCGATCGTGATCGTGGTCGGTCGCAACGCGGCATGGGTCGTTCGCGAAGGCGAGCGCGAACCGGTCCTGGCGGCACTGCGCAAGTCCCTCGTCCGCTCGGTTCTTGCGCCCGGAGACCGTGTCGCGGTCCAAGCGCTTGACGACGACCGGGTCGTGATCGACCGCGTCGAGCCGCGCACGTTCGCCCTCGTCCGGCGAACGGCCGGCGGGCGATCCAAAACAATGGCCGCCAACGTCGAGACGATGGCGGTCGTGGTGGCCCTGACGAATCCCCCGCCGAGCCTGCCGATGCTCGATCGGCTCATCGCCTTCGCCGTTCAGCACGGCATCGCAGCGGCCCTGATCCTGACCAAGGCCGATCTGGCCGGCGACCCGGCCGCCGAGCGGCTGCGCGCCGTCTATGCGCCGCTCGAGGTCCCCATCCTGATCGTCCAGCCCAAGACCGGTGCCGGGATCGACGCCTTGCAAGACTATCTGATCGGGCGCCATGCCCTCTTAGTCGGCAACTCCGGCGTCGGAAAGAGCAGCATCTTCCGCGCCCTGGGGGGCACCGCGACCGTCGGCGACGTCTCGCGTTTCGGCCGCGGCCGCCAGACGACGACCTCGGCCCGGCTGTTCCAAACCGCCGACGGATTCCTGATCGATAGCCCCGGGATCGGCGAGTTCATCCTCGACCCGCTCCCGCCGGCCGAATTGGCCCAGCTCTTTGTCGAAATGCGCGAACCGGCAACCCGCTGCCGCTTCGATGACTGCCGGCACCTGCTCGAGCCGGACTGTGCGGTGCGTGAGGCGGTCGCGGAGGGTCGCATCGCGCCCAGCCGCTACGAAAGCTATCGGGAACTCGCGACCCTGTCCTGAGCTTGTCGAAGGGAACCCTTCCCAGGTGACGGGATTTTTGATATGCTGGGCGGCGTGCCCGGACGACCAGAGTCCGGGCCCCCCTACCACGCTCCGGAGCCGAATTTGCCCAACATCAAGGCCGCGATCAAGTGGCAGCGCCAAACCGACCGTCGCACGCTACGTAACCTCAACCTCAAGACGCGGCTGAAGACGCTCTTCAAGAAGGCCAAGGCGACCCCGGAGGCGGCGAGCTCCGTTGAGGCGCAGTTCGATAAGGCCGCGCGCAAGGGCATCATCCACCCGAACAAGGCTGCGCGCAAAAAGGCGCGCTTGGCCCGGGCGCTGCGCACCTTAGCGGCGGCCGCGCCGGCCGTGACCGCAACCGTCGTCAAGAAGCGCGGCACGAAGAAAAAATAACGCGCCGGCTAACGGGCTGCGTGGCGCTTCCGGAGCAGTTGCACCGAGCGTTTCGGGTCGATGTCGTGGAGACGGCCGTCGGCGCTGGTCGTCGCGCCGCGCCGAATCAATTCGATCGTTTGCACCGGCAGCAGTGCGGGATCGAGCGCGATCAGCTTACCCGCCAGGTTGGCGGCGTTCGGTGAGGCCATCGACGTGCCGGAAATCCGGATGCGTTTGCCGCCCGGGACGGTGCTCACGACGTGGTATCCGTCGGCGTCGACGAGCACGGTTTTTCCGTAGCTCGTGAACGTCGTTTCCTCGCCCGCTTGATCGACCGCGCCGACGACGAGCAGGTTCGGCAACTCGAACGAAGCCGGCATGGTCTCCTCGAAGCTGGAGTCACCGTTGGCATTTCCCGCCGCGCAAACGAAGAGGATCTCCGGTGCGCTCTTGATCGCCGCGTAGAGGCCCGCGCGATCGATGGCAAAGAGCTTGGCCGCCAGCGCCTTGCGGTCGGCGGCGTCCTTGCCGATGTTGTTCTTCTCGAGCGCCGATTCGAGCCCCGATGGCGTCCCGCCCCAACTCATGTTCACCACGCGCACGTGATGCGCGCGGAAGTAGTCGACGTAGATCCGGTAGTTGCGGGCGTCGCGGCGCGTCCATTCCTCGGTCGGCGGCGACGGCACCAGCTTGTAATCGAACGTGATGCGCCCGACGACGAGCCGGGCAGCAGGATTGCCGCGCAACGCGATGCCGGCCACGTGCGTGCCGTGTCCGTAGATTGAAAAGAGGTTCAGCTGCTGGAAGAACCCGGACACGTCGGAAGCCTTGAGCGCGCGCAGCGCTTTCCTGACCGCCGTCGCGGCCGGACTGTCGATCGCCTCTTGCAAGTCGCTATAGCCTTCGAGAAGGTCCGCCATGGCGGGATACGCCGCTCGCTGTTGCGGCGTGAGCGGCAACAGAAAACCGTGCGTCCGCAAACCGAACAGGTCGAAGGCGATCCCGTGCGCATCGGTGCCCTTGGGCGCGGGATCCGTGTAGAGCTGGTGCGGGAAGAGCGTCACGTCGGAACCTGAATCCCAAATCGCGATGCGCACCGGCGTCAGGTGATCGCCGGCGTGCAGCGTGACGTCGCGCGCCGCCCAGATATCGGGTTTCTGCACCGAATGTTGCGCGACCAGCGCGTCGAGCACCGCGAGGGTCGCCGAGCTTTGCGGCAAGAGGACCTCGGCAAAGAAACGTGACTGGATGACCAGTGCGGCACTGTCGTTGCCGAGCGCGTGCGATTTTGCCGCGCCGGTATCGAACAAGGCGCCGATCTGCCCCACCATCATCTGGGGCGTGAGGACCTCGTAGCGCGTCTGCGTTTCTTTGAGCGCTGAGCCGACCACGCCCCACGGCAGCGGGGCGAGCGCCGTTGCATAGTCGCGTTGGAACGCCGCCAGGTACGCCGTGCCCGAGGCGGCGCCGGACTCGGCGCGCGCTGCAACGATGGCACGCGTGGAAAGGCCACTGAGCAATTTTGCATTAGGCTTGTCTTCGAGGGCACGAATTTGCTCCGCGGTAACCAGCGCGCCGGTATCCTCGCTACCGGAAAGCACCTGCAGTTCGAGTTTTTCTTCCAGCAGCGCGCGCAGCGTCGCGCGATCTTCGATGTCGTAGCCGGACAGCACGGTCTCGAGGTTCGCCCGCACTCGGGCAGCAAACGGATCGAACGTCGCGGCGTCGGCCTGCACGAGCGCCGACGGCGCAACCTCGATCGGGTACGTGAAGGCCGGCAGATCGGCGGCCGTCGTGACCGTTTTCTTCGTGACGGCTTGGGCGCCGGCCGGCGGCGCCGCGGCCGGCGCCGTTACGAGCGCGAACGCACACGCGGCCGCTGCGGCCAAGCAGATGACGGGACGGATCGACGATGAAGGCGACACGCCGGGTCGTTGTTCCGCGCCGCTCGCGCGTCCCTGCCGTCGCCAACGCAGCTTCAGGCTTCGAAGGTAACCACCAGACGCGTGGCTTTAGCGCGCGCGGCGCCGGGCAAGACGAACTCGCGCAAGGCGTCGCGCAGCGCATCGAGCTCGCGCGTCTTGATGGCGATGCGGTACCGCCACTCCTCGTTCAGCCGCAGCAGCGGATACGGCGCCGGACCGAGTACTTCCCAACGCGGATCGGCGCGCAGCGCTTGAGCGTACTGCTCGATCGCCGCCTCGACCGCGCTGCGGTCGCGGCCGATCACGCCCACGAAGACGAGGCGCACGAAGGGCGGCCACGCAAGCGCTCGCCGCTCCGCCAGTTCCACGCGCGCGAAGCCTTCGTAGTCGTGTAGCGCGGCGAACACGATTGCCGGATGCGCGGGGCTATACGTTTGGATGAACGCTTCGCCCGCGCGGGCGCGACCGCTGCGCCCGCATACTTGCACGACGAGATCGAAGGTGCGTTCGGCTGCACGGTAGTCGGCAACGTGCAGATCGAGATCGGCGGCGATCGCGCCGACCAGCGTCACGGTCGGAAAATCCAAACCTTTGGCCACCATCTGTGTGCCGATGAGGAGGTCGGCCTCGCGCCCGAAGCGGTCGAGTAAGCGCGCGTGGTCCCCAATCCGAGTCGTCGTGTCGGCGTCCATGCGCACGATGCGCGCGGCCGGAAAGAGCGCTTCAATCTCGGCCGCGACCCGTTGGGTGCCGATGCCGTAGGGAGCGATCGGACCGGCGCCGCAGGCCGGGCAGACTTCGGGAATCGCGCGCTGCGCATCGCAATAGTGGCAGCGCAGCCGGCCCTCGTCGCGATGGACCACGAGCGAAGTCGAACAGCGTTCGCAATTCGGAACGTAGCCGCACGAGCGGCACAGCACGAAACGCGCTGCACCGCGGCGATTGACGAAGAGCACGCTTTTCTCACCGCGTTCCAGCCGCTCGCCGATCGCCGCGACCAGCGCCGTACTGAAGATCCGGTTGCCGCCGGCCGCAAATTCGCGCGCCATATCGACGACGTGCGTGGCCGGCAACGGCTGCGCGGTCGCGCGTTCGCGCAGCCGGACGAGCGGAAACCGGCCGGCCTTGGCGCGCGCGTAATCTTCGAGGGCCGGCGTCGCGCTGCCGAGCACGACAACGCCGCCGGCGCGGCGCATTCGCTCGCGTGCGACGTCGACCGCATGGTAGCGCGGGGCGCTCTCTTGCCGGTAGGACGTCTCGTGTTCTTCATCGACGACGATCATCTTCACGTCCGGCAGCGGCGCGAAGACGGCGCTGCGCGCGCCGACGATGACGTCGAGCGCGCCGTGCGCGGCGGCCTGCCAGGCCTCGTAGCGTTCGCGCTCGGAAAGCGCCGAATGCAGGACCGCGACGCGTTCGCCGAACGCGCGCTCGAAGCGTTCCGCCGTCTGCGGCGTGAGCGCGATCTCCGGAACCAGGACGATCGCCTGCGCTCCGCGGGCCAGCACGCGCGCGATCGCGTGCAGGTAGACCAGCGTCTTACCGCTGCCGGTCGCACCGAAGACCAGCAGCTGCGCGTATTCGCCGGCGTCGGTTGCGGCCGCGATCGCATCGATCGCCGCGCGCTGTTCCGCCGTCGGCACGAGATCGGGTAAGAGCGACCGTCCCGTTCGCGCCCCATCGAGCGGCCGCACTGACTCGACGATCGCACCCGCCACGATCGCGCGCCGGATCACCGCAGCGTTGAAACCCGCCAGCACGGCGTCGGTGCGGCGCACCGGCGCGTGTTCGCGCACGTAGGCTGCGAGTGCCGTCGCGCTGCGTCCGCGAATCGCCGCCTCGCCCGGCTCGAGCACGCGAACCGTACGCTCGCTGACCGGCGGCCGCACAAACGTCCGCCGGCGTTCGAGCACGCCGCCGCGCACGAGCGCGCCGAGTGCCGCCAACAGCGTGTGCCGGTCGCCACTGCGCCGCGCTTCCGGGTGGCGCAGCAACGCCGCCGGCGAGATGCCGGCCGGCGCGTCGTCCCAAAGCAAACGCACGAGGCGTTCGGGCACGCTCGGAAAGCGCTCGCCGCCGGGCCGCGGACCCAGCGGCACCAAGCGCTCGGCGATGCGCGGCACCGCGTCGGCCAAGACGACGGTCGTGAGGGCTTCGCGTAACGAACACAGGTACGTTCGCGCGACCCAGCGCGCCAGCTCTAGTCCTGCTGCGTCGAAGGCCCGCGGCGCGTCGGCGCGCGCGGCGATCGCGCGCAGCTTGCGCGTTCCCGCGCCGGCTTCACGTTCCGCCGTCACGACGTAGGCCAAGACCTCGCGCGAACCGAGCGGTACGCGCACGATGTCGCCGATCGCTAGCGGCGGGGAGCCTGCCCCGAGCGGAGTCGAGGGGCTCGGGACGCTGTACGTGAGCGCGCGATCGAAGCGTGCCGTGGTCAAATGAACGAGAACGTCGACGGCCCGCACACCGCTATCGTTTTACAGCGTGACGAGCACGCCCTCGCTGCCGAAATACGAGACGGCGTTGCGCCCGCCGCGCTTGCTATGGTACATAGCTTCGTCGGCACGTTCGAGCAGGCCACTCGGGGTGCCGGCGTCGGCCGGGTAGGCCGCAACGCCGATGCTCGCGGTAATGGCGATCGCTTCGGCGTTGCACGCAGGATGCAAGTGCGCGACGTCCAGCTGCTCGATCGCACGGCGGAGCGCGCCGGCACGCTCGACGGCTTGCGACTTCTCCGTCGCGCCGAAGACGAGGCAGAATTCATCGCCGCCGTTGCGCGCCACGAGATCGTCGCCGCCGCTCGCCGCTGCGCTCAACTCGCCCGCCAGCGCGCGCAGCAGCGCATCGCCGCCGGCATGTCCGTAGGTGTCGTTCCAGCTCTTGAAACGGTCGGTGTCGACGAACAGCAATGCCAGGCGCGCAAGCGGATCGAACCGTGCGCGCTCGATCAGCCGCGCCAGCCGTTCGCGCAAGGCGCGCGCTGAAAGGAGTCCCGTGAGTGCATCGTATTCCGCTCGCTGCAGATGGGCTTCCCGTTCGTGGGCCAGCGCGTAGGCAAACCCCGCGTGGTCGGCGAGCATGACGATCGCCTCGAGAGCAGCGTCATCGACCGCGTAGGGCGCCGCCGCATAGACCACGCTCGCGCCGCCGGCGCCGCGCAATAACGGGACCGCAACGGCGAAGGCGTCGGCGGGATGAAAGCCGCGAGCGCGACGGTCTCCGAGCGTCGCGCGGTGTCCTTGCGCGAGCGCCAGCGCCGGGAGCGTGCGCAGGTTCTCGCGGGCGATGCGCAGGCCCGCAAAGTAGGTCACGCGGGCGCCGCCGGCGGCAACGCACACGAGCTGACCATCTTCTTCATCGAAGATCAGCACGGAGTCGACCGCGGGCGCGACGCGCCGGATGCCGGCGTCGAGTTCCAGCCGCACGGCCTCGACCGACCGCGTTGCGGCCAAGCCCAGGCAGCGCACGCCTTCGACCAGGGTCGTAAGGTTCATGCGCCGGCACAGTGCCCGGGCCGGCTGCGGGCGATTCAGGGCCTTAGGGAATGAGCGCGCGCAGCCGATCCGGTTCGACGATGACGACGTGGGCGGTACGCATGTCGACGAGCTTGTCATCCCAGAACCGGTTGAGGGTTCGGTTGACCGTCTCGCGCGTGGTGCCGATCATGTTGGCCATCTCTTGATTGGTCAGCCGGAGCGTTATCCGCGTGCCGTTGTCGACGCGTTCGCCGAACTGATCGCCTAAGTTCAGCAGCAGGGAGGCGAGGCGCGCCCGAATATCCTGCGAGGTCGTGGCGGCGATCAGGGCATTCGCGGCCCGCAGCCGCTCGGAGAGGGCGATGACCAGCGACCGGCCGATGCGCGGGTTGCGGTCGAGCAAGATCAGGAAATCGCCTTGGCGGATCGCCCCGACCTCGACCTCGGTCAGCGACTTGATCGACGCGCTGCGCAGCGAGCTATCGAACATCGACATCTCGCCGAAGAAATCGCCTTCCTTAAGGATTGAGAGGATCGTCTCGCGGCCGTCCGGGGCGATCCGGCAGACCGAAACCGACCCCTTCACCAAAATGAAGAATGTGTCGCCAGGGTCGCCCTCGCGCACGATGAATTGGTGCTTCCCGTAACGACGGTCGGTGACGGTCGCCGCTACGGCCGCTGCCTCGTCGTCGGCGAAGTCGCGAAAGAGCGGAACGCGTCGGATTGACGCGACGTCGATCATATCGGATACGGAGTTTGCATCTCCGCCGCGTACGCCCTGTTATCCGCAACCTAATGATGCACCCCATGGAGACCGAGAAGTTGCCGATGCCCGAGCCCAGCCTGCTTCCCGAGCGGATCTACGGACTCTCCGCCGCGGATGGGCGGCGCGCGGTCCGGCCGGGTGAGGTCATCCAGTTCCGCTTTCGCGCGAAGAACGGCAGCGAGGTGCCGACGCCCCCGGCGCTCTTGGTGCTGGTGTTGCCGCCGGGCTGGTCCCCGCTGGACCCGCTCGAGGCCGAGATTCCGTCGGTCCAGCCGGGCGCCGAGCACAGCGTCGGCTTCCGCGCGCGTCCCGACTGTGCAGACGCAACGACCGCACACTCACCCATTCAGGCCGCGCTCCACCTCGACACGCTGGTGCTCGGTTCGAACGTCGTGCACATGCGCGTCTTCGGGCACCCGCGCCTGAACGGACCCGCCAGCAGCGTGCGCATCGAACCGGCCGCCGACGGCACGCTGCGCGTCGCGGTCACGGTGGTCAACGAAGGTGATGCGGCGGCCCGTTCGGTGCGTGTCGTCGCGCCGCCGCCGCCCGGCTTCGGGGCCGAGGAGTCGGCCATCGTCGCGACCGCCGACGAACTGCCCGTCGGCGGTACGCTGTCGTTCACCTACAGCCTGGTGCCGTTCGGACCGGCCGCCGCGACCGTCTGCATCGACGACGCCTACGTCGCCTACGACGGCGGCCGGGTGGCGCTGATGACCGGCGCCTCGGCACTCTTGGCGCCGGAAATCGCGCCGCCCCGGATCGAGGCCGAACGCCGCGCGACCCGCCTCGATGTGCGCGTTCGCATCGCGAACGACGGCTGGGTGGCTGCGCGCGACGTGCGTTGCGCGCTCGATCTCCCGGCCGGCTGGCGCATCCTGCGTGGAACGATGCGCGCCGACGGAGCGCCGCCGGCGATTCGCCGCGACAACGAATCGGAGAACGGGGTGACGGTCGCGCTGCCGCTGGTGCCCGCGCGCGGCTTCGTCGACCTGACCGTGGTGGCGAGCGCCTCGCGCCCGCGCGTCGAAGGCGACATCACCGTTCGTTGCGGCAGCCATACCGTCGACGTGCCCATCCCGCAGGTCGTGGAGCGCGCGCTGCGCGTCGACGCCCGGCCCGAGTCGGCGTACGCCGAGCCGGGTTCCCTCATGCCGGTTGCGGTCGACGTCCACAATACCGGAGAAACCGTCGAGCGAGTCACCGTCACCCTCGCCGAGCAACCCGCTTGGAGCGGTGAACTGCGCCCCGGTGCGGCGGCGGCGTTCGTCGCGCGGCTCGCGGTTCCGAATCAGTTCGTTGACGGCGACGTGTTGCCGGTCGAGGTCGCGGCCGCCGGCGACGACGGCGTCCGGCTCGCGACCGCGCACTTCGAGCTGCGCGCCCTTGACCGGCCGTGGATCGCGGTCGACGACGTCGTGTGGGAACGCGGCCAGACGCGCGTTACGATTCGCAACGTCGGCGCCACGACCGCGCGCGACGTGCGCATCGAAGGTGAAGCGGAAATGCTCGTGGCGGCGCTCGCACCCGGCGAGAGCCATTCCATCGTCGTAACGCCGGCGGTCGCGCGGAAGGCGTCACTGGTGGGTCACGACGGCCGCACCGTGCGCATCGGTTGGGACGATCAAGCCCCGCCGGTCGAGGTCGCAGCGCAATTGGTCGCGGCAGCAGCGGCGCGCAGCGGCGAACGGCTGGACGTGCGCTTGCGCGCGACCGGCAAAGGGCCGATTCAAACGCTGCGCGTTCGTCCGCGCTCGCACGCCGCCGCCGTCTACGTTGCCGGCTCGACCACCGTCAACGGTCACGCCGTGGTCGACGGCGTCGAGGGTCCGCCGCTATTCACGCGCGACGGGCTCGCTCTGCACGACGTTCCGGCCGGGACGTTCGTGGAGATCGGCTGGTCCTTGTTACCGCGCACCCCGGGCGAGCTGATCGTCGCGATCGACGTCGAGGCGAACGGCATTGCGGTCGACGTCGAACCGCTCACCGTCACGATCGCGGATGCGCCGCCGTTCGGTGCGCGCCCCAGTGCCCTGCCCTTCCACATCGACGCCGCAACGGTCGGAGACTTTAGTATCACGGCACCGTACACGGGCGAAGCCGCGCTCCTTCCGGTTCCCGCCGCGGCCACCGCCATCGACGCGCTGCCGGCGGCGCCGGATCCGTCCGGACCCGAAGCGTGGACCCTCGCGCCGCCCGAAGTGCCGGCCGACGATACGAGCGCGTTTCCGGCGGCGCGCGCGACGCTGACCGCATGGTTGACGCTCGATGCCGTGCGCTCGGCGGCGATCGTTCGCGTGCTGCGCGGCTCACGCGGGCCGGGAATGATCAGCCACGTCCCCGCACTGGCCGTGCTCTTTCCCAACGCGATTGCGGCGGGCGATCCGGCGCTCGATGTAACGTTTGCGGTCGCCGCGGAGGCGATCCGCGGCATATACGAGCGCCTGTTCGTAAAGCTGCGCATACCGGGGTACGATGTGACCCCCGGTGATCTCGAAGATGCGGCGACGCGGCGCGAATTGCTCGCGCTGCTCGAGCGCATCGACGCGGCGGGCGATCCGGACGTGGCCCTCGACGCGCGCGCCGACGTCTACGTGCGCATCGACCGCAACCGTCTGCACGCGGCGCGCACCGCGCTCCTCGATGCGCCGCTGGGCGGACCGTACACGCTGGCGGCGATCGCCGCGCTATTGCCGCGCTACGGCACCGGCGACGCCGCGGTCGCGGTCGGGTCGTATGCGGGCGAACTCGCGACGATCTTCGATGCGACCTGTGCGATGTCGCGCGATGAGTTCGCGGCCTATCTGACGACGCATCGTGCGCCTGAACTCGATTCGGCGCGCGCCGTCGCGGTCGCCGTTCTCGACGCGCACAACGAGCTTTCCTCGCTGTGAACGCGGCGGTCCCGGCGGCGCTGGCTGTTGCCGGTACGGCGCTGATGGCCATCGCGATCTTCGGGCCGTTTCGGCGCGCGCCGGCAGAGGTCGGGGGAATGCCGTCGCCGGGCACAGCGAAGCCGGCAACCGTTCTGTGGCCGGCGCTGGTTGAGGCCTCGGCCGTCGGCTGCGACGTGCCCGCGCGCATCGACCTTGCCGACGCGCTCGGCGCGTTGCAGTCGGACTGGGCCGAAACGATTTTGCGGAAGGCCTACGAAACCGAGCCCGATCCCGGCGTGCGCTCCGCAATTGCGGCCGCCCTTCGACAAGCTCAGGACAGGCCGTCGTCGTCGAGCCAGTCGCTCGTTACGTAACACCAGAACGCCAGCCCCGAGAATCGGCCGTAGGGTTTGAAGCGGCGAACGATCGTGGCGTCGGAGCGTGGTTTGCGCCCGCTCAGGCGCGCGTATTTGGGGCGCGTGGACGAATCGAAGACCAGTCGCGAGTAACGGCCCATCAGCATCATGATGTGCGCCGCCGCGTAGGGACCGACACCCGGTAACTCGAGCAATTGCTCCTCCAGCGTGTCGTCGTCCAACACCTCGGGCGGCGTGTCGGCGAGCGCTTCGAGGTCGACCTCGCCGCGTGCAACCGCGGCCGCGATGGCGCGCAAATACGCGCCGCGATAGCCGGCGCGCGCGACGTCGCGGTACCAGGCATCGCTCGCCTTCGCCATCGCCTGCGGGGTCGGGAAGAGCCGCACGCCCGGGACGCCCGCAACCGGTTCACCCAGCCCCTCCACCAGCGCGTCCGTCATGCGGATCGTTGCCGACCACGCGCAGTTGGTCGTGCAGACCGTCTTCACGACGTCTTCGAAGGCGGTCGCGCTGTGCACGAAGCGTCCGGCCCCGCGCGTAACCCAGCGCAACGCCGGATCGCCGGCCGCGATGCGGTAAAACGCGGAGTAGTCGGCGTCGAGGTGGAGGATGCGCCGCACGCGCAGCGTGAGCTCCGCGCGCAGTGCCGCTCCGCGCAGCGCGCCGGACGCGGTTACCCGCGCGAAGCCGTGCGGCCCCGGAGCGATCGAGACGAGCATCGTCCGGCCACCCTTCAACCGCAGCGGCATGCGCAGGACGTCGCCGGGCTCGAGGATCGTGTTGGGGGCTAGGGTGATGAGCCCGTGCGAATGGATCGTGCGGCGGAAATCGACCGGTTCACCGCCCGCACCGCGCAAGGGAAGATCGAAGGGCACCCGGAGAACTGTCCGCCCGGTTCACCCGTTATCCTGGGTGTAAGCAAACCCACGCCCAAGCTACGGGTAAAAGGCTATACTGACCGCATGATCGACCGCCGCACCGCACTCACCGCTTTGGGAGCCCTCGCACTCGCTCCGTCGCTTGCGTTGGCCGCTACGGACGCGGACAAGCTCGTGCTGACCGACGCGCAATGGAAGGCGCGCCTGACGCCCGAGCAATTCGACATCCTCCGCCGCGAGGGTACCGAGGAGCCGTTCTCGAGCCCGCTCGATCACGAGAAGCGCGCCGGCATTTACTATTGCGCGGGGTGCAACCTCGCGCTCTTCTCCTCGAAAACGAAGTTCGACAGCGGCACCGGCTGGCCGAGCTTCTGGGCCCCGCTTCCGCATGCCGTCGAGACGAAGACCGACGATTCGCTGCCCGGCGAAGAACGCAACGAGGTCCACTGCCGGCGCTGCTCGGGGCACCTGGGTCACGTCTTCGACGACGGCCCGCCGCCGACCGGAAAGCGCTACTGCATGGACGGCGTAGCGCTGAAGTTCCGGCCGGCCTAGGAGCGCGCTAAGCCTTCGTACAGACGGTCGTCGTTCCCACCGTCTTGCCTTTGGCCGTGACGAACGAGCTCGTCGAGGTAAACTTCGAGGCGCTGACCTTCTTCGTTGTGACTTGGCTCGCCGAGACGACGTCGCGCACGGCAACGAACGTCAGGTCTTTCCACACCATCGTGTTACCGCTCCAGCCGCTACTTGCGCTGACATCGTAGCCGCCGAGCGAGTCGGTTTCCACGTCGACCCAGCGCTTGGCAAACGGGTCATACGTGATCATGTCGATCGCATCCGAGGGATGCGGGAAATACGCGGCGGGCTTGGTGTGCGATTTCTCGACCAGCCAACGGCCGCCCGGGTCGAGCGTCGTTACCGTCGTGGTAAACTGCGGCACCGCGCGGCGGGCACTCTTGAACGTACACGACCACGTTCCGACGAAGTACGTGACGGGCGTAAGATCCGGTTTGGGGGGCATGGGTATCGGCGTCGTGTCGATGGTCTGGGCGACCACCCCGCTCGACGTGAGCGCAAAAGCAAACAGAGCTGCGAAAAAAGCGGTACGAAGCACGGTAACTCGACCTTTCAAGCAAGCTTCCAAGAGAGAGCTTGCTTACCACCGCTAGACGGCGAGGTCCTCGTTACGCGCTCTGGTCCTTGGGCCGCTCGGCGTAGATGAGCGTCGGCTGTTCTTTCTTGTCGACGACTTCCTTGTTGACGACGCACTTCTTCACGCCTTGCAGCGACGGCAAGTCGTACATCACGTCGAGCATGATCTCTTCGAGAATCGAGCGCAGGCCGCGCGCACCGGTCTTGCGCGATTGCGCCCGGATGGCGATCGCGATCAAGGCTTCTTTGGTGAACGTCAGCTCGACGCCGTCCATGCCCATGATTTTCTGGAACTGCCGGACGAGCGCGTTGCGCGGTTCGACCAGGATGCGCCGCAGCGCCAATTCGTCGAGCGCTTCGAGGGTGACGACGATCGGCAGACGGCCGATGAACTCGGGAATGAGGCCGAACTTGAGCAGATCCTCCGGCATCAGCTGCTGGAGCATCTTGCTCGACTTCTGCTCTTTTTTCGACTCCGGGTTGGCGCGGAAGCCGAGCGAGTTCGAGGCGACGCGGCCTTCGATGATCCGTTCGAGGCCGTCGAAGGCGCCCCCACAGATGAACAATACGTTGGTGGTGTCGATCTGGATGAACTCTTGGTGCGGATGCTTGCGCCCGCCCTGCGGCGGGACGTTGGCCGTCGTGCCTTCGAGGATCTTGAGCAGCGCCTGCTGCACGCCCTCACCGGAGACGTCGCGCGTGATCGACGGGTTCTCGCTCTTGCGCGCGATCTTGTCGATCTCGTCGATGTAAACGATGCCCTTCTCGGCCCGCTTGACGTCGTAGTCCGCGGCTTGGATGAGCTTGAGCAGAATGTTCTCGACGTCTTCGCCGACGTAGCCGGCCTCGGTCAGCGAGGTCGCGTCGGCCATCGCCAAGGGCACGTCGAGAATCTTCGCCAGCGTTTGAGCGAGGTAGGTCTTGCCCGAACCGGTCGGGCCGACGAGCAAGATGTTCGACTTCTGCAGTTCGACTTCGTCCGAACTCACGCCGGCATTCACGCGCTTGTAGTGGTTGTAGACGGCGACGGCGAGCGACTTCTTCGCCCGCTCTTGACCGATCACATATTGGTTGAGGATGTGATTGATCTCTTTGGGCTTCGGAATGTTCCGCAGCCGCAGGTTCTCGTCGACGTTCTTGTAGAGCTCTTCTTCGATGATCTCGTTACAGAGCTCGATGCACTCGTCGCAAATGTAGACGCCGGGGCCCGCGATCAACTTCCGCACTTGCTCCTGCGACTTGCCGCAGAAGCTGCACTTCAGTTGACCTTTCTCATCCCCGAATCGGAACATGCATCGTCTTTCTGGTTGCCGCTACAGCACGGGAGCGTTGGTTGCGACGGAGCGATTTTCTTTGGTGAAGACCTGGTCGACGATCCCGTACTCGCGCGCTTCGTCAGCGGTCATATAGTAGTCGCGTTCGATATCCTTGAGAATCTGCTCGATCGGTTTCTTCGTGGTGGTCTCGTAGATGCCGGCTAACGACCGGCGCGTTGCGATCAGATCGCGGGCATGAATTTCGATATCCGTGGCCTGGCCACCCACCTGCGAGACCCAGGGCTGGTGGATCAGGATCTTGGCATAGGGGAGGGCATAGCGCTTGCCCGGGGCCCCGCCGGTCAACAGGATCGACGCCATCGAAGCCGCCATCCCGGCGCAGATCGTCGCCACATCGGGCTTGATCAGGTTCATGGTGTCGAAAACCGCCAAGCCGGCCGTGACCGAACCGCCTGGGCTGTTGATGTACATATCGATGTCTTTGTCGGCATCCTCGCGCTCGAGGAAGAGCAGCTGGGCGATGATCAGTGACGACATCCCGTCGTCGATCGCCCCCTGCACGAAAATGATGCGCTCTTTGAGTAGCCGCGAGTAGATGTCGTACGCCCGCTCACCGCGCGCGCTCTGCTCGACGACCATCGGAACCAAGTGACCCAAGATGGAACCTCCTTTGCCGAGAGACCGGCGCTACGGGGCTTTGGTTGCCGGAACGCGCTTGGCTCGTTCCATCAAGCGATCGATGGTCTTCGTGCGGACGATGCCCTCGATGAGCGAGCCGACGTTACGGCCCAACAGTTCGATGATCTTTTCTTGCGGCTGGCCGTATTGCCGCGACAGGGCGGCGAGCTCCACTTTGAGGTCGTCCGGGGTCGCTTCGATCTTCTCGCGCTTTCCGATTTCCTCAATGAGAAGCGTCGTTTTCACGCGCCGCTGGGCCTCCTCGAGGAACTCCGAGCGGAGCTGCTCCTCCGATTTTTCGCTCTGTTGGATGTATGCGTCCCACGAGATCCCCGCTCGAGCCATGTACTGCCGCGACTCTTCGAGCAGCTGGTCGACCTCGTTCTCAACGAGTACCTGTGGGAGCGGGAAATCGTTGGCAGCAATAAGCTTGTCGAGCAATTCGGTGCTGATCTGGCGGCGTGCTTTTTGGACCGCCACCTCGTCGAGCCGGGCACGCACCTCCGCTTTGAGGGCATCGAGCGTCTGATGGTGCTGCTGCGTGAGGCGTTTGGCGAACTCGTCGTCGAGCTCCGGCAGCTCCGCCTCCTTGACCTCGTGGACCGTAATCGTGAAGGTCGCGTCCAAGCCGGCCAGTTCGGGCGCGAGGTACTCGTCGGGAAATCGCGCCTGGATCTCGCGGGTCTCGCCGGCCTTCATGCCCACGATGCCGGCGGCGAAGCCTGGGATGAAGCGCGCTTCCGCGATCTCGGCTTGCTGGCCGGTGGCCGTGCCGTTTTCGAACGGGACGCCGCCGATCTTCCCTTCGTAGTCGATCGTGGCCGTGTCGCCGAGCCGCACCGGCCGGTCGACCGGCACGAGCGTGGCGGCATCTTTGCGCATGCTCTCGAGCGCGCGTTCCAGGTCATCGTCGTCGGATTTTTCGGGGATATCTTGGACTTCGATCCCGTCGTAGGGCGCGGGCTCGATCGGCGGCCGGACCGGAACGATCACTTTGAAGCGCATCGGCTGCCCCTCTTCTTGCGGCAGCATCTCCATTTTGGGGGGTCGTCCCAGCGGCTGGAGCCCGTGTTCCTTGACCGCTTCGGCATACTTCACCGGAACGAGGTCCTCGAGTGCGCGGTCGTCGATCGCCGCGGTCCCGTAGGTGTTTTCGAAGATCTTGCGCGGGACTTTGCCCGGCCGAAAACCCGGAATCTTCGCCGAACGGACGAGTTTGCGGAACGCGGAATCCTGCGCCTTACCAAACTCTTCAGGCGAAATCGGGATCTCGAGCTCGACCTGCGTCGGGTCGAGCTGCTTCATCGTCGTAGCGGACACGGTTTCGATTCTCCGGGCTGATGAGCGAACGGCGAGCTCGCGGCCCGCCGTTCGACTAACTGGAGCGGAAGACGAGATTTGAACTCGCGACCCTCGCCTTGGCAAGGCGATGCTCTACCGCTGAGCTACTTCCGC
>Ga0209415_10007161_pt1 | contig 19527 bp, 17 predicted proteins | sample PeaSoiSIISIP2007_FD_187696 | JGI IMG/M metagenome (GOLD analysis project Ga0209415, IMG submission 187696) | Peat soil microbial communities from Weissenstadt, Germany - SII-SIP-2007 (SPAdes) (version 2) | ecosystem: Environmental > Terrestrial > Soil > Wetlands > Peat | place: Germany... | reverse complement strand
GGCGAGCTCGTGATCAGCAGCGGCGGCATGGCGAACGACACCATCACGTTCGACGGCGGCGGCACGCTCAAGCTCGATGCGTCGCAGGCTTACGGCATGCTGGTGGCGGGGTTCAACACACCTTCGCAGATCATCGACTTTTCGACGATCAACTTCGCCTCGGCTAAGGAGAGCTTTGTGGAAGCCTCCAACAATCTCAGCGGCACGCTGTCGGTCACCGACGGAACACATACCGCGTCGGTCCTGTTGATGGGCAATTACATGGCGGCGAACTTCAGCCTGAGCCAGGAGAGCGGCGGCACGGGCACGCTGGTCGTCGATCCGCCGCCGACGAATGGCGCTAGCCACCTCGGGCTGGTCGCGGCCCCTCACTTGTGAGGGCTCCCTGCGCGGAATGCAACACCGGCTCTTTCGATTACTACGTCGCGGGCCTCCCTCACTCGGACCCAAGGGTCGGGGTGAGGGGCTCTTTCCACAGATTCGGAGCCCGCCGGATCGCCTCGCGCGGTCGACAACCGGTTGTTTACCATGTCGGCGCTATCATGCCCGCATGGTGCAGTCTTGGGGCGTTTCACGGTTCAACGGCCAGCTTAGCATGCTGGAGGCAAGCGTAGAGCGTGCTGGCGCGGCGCTTGCATGCGCATTCTCATCGACCGGCAAGATCGAGGCCGCGGTCATCCGGGCCAGGGTCGAAGCCGTGTACGACCCAAGGTATATTGCCCAGATGCGCGTCCTTCTGTGCACAACGGCGATATCGGCGCTGGCCGTCCTCCTCCTGATTCTATTGTGACGGGGGCCACGGCGACGCGCATCTGCGATCGGCCGTGTGTGACGACAACGTCCGCGCATTCGTCATTTCAGTCCCTGTCGAAATGATCCTTGACGGCGTCGCTTCATTTCCATATTCGTCGAAATATGGAAAAACCGGATGCCGTGACGGCCTTGGCGGCGTTGGCCCAGGACAATCGCCTCGATGTGTTTCGCCTGCTCGTGCAGGCCGGACCGGCGGGCCTTCCCGCCGGCGAGGTGGCGGGCGCGCTTGATCTCGCGCCCAACACCCTCACGTTTCATTTCGATCGGCTGAGATCGGCCGGGCTGGTGACGGTCCGGCGCGAAGGCCGCTCGATGATCTACGCGGCACGTTTCGAGACGATGAATGCGTTGCTCGGTTTCCTCACCGAGAACTGCTGCGGCGGTGCGCCGGAACTGTGCGCGCCCGCCGCCGTGTGCAAGCCCGTGGATGGCAAGCCCGCACGCGCCAAACGCGTGAAGGCCCAAGCCTGAAGGATGTGGGCCATGGCCGATCGACCTTACAACGTGCTGTTCCTGTGCACCGGCAACTCGGCGCGATCCATCATCGCGGAAGCGATCCTGAATCGGCTGGGCGGCGGAAAGTTCCGCGCCTACAGCGCCGGCAGCCAGGCGAAGGGACAGGTCAACCCGCACACCATCGGGCTCCTGCAAAATCTCGGCTACGACACGTCGGGCATGCGCTCGAAATCGTGGGATGAATTCGCCAAGGCGGGCGAGCCGAAGTTCGATTTCGTGTTCACGGTCTGCGACAACGCGGCCGCCGAGGCGTGCCCGGTGTGGCCCGGCCAGCCGATGACGGCGCATTGGGGAATTCCCGATCCGGCTGAGGCGAAAGGCTCGCCGGCCGAGGTCGCCCTGGCCTTCAAGGAGGCCTACCGGATGCTGCACCAGCGCATCTGCATCTTCACGGCGCTGCCGCTGCGCGCGCTCGATCGCCTCGCGCTGCAGAACAAGCTGCGCGAGATCGGCCGCATGGAGGGTGCAACCGAAAAGGCAGGGAGCTGATGCCGCCGCTGCCAACGCCGGCGCAGCGCGTCGCCTCCGAAGCGCTCGGAACGGCGTTCCTGCTTGCCGCCGTGGTGGGCTCCGGCATCATGGCGCAGAAGCTCGCGGGCGGTAACGTCGCGCTGGCGCTCTTGTGCAATACGCTGCCGACCGGCGCCATCCTGGTCGTGCTGATCCTCATTTTCGGGCCGCTCTCCGGCGCGCATTTCAATCCGGCCGTCAGCCTTGCGTTCGCGTTGCGCGGCGAATTGCCGTGGCGGATCGCGGCCGTGTACATCGCGGCACAAATCGTCGGCGGCATCCTCGGCGCGTGGGCGGCGCATCTGATGTTCGAGCTGCCGCTGTGGCAGGTGTCGACCACGATGCGCACCGGGCCCGGCCAATGGCTCGCCGAAGCGGTCGCCGCGTTCGGCCTGCTGCTCACCATCTTCGGCTGCCTCGCGCGCACGCCCGCTGCGGTGCCGTATGCGGTCGGCCTCTACATCACGGCGGCCTACTGGTTCACGGCGTCGACGTCCTTCGCCAATCCGGCCGTGACCATCGCGCGGTCGTTGTCCGACACCTTTGCCGGCATCGCACCCGCGGGCGTCCCGGCGTTCATCGCGGCACAACTCGCCGGCATGCTGCTGGCGGTGCTGCTGGGCAGCTGGCTGTGGCGGGGGGAGGCCAGGGGCGCTGCTTAACGTCGGTGCTTCGCGGCAGTTTACGCCTATTCGTGGCGATGCATCGCGGAGTCGGTCTTGGTGTCGCGCATGAACAGGTAGACGAAGAGCGAAATGCCGATCATGCCGGTGAGATAGTAGTAGAACCAGTCTTCGTGGCCGAGCGACTTGAACTCGAGGGCCACCGAGTCCGTGGTGCCGCCGAACACCGACACCGTGACCGCATAGGGAAGCCCGACCCCGATGGCGCGGATCTTGGTCGGAAACAACTCGGCCTTGACCACCGCATTGATCGATGTGTAGCCGGACACGATCATCCAGGCCGCCGCGATCAGCACGAAGGCCGCGAGCGGCCCCTTGACGGCCTGAAGCGTGGTGAGCAGCGGGATCGTGAACACGACGCCGGTGACACCGAAGGCGATGAGCAGCCATTTGCGGCCGATGCGGTCGGAGATCGCGCCGTAGACCGGCTGCAGGATCATGCCGAACACGAGCGAGCTCAGCGTCACCAGGGTCGTCTCGTCATCGGTGAGGCCGACCGAGAGCTTGAGGAACTTCTGCATGTAGGTCGTGTAGGTGTAGAACGCCGCCGTGCCGCCGGCGGTCAGCCCGACGACCAGCAGGACCTCGCGCGGATATCGCATCAGCTCGCGCAGCGAGGACGTGCGCTTTGCGACACTCCGCGCCGCCTCGAAGGCTTCGGTCTCCTGCAGATTGCGCCGCATGACGAGCGCGATGACGGCGAGCAGCGCCCCGATGAAGAAGGGAATGCGCCAGCCCCAGGCGCGGATGTCATCGTTGGTCAGGAACAGCCGCTGCAGCACGAGCAGCACGAGCAGCGCACAAATCTGTCCGCCGATCAGCGTCACGTATTGGAAGCTGGAATAGAAACCCCGGTGGCGCTGGTCCGCCATCTCGGCCAGATAGGTCGCGCTCGTTCCATACTCGCCGCCGAGACTCAGGCCCTGGATGATGCGCGCCGCGCCGAGCAGGATGGGCGCGAAAATCCCCATCGACGCATAGGTCGGCGTCACGGCGATCAGCAGCGAGCCGAAGCACATCAGCGACACCGAAAGCATCAGCGCGCCGCGCCGTCCGTGATGGTCGGCGAGATAGCCGAACAGCCATCCGCCCAGCGGGCGCACCAGGAACCCGGCCGCGAACAGCAACGCGGCGTTGAGCTGCTGCACCACCGGATCGGAATTCGGAAAGAACGCGCCGGCGAAGTAGAGCGAAAAGGCCGCGTAGGCATAGAAATCGTACCACTCGACCAGGTTGCCGACCGATCCGATGAAAATCGCTTTGATCCGCCGCCGCATGTCGGCAAAGTCGACGTGCTCCTCACCGGTGCGGCTTTCGATCGCTGCCGTCGTCATGTTCACTCCATTCCCAACTCGTCTCGATGCTTTGCGCAACCTACTCCGGGGTCGTGGTGCTGAACAGGGCAGGCGGTGTGGGGCGTCGCGACGTCGATCCCGCCCCTACACCGGATAAAAAAAAGGCGCCCCGCGGGGCGCCCTGAGTTCGGATCGACGATGCGATCCTGGGAGGAACCGGAAAGTCTCAGGCCGAGTAATACATCTCGAACTCGACCGGATGCGGGGTGTGCTCGAAGCGGATCACCTCCGTCATCTTGAGGTCGATGTAGCTGTCGATGAAGTCGTCATCGAACACGCCGCCGGCCTTGAGGAAGGCGCGGTCGGCATCGAGGCTTGACAGCGCCTCGCGCAGCGAGCCGCATACGGTCGGGATCTGCTTCAATTCCGCCGGCGGCAGGTCGTAAAGATCCTTGTCGATCGCCGGGCCGGGATCGAGCTTGTTCTTGACGCCGTCGAGACCGGCCATCAGCATCGCGGCGAAGCCGAGATACGGATTGGCGAGCGGATCGGGGAAGCGTACCTCGACGCGCTTGGCCTTGGGCGAGGTGGTCCACGGAATGCGACACGACGCCGAGCGGTTGCGCGCCGAATAGGCGAGCAGCACCGGCGCCTCGAAGCCCGGTACCAGCCGCTTGTAGGAGTTGGTGGTCGGGTTGGTGAAGGCGTTGATCGCCTTGGCGTGCTTGATGATGCCGGCGATGTAGGACAGGCAGGTCTCCGACAGGTCGGCGTACTTGTTGCCGGCGAACACCGGCTTGCCGTCCTTCCAGATCGACTGGTGGCAATGCATGCCGGAGCCGTTGTCGCCGTAGATCGGCTTGGGCATGAAGCAGGCCGTCTTGCCGTAGATGTTGGCGACCTGCTGGATGCAGTATTTGTAGATCTGCAGGCGGTCGGCCATCGTCACCATCGGGGCGAACTTCAGGCCGAGCTCATGCTGGGCGGAGGCCACCTCGTGGTGGTGTTTTTCCACCTGGCAGCCCATCTTGGCCATCGAGGCGAGCATCTCGGAGCGCATGTCCTGCACCGAGTCCTGGGGCGGCACCGGGAAGTAGCCCATCTTGGTGCGGATGCGATGGCCGAGATTGCCGCCCTCGTATTCGGTGTCCGAATTGGTAGGGAATTCCAGCTGGTCGAGCCGAAAGCCGGTGTTGTAGGGCTGGGCTGAGTAGCGCACGTCGTCGAATACGAAGAACTCGGCCTCGGGTCCGAAATAGACGGTGTCGCCGACTCCCATCGACTTGACCATGGCCTCGGCCTTCTTGGCGATGCCGCGCGGGTCGCGGGAGTAGGGTTCGCCGGTGGTCGGCTCCAAGACGTCGCACACCAGCACCAGCGTGGTCTCGGCGAAGAACGGATCGATGGTGGCGGACGCCGGATCCGGCATCAGGCACATGTCGGATTCGTGGATCGCCTTCCAGCCCGCGATCGAGGAGCCGTCGAACATCTGGCCTTCCGAGAACGTCTCCTCCTCGATCATGCCGATGTCGAAAGTGACGTGCTGCCACTTGCCGCGCGGATCGGTGAAGCGGAAATCCGCGTATTTGACGTCGTTGTCCTTGATAAGCTTCAGGACATCCTTGGCGGTAGTCATAGACTGAATTCCCCTTGTCTATAGGCATTCGCCCAACGGCGAAGCTGCCCCCGGTTCTCTAGATCGCATCCAGACCGGACTCGCCGGTGCGGATGCGAATGGCTTCCTCTATCTTGGAGACGAAAATCTTTCCATCGCCAATGCGTCCGGTCTGGGCGGCGCGCCTTATGGTGTCGACCGCCTTGTCGACCATCTCGTCACTGAGCACGATCTCGATCTTCACCTTCGGCAGGAAATCGACGACATATTCCGCGCCGCGATATAATTCCGTGTGTCCCTTCTGACGTCCAAACCCCTTGGCCTCCGTCACCGTGATGCCCTGAAGCCCGACCTCCTGCAAAGCCTCCTTCACCTCATCGAGCTTGAAAGGCTTGATGATCGCCTCGATTTTCTTCATTGCCATCCGTCCTCGGCCCGCACAAAGCAGACAATGTCTTGCGGACCGCATGAAAGATGCGGACCGCGCCGCTAGTTAGCAGGGTCCGTGCCAACCGCCATCATGGTCGAAAACCCCAATACGGCCAGCCCCTTGATGCGGTTCTGACGCCACAACCGCAAAGCGTCGGTTCGAGCCGTGATTAATAAATATGCACGATGATTAATGAGTGGTCAAATCAGACTTTATTGCTGCCGTGGGAGCGCCCGAATTGATGACTTAGTGGGCGACCGATGCACAATCTTCGACGGACCAGCGATTATTCGTTGTTGCGCGGCAATTGAACCGGGCATCCAGGCATGACAAGCTATCCCGATCTGATGTTCGAACTCCTCACCAATGATCAAATGAGCGAGGCGGACCGGCGGACCATTGCGTCCGGCGTGTCCGGCCCGACCCTCATGGAGAATGCCGGCGCCGCCGTGGCGCAGGTCGTGATGGCGCGCCACCCGCCCGGCAGCAAGGTTGCGGTGGTGGCCGGCACCGGCAACAACGGCGGCGACGGCTTCGTGGCGGCACGGCATCTCGCCGAGGCCGGGTATCGGGTTGCGGTGTCCCTGGTCGGGAACCCGGATGACATCAAGGGCGATGCGGCCGACGCGGCGCGGCAATGGAGCGGATCCACGGCAGGGGATCTCGATCTCGCCGACGCCGCCGTCATCATCGATGCGCTGTTCGGCGCCGGGTTGGACCGTCCGGTGGCCGGGGAGGCGCTGGCGGTGATCGAAGCCATCAACGCCGCCGGCCGGCCGGTGGTCGCGGTCGACCTGCCGAGCGGCATCAATGGCACCACGGGTGCCGTCCTTGGCGGCGCCGTCAAAGCCACCGAGACCGTCACGTTCTTTCGCAAGAAACCCGGCCATCTGCTTCTTCCCGGCCGTGTTTATTGCGGCAAGATCGCGGTCGCCCAGATCGGCATTTTGCCGGAGGTGCTCGATCCGATCCGGGCCGCCGCTTACGAAAACAATCCAGGCCTGTGGCGCGGCAAGCTCCCGGTGCCGCAAGCGGCGAGCCACAAATACGGCCGCGGCCATGCCGTGGTGGTGTCGGGCGGCCTGACCCAGACCGGGGCGGCGCGCCTCGCCGCCATGGCGGCGCTGCGCGGCGGCGCCGGGCTGGTGACGCTGGCATCGCCGCGCGACGCCCTCGCCGTTAACGCCGCCACCAACCTCGCCGTCATGGTGCGGCCGGTCGATGCCGCCGCCGAGTTCGAGGTGATGCTGGCCGACAGCCGCTTCAACGCCGTGGCGATCGGGCCGGGCGCAGGCGTCGGGCTGCGCGTCCGCGAGCTGGCGCTGACCGCACTCACGGGCCCGCGCGCCGTCGTGCTCGACGCCGATGCCCTGATGAGCTTTGCGGACTATGGGGAGCAGCTGTTCGGCGCCCTCAACAAGAATCGCAACGCCGTTTTGACGCCGCATTCCGGCGAGTTCCATCGGTTGTTTGATAAGTCGCTCGAAAGCATTCCGGCGGCCTCGGTGTCGAAGCTGCTCGCCACCAAGGCGGCCGCGGGCGTCGCCGGCGCCGTCGTGGTCCACAAGGGGGCCGATACCGTGGTGGCGGCGCCCGATGGCCGCGTCGCCATCAACGCCAATGCACCGCCCTGGCTCGCCACCGCCGGCTCCGGCGACGTGCTGGCCGGGCTCATCACCGGTCTGGTCGCGCAGGGCATGCCGACCTTCGAGGCCGCAGCCGCCGGGGTCTGGATCCACGGCGAGGCCGCGGCCGCGGTCGGGCCCGGCCTCATCTCGGAGGACTTGGCGCCGCGATTCGGCGAGGTCTACCGGCGGCTGCTGGGGGATGCGGGGAATTAGGCTGGTCGCGCCCATATCACGCCACCTGAAACCACGTCACCCCGGCGGCCGGCCCATCGAGCGCGTGCTGCTCGATCGGCCAGCGGCCGGGGTTGTCCGCCACGAATGCGATCCGCGCCGTCTGCCGGCCCGCCGCCACGATGGTGTCGAGCCAGTAGGGCTTCCAGCCGTCGTCGAGGCGATCGAGCACACGGAAGTGGTGGCCGTGGAGGTGCACCACGTGCTCAGCCGTGTCGCGGTTGTCGAGCGCCAGCACCACGGTGCGGCCGCGCTCGGCGGTGAACAGCGGCGCCTGGGGCGGGCGAGGGGGCCCGGACGCGGCGGTGCCGTCGATAGGTAGCGTGGTGCGTAGCGCCCGCGCGAAATTCATCCGCGCCGGCAGCGGGTTGGCGGCGAGCTGCGGCGGCTCGCCGAGCGGCGCGGGGCGCGCCGGCGCCCCCTCGCAGACGATCCGGGCGTGCGGCGTCTCGCCGCCGGCTTGCCCAAATAGAATCGGCGCAACGCTGCCGGGTGCGAGCGTTGCATCGACGAAGACATCGGCGCGGTTTCCCGGCCCGAGCGTGATTCGGCTGTCGCGGCTGGTGAACGGCTCCGCCGGTTCGCCGTCGAGCGCCATCACGATGACCCGGTGGCCCTCGATGCGGGCGTTCATCACCTGCGAGGGCGATGCGTTGAGAAAGCGCAGGCGCAGCCGTTCGTTGGGGCGCGCCGCAATGTCGAGGGCAGGGGAGCCGTTGAGGGTGAACTGATGCGGACCATCGCGGTCGCGCCGCTCGGCGAATACCAGTAGCTGGTCCCGATCGACCGGCGGTGGCATCGCGTCCTCGACGATCAACCCCCCGTAGAGCCCGCGCTCCTGCTGGCGGCGCGACGCGGCGCGATACCAGAAGGTGCCGGCATCCGGGGCGGTGAAGCGATAGTCGATGCTCACGCCTGGCGCGGCGGGCGCCTGCGTGTCAACGGCGTTAGGCACGTGCACGCCATGCCAGACGATGGCGGTCGGCTCGTCGAGCCCGTTGACGAGCCGCACCTTGATCTCGTCGCCGCGCCGCGCCCGGATAATGGGCCCCGGCACGGCTGCGCCATAGCCCGCGGGCGTGGCGCGCAGCACGAGGAATCCGTCGGGCGCGGTTTCAGCGCGGGCTTGCGCGGGCGCGGACAGGATCGCGCAGCCGGAACCGATGAGGACGTGGCGTCGTGACAACATCGGGCAGCTATAGCCCGGATGCCGCGACAGGGTAATCCGGGTTACAAGCGTTGCTCCGAACGAAGGGAGGACGCGTTGATCGAGACCTATTACGCCGCGGCGCTGGCCGCGATTTTTGGTGCCGCCGTGGGCGCCGCCGCGGTGGCGGCACGGAAGTCGCCGGGCACGCCTAAGGCCTACATCGTCACCGAGGTCGACGTCACCGGCGACATGGCGGTGTTCCAGCGCGACTACGCGGCCCACGCCCAGGGCACCATCGAGCCGTTCGGCGGCCGCTACCTGGTGCGCGGCGGCCGCGTCGAAGGCGTCGAGGGCGCGGCGCCCAAGCCGCGCATCGTCATCAGCGTGTTCGACAGCTTCGAGAAGGCGCAGGCGTGGCGCAAATCGCCCGCCTACGTGAAGATCGCCGCGGTGCGCGAGCGCGAAGCGAAGTCGCGCCAGTATATCGTCGAGGGCGTGGCGGAGTAGCGGGGCAAGCTTTCCCCAAGTCGAACCGGAAGCGGTTGAAAGCGTGCCTTGCAATTGCGAGGGTGGCCCCGGATTGCGCGCCGGAAGAGTCGGCGCTTCATCCGGGCTACGGCGGGGAATGTTTATTCCATGAAGCACGGCACTCCCACCGATCCGGCGTCCACGGCGGGCGGCGCGAAGAAGTTCGCGCAATTCAATCGCGCCGCCGCCAAGGGGCCGCGCGCCGCCGAGGCGGACTTCGTGGCTGACGAAGCCTACGAAGCGTCGCCTGGCGTGAAGCAGGCGCTCGCCGCGATCGATGCGCGCACGCCTGCGGTGCTCATCGCGGGGCGCGCCGGCACCGGCAAGACCCGGCTGGTGCAATACATCAAGAGCCGGCCGGGCGGGGAGCTGCAGGCGACCGTCGCCCCCACCGGCATCGCAGCGCTGAACGCGCAGGCGCAGACCATCCATTCGTTCTTTCATCTGGAGCACGCCGTGCTCGACGCCCGGAACCTGTCCAAGGGCGGCCGCTTCGGGCCGCTCTACCGGCGCATGCGGCGCCTCGTCATCGACGAGATCTCCATGGTGCGCGCCGACGTCATCGATGCCATCGATGCGCGGCTGCGCCAGGTGCGCGGCGACAAGCGGCCGTTCGGCGGTGTGCAGATCGTCATGGTGGGGGATTTCCTGCAACTGCCGCCGGTGGTGCAGGAAGCCGACTGGCCGATGCTCGACGGGCTCGGCTACGAGGCGCCCTATGCCTTCAACGCCCACGCCCTGCAGGCGATGCCGGTCGCGACCGTGACGCTCGACAAGGTGTGGCGCCAGGACGAGGCGGAATTCGTCGACATTCTCGGCCGCATCCGCTCGCGCGACGGCATCGCGGAGGCGCTGGAACGCCTCAATGCGTGCTGCGTCGGCGCCCATCGCGACGGCGTCAAGCCGCTGCTGCTCACCCCGACCCGCGCCGCCGCCGAGCGCTACAATCACCAGGGCTTGGCCGCCCTCGGCGGCGAGCGCGCGGGCTTCCGCGCCGAGATCGAGCGCGACTTCGCCATGGGGGCCGTCAACCTGCCAGTGCCGGAATATCTGGAGCTCGCTGCCGGCGCGCGCGTCATGGCGGTGCGCAACGACCCGCAGGGGCGCTTCGTCAACGGCTCGCTCGGCACGGTGACACGCGTGGGCCCAGAGGGTGCGTTCGTGCGGTTCGACCGCCGCGCGCAGGAGCATCTCGTCGCGCCGGTGACCTGGGAGAAGGTGCGCCAGCAGTGGAACGAGGCGAAGCAGCGCATCGAGAACGAGGTGGTCGGCACCTACAAGCAAATTCCCCTCATCCATGCCTGGGCGGTGACCATCCACAAGGCGCAAGGGCTGACGCTCGACGACGTGCGGGTCGATCTCGGCGCCGGCGCCTTCGCGCCCGGCCAGGTCTATGTGGCGTTGTCGCGGGTGCGCACGCTCGCGGGCCTGTCGTTTGCGCGCCCGCTGCGCCCGGCCGACGTGCGCGCCGAGCCGGTGCTCATCGCCTTCACCAAATGGGCGCAGGAGAACGCCGGACCGAGCGCGGCGCCGCGCGAACCCGTTCGCACGCCATTGCCCGAGCCGGATGGCGACCCGCCATGGTGATCCCGCTCTACGACCACAATCCGTTCCGCCTGCCGGTGCCGCCATGGGTCACGTTCGCCCTCATCGCCGTCAACGTCGCGATCTTCCTGATTGAGATTTCGGTCAGCGATGCCACCAACGGCGCCATCATGGTAAGCTTCGGCGCCATCCCGTCCGAGATCGCCCGCACCGCGCCGCATCTCGGCGTCATTGCAGCCGACACCACGCTCGTGACCTGCATGTTCCTGCACGAGGGCTGGGGCCACCTCCTCGGCAACATGATCTTCCTGTTCGTATTCGGCGACGACATCGAGGAGGCGCTGGGGCACTGGCGGTTCCTCGCATTCTACCTGCTCAGCGGCGCCGCCGGATCGCTCGCCTATGTGGCGGTCAACGCCCATTCGGATGTGCCGCTGATCGGCGCCTCCGGGGCCATCGCCGGCATCCTCGGCGCCTACATGCTGATCCGCCCCTGCGCCAAGGTGGCGGTGCTCTTCGTCTATCTGCCGGTTCGCGTGCCGGCCTGGATGGTGATAGGCCTGTGGGCCGGCCTGCAGGTCGTGCACATCGCCGGCAAGGACAATGACGGCATCGCCTACATGGCGCATGTCGGCGGCCTCGCGGCCGGAGTCGTGCTGTTCCTCGCCCTGCGGCCGCGTCACGTGCGGCTCCTCGAATGCGTGTGGGACCCGGAGGGATCGCCGCCGGCGTGACGGGGCATCGCATTGCACCCGCCGGACAGCTGTGGCGATCAGGGCGGTTTCACAGCCTCCCCGGCGCGGCGCGAGCCGCATCTCGGTGAAACGGGATCGTTGATTCCTTTGGTATTTTCGGCCGAAATTGCTTTGCCAAAATCGCGGGCTCGATTTGCGGGCCGGCGTCGTGGCGATGGCTTTGTTTTGCCGTCGTCAGCTTCGCGTGCGAACCTTGCGTTGGGTTTGCTTCGCCGAAACGAAGTCGGCTTGCCGCCAGGCCCCGGTGCGCGGATTGCGTTGTTGATTTCATTGGGATTTCCGTAGTTCGTTTTGTAAATTTCGCGATACTGCGTCGCCGTTTGGATGGTCCGGTGCGGCCGTCCGTGCGAAAATGTCTCAAGGGCTAATCTTATAGTAATAGTCCTATTGTGTCAAGGCGCCTCGGCGCAGTTTCCCGGCGGGGGCTTCGGCCGTTGGCCGCGTTTGAGATGTGCCCCGCGTCCATGTCTTCCAAAGCTCACCGGGTGTTCCGCCTGACCGCCGCTTGATGTAACGTCATGCCATCGGCCGGACGTCGCCTCGTCGTGCGGGGCAGCAACAGGAGGAGGGGGCATGTCGATCGCAATCGGGCAAACTGCCGTCCGCAGGACCGACCGGCTTTTCTTTACCGGAATGGCGTTGGCCTCTGCGCTCATGTTGGTGCTCGGGTTCTTGCCGAGCTACTTCCATCGCGGCGCGGAGCTTCCGGCGCTGACGCCGCTGTATCAGCTGCACGGCGCCCTGTTTACCGCATGGATCGCGCTGCTGGTTGTTCAAACCGCCCTGGTGGCAGGACATCGCACCGACCTCCACCGCACCCTGGGCGTGGCGGGGGCTGTCCTGGCCGCGGTCGTGTTCGTCGTCGGCGTCGTCGTGTCGGTCGAGACGCTGAGGCGCAATGGCGGGCCGCCGGGCGGCGATCCGCGCAAGTTCTTCGCCATCCCGCTCGGCGACATTTTGGTGTTCGGCGCCCTGGTCGGCGCGGCCGTGGTGCAGAGACGGCAGTCGGAAACGCACAAGCGGCTGATGCTGCTGGCGACCATCTCGCTGCTGACGGCCGCCGTCGGGCGATTCTTGCGGCAAGTCGGCATGGGCGGGGCGCCGAACCTGTTTTACGGCACCGACGTTTTCGTGCTGGTGCTCGTCCTCTACGATCTCGCGGTGCGCGGCCGCGTCCATCCGGCGACGCTATGGGGCGGCGCGCTGGTCGTCGGGTTCAAGCCGCTGCTGTTCTACGTGCTGTCCGGCACGCCGCCATGGCTCGCCCTCGCCGACGCCTTGCGTTAGACCGTATTCCGACGCGGTGAGCGCGACCCTCGACTTCGTCGGTCGGCGACGCAAGTGACCCGGTGGTAAACGGACTCTTAACCGCGCGCGAACCGGTCACCGGAGCTTTTCACAATTGGCCGCAGCTTATCAGTACTCCCCAACGCATCTCGTTGAACCAGTAAATATTTCTTAACCCAACGCGCAGTTTTGCAGTGCGCCGGCGCGCGCCACTCAACCGGCTGATGAGTTCTCGCGGATAGCTTGCCCCGATGGGCACCACACAGATCGGTCGGCGAGGATTCGAGGCATGGCTGCGCGCAGCGCTGCAGCCTGCGACGCTGTTCGGCCTGATGACGATTGCCGCCTGCTGGACCGCGGCGACTATTCTGATTTCAATCGAGCGGGGGAAAACCCTCGAGGCGGCAATCCAGCAATCCGAAAGTCTCGTCCGGCTGTTCGCGGAGAACACCGAGCAGACGCTGCTGGGTATCGACCGGACGCTGTTGCTGCTGCGCAAAGGCTTCGAGGATGACCCGGATCACTTCGATTTGCGCAACTGGGCAGAACGGACGGCCCTGATCGGCGACCTGACCATTCAAATAAACATGGTCGGACCTGATGGCTACCTGGGGCCCACCACCACCAACTACAGCGGGCCGCCGCTCTACCTCGGCGACCGCAAGCATGTTCGCGTCCACGTCGATTCCGGCACTGATGAGCTGTATATCAGCGAGCCGGTGCTGGGACGCGTATCGGGCCGGTGGACGATCCAGCTTTCGCGCCGGATACGAGGACCGGATGGCGGCTTCGGTGGGGTCATCATCGCCTCGCTCGATACGGACTTCATCCAGAAATTCTATGACACCGTCGATCTCGGTTCGCACGGCAACATCATTCTGCGCAATCTCGACGGCGTGGTCCTTTCCGCGCGTGGGGTCTTCGATCGCGGCGTCGCGCGCCAAGTCCTGCCGCCGGCGCTTCGTGCCGCACTGGCCCGGGCGCCGGCCGGGCACATTTGGGGCAATGGCCAAATCGACGGCACCAGCCGACTGGTGGGATATCGCGCCTCGAAGGTATTTCCATTCTTCGCGACGGTGGGCCGCGCTGAAGGCGATATCCTGGCAACCTACCTGCAAGATCGGAACACCTACCTGGCTGCGGCGGCGCTCATAACGATTCTGGTGTTGATCGCCGTTGCGGGGGGCACCCACTACAAAATACGACTCGACGACGTCCAGCGGGAAATCGTCCATGTCGCTCACCACGATATCCTCACCGGCGTGGCCAACCGGGTATTGCTCCACGATCACATCGACCAGGCGTTCGCCCGCGCGCGGCGCCATCAGGAGGGCTTCGCAATCCTCTGCCTCGATCTCGACCGGTTCAAGATCGCCAACGACACCCTCGGCCACCAGGCCGGCGATCTGTTGCTCCGACAGGTCGCCGAGCGCTTGCGCCATTGCATCCGTGATGTCGATACGGTCGCACGGATCGGCGGCGACGAGTTCGTCGTGGTGCAGGCGAACGTCACCGGGTCGGCGGACGTGACGCCGCTCGCCGAGCGCATTCTGCAGGCCGTGAGCGCGCCCTATGATGTCAACGGCAATCCGGCGGTCATCAGCGCCAGCATCGGCATCGCGCTGGCCCCGTCTGACGGAGCCACCAAGGACAAGCTCCTCAAGCATGCCGATCTTGCCCTCTATCGTGCCAAGGCTAACGGACGCAACGATTTCTGCTTCTTCGACGTCGAGATGGAGCGGACGGCACTGAAGCGCAGCCGGATCGAGCTCGAGTTGCGAGACGCGCTTGCCAGGGACGAGTTCGAGCTGTGGTATCAACCGTGGCTCGACGTCGCGAGCGGGCGAATCGTCGGCTGCGAGGCGCTGCTGCGTTGGCGCCACCCGCTGCGCGGGTTGCTGAGCCCCATCGAATTCATTCCGATCGCCGAACAAAGCGGGCTGATCGGGCGCCTGGGGGACTGGGTGTTGCGCCGCGCAACCCGGGATGCCGCCGGCTGGCCGCAGGACATCAAGCTGGCGATCAATCTGTCCGCCGCGCAGTTCATCGGCGGCAATCTTTGCGAGACCGTTCTCGACGCATTGGCGCAATCCGGCCTGGAAGCGACGCGGCTCGAGCTGGAGATCACCGAGACCCTGATCATCGAAGACTACGAAGGGACTCGCGAGGCGCTGAGCCAATTGCGCGGCCACGGCATCAGCATCGCGCTGGACGACTTTGGGACCGGGTACTCTTCACTGACCCACCTCAGGCAGCTCCTGTTCAATCGCATCAAGATCGACAAATCGTTCATCGCGGAGCTGACGACGCGGGCAGACTGCGTGGCAATTGTTTGTGCCGTGATCGGTCTTGGCCGCAGCCTCGGGGTCAGCATCACGGCCGAGGGCGTCGAGACGCCGGATCAATTGACGATTCTGCGAGCCGCAGGCTGTACCGAGGTGCAGGGGTATTTGTTCAGCAGGCCCAAGCAAGAAGCAGTGATTCGTGAGATGCTGTCGGTAGGTGTCGTCGACGTCATCGCCGCATGAAACGCACAAGGTCGCGCGAACGGGTTGCGGCCACGCATGCTGCTGTTTGCCGCGCCGCTATTGCGCCGCCGGCTTCATGCCCTTGGCTTCGATGATTTTCTTGGCGTCGGGCGAGCGGAGAAACTCGAGAAAAGCCTTCGCGGTCTCGGGGTCCCGGGCGCCTGACACCATGAAGGAATGCATGACGGTCGGCGGCATGATGTCGGGCGGCAACTCGCCGGCGAGCGCGGCGCCCGTCACCGGCAATATTTCGCTGATCAGGGTGACGCCGAGGTCCGCCTCGCCCTTCGCCACCGCTGCCGCGACGTCCGATCCCGGGCCGAGGATGAACTTCGTGCGCGATCGCAGATCGGCGCCGAAGCCGAGGCGATCCGCGGCGCCCATGAATGTCACGCCGAGCTGGGTGCCGGCCTTGGGGTCGGACAGCACCACCGTCTTGGCGGCGAGCACCGCCTGCTTGACGCCGTCGGGTGTGCTAACGTCGAGCTTGGGGGCGCCCGCCCGCACCACGACGCCGACGTAGCTCGCCGCAAACCCCATGCGGGTGCCGGGCGCGATCCGGCCGGCCTTTTCGAGATCGGGCAGGATGGCGGCGATCGCAACCGCGGCGTCGGCGACTTCGCCCAGGAGGAGCCGGTCCCGCATGTTGCCCGGCGTTCCAAAGTCGATCACGACCTTGTGCCCCGACTTGCGCTCGAATTCAGGCACGACGCTCGTCATTACGGCCCGCGCGCCGCCGGTGGAGATGACCTTGATTTCCGCCGCCTGGACCTGGGTCGCCAGAGCAAAAGCCATACCCGCGATAGCGCCTGCGCATTTCATGCCCGCTCTCCCTTTGACGGCGTCTTGCCGGCCGGTTCATGTTGCGGAGACTATGCGGTTTCGCGGCCGCGGACCATAGCGGCTTCGTTGGCGGACGGCGTTTCGAACGCGGACGCCGCTCGCAGGGTGGGCAAAGGCGGCCCGGACATCGTGATTTGACCGCGTGCGAAATTCCGCCTTTGCCCACGCGGTCCGACCTCTCGGCTTTACCGCGTGGGCAAAATCGAAGACGATTTTGCCCACCCTACGAGCTACACTATGGCGCCCTCATGAAGTGCGCGCGCAGTTGGAGGAAACATGATTCGAAGCATCGCCGCCGTTCTCGTCGGGTCCCTGCCGCTTGCGCTCGCGCATGCGGCCGACAACGTAACCGGCATTCCGCAGCTCGAATCCGCGAGCGTCGGCTGGTCGAAGGTCGCCGACGATTTCCAGCCGCCGGCGTCGGGGCCGGGGCCCGTGACCTATGCGAAGGACCACCCCTACGTGCCCAACAACGACGAGGGCAGGCAGGTGACGTTTCGCATTGCCGATCTCACCAACCCGATCCTCAAGCCGTGGGCGATCGAAAAAATGCGGGAGCAGAACGAGCTTGCGGCGGCGGGCAAGCGCGCCTTCGAGGCCCGCGCCAGCTGCCGCCCCGGCGGCGTTCCGGGATTTCTGGTCATGGGCCGCGTCAACCCGCTGTTTTTCGTGCAGGCGAAGCACGAGGTTCTGCTGATCAACGAAGGCGGACCGGAAGTGCGCCACGTCTTCCTCGACGTGCCGCATTCGGCGCATCCGAAGACGAGCCCCTACGGCGAGTCCGTCGGGCACTACGAAGGCGGCGACACGCTGGTGGTCGACACCGTCGGGCTTTCGGATGACACCTACATCGACAATTACCGCACGCCGCATACGAAAGAGCTTCACGTCGTCGAGCGCTTCCAGCTGACCGACGGCGGCAAGACCCTGCGGGTGACGATCAGCGTCGACGATCCGGGCGCATTCAACATGCCGTGGTCGGCGCGGCAGACCTATCGCCGCACCCGCAACGGCGCGTTCCAGGAAGCCGTCTGCGCCGAAAACAACATCGCGTTCGACGCATCGGTCTCCGAAATTCCGGCAGCGGAGAAGCCGGACTTTTGAGGCCTCGGGCGGTCCGCGGCACGCCTCAGCGCGCCGCGAGGGCGGGGTAGAGCGTCTGCGCGGTCTTACCGAAGATCCATTCCTGATCCGAATCCCTGGCGAACGAAAACGCCTTTCTCGCCGCGCCGAGAATTTCCGAGAGCGTGCCGATGGAGTTCGGAAAGTTCGAGCCCCAGGCGATCCGCTGGGCGCCGAACGCGTCGATCATCTTTCCAAAGAACGTTTCCGGCGTGCCTTTGCCCCAGCTTTTCGGCGACACGTTGATCGGGGTGATCTTGAGGTAGACTTGGGGGTAGCGGGCGAGGGCGAGGAAGTCGGCCGCCTTCGCGTAGGGCGGCCCGTCCTCGAACGGCGTGCGCGACAGGTGGTCGAGAATGATCACGACCTTCGGGAACCTGTCCATGACCTGGCGCAGCAGCGGGATGCCCTCCTGCTTCATCTGCATGCAGACCGGAATGTTCCTTGCGGCCGCATGCTCCCAGAACGGATAGGTCTTCGGATCGGCGAACCAGGTGGCTTGATCCGGTAACGTGCTTCCGGTGGTGAAGAGGCGCATCCCGGTGCAGCCGCGGCCGAGCCAATGGTCGAAGGTCTTTACGGCATCCGCTGCCAGGGCGTCGATCGAATACACGCCGGTGAACCGCGACGGCACCGCCGTCACGGCGTCGGCGACGTAGCTGTTGTCGTATCCGTAGGCCGTCGAGGAATGCACGATCGCGGCCTTGGCGACGCCGGCCTCGTCCATGGCCCGGAGCAGCATCTGAAAGGTCGTCGGGCGCTCGCTCGACCAGTCGGACTGCTTTCCGCCGAGGGGTGCGAGCGGATAGCGCTTGGTGTCGGGCGAAACGATATGGGGATGGATGTCGATGATGTCTGACATGCGTGTCGATGCTGCGTGGTCGCCGGCGGTTCAATGCCTCGGAATGCCGGCCTTCTCGATGACGGCGCGCCATTTTGCGGCGTCCTCGGCCATGCGATCGTGCATTTCGCGCGGCGTGCTCCCCCCGGCATCGAGTCCGAGCCGCAGCATGCGGTCCTGGAGGTCCGGCGACGCCAGGGCCCGCCTGATCTCGGCGCTGAGCGCGGTGATGATCGGCGCCGGAACGCCGACGGGCGCTCCGACGCCGTTCCAGCTCGTCACCACGTAATCCGGCAGGCCGCTTTCCTTTGCGGTCGGCACGTCCTTGAGCACGGGATCGCGCTTGTCGCCGGAGGTGGCGATGATGCGAAGCTTGTCCGGGCCGATCGTGCTCTCCAGTCCGGCGAAATAGTCGAAGCCGAGATCGACGTCGCCGCGCAGCAGCGCCGTCACGAGATCCGGCGTGGTGCGGTAGGTGACGATGGCGAACTGCGCGCCGCTGACCTGCTGGAACAGGTACGCCGAGAGGTTCTGCGTGCTGCCCGGGTTGATGGCCCCGAGGTTGAGCTTGCCGGGCGCCTTGCGGGCCGCCTCGACAACGTCCTTCACGGTCCGGTGGGGCGAGGTGGGCGGCACCGCCAGCAGCAAGGCGAAGCTCGCCGCGACCGAAATCTGCGTGAAATCATTGAGCACGTCGTAAGGCAGCTTCTGGAACAGGCTCATGCTGATCGCCTGCCCGTTGCCCATTTCGCCGAGCGTGTAGCCGTCGGCCGGGGAACTGAGCACTGCCCGCATGGCGGCGATGCCGCCGGCCCCGGGCCGGTTCTCGATGATGAACGACTGGTGCAAGTTCTCGCTGAGCTTGTTCGCGAGCAGCCGGATGGTCATGTCGCCGGCGCCACCGGGCCCGTAGGGCACCAGGATCTTGACGGGCTTGCGCGGATAGTCTTCGCCCGCCGCGCCAGCGTGACTGCCCACGAGCGCCGCGCAGGCGAGCACGAGGGCGGCCGCGGCGCTGCGGAGCCGAGCCGGGACGTTCACCACTGCGGGCTGGAGAAAAATCGACGCCTCCCTGACGGTTCTCGCTGACGGTTCTTGACGTTGCCGAAAGCTTTGCGGCTCTCCACACGGCCCTGCCGTCCACCCGGTATAGCGATAGCCTCAGCCGATTGCCACGGGTACCGCAAGAACACCAATCGAAATCGCG
>Ga0209415_10007159_pt1 | contig 19529 bp, 17 predicted proteins | sample PeaSoiSIISIP2007_FD_187696 | JGI IMG/M metagenome (GOLD analysis project Ga0209415, IMG submission 187696) | Peat soil microbial communities from Weissenstadt, Germany - SII-SIP-2007 (SPAdes) (version 2) | ecosystem: Environmental > Terrestrial > Soil > Wetlands > Peat | place: Germany... | reverse complement strand
AAATAACCAGTCAGTCTGCCAGTCTATTTTGTGTCATACTGCGTCGGCATGTTCACCTAATAGCCCCGCTATGAGGTAACCATACCTCCTTGTCTGACGCAAAATATCCAAGGCATCTTTGACTTGTTATTTTCTTTCATATGCCTAACTGTGACTAAATCCCCAAAAAAAAATCACAATTTGCACCTTTTAACTTCACATATTTCAGTTATCCTTAAAAGAGTAATTACCGAGTGAAACAAGAGCACTAATAGTTAGCCACGCTAGGTGATCTATTTGCAAATCTATTAGGGGTATCTTAAATAAATCGAGTAGAAACAGGGGGTAACAATCATGGAAAATGAAGTTCATTCACCTCATAAGGATAATACTGCTTCTATAGAAAATTCTCATAGTGAAACCAAGGAACTCGAAGTAACATTCACCTCTCAGCAACAACCACAAATCTCCTCTCACAAGCCAAAATCAAAATTCGTTGCAACTGCCAGCCTCTGTTTAATTAGCGCAGTAATCGGTGGTCTGACAACAGTTGCCGCGGTTCCCTATCTTTATCCTGCAAAGACATTGTCCCCCATCCAAACGTCGAATTCATCGTTTGCTCAGGTTGCAAATCTCACTGCCACCCAACCCAATTTCCCTGTTGAACAGATCGCTAAGGATTTGGGTCCAGCCGTAGTGGGGGTTTCTAATTTCCAATCTAGTCAAAGTTATTTTGGCAGCTCCTCAGATCTCCAAGAAGCCGGCAGCGGTTCTGGTTTTATTATTGATGCCCTAAAGGGCTATATCGTGACTAATAACCATGTGATCGATGGCGCCCAAAAAATCACAGTAAGTTTGAGTGATGGGCGTAATCTTGTTGCGAAGGTAATTGGAGCCGATCCTCGTACAGATCTTGCGGTATTGCAGATTGCCGATACGAAAAACCTTACTGCGGTTAAACTAGGCGATTCCTCAAAACTTGAAGTTGGCGAACCAGTGGTCGCTATTGGAAATCCTGGTGGTAACGATTTTGCCCGATCCGTAACCACAGGTGTCGTCTCTGCTACCAATCGCACTTTGGATATACAAGGGGAGGCTAGTTTTAATCTTATCCAAACGGATGCTGCCATCAATCCCGGCAATAGCGGTGGACCACTCGTGGATTATCAAGGACTGGTCATTGGCATTAATTCGGCCAAATACGCAGAACAAGGTTTTGAAGGGATGGGCTTTTCGATTCCGATTTCTGACGCCATGCCAACAATACAACAATTAATCGCTTCTGGCGTGGCCAAACATCCCGCTCTTTTGGTGAGCACTGATGATCAATACAACACTTACGCGCAAAGCAACAATAAACCCCTTGGGGCCTATATTGCAGCTGTGACAGCCAATGGCCCTGCTGCTAAAGCTGGAATTGTGAAAGGGGATGTGATCACTAAACTCAATAATGTTCCAATCCAAAATTCATCTGACCTTATTCATGAACTTTATAAATACAACGTTGGGAGCACAGTAACTCTAACCTATAATCGCAACGGACAAACGAATCAAGTTCAGGCTACGCTCGGTGAAATATCTTCAAATCAGTGATCGAAAAATCCCATTATTGAGAAATCTTCTGCAGATCTTCTTCTAAAACTTGCGGAGTGATCGCACCCACATACCGTTCGACAATAATCCCCTGTCGATTCACAAAAAAGGAAGTTGGAATACCCATGGTCTGAAACTGTTGGGCCACAGTCCCTTTAGTATCCAAAGCAATAGGGTATTTAATGCCGTATTTCTCTAGAAAAGCACTCACATCCGGCAAGGAATCCTGCGACGTCAAATTCACGCCAATAAACTGGACTTTATCTCCGTATTTAGCTGAGGCCTTGACCAAATCTGGAGTTTCCGACTGACAGGGCGGACACCAAGAGGCCCAAAAGTTAATCAAGACCGCTTTACCTTGATAATCCGCTAGGGAGAGCGGTTTAGTATCCGGAAAACTTGGCAGAGAAAACAAAGGCACGCGGTAACCTATCATAGGGGCTACACTGACTGGTTGCACATTTGATTTCAACTGATTCGTTGGCAGGCCAGGACGATGGGTCACCCAAACTACCCCTACCACTCCTGCCAATACCGCTGCTAAGCTCACTAATAGAATTGACCGTTTCACACCCTTTTTCATGACTATCCTCCATTCTTTGGTATTCTCAAAAGCCTATAAACCCACCGTACAGACGAATCAGTCCGACGGTGATTGTGGTCATCAAATTAGTTATCAATAAGATCCCTAACCCGATCAGCAAATAACCGCTGAGCTTGGCAAGCAATGCTCCGTAACGAACTAATTTCCGCACTGAGCTGAGCGTAAACGCCAACCCAAAGAAAGGAATAGAAAATCCGGCAATGTAGGCCAGAATCAACGCCAATCCTGCAGAGGGCTGGGCAGCACTCATCACCAGAACTGAGGCCAGTATGGGGCCTATACACGGCGTCCACCCGGCAGCGAAACTAATTCCAACCAAAATTGAACCGCCATAGCCCACTTTCTTCTGGTGGTATTCCCACCGTTTCTCCCTCATTAGCCAATGGGGGGTTAGTAACCCGCTTAAAGATAACCCCATAAGAACGACAATGCACCCTCCTATAATTCGTATCAAAGCCCGGTGCGTGATAAAGGCCTGCCCAAGCACGCTAGCAGACAATCCAAGTGCTAAAAAAACAATTGAAAATCCGAACACGAAGAAAAACGCATGGGTCAACGCCTTGACCCGATGAACCAAGACATATTTTCCGTTCTCAAAAAAAGTAATTCCGGAGATATAGGAAATATACACTGGATACAGGGGCAGACAACACGGAGAGAGAAAAGAAAGCAAGCCCGCTATAAAAGCCAACCAAAGAGTCGGTTGGATACCTCCTGGCATTGAATCCCCCCTCGCTTAAAATGACCGCCCACGTAACCTAGGGGCGGTCCTGCATTAACTTTCATGACGTTCCCTCCTTCTTGTGAACTTACGAAGTATTAAATTGACTTCTTCCTCACGTTCAGTATACTACAAATAATAGTAACTAACCCATTAATTGAGGTTAGATTATTCTCCATCGATTACTTGCTGAGATGCCTTATGGATAACTTTCTTAAAAAAATTTAATAAATCTTCTACAATAAGGTCTTGGATTATGATATTCTGGAACATAGATAAGCACAAAGGAGGAAAAGTCATGCTTGAAATCCAGGGAGTTACTCTAGAAACTGAAGGAGCTAAAGGTGTTGAGATCCTAAAGAATATAAATTTAAAATTCTATGATAAAAAAATATATGTTATTACCGGTCCAAATGGCGGCGGTAAATCTTCTCTTGCCAAAATCCTCATGGGTATCTATAATCCTACCTCAGGTAAAATTCTGCTCAATGAGCAAGATATAACTCAAACCTCTATTACAGAACGCGCTCGTATGGGTATTGGGTATGCCTTTCAAAGTCCTCCTCGCTTTAAAGGCATAAAAGTCAAGGATCTCCTCAAAATGGCAGCTGCACATAATCCTGAAAAGCTCAATACTTGTGATCTCCTCTATAATGTTGGCTTGTGTGCCCAAGATTATCTTGAACGGGATGTTGATGCTAGTCTCTCCGGCGGAGAGATGAAGCGGATCGAAATTGCTACCGTACTGGCACGCAATCTAAAGATCGCGGTCTTTGACGAGCCGGAAGCTGGGATTGATTTATGGAGCTTTCAAAAACTGGCGGAAACCTTTAAAAACATCCACCTGAAATACGATACCACAATAGTCATCATTTCCCACCAAGAGCGTATAATGCAGCTGGCGGATGAAATAATTCTGATGTCCAATGGAACAATCAGTGCCCAATCCGAACGGGATGTAATTCTGGCTGGAATTTTGAAAAACGAAAATTGTCTATGTAGCACTAATTGTGAGAAAGGGGTTGGTCAAAATGCTGAATGCGTTGGATAAGCAGATGCTCGAGAAAGTGGCCGACCTTCATGAAATACCACAAGGGGCTTTTAATATCCGTAAAAATGGCGTTGGGGTACAGCGCAATACCACCGCAAATATTGATATCGTGACCAAAAAGGATAAGTCAGGGATTGATGTAATCATCAAGCCCTATACCAAAGGAGAAAGTGTTCATATTCCGGTCATTGTCACCGAAGAGAACATCAATGATGTTGTCTATAATACGTTTGAAATTGGCGAATACTCAGATGTTGAGATTATAGCAGGATGTGGTATCCACAATTGCGGAACCCATACCTCTCAGCATGACGGCATACACACTTTTTATGTTCGGAAAGGGGCCAAAGTCAAGTACGTAGAAAAACACTATGGACAGGGCGACGGAAAAGGCCAGAGAATTTTAAATCCCAAGACCATCATTGAGGCGGAAGAAGGTTCCTATACCGAACTCGAACTAATTCAGATCAAAGGCATTGACCGCACAATAAGGGATACAGAAATCCGTCTTATGGGCAACGCCAAGCTGGTGGTCACCGAACGACTTCTAACATATCAAGATCAAGAAGCGCAATCCACCATTAATGTTGAATTATTAGGAGTAGACTCTTCAGCCCAAATTATTTCGCGGTCTGTTGCTCAGGACAACTCTAAACAAGATTTCTATTTTGATTTAATTGGACGAAATAAAGGCCGTGGCCATATTCAATGCGATGCCATTATCATGCATAATGCCCAAGTTCATTCAACTCCCAAGATTTCAGCCTATCATAGCGAAGCACAACTTGTGCATGAAGCGGCAATTGGCCGAATTGAATCCGAACAATTAATCAAATTAATGTCTATGGGATTCTCGGAGAAGGAAGCTGAAGATACAATCCTCGATGGCTTTCTTAAATAGATTTCAAAAGGTTTTTTGGCAAAAAAGGGCAAAGAAAAAAGCTCGAGATGATTTCTCGAGCTTTTTTCTTTGCCCTTTTCTAATTAATATTTTCTTAGGCACTAAATCTCTTACGTTGATCAGATTCGGTTGCCGGAGCAGATTTTTTAATAATATTAAGCGGCTTACCAAGAGGCAATATTTCACGTCCGTAGAAGTTTTTATAAAATATAGCCGCTGAATAATAGAAACCAACAATAGAAACAGCCAATTCAGACCAGCCAGCTAGTTCTGCTAATACAGGGACAGGACCTAGGTTAAAGCTTATCGCGGTAAGCGAAAAAAATAGCACGTCTATGAAAAGAAACAGCACGGTAAAAGGAACGTTCACTTCGAGAGCAGCTAATGTAGTAAAAACAGAAAAAATAAGGTAACCCATAAATACAAATCCTAACATTTTAGGATCAACAGCAGCTTTCATGAGTGGACCGAACATACCATTCATAGTTGCCCATGAAAAGGCCATTCCGACCCAGAAAAACCCAAAAGCGCCTAAAGCTGTGCCACCCAAGACGTTGCCTTTTTGAAAGTCAATTTTTGCAGCCATGATTTGAACGATACCACCCAAAATACCTGCCCAAACAACAAGCAAGCCAGTTGCGTGCTGATCCGTAAAGCCTAATTTGGCCGTGGAAGATAAGAGACATATCATCGCTAGGCCTAAAACACCAAAAGCTGTAGGATCTGCACCGCTATAATTAACTTTTATTTCCTGTACACTCATTATTAATTCCTCCTTTAATTTGTGATAGTAACGACGCAAACTTACAGATGTCTATGTCCTCACAAAAAACTTCACCGTCGTTCTTTCACCCCCTACCTAATCCTTTTTTTCTCAAACGGCTGTGCTCATGCTTTGCTACAATTACTAATTTTCTTTATATAACGCAAACGCACAAACAACCAATCAACCAATTACTTACTACCATAATACCATAAACAATTAGGATTTGTGCAAATATTTTAACTATTTTTATTAATCCGTCTATTTAAATATATTATAGAAAAAATTAATATTTTATCTCAAAAACCTTTCTGATTCATGTTTTTGGAAGTTAACCCAACAAACAGAAATTCACCTCAGAGCAACATTTAATTATACATAAAGAGCCCGGTGTATCAGTTCGCCGAGCTCCTGAGGTCATTCATTTCCTCCCGTAAATTCGTCCAGCACAAGCCGAACATAGGGACTATTAAGCTAAGATTCCCGCTCTTCATTGATTGCTAAACTTGAGATATTTGAAACTATAAAGTAGGTCGGCCGTGGTTTTTATACCTTTTTTCTTTAAATCCTCAACCATTGCTAAAAAAATTTGACCAGTAATAATCGAATCTCCTAAAGCGGTGTGGCGGTCTGATAAGCGCACGCCATAACCTTCGGCCAAATCTTCTAAAGAATGGGTTTTATGGTTGGGGAAAAGCAATTGTGAAAGCAAATAGGTGTCTAAAACTAAGGGAAATAATTTTTCTCCACAGTTTTTTTGCAACTGGGCATTAATGAAACTAAAATCAAAAGCGCCGCAATGAGCAACAAGCATCGAAGACCCCACAAAATCCATGAATTCATTGCATACTTCGACAAAATCCGGCGCCGTTGCTACCATTTCATCCGTGATACCAGTCAATTCTGTGACAAGAGGAGGGATTTCACGATTAGGATTTATGAATTGCAGAAAAGTCTCCTCTGTAAGTCGGCCATTGTCAATAACCACCCCTCCAACTGAAATAATTTCATCCCCTTTATGAGGATAGAACCCTGTCGTCTCAGTATCAAACACCACAAAGCGGCTGGTATCTAAAGGCAGGGTAGGCCATGTTCGCATACGAAAAGCCGCTACTTTTTGGCAAAAATCCTCCTCATCGACCGTACAGGCGAATTTGTAAAAATTCATAAAAAAACTGTTCTTACTGTTCATCTCTCAGTCCTCCCTTACAAATGGCCTTAACCTTGGAAAGCTAATCCGGTTACGGTTTGCAGGCGATCAACTGCCAAAAAACTCTCGCGCATAACTGAGCGTTCTCTTTCGCTAAGGTTATTCGGGTTAATGTAGTTATCCGGGGCGAATCCTAGACCAAGTTTTCGAAGATTTTCCCGCATTCTGAACATCATAAGGGATTGAAATGCGGCTTCGTAGTACTCGGCATCATCAGCAGAAATGGCTTCAAATTGGACCAGTTTTTTCAATCGCGCTAAAGTATTAACCTCAACAACACTTTCCCGCATCGCAAAAATACGGATACAGTCCACAATATGAACGCAGGCAGATTTTTTTAGATCCACTTCGTTTTTATGGTCTTTGTTCTTTTCTAAGATTACATGTTTGAAGAGGTTAAGCGGCACCCTATGGCTTAAAGCATCTTGTGTAAGGAAATGGAGAAGAGCAGGTGTGGTGCGAAATAACCGCAACGTATAATCACGTAACGTCTGGGCTAAATACTCTTGTCCATATACTGGTCTGAAGTCTAAAAAAATTGTAAACTGACGAACAGCGTCTGGATCAAGCGTGCTTGCCCACTGCTGCACTGTACTTTTCCAAGTCGTTAACGACCGACACCATTCAGGGTTTGTGGGCATAATATTACCTGGGCATTTAATCAGACCACATTTGTCTAATCCATCCGTTACATATTCCGCCAATTCCCTAAAGTAGTCCTTAATTTTCCCTTCCTCTTCAGGTGAAACATCGGCATACATTATAGCACTGTCTTGGTCTGAGGAGGGGGTTAGTTCTTCACGGCCACCACTGCCCATGGTCAACCAGCAATAATCAACAGGCGGTCGGCCGAGACCCTTTTCTGCCATTAAATTCTCCGCCAGCAAAAGTAATCTGCGGGTTAATATGTCATATAATTCTGACACTACTTCCCCAATTTCACTAGCGGAGGCTTTTTCGCTGATCATCGTAGCCACCGTATTATTGATTTGTTTGATAGCTTGTGCCAGTTCCGGGATACTTCCGGCAAGTTCTATGTCTTTAACAATCGTTAGGGAACTGGTAATCCGGGCCCTAGTTAAATCTCCAATAGTTACAATACCAATAGGTCGTTTTTTGTCCGTGACCACAATATATTTACCGTGACTCTTCAGCATAGTAAGCAGTGCTTGATAAAAGAAGGCATTGGCTACCAATGTCGGAGGGTCTTGTTGCATTATATCGCCAGCAGCGACTACCGAAGGGTTGCCGTCTCGGGCTAGTACTTTACTAATAATATCACGTTCGCTAACCAAACCCAGCATTTTACCATTGGGATCTGTAACCACCATCGAACTGATTTTTTTCTTTGTGAACAAACGAGCTAAGTCGTTGATCGGTGTATGCGGCGGACAGGTTTCTACGGGAACGGACATGATGTCATAGACCTTCTGTTTAAAGCGTTCAGATCCTAAACCAAATGACTCTAATGGTTGATCTTGAAGCATTTCTGTATACAACCCGCACAATCGGTCCGTTAAAACACGGTTAAAATAGCTCGCAACCGCTTGATAGTTTTGGATGAGATTTTCAAAGACTTCCCTTCCCAGCACGTAACAAGTCACCTCAGCCAGTACTTTTGCGGAGGCAGGGTATCGTTTGCCAGTAAGAATAACAGTTTCTCCAAAAAAGTCTCCCTGACTCCTTAATCTTGCAGCGCCGTTTCCTGTAAGGATCTCGACAACACCAGATAAAACTAAAAATAAAGATCCCAAAGATTTTTCGCCCTCAACGAATATAAAACTACCGGTTGGATAGGTCTTAACTGGTACCGTTTGGCTCAACTCCAATAAAACATTGTCCGGTAACTGATCAAATGGTTTGAATTGTTTCAAAGAAAGCAGCACATTCATTCCCCCTCGAATTTAATCTAAACTGCCCATAGATCAGCTTTTCTGGGATACTGCATGAAGATTCCGTTTGTAATTATTATAGTATACCATCCGTTTGTCAAAATGTTAAGAATATTCTATTTTTTTACTAAATACATATATATCTTTCAGAGAGCTCTACTGCCTGAATAAGCTAGCTTTGGAATAGCCTACTCTCTTGAAGCTAAAGAGAATTCTAATCCATATCTAAATAACTGATTATTTAATAAATTTTGAATTCTCAGAAAACTTGAAGGATTTCCAGATCCCTCTGTAGAACCATAGTCCATAACGGTACAGTCATTTGGTTAATTTTACAATCTTAAAGCATTAAGTTTAGTTATCTAGATTGAGAAGATCAAGTTTGAAGAAAGGTGGGCTATTCTCTATGGATTTCGACAAGCTATTTTTTAAGAACCTTTTTAAGAACCTTTTTACCCTTCCTTGTCTTGTAAAGTTCTGGGATGAAGAGATAGTGCAGTATGGTGAAGGCGACGCACAATTTCAAATTATTATGCATAAGCCCATACCTAAAGCGGAGATAGTCAGTGATCCTTCTTTGGCTTTCGGCGAAGCTTACATGCATGGCAATCTAGAAATCAAGGGCAGTGTCCGAGAAGTCATGGACTCCCTCTTCAATAACAAAGACAGCTTTTTATGCAAAAACCCCACTTATTTGAAGATGGCCAAGTTTGTATCTAATGGACTTCGAAAAAGCAAGGAAAACATCCAATATCATTATGACATTGGTAATGATTTCTACAAGTTGTGGCTTGATGAAACGATGACCTATTCTTGTGCCTATTTTCGTTCTCCTGAGGATACGCTGACTCAAGCGCAAAAAAACAAAATTGATCATATTCTACTTAAACTCAATTTACAGGAAGGGCAGAGCCTACTGGATATCGGCTGTGGTTGGGGAGAATTAATCCTAACAGCAGCTCGGAAATATCGGGTTAAGGCACTAGGTATTACGCTGAGCCAGGAACAGTATGATAAAGTGCGTTTCAAGATTGATCGTGAAAATTTAAGTGAACTGGTGGATGTAAGATTGCTGGATTACCGTGAAATCAGAGGTCAAGTATTTGATCGGGTGGTTAGCGTAGGGATGATCGAGCATGTTGGTAAAGAGCACTTAGATGAGTACTTTTCCACAGTTCATCATTTACTTAAAGATAAAGGAATTTCCCTACTGCATAGTATCACCGGAAAAGATGGAAGCGGTACTAACTCTTGGATTAATACCTATATTTTCCCTGGCGGTTACATTCCATCGGTTCCTGAACTAATCCAACATATGGAAGAAGACGGCTTTTCTCTCTATGATGTCGAAAGTCTGAGAAATCATTATACTCGGACTTTAGAACACTGGACCCAAAACTTTGAACAGGTCCTCCCTTTGGTTCGGGAGAAAAAAGACGAAACCTTTATCAGGATGTGGCGTCTCTATCTAAATTCCTGTGCCGCTTCATTTCATAGTGGAAACATAGATCTACACCAGTTATTATTCAGCAAAGGGCCGCACAACAGCCTACCTTGGACCCGCAGTTATATTTATAATTCCATGTGATCTTCTCATATATCTAATTTCCAGACGATTCATATTGAATATCATCCGCTCATATATCTAATCTAAGCATCTTAGTTACAAGACTTCCTAGGTGGAGTCTTTCCTTTTCTTACCGTCTGAATAACTCTGACGAATTAATTATCTGACTATTCTGATTTGCATTTATTTATTGATTATTTTGAATTATTTGAAAATTATCTTGCAATTTCCCGTCTATCAGATTATGATATGGTTAATCCTTCGGAACCTTGTCGCCCCTCAAGACTTTACAAGCTTTCTCGCCTTAAAAGCGGGAAATATAATCCTTTCACTCAGAAATTCAATATGAAAGGAGGTGAACATATTTCTTCGCAATCAGAATATGATATGGTAAATCTTCAATTGATTGTCACCCATGAGACTTTAAAAGCTTTCCCGCGCAAAAACGGGAGATTTAACCCTTACATCTTAAACTTCAATATGGAGAGGAGGTGAAGATATGTCACATGGACCAGCAACCCAATGGAAAGAAAATAAAACTCTGGATAAAAAGAAGGCTCGGTTAGGGGTCGTCATGTTTGTTATCTATACTGTTATCTACGCTGGATTTATTTTAATCAACGTTTTTGATAATCCTGTTATGCGAATTAGTGTTGGGGACTTAAACGTAGCAATTGTGTATGGTTTTGGGCTGATTATTTTAGCACTTGTCTTAGCGATTATCTACAATCAAATATGTACAAACGCTGAGAAGTTAACTGAGGTTAGTGGTAAACGTTAATTGATGTTCACGAAAAGTTGAAGGGAGGCATAAGAGATGAATTATACGGCTTCACCAGGGGCTATCGCCATTTTCGTATGTTTTGTTATATCCGTGCTCTTCATATCCTTTTATTTTGCTCGTAAATCAAAGTCGGCGACCGATTACTATGCTGCCGGTGGATCAATTCACTGGTCAGTAAACGGGATTGCCTTTGCTGGAGATTACCTTTCTGCGGCATCGTTTCTTGGAATTTGTGGATTGATAGCCACATTTGGATTTGATGGATTCTTGTATGCCATTGGTTATCTCGCAGGTTGGATGGTCGCCTTGTTTATTGTAGCAGAGCCTATGAAACGGCTCGGAAAATATACCTTTACCGATGCACTTGATAGTAAATTCAATTCCAAGGGTATCAAGCTTATGGGAGCAATTAGTACCCTTTTGGTTTCAATGTTTTATTTGATACCTCAAATGGTTGGTGCAGGAACGCTCGTAACCCCTTTGCTCGGCTTGCCTCATGAAGCCGGAGTTATAATGGTTGGGATTATTGTTATTGCCATCGTGGCAACTGCAGGTATGGCCTCCACCACCTACGTCCAATTCTTCAAAGGCGCTTTGTTAATCACCTTTTCATTAATCTTGACATTCCTTGTGCTTTCACGTGGGTTGTCAACTTCACCAGATAAAACAGACGTTCCCTATCACAATCTTATTGCCTTAAAGGTCAGCAGTATAAGTGATACTTCTGTAAAACTTGATGATCCTTCCTATCAAGTAATGAGTTTAATTAAAACCAAGACTAAGAGTTTTGTGAAGCTTTCCAAGGATAATGTTGAGAGCTTTTGGACACTTAATGCACCAAAAAATATCTTGGAAGAAACGGAAACAATCACTAAGCTTGCTGATGGATCCATGCTTTACAATGGAGAACCCAAATCAAGTAACAAATTTTTTCAGGTTGGCTCCATTAGTTCGATTGACGGGCAAAAAGGTACTGCCAATACTCCTGTAACTACGGGTTCTTTGAATCCCCTCACTTATATCGCGAAGATCAGTAATAGCACAATAATCCGTTGGGATCATGCTGTAATTAAGGATGGAGGCAATCAAGTATCGGTTTATTTCCAAAATCCTACCTCTGGTAGAGATATCCTGAGCCCTGGTCTTGATTTCAAAGTTGATCCCGCCAAAGGCGCAACGTCAGTTGACAGATTCAATTTTGTATCTCTAATGTTGGCATTGTTTTTAGGTACCGCCTCCTTGCCGCATGTTCTGATTCGTTATTATACGGTTCCAAGCCCTTCTGCTGCTAGGAAATCTACCCTTGTTGCAATCACTGCCATGGCTGTCTTCTATGTTCTTACCCTCTACATGGGTTTAGGTGCCATGACTGGTGGAGTTCTTGATCTTACCAATGTCAATATGGCAGCCCCGTTAATGGCCAAAGCCGTTGGTATCGCAATTTTCGCCATGATTTCTGCTATAGCTTTTTCCACAGTACTTGGCACGGTCAGCGGTCTAATTGTCGCAGCTTCTGGGGCTATTGCCCACGACCTGATGGATAAGTTCTTCAATATGAAATTGACTGACAAGAAAAAAGTTTATGCTGGGAAAGTTACCGCAATTGTGGTAGGTTGCATCGCCATGGTATTAGGGATTCTCTTCAAAAATATGAATGTCGCATCTTTGGTAGGATGGGCATTTGCTGTTGCAGCCGCAGCCAACTTCCCTTCAATTGTTATGATTCTTTTCTGGAAAAAAACAACTGCAACGGGAGTGATATGTTCAATAGTGGTGGGATTGGTAGCTTCTTGTGTGATAATCTTGTTTTCACAAGACACTTACTCCAGTGTTTACAATTTAGTGGGTGTTAAAGCTCCCTTTGCATTTAGTAATCCAGCACTTGTAGGTGTCCCTTTGAGCTTTATCGTCCTTATTATTGTATCGTTGTTCACGCAAAAGAGTAGTGATCTCAAGGCGGTTTCTGGAGTTGCATCTTAACTCTACTAGGTAATTACACAGGTCAAGTTGGCTCCCCTTCCTCAATGGCGCCAATACTAAGGAAGGGGCTGTCTCAAATAGAAATGTAATTTCTATGCAGAGGCAGCCCCTTTTTAATTTATGAAAAAAGTAAAAACGAATTAAGACCCGTTTTTTAGTTATTTTGATAAGAAAATAGAATTTTCATGATTGTTTGTGCCCCAACGGGGCATGGGGGTTTGGTATAATTAGTTTGTTACGAAACATCTCTATTCATAAATATTAAATAGTAAAAAAACTTACTATTGTGTAACGTTTTGCACTTATTATTTTAGCACTTATTGATTATTATAAGCCCTTATGTACAATCATATTTGTACCAGCGCAGAAAAATTGATCGTGGTTAGTGGTAAACGTTAATTGTTGTTCTCCATAATTTGAAAGGAGGTATAAGGGATGAATTATTCTGCTTCACCAGGGGCTGTCGCCATTCTCATTGGTTTTATTATATCTGTCCTCTCCATATCCATTCATTTTGCTCGCAGAACAAGGTCGGCAAGCGATTACTATGCTGCCGGTCGATCAATTCACTGGTCAATAAACGGAATTGCCTTTGCTGGAGATTATCTTTCTGCTGCATCTTTTCTTGGCATCTGCGGAATGATAGCTACTTACGGATTCGATGGGTTCTTATATGCGATAGGTTTTCTCGCGGGTTGGATGGTGGCCTTGTTTATTGTAGCTGAACCTATGAATCGACTGGGAAGATATACCTTTACCGATGCACTTGATCGCAAATTCAATTCAAAAGGAATAAGGCTTATGGGGGCAGTTAGCACCCTTTTGGTTTCTTTGGTTTATTTAATACCTCAAATGGTTGGTGCGGGAACACTGGTCACCCCTTTACTCGGGTTGCCTTTTGAAGCAGGGGTTATAATAGTTGGATTTATTGTTATTGCGATAGTGGCAACGGCAGGTATGTCGTCAACCACCTACGTCCAATTCTTTAAAGGAGCGTTGTTAATTATATTTTCATTAATCTTGGTATTCCTTGTATTTTCACGCGGGCTGTCGACTTCACCAGAGAAGGCGGACGTGGCGAATCATAATCTTAAAAAATTAAATGTGACTAATATAAGTGATACTATGGTAACAATTGAGGATCCTTCTTATAAAGTAATAAAGATCCTTAAATCTAAGATTAAAAGTTATGTAAAACTCTCCAAAGATAATGTTGAGAGCATCTGGGCCCTAAATGCACCTCAGAATATCTTGGAGGAAACTGAAACAATTACTCAACTAGCTAATGGATCCACTCTTTACAATGGCGAGCCAAAAGCAAATAACAAGTTTTTTCAGGTCGGAACAATGAGTGAGATTGACGGGCAAAAAGCTACTGGAGACATTGCTATAACAACAGGTTCTTTGAATCCTTTCTCCTTAGTAACAAAGATCAGTAATGGCGTAGTAGTGCGTTGGGGTCATGAAACAATTGAAGATGGGGCCAATTTAATAACAGTTTTTTATCAAATTCCTACGTCTGGAAAAGATATCTTAAGTCCTGGTCTTAAGTACAAAGTTGATCCCACCAAAGGAGCAACATCAGTTGACAGATTTAATTTTGTGTCCTTAATGCTTGCTCTGTTTTTAGGTACAGTGTCTTTGCCTCATATTCTTATTCGTTATTATACTGTTCCAAGTCCTTCAGCTGCCCGGAAATCTACCCTTGTTGCTATCGTTGCCATATCCTTCTTCTATATTCTTACCCTTTACATGGGCTTAGGAGCCATGACTGGTGGAGTTCTTGATCTTACCAACGAAAATATGGCTGCACCGTTATTGGCAAAATCTATCGGGATCGGAATTTTCGCCATGATTTCTGCTATTGCATTTTCCACCGTACTTGGCACTGTCAGCGGTCTTATTGTTGCCGCTTCTGGGGCTATTGCTCATGATTTAATGGATAGGTTTTTCGATATGAAATTAAACGCCAGAAGTAAAGTTTTTGCTGGGAAAGTTACCGCGATCGTGGTAGGGGTTATCGCCATGATATTAGGAATTGTCTTCAAAAATATGAATGTTGCTGCTCTGGTAGGATGGGCATTTGCGGTTGCTGCGGCAGCTAACTTCCCCTCAATAATTATGATACTGTTCTGGAAAAAAACTACCGCAGCAGGAGTCATTGGGTCAATAGCCGTAGGTCTGGTAGTTTCTTTAGTTATAATATTGTTTTCACAGGAGACATACACGAACGTATACAATCTAGTAGGTGTTACTGCTCCCTTTGCCTTCAGTAATCCAGCACTTGTCGGTGTGCCCTTGAGCTTTATCACCCTGATTGTTATCTCATTGTTCACCCAGAAAAGTAGTGATATCAAGGTAGTCACTAGAATTGTATCTAAATCTGCTTAGCTAGTAAACAGGTCAAGGTGGCTCATACCCTAAAGTATCTCTAAACTGAGGAAAAGAGAGAGGCGCATTAATGCGGCCTCTCTTTTTGTCGCAAAGTTAGGGAGCAATTCCAGTGACAACTGCACGTCTCTACAAAATTTGACGTATCTTCACCCTCCTCAAGATCGTTTTAAATATGACAGATGACTATACTTAAGAAATAGAATTACAAAAACAATATTAATCACAATAATTGCGATGACCCCAAAAATCATTCACTTTCAACTCCCTTTTAATATTTCACTAACAAATTCATACTCTAGGCATTATTATTTTGACTATTGGTCTGACAATTGTTAAAATCGCATTATGGAGGTTAGTTGTATGCCCGAAGTAATTAAAGATCAGAAACCTGTAAGAATTGGTACCCGCCGTGTTCATATGGCGAATGAGCGAACATTTCTCGCCTGGATTAGAACAAGTATCGGGATTATGGCCTTCGGTTTTGTTGTGGAAAGGTTCGCGTTGTTTCTAAAACAAGTGTCCTACGTTTTGGACAAATCAAATATTGAAACTTCGTTACCTCCCTCTCATGGATATTCTGCAATTGCGGGAATCCTTCTTGTGGGTCTCGGTTCATTAATGAGTGTGCTTGCCTTTATCAAGTACAAGAAGACTGAGAAGCAAATAAACGAGGATACATATCAAACTTCTTCAATACTCAACATACTGCTCACCTGCTCAGTCCTAGCGATCGGGATCTTCTTGGTGATTTATTTGATCCAAAGCATTTAAAAGGTAGGCTCTTTCCAAATCATAGTTATCACGATAACTATGATTTGGAAATTATTTTTGCACATTATAGCTAGGTAGCAATAGTCCTTTTCTGAGTTTACCCGTAACTAGGATTATACTGAATTTTTTTATGTCGGTAATGTATCTATTAGCCTACAATTACGATATGGAATAAACACCGCGAGAAAAGTCTTTAATGAAAGGTTAGCACTATGTTATTGTTTAGTCTATAAGAAATCTGTATGCTCATACTCGCTTTATTTTATATCTATTTTTTTACACGCCTCCTGGAATTATACTAGATTAAAGTAGCTGCATTACATACATTATTAACAGAATCTTCTACTATAGAATTCTAAAGCTTGCAATTTAGAGACTAGGTTGGATTAAGAAAGGGAGAACACTAATGAACGAACTTGCTCAAGATTTAAACCGCCAGATACAACAAGAGAATCCCTATGTTTATGAATTGTTATCCGAACTCGGCAAGGATTTGTACTTTCCCAAAGGGATCCTAACTCAAACTGCGGAGGCAAAGCTGAAAGCACATCGATTTAATGCAACAATAGGAATCGCGACTGAACAAAATCAACCGATGTTCATACCGTTAATCCAAGAAACCTTAGCCAATTACGATCCTAAGGACCTTTATCCCTATGCTCCCCCTGCTGGAAAACCTGAGTTGAGACAGCTTTGGCGAGAAAAGATGTTAAACGAAAGCCCTTCTTTAGAAGAGAAATCTTTCAGTAATCCCATCGTTACCAGTGCCTTAACCCATGGCTTAAGTATTGTTGCCGACCTATTTTTGGACGATAATGATGTCTTAATTTTACCCGACAAATTATGGGGTAATTATAACCTGATCTTTGGGGTTCGTAGAGGGTCTAAAAGTGTCACCTTTCCTTTCTATACTAAAGAGGGAGCCTTTAATACACCAGGTATGAAAGAAGCCTTACTTTCTCAGAAAGACCATGGCAAGGCAATTCTGCTACTTAATTTCCCAAATAACCCGACAGGGTATACCCCTAGTGAACTAGAAGCTACAGAAATCGTTGAGGTACTAGAAGCTGTAGCCCAACAAGGAATGAACCTAGCTGTCGTCACTGATGATGCCTATTTTGGGTTATTTTATGAGAACTCCATCAAAGAATCCCTGTTTGCTCGCATCGCCAATATTCATCCCCGCATATTAGCCATCAAAATAGATGGAGCTACGAAAGAAGACTATCTGTGGGGTTTTCGGATAGGCTTTATTACTTACGGATGTGCGTATCCCGCAGTATTAGATGCTTTGGAAAAAAAGACATTAGGTATTATCCGTGGTACAATTTCCAGCGCTTCTCATCCGGCACAAACTTTTGTATTAAACGCCCTTAAATCCTCTGATTTCCAAATCCAGAAGCAGGAAAAATTTGAGATATTAAAGAAACGTGCGTGTAAGGTTAAACAACTACTCGATCGTGGTGAATATAGCGATGCCTGGGACTACTATCCGTTTAACTCAGGGTATTTCATGTGTCTTAGACTCAAGCAGGTGAAAGCAGAAACCTTGCGCCTTCACTTGCTCGATCAATATGGGGTGGGAGTTATTGCACTTGGGGAAAGCGATGTGCGCGTTGCCTTCTCGTGTGTCGAGGAACAGGAACTTAAAGATCTTTTCGACCTTATATACCGTGGAGTCCATGATTTATCAGGTGAAACGAGTGAATAATAGGACGCTGAGCGATTCCAAGGACTATAAATACTTATAATTTCTCATCAAAGCTGAAAGACAGTAAAAAGCGGATGATTAACGTCATCCGCTTTTTACTGTCTTTCAGCTTTTCAATTCATAATTATTCAATAGAAATACAGTGTGCTGGGCATCCCTCAGCAGCTTCTTTGGCTGATGCCTCAAACTCCGGGGGAACCGGGTTCGTATAAGCTACTGCCAGCCCGTCAGACTCCATCTTAAAAACCTCAGGACAGAATTCTGGGCATGATTCACACCCAATGCACTCTTCTTTGTTTACTTCAGCAATCATAATGCATCCTCCTATCTCGCCAAATTATTTGTTCCCGCATTGTTACCATTTTTGTCCATACTTCGGTATTGCTGCGCACTGCTATTGTACCCTGAAATACCTGTTTTTACTATATAATACAAAAAATAAATTTGTCTACTCCACTCCTAGGCTTTGCGACCTCTATATATCCCAGTCTTCAATTCCTGAATATATTCTTGTTTCTCTGGCATATCTGTTAATTCGGCATGAGAAATCGCTAAGCCTATGTCGTATGGTACTCTAACAAGCGAAACTGCAAACGGCTGTTTATTATTATCATCCAATTTCCCTTCAATAATTCCATACGAAGCTAGGGTCATATCGAGGGGATTACCAACACTTCCTACATTAAAAATAATCTTTCCTTTAATATTATCAATATAAGCACCATGTATATCGCCATATCCCACCACGTCTGCTACAACATCGAGAGTTGGAGTTGCTTCAAACAATCTCATTCGCTTACTTTGTTCAGTTGAAATATAAACTCTATGAAAAAGATCATTTGGAGAAGCGTGACATAGTCTTAATAAATTTCCGCTGATGTAAAATTCTTTGTAGATTGGTAGACCTTTTAGATATTTTAGTCTCTCAACTCCGAGTTTTTTCTGGTGCCACGTTACAGCTTCATTGCCCTCCTGTTCTGTCATAAAATAATCCCAATTACCTTTAATGACTACTTCACAGTATTCTTTAACTTTATCAACTACCTCGGCCGAACTAGGACCTTTCCCTGCCAAGTCTCCAAGACAAAATACTCTTTCAATATTTCTGTTCTCAATATCTTCTATTACAGCTTCTAAGGCAGGCAGATTGCCATGAATATCTGATATTATTGCGATTCTCTCCATATTGATCCCCTTATTAGTTTTACTATCACTGGATACCGTTCTAGTTAATGCTCATTATAATACAAGCTCATCCGTGCCCCATTGTGTTCTTGGTCTTCTTATTGATAATTCGCCAAAAGCCCCTATGTTCCTCTCGTTATGCCCAAGAAATTTTAATAATGCCAAAACGCGACTGAGTGAATTATACTCCAGGCCTAATTTTTTATATTACGATTTTTGTTTACTCGTCATAACCGTTACTTGTCCTACTTGCACTATCACTCACCCCATTGCAACTGTCATATAATCCGCTCCTGTCTGCGCGGCCACAGGAGCTCCAAAGAGATACGATAGGCGGACGAGCCTATCGCCACACTGCGTCCTGTAACGCATGCTCCTGCAGTGTGGGACCCAATACTGACCTACAAGAGGACACAGAAAAGA
>Ga0209415_10007157_pt1 | contig 19531 bp, 16 predicted proteins | sample PeaSoiSIISIP2007_FD_187696 | JGI IMG/M metagenome (GOLD analysis project Ga0209415, IMG submission 187696) | Peat soil microbial communities from Weissenstadt, Germany - SII-SIP-2007 (SPAdes) (version 2) | ecosystem: Environmental > Terrestrial > Soil > Wetlands > Peat | place: Germany... | reverse complement strand
GGCCCGCACCGCCCCCACCCCTTCTTCAACGCGCTCAGTCACCGAACTTCACCCACTCGATTTCCTGAAGAGGCTTTATTGTTCGTGTGCGTATTCCGGCGATCGTGAACAGCCAGATCGGGCATCGTGAACGCGCACATCGGTCATCGTGAACACGATGACGGAGCGCGTCGGAGCGAAGCGACGCTGGGCTGTTGGTTGGGGGATGGGTGTGCGGGTTGTCTCCTTTCGTTTGGGGTGGTGGCGCTGGGGGCTCCGGCAGTCGATTTCCTTTTACCGTCCTCGGGCTTCTCGGAGCGCAGCGACGCTGGCCGTCCTCAATCAGTGCCCTCCGGTTTGCGACGCGAAGGACCCTTTAGCACAAGCGTGTGGGCGTTGTGAAAGAGGCGATCACAGATGGCGTCGGCCAGCGTGAGATCGCTGATGTGCGCGTGCCACTGTTTGGTGAGCAACTGGCTGGCAATGATGGTGGAGCGCAGGCCGTAGCGATCGTCGAGGATTTCGTGCAGGTCGCGGCGCTGCTGCTCGTCGAGCGGAGCCAGGCCGAAGTCATCGATGGCGAGGACGTCGAGGCGGGCCAGCCGCCCGAGCAGACGTGCGTAGGTGCCGTCGGCATGCGCCAGGGTGAGTTCGTCGAACAGGCGGGAGGCCCGGCGATAGAGGACGCGGTAGCCGTGGCGGCAGGCGAGCTGCGCAAAGGCGCAGGCGACAAAGGTCTTGCCGGTGCCGGTGGCCCCGCTGATGAGCAAGTTTTGGTGTTCCTGCACCCAGCGGCACGTGGCGAGCTGGCGGACCACGGCCCGGTCGAGTTCCCGGCGGGCGGGAAAGTCGATGTCCTCGACCGTGGCCTGACTCATCTTGAGCTTGGCGTCTTTGAGCAGCCGGGCGAGGCGCTGATTTTCGCGGTACAGCCACTGGGCCTCGACCAAGAGGCCGAAGCGTTCATCGAAGCCGAGTGTGGCGAACTGGCTCTGCTGGTGCTGCGCGCTCCAGGCGCTGGCCATGGCCTGGAGCCGGAGCGCCTGAAGCTTGTCGTGGGTGGGTTCGTTGAGCATGGTATTATCCTCCTTCTCTCGCTGTAGATTAGTTACTGTAGTATGTGGCACCGCGAATGTACGCGAGCGCCGGGGTGGTGGTGGCCGCAGGGGAAGCGCCGGTCTTCGGCGGCAGGCGATCCAGCCCGTTTTTAAGAATGGCCTCGACGTGGCGATAGGAGCGGGCGCGGGCCCCGAGCGCGCGGGCACAGGCGGCCTCCAGCCGCTCGCGGCCGTAGTGGCGGACCAGGCGTAGGATGCCGAGGCAGGAGCGGTAGCCCTGTTCGGGGTGGGGCCGGTCGGCGAGGATGGCGGCGACCAACTCCGCGGTGCGCGGGCCCACGCTCTGCCCCCATTGGATCAACCGCGAGGGGGTCCACTCCTGGTGCTGCTGATGAGCTTTGGGCATGTGTTCCGGCCGCGTGGTGTGGCGGCCGCGTTCGCGGCTGCGCGCATGGGCCGCCACCCGCTCGCCTTTGCGGAAGATCTCCACGGTGGTGCCGCTCACGCGCGCCTCCACGATCTCATGCAGGAGCGCGAAGGGCACCGAGTAGTAGTGGTGCTCGACCTCCACGTGGTAGTCGATGTTCACCTTCACCTTCTTCCACTCGGCGTACACAAAGCGCGTGGCCGGTACGGGCTTGAGGGCGGGGCGATCGAGGCGCTCGAAGAGTTCCCGGCGGCTGGCCCCGTAGCGGCGCATCCGCCGGGCGTTGAGATCCTCCAGCAGCTCGGCGATGCGGGCATTGAGCTCCATGAGCGAGAAGAAGGTCTGGTGGCGGAGCCGGGCCAGGATCCACCGCTCCACCACCAAAACAGCGACCTCGACTTTGGCCTTATCACGGGGCTTTTTCGGGCGCGCCGGGATGATCACGCAGTCGTAGTGCTGGGCCCATTCCCCGTACGTGCGCTGCACCTCGGGCTCGTACCGGCAGGCCCGCGTGACGCCGGACTTTAGTTGGTCGGGGACGACGATCGCCGTGACGCCGCCCCAATACTCCACCGCGCGCGTGTGGCTGCCGATCCAGTCGGGCACCTGCTGGGTGGCCGTGGCCTCGGCGTAGGTGTAGTTCGACGCGCCCAGCACGGCGACGAACAACTCCGCCTCGATGACCTCCCCGGTGTGCGGATCGACCCAGTGCGGTTTCTTGCCCGCGTAATCGGTGAACATCTTCTCGCCGACGCGGTGCACTTGGCGCATCGTGAACCCGCGCTGCGTGAGCCAGCGGCGGTAGTGCTCGCAGAACCGCGTATAGCGGTAGCCGTCGGGGTGGCGTTCGAGGTACTCCACGTGCAACAGCTGCAGGGTGCCCCCGGGCTTGTGGCGCTCACGATGGAGGTCGTCGCAGTCCGGGGGCGTCGGCTGGGCCGCGACCGCACGGCGCGCATACAGGCGGGCCTCCAGTGCCGTTTCGCTGAGGGCCTCCTGGGTCCGGCACCTCACGCACCGTGAGGTGAGCGCCAGCTGTCCTCCTCGTGTGTGGAGGCGGACGATCCGGTTACTGCCCAGCGCCATCTCGCTCTGACAGGCGTCCCCTCCCAAGTGTGGAGGGGAGGGCCTAGCAGTCAGCGGGCTGCTTCAGCGGTGCGCCTGTTCGTCTTCGCCGTGCTGTTCACGATCACCGATCTGAGCGTTCACGATGACCGATCTGCGTGTTCACGATCCCGATCTTCATGTTCACGATGGTCCGATCTTTGTGTTCACGATGCTCCGAAATCCGCATTCGTGCCTCAGAACTAGGCTCGCCGGACCGAATTCTAATGAATTCGGCTCGGAACGAGGCTGCTGCGATCCCACGACGGGAGACTGCACCCTCGTTCCGATTGGTCCCTGCCCATGAGCGACGACGCGCCCGCCCCGCAATAGAATTCCGGGGCTGAGATCGGAAGAAGTCGACTGTAAGTCGACTCAATTGGGGTCACCGCCAGTCGGCTTCCAGCCGACTTCCTCGCACCTCAGCGCGGGAATTCCATTCCCGCGCGGCACGCCGGTTCGTGCTGCATCACAGGCGCAGATGCCAAGAATGCCCTCACATGCGTCGGGCGGATGATCGCCTTCGACGCGCGCGTGGTGGCGCAATCAAGACGATCGCCCAGCGCACGCAGGCGCAGCGGCACGTCAACGCGCCCCGGAATAGAATTCCGGGGCTGAGGTTGGAGGAAGTCGGCTCAAAGCCGACCCGGTTCTCTTCCACGGCCGGGCGGTTCCAGCCGACCCGCGGGAATTCCCGCGCGCGTCGCGGCAGTCGACTCAGGCAGGCCTGGATGCGGCGACGGTCTCGTACCATTCAATGAGCCTGTCCACCCTGTGGTGTTGGCGTTGCCGCCGCACGTAGTCGATGGCGCGTGGCAGTGATCGTTCGCCCAATGTCACGGCGCCATAGTCCGCCTGCCATGCGAAGCACGCCGGCGCGGGGAACATCTGATTCACTCGTCGCGAAGTGGCGCGTTTGAAGTGCTTGACGCATGCGGCCACTGTGACGGCAGGCGGAATCGAGACGACAACGTGAATGTGGTCTTCGATGCCACCGATCGCGTGCAGCACCAGACCCAGCTCGCGCGCCTTGCCCTGCAACGTCGAGTGGACGATCCGTTCCCGCGGCGCATCGATGAGCGATTCACGCTGATGTGTGGTCCAGATGAGATGGTAGTGCAATCGCCACCAGGGCATCGTGCTCCCTCCCCTCTTCGAGTCGGCTTCCAGCCGACTTTTCACCAATCAGCGCGGGAATTCCATTCCCGCGCGGCGCCGCCGGTCCCATGCACCACGGATGCAGGTACTGAACCACGTCATACGCGTCGCGCGAATGCTCGCGCCTGACCGCACGCTTGGCGGCCCACAGCGCCCGCCCCGGAATAGAATTCCGGGGCTGAGATTAAAGGAAGTCGGCTCAAAGCCGACTCAATTCGGATCGCTGCCCGTCTCCTTCCAGCCGATTTCCACCGAGCCCCCGCGTTTCACCCCTTCCGCAACGCACCCGCTTGATCGCAGCCTCGTTCTTGGCGTATGCCTGCGCAACACCGCATGGCCACGATCGACAAAGTCGCCGCCAGCGCCGCCGCCGCGGTCGCCGACATTCCCGACGGCGCCAGCATCCTGCTCGGCGGCTTCGGCGTCATCCAGAGCTGGCCGATCAGCTTGATCACCGCGCTGCACCGGCGCGGCGTGCGCAACCTGACGATCATCTGCAACACTCCGGGTGTCGGCCCAACCTCGCCGCAGATTCTCGCCGAGAACCACCAGATCACGAGACTGATCGCCAGCTTCGCCGCCTACCCGACGCGCCCCACCCCCGTGGAAGCGGCGATCAAGTCGGGTGAGATCGAGCTGGAGCTGGTCCCGCAGGGCACGCTGATCGAACGCGTGCGCGCTGGCGGCGCCGGCCTGGCGGCGTTCTACACGCCTACTGCCGTCGGCACCGGCGCCGCGAAGGGTAAAGAAGAGCGTGTCTTCGACGGCCGGCGCTATGTTCTGGAAACCGCGATCTACGCCGACTTCGCGCTCATCCGCGGGGCGACGGCAGACCGCTGCGGCAACGTCGTCTACCGCCGCGGCGCGCGCAACTTCAATCCGGTGTTCGCCACCGGCGCAAAAACCACCGTCGTCGAGGTGGAGCGCATCGTCGAGGCCGGGGAGATCGATCCGGAAGCCGTGATCACCCCGCACATCTTCGTCGACCGCGTCGTGCGCAGCGAGCAGCCGTTGGATCTGGCGGCGATCCGCGAGCTGTCGCGGCGCTACGGCAAACAGTGGCGCCTCGAGGCGCGGCAAGCCGAAGGCGCCCCCCAAGGCTTGCCGCCCGAGCTGATGGCGCGCAAGGCGGCGACACTGCTGCGTCCCCGCGAGTACGTCAACCTCGGTCTCGGCATTCCCACGCTACTCTCCAGCTTCCTCGATCCGGACAAGCAGGTGACGCTACACTCGGAGAACGGCATGCTCGGCTTCGGCCCGCTGGTCACCGGCGACGACGAAGACGTCGACCTCTACAACGCCAGCGGCCAGCTCGTCAGCCAGTTGCCCGGCGCCGCCTACTTTCACAGCTGCGACGCCTTCGCGATGGCACGCAGCGGTCGCGTCAGCACCGTCGTGCTCGGTGCCTTTCAGGTGTCGGAGAAAGGCGATCTGGCGAACTGGAACGTGCCGCACACGGGCGTCGGCGGCATCGGCGGCGCCATGGATCTCGCCGCCGGCAACGCGCGCATCCTCGTCGTCATGTTCCACCAGACTCGTGAGGGAGAACCCAAGTTGCTGCGCGAGTGTACCTACCCGCTCACAGCGATCGGTTGCGTGTCCACGATCGTCACTGATCTCGCCGTCATCGACGTCGACGCCGAGGGATTCCTGCTCCGCGAGCTGGCCCCGGGCATCACGATCGACGACGTGAAGCGGGTGACGGCGGCGCCGCTGCGCATCGCCGGCGACGTACGGGAAATGGAGTTCGGTTAGGATCGCGACGCGCGTCCGACGCGGGGATGGGGGGCAACAGACGTGCGGCGAGCGAACGGTGCACCTCGTGCGCGGCGGTCGGCGCTGCGCGGCGCGTTGTGGGTGGCGCTGCTGTGTATTCAATGGCCGGCGGTTGCGCCGGCATTGCCGGAGCGACGCCTCTTCGAACCGACGGATCTCGAATTTGAAGAACCGGGCGTCGTCGAGTTGGACATGCAATTCGGCCCGGTGCGCGGCCAACAGGCGCACCGCCTCGTCGTGCCCGACGTCGAGTTCGATCTTGGCCTGACGCACAACATCGAGTTCGACATCGACGGTCAGTTTGCCATCGGCGGCCCCGACACGGGTGAATTCGTCTTCGATCGCGTCGCTCCCGATAACCCCTGGCCGGCTATCAAGTTCGGGCTGTTGGACTTCGCCGACTCGTCCGCCGACCGCGCCTAGGCGTTGGGCCTGCAGGTCGGACCAAAGCTGCCGCTGGCGCGCGGCACGCACGGCGTCGGGTTCGAAGGCCTTATGCTACTCGGCTACCGCACCCATCAGACGTATCTCATCCTCAACCTCGGCGGGTTGCACGACCCGGCCAGCGGCAACACACCCGGCCCGAGCGGTCCAGAGCTCGGTCTCGACGTCGATCACCCGCTGGACGAGCCGGGGCATTGGGCGCTGATCGGCCAGATCGGCGCAGTGCTGTACACGTCCGCGGATCCCAACCAGCTCACGACGACCGCCGGCTTCGCCTGGCGGCCGACCGAGAACCTCGAGCTCTCCATCGTCGGCTTGTACGGCTGGCTGTCGGGCGGCGATCGCTACGGCGTGCTCTTCGGCTTCTCGCCCAAGTTTCGGCTGTGGTAGCGCTGCCGCATAGTCGCGTCCGTTGCGGCGCGCCATCTTGCGTGAGGTTCTTCTTTTTTTCCGTGTGGGCTTGGCCTCTCCATTCGCACGCGCGGCAACGCCGATCCGAATCAGCACGGTGACTCGCCCATGACAGCGGTGGCGAGCGGCTTGCAAGAAGCGTTGGTGGATGGAAAAGCGCGTCCGCATCCCAACCGATGGAACCGAGCTGGACGGGCTGCTGGGCACGGTGTCGGGCGCCACGGGCATCGTCGTCTTCGCGCACGGCAGCGGCAGCAGCCGGCTCAGCCCGCGTAACACCGCCGTCGCCGGCGTGTTGCGCGCGGCCGGGATCGCCACATTGCTCTTCGACCTCCTCACAGAGACCGAGGCCACCGATCGTGCCAACGTCTTCGACATTGATCTGTTGGCGCAACGCCTGCTCGACGCGAGCCGATGGGTCCGACAGGAGGCAGCGACCGGCAGGCTGTCCATCGGCTACTTCGGCGCCAGCACCGGGGCTGCGGCGGCGCTCACCGCCGCGGCGACCGATGCCGCCATCCGGGCGGTGGTGTCGCGTGGCGGCCGTCCCGATCTGGCGGCGCAGGTGCTGCCGAAGGTCAAAGCCCCTACCCTGCTCATCGTCGGCGGCGAGGATGCTCCGGTCATCCGCATGAACCGCGAAGCCTACGCCCTCCTGCGCTGCGAAAAGGAGCTCCGTATCGTTCCGGGTGCCACCCACTTGTTCGAAGAGCCGGGAACGCTGGAAGAAGTCACGCGCCTGGCAACCGCATGGTTCCTCCGCCACTTGCACGCCGGCGATCAGCCACGGACGGTGCGCAGCGCATGACCTTCACGAACCGCAAGGACGCCGGACAAAAGCTCGCCGCACGGCTGCTCAAGTACAGGGGGTCTGATCCCGTCGTATTGGCGCTGCCGCGGGGCGGCGTCCCCGTCGCGTACGAAGTCGCGCAGGCGCTGCACGCGCCGCTCGACGTCGTCGTCGTGCGCAAGCTGGGAGCTCCCGGGCAACCCGAGCTCGGCATCGGTGCGGTCGTCGACGGCGATCATCCGGAGAGCGTGCTCAATGAAGACGTGATGAGCATGCTCAACGTCTCCGACACCTACCTGCGCCGTGAAATGGACCTCGAGCTGCAGGAGATCCACCGTCGCCAGGAACGGTATCGCGGCGGGCGGCCGCCGGTGCAGATCGACGGCCGCACGGTGATCGTCGTTGACGACGGCATTGCGACCGGCGGTTCCATGCGCGCGGCGTTGCGTGGCGTGCGCCGGGCGCATCCCAAGCGCCTCGTTCTCGCGGTTCCGGTCGCACCGCCGGAGACGATCGAATCCTTACGATCGGAAGCGGACGACGTCGTCTGCCTCAGCACGCCCGCGTATTTCCACGCCGTTGGGCAGTTCTACAACGACTTCACGCAAACCACCGACGAGGAAGTCATCCGTCTGCTCGACGCGGCGTGTGAGCAGCGGACCGCAAGCCCGTCGGCGCAGTGAGCACACGCGCACTCTGCAAACCGCCCGCGAGTCGCTAGCGCGTTCCTCGGCGCGGGCAGCATGTCTCCAGCCGCGCGCCGCTGATTCTCAAAGTTGGGAGGCGCGGAGCAGCGCGCCATCCGTCTGCCACGGTTTCGGCCGCCGCACAGACGCGATCATCCCGTGGCATGCGGGGTGCTGAGTAGGTTTTGGGATGGTGATGTGATGGGCAACTCGATGAGATACCTTCTCGCCTCACTGCTCTTCTTCGCCATCGTCACCGCCGGGCCGGCCACGGGCGCCGAGCTCGGAGACGGTGACGTTCTCGGCCCTTCGAACTGGGAAGGTGCCAAGGGGCTCCTGCCGGACGAGATCCTCGAGCATTACCGCACGGGCGACTACGTCAATCAAATTGTCGACCTCAGTCGACACGACTACATGAGCGTTCAGCTCCCGGCAGACTTCCAGGAGGCCTCGCGCGCCAATCGCGGCCGCTACGCGCTCTCGCCCGCAGGCTCGATCATCGACGCACGCACCGGCAAGCAGCCGCCGTTCACCTTCGGCCTGCCGTTTCCGGAGATCGACCCGCAAGATCCCGGCGCCGGCATAAAGATCGTTTGGAACTACTTCTACACAGACTATTACAACGGTAACGATCATTTTCTGACCGAGCTGGTCATGCTTGGCCGGCGCGGCGTCGAACGCCGGCTGGCGACCGACGTCCGTATGTTGATGTACGATGGGTGCGCCGAGGCCAAGGATCTGCCCAATCCGCAGAACCTCTTGCTGCAGCAGCTCGCGCGCGTCGTATCGCCGGCCGATCTCGCCGGCACCACTTCTCTGACGTGGCGCTTTCGCGACCCTGATAAGCACGATTCGCTGTGGTCGTACGTTCCGGGGCTGCGCCGCGCGCGCCAGGTCAGCGCGCTCAACCGCTCCGACGGCTTCCTCGGCTCCGACATCAGCCTCGACGACGGCTCGTTCTTCGACGGCAAGCCGGAGGACTTTACATTCCGGCTCCTGGAGCAGCGCGATCAACTCATGCTGCTGGATCCGTTCAGCCTGCGCGGGGAGGCCGATATCGTTTCCGTACCGGGCGGTGGATGGAGGATTGTGTGGAAGGACGTGCCGCGGATCGGCGCCGATGATCCGGACTGGCACGGCTTGCCGTGGGCGCCCGTGAGCGCCGTGCTCGTGCGCCGCCCTTTCTGGATCGTCGAAGCGGTGCCGCGCGATCCAAACTACCTCTTCGGCCGGCTCATTCTGCGCTTCGATGCGGAGACCTTCCTCGGCAGCTTCGTCAGCAAGTACGATCGGGCCAACTCGTTGCTCATGTCGTACCAGGCCTCGCAGGGCGCGTACTACACCCGCGATGAGGGCCGCACCTATCTTCCCGCCGGCGGCATCGCCGTGCGCACCAGCGAAAATTTGCTCTACAAGCGGGCCACCGTGGTCTTGTTCCCACCGCGGAAGCAGGAAAACCCGGCCGACTACCGGGTTCCGCTTTCGCCTGACCAGTTCAACATGGATGCGCTCATCCGCCTTGGCAAATAGCCGTGTCGGCGCGCGGAGCGAACGGCCCCGCACCGCCCTCGCACTGCTGCTCGCTGCCGCGACGCTGGCGGTCAGCGTGGCGGCCCTTCCCGGCCTGCCGCAGCTGTCACAAACCGTGAGTTTGGTCCCCGCCGACGATCCCGACGTCCAGTTGGATCGCGAGATCACCGCGCAGTTCGGCATGCAGAACCCCGTCGTGTGGATCATCGAAGCACGGCACGGCACGGTGTGGACGCCTGCAATGCTGAAGCGCATCCAAGCGCTGACGCGTGAGGTCTTCACGGTGCCCGGCGTCATTGCTGACGACGTCGTCGGGCTTGCCTCGCCCAACCTCCGTGACCTGCGTGTCACCGAGGACGCGCTGGAGCCGGTGTATCTCATGGCGCAGGCCCCGGAGACGGCGGAGGCGGTCGACACCCTGCGCCATCGTGTGGAGAACGACCCGAATTACCGCGGCACGCTGGTCAGTGAGGATGGGCGCGCGGCGATGGTCGTCGCTAACTTCCGGGATGACGTCGACGCCACGATCGTCGCCGGTGCGGCACTGGCCCTGCGCGATCGCTACCGCGATGCGGACACGGCGGTGTACGCGGTCGGGGCACCGGTGCTCGGCACGCTGGCCGCACGCGGCGTGCCGCCCCTCGCTGCGACCGCCGCCTTGGTCCTGGCTGTCGGTTTCATCGTGCTGTCGGTCACCGCCGGGATACGCCTGGCGCTCGCCGCGGCGCTGGCAGCGGTGCTTGCCACGTGGTGGACGGCCGCGGTGGAGGTGGCTCTGGGTGCGGCCGTGTTGCCGTGGACAGTCTATGCGTTGTTGCCCACCGCCCTGATGGCCGCCGCGGTCACAACGACCACCATCGGGTCGTGGCGTACACAGCTGCCACTGGCCGTCGCGTTGGCAATGGGGTTCGTGGCGCTTGCCGCGGTCGCCGGCGCGCCGGCGGCGGCGTTCGGCGTCGCCGGTGCCGTGGGCAGCGTGGCCGCCGTGTTGGCGGGGCGTGCGGCCCGTATCCTCACCGCTTGTGAGACTGAGAGCCGCGCCCTGCCCCACCGGTCCTGGGCCCGCCGCGGGGCACCCCTGCTGGCCGCGCTTGCACTCCTCGGCACGCCGCGGCTGCGCACGTCCTTCGGGATGTTCGGCTACGGTGCGCGCTACCTGCCGCCGCAGGCCGTCGCCGACGTTCGGGCGCTGGCGCGACATTTCCCGCCGCCGACCGCGCTGGCCATCCGCTTCCGCGGCGAGCCCGGCTTCGTCGAGTCACCCGAAGTGCTGAAGGCCTTCGACGGGCTGGCGCAGGCGGTGCGCAATGATCCTGCAGTCGTGCGCGTGCTGTCGCTCGCCGATCTGGTGAAGATGGTGAACCGGGCCTTCAACGAGAATCGCGACGAGTTTCTCGTCCTTCCCGAAGAGCGCGACCTGATTGCGCGCTACCTCGCGCTCGCCTACTCGCCGGGATTCCGCCGCTTCGTCGACCGCGCCTTCACGCAGTCGGCGATGTGGGTGTATCTGTCGAGTGAACAACCCGGCGATCTCGATCGGGTGCGCACGGCGCTGCGCGCCCAGCTGGCGGCGCATCCGGTACCCGCGGCGACCGTCGACTTCATTGGCGGCGACGGCGCCGTCGTTCTCGTCACCGCGCGCCTCGCACGGGCGCTGGCCGTGGGCGCCGCCGCATTGCTGCTCCTCGGGGCCTCCGGGATCGCCGTCCTGTGCGGTGCATCGGCCGGTGTCCGCGCGCTCGCCGGCGGCCTCGCCGCGACCGCCGTCGCCACCGGCGTGTTGGTGTGCTGCGCCGCACCCGTCGATCTCGTCTCGCTCCCGTGCCTGATTGCCGCCGCTGTCGCCGGTATGGCCTTCGGCGCTCTCACCGAGAGTCCCCAGCTCTGCCTTGCCCTGGCGGCGATGGCGGTGCTGCTGGTAGCCGCCTCAGTGGTGAGCGGCACACAGCTCGGTGCGGTTTTCGGCGCGCTGCTGGCCGGACCGGCGGTTGCCGGCCTGACCACAACAACACGCGGCGCGACGCCCCATGAATCGTAGCGTCGCGCCCCTCACGCCAGCAGATCACCCATCTTCTGCAGCGAGCACACGACGTCCTCGGGCAGCGTGGTAGGCGGTTTGCCGACGGCGTAGCAGCCGAGGATGACTTCCGCGGAGCGGTCGATGATCTCGACCATGTCGGCCGCCCGCCGCAGGCTGCGCCCGGCGACGATCACGCCGTGATTCTGCATGAGGACGGCCCAGCTGCCGCGCATGGCCTCGGCCACGGCGTCGGCGAGCGCCGTGGTCCCCGGCATGATGAACGGCACGCGCGGCATGTCGCCGAAGAACGCTGCTTCAGTGGACACGGGCAGGAAGCGCAGCCCGCTATTGACCAGCATCGTCGCATGCGGCGCGTGCGCGTGCACCACGGCTTGCGCGTCGCTGCGAACCCGGTACACGGCGCAGTGCATGAGGCGCTCACTCGACGGTGAGCGGCTTCCTTCGAGGACGTGGCCGTCAAGATCCAGCCGCACCAGCACCTCCGGCCGCAGGTCGCCCTTGAAGAGCTGGCTGGGCGTGATCCAGATCTCGTCCTTTCCGGAAATACGCACACTCACGTTCCCGCCGGTCGCGGTGATGAGCTGCGTGGTGTAGAGCTCGTGCACCGTGTGGATGAGCTCCTCGCGAATATCACCAGGAATGACGGGACGAACCGCACCGCGTTCTTCTGCCGGCGGGGCGGCCTTGGGCAGCGCTGCGAGGTTGCCGGGCGCACCGATCTCCGTACGCGCCTGCTGGTAGAGCTGCGAAAGCGTGCCCTGCAGCTCCTGCAGCGTCATGGCCTTCACGGTATCGCCGCTGAACGACAGCTGGCCGTTCATGGCCGCCTGCATGGCGTTGACGCGGCCGGTGAACATCCCGTCCAGGATGTCGGCGCGCATCTTCAGCTCCACGTCGGCCGGCGCAGCAGGATCGCCGAGGTCGCCGGAGACCGTCCCGTCGCGGAGCCCGAAGTAGAATGCCAGGGCGAGGTCGGTGAGTGTGAAATGGAGTGTCACATCTTTGCCCGCAGCAAACGCCTGCAGCGCTGCGTCGATCACCAACAGCTCGACGAAACGGCCCACGATGCGCCGCATGCGCTCGGCCGTCTCCGGCGACACAACCGCCGCGGGCGCGGCCGTTGCGGCGGCCGGCTGCGGTCTCGGCGCCGCCGCCGGGCGCGCCTTTTGGAGATCCGACACCGCCGGCGCGGGTCGTGCGACGAGCCCTTGCAACACCTCGGCGCTGGGTTGCGGCCGTGACCGGTTCCAGTCGAAATCGCGCAATGCGTCGGGATTCAGCGCGTGCGCAGGCCGCTCGCCTTGCAGCAGCCGGCGCAGGTCGTCGACGATGATGCGGCCCTGGTGCGCGGCGACGTCGACCGTGTTGCCGCCGACATGTGGCGTGGCGACGACGTTGTCGAGCGCCAGGAGCGGATGGTCCGCTCCCGGCGGCTCGACGCTGAAGACGTCGAGTCCCGCACCGCCGAGGTGCCCGCTGCCGAGCGCGTCGGCCAATGCGTCCTCGTCGACCAGCGCGGCGCGCGCGCTGTTGACGAGAAACGCGCCTGGTTTCATGCGCGCCAGCTCCGCTGCGCCGATCAGACCTCTGGTCTCATCGGTGACCGCGGCGTGCAGGCTCACAAAATCGCTGCGCTCGAGCAGCGTATCCAGAGCGACGGGCTCGGCGTCAGCAAGCGTCACGGCGTTCGGCGAGACGTACGGATCGTAGACGAGCACCCGCGCTCCAAACGCACGCAGACGCTTGGCGACGCCGCGTCCCACTGCACCGAGGCCGACGAGGCCCACGGTCTTCTGCCACAGCTCGCGCCCCTGGAAGCGGGTGAACGCCTGTCCCATGCGCCCCATGTCGCCTGCTTGCGCCCCGGCTTCGTGCAAGAACGCCGCCGCCGCCGGCAACTTGCGGGCCAGCATCAGCATGAACGCCACGGTCAGATCCGCCACGGCGTCGGCGTTGCGACCGGGGGCGTGCAGGACCGGGATGCCGAAGGCGCTGCACGCCGGCAGATCGACGTTCACGGCGTCGCCGCGGCATGAAATGATGACGCGCAAATCGGGGAGTTGCTGCAACGCGTTGACGTCGACGACATCAACCTCGGTGACGAACACCTGAATGCCCCGCAGGGCCTCGACGAGCGCCGGGCCGGTGAGCAAGCGCATCACGTGGCGGAAGCTGGCGTACGTCACGTCGCCGAGCGCGCGCAGCGCTACGAGCGCCGGCGCGTCCATGTCCGCGGTCACCAAGATCCGCGGCCGCACGGCCGGCACGGCGCGCGCGGCCGCGGCTGCGTTCATGGCGTGCAGCACCGACGGCAAGACGAGTTGACCCGCAACCTGCTCTGCTTCCGCCTGCGCCGCACGCAGGCGTTGCCAACCATCGTACAGGTCTTGGTACGCACGCGCCCGCTCGCCGTCCGGCTGCAACATGCGCGCTTGCGCAAGCTGCGCGGCGCCTGCAGCGAGGTCACGAAACACGCCGGCACCCACCCCTGCACAGATCGCCGCACCCAGCCCGGTGGCTTCCCGCGTCGCTCCAACCGCGACCGGCAGGTTGACCACGTCGGCCACCACCTGAACGAACGTCTCGCTGCGCGACATTCCTCCGGCGAGCGCCAGCGCCGCACACTCGATACCCGCCACCTCGCGCAGTTGCTCGAGGTTGGCGCGCAGCGCGTAGGCCATGCCGTCAACGACGGCGCGTACCAGATGCCGTCGGCGTTGCGGGTCGTGCGCCGTGCTGAGGTGTGAGAGCGTGACCGTTCCCGTCGGGACCCGCAGGGCGCGCGCGTTCATGACGTCGGCGCCCAGCGTGGAGAGAATGCCGGCGGCACCGGGCTCGGACAAACCGGCCTCGGTGAGCAAGTGCGCCACCGGTTCGGGCGCGTCCGGGTAGAGAATGTGCGCAAACCAATCGAGCGCCTCACCCATCATTCCCGCATTGCTCTCGAGGACCCACAAGCGCGGCACGACGTGGAAGCCGGTCCACAAGCGCTGCTGCGCATCGATGCGTGGGCGGTCCAGCACGAGTTGCACCGGCACGGTCGTCCCGGCGATCGCCGCCACCTGCCCGGCTGCAACCACGCCGGCCCCGAGCAGCCCGCATTGCGTGTCCGCGCCGCCCACCGCAACCGGCGTGCCGGCCTGCAATCCCAGCGCCTCGGCCGCCGCGGCCGTGAGCGCGCCGAGACGGGTGCCGGACTCCGCGAGCGGCGGCAGCAGCCGCTTCGGGATATCGAGTCGCTCGGCGAGATCTTCCGCCCAGTTGCGCCGTTCCACGTCGAGTAGCAGCGTCGCCGCGGCCTGTGACGCTTCGCTGCCCATCACTCCGCAGAGCCGGTACGTCACCCAATCGCTGAGGCTCATCACCGCTGCCGCGCGTTGCCACGCTTCCGGGTTGAACATGGCGAACCAGCGCAGCCGCGCCGCGGTGGAGATCGGACCCGGCCACTGGCCCGTGCGCGCATAGAGATCGTTCCCGTGCTCGCTGGCAAGTTGGAACCCCTCGGTGACGGCGCGGCTGTCGCGGTTCGGCGTGGCCAGCAGCGGCGCCCCGGAGGTATCGAGGACAATGGTCGTGTGGCGCATGCTGGTGGCCGCCACCGCCAACACGTGAGCGGGTGGGGCTCCCACACGCTCCATCGCCTCACGCGCCGCCGCGCTGAAACACGCCCAGATCGCATCAAGGTCGAGATCGGAGCCCAAGCCGCCGGTGCCCGGTGCCGCCGGGTGGGTCCAAGCGCGAAACGCGCGCGTGACGGCGCCGCTCGCGGCGTCAATGAGCAGGCAGTGGCCGCCACCGCCGCCGGCATCCAGTGCCATCAGGTAGTTCGGGCTCACGACCGTGTCTCCGTCCTCTCACCCGGATCGTTACCATCGCCGTGGAGGTCCACGCTGGGTCGTGAACCTCACACTCACCCCTAACTACGGAATAGCAACCTTCTCGCCAAGCGTTCACGATTGACTCGGACGGCCGGCCGGAACATCAGATTCTCACGGCTGCGGTGGATCGCTACGCCGGTTCCAGTGCGTGCGAATCCCCTGCGAGCCACGCTGCCGCGGACAGGGTGTTGAACGGGAAACTGTTTGTTTGCGCCTTCAAGCGTCGCCGCGGGCGTCGTCGAGCACTTTGAGCACGGCGCGCCGCAGCTTGTCGGGGTTCGACGACTTGATGACGTAGGCGTCGGCGATCCAACTGACGTATCGGCTCTGGTAGGCGGCGTATGCCGTGTTGAGGACCACGGGCAGCCTAGGGCTCAGGTCGTGAATGCGGGTCAACGTCTGGAGCCCATCCATGCCCGGCATGGCGATGTCGAGGATGACGGCGTCGGGGCGCTCGCGTTCGATGCACGCGATTGCGGTTCTGCCGTCACGCGCTTCGCTGACTTCGAACCCTTCGTCCAGGAACGTCTCCCGGTAGAGCAGCCGTTGGTTGTCGTCGTCTTCGACGATGAGAATTCTTGCCATCCCGGCGGTGCCTCGCACTGGTCACGGCTTCGACTCGCCGGTCGAAGCGTGTGAGCGTCTTGTATACACCTGCCAGCCAATCGCGCAAGAAAAAATTTCGCGGACGGCTTGTCGATGCCGCCCGCGACCGCCTCACTCCACGACCCGGCGCTTGCCAGTGACCCGAACGGTGCTTGCCTGCGGGCCCTGGTCTCCCGGCTCTTCGACGAACTCCACCTCGGTGCCGACCTCCAACCGTTCGAAGGCATCGCCGAGCACGCTGTTGCGGTGGAAATAGACCTCCGTGCCGCCGGCGGCCTCGATGAAGCCGTAGCCCTCTTCCGGAAACAGTCGTGCGACATGCGCCAGCGGCGGCGCTTCGTGCGCCTTGACGGCGCCGCGCTGGCGACGCGCGTAGTCGGCCAGCTGGCGTTCCGCGGCGTCGAAGGCGTCGCGCACGGCGACGTGCACGTCTTCATACGCATGGTGCTCTGTGGGCTCACGATTCACCACCAGCTCACTGCCCGGCACGGTGAGATCGATACGCACGTGATACAGCTTGCCTTGGTGGTGGCGGCGGTGCGGTGCATGCACCACCACATGGCAACGCATGATGCGGTCGTAAAACTGATCCATCTCCGCGGCACGCTGGCGGATACGATCCTCGACGGCGGCAGATGACTTCATGTCACGAAAAGTGATTTGCAACGGCATCTGCATCACTGACTCCTCATCTGCGCGGCTATTTCGGCGCGGTTATCACGCTTCCTCCCTCCCAGTTTGCCGCAAATAGCTTGCCAATGCAGCACGCTCCGGCGAGCATCACGTCTCCAACTGAGCGCACGCTGCGCTTTCCAAATTTCGGAATCCTCCAGACGCCGCCCTCTCCCCCGCAGTACCAAATGGATTCCGGATGCTGTATCAGCAACGGCCGAGGGGGGACTGTTGAAAGCGCAGGTTACGACGGAGCTTGTTGCTGCTGCCGATGCCGACGCGCTCGCCGATGATCGCATCGCCACGCGCCACGCCGGGGCGTTTCGCCTGCTCTTCTTTTGCCTTGTCTGTGTCGGCATGGGGCAGTCGATGCTGTTCTCGATTCTGCCGCCGGCGGCGCGCGTGATCGGGCTGTCGCCGTTTCAGGTGTCCACCATCTTCGCCACCTCGGCATCGATCTGGGTGTTCGTCAGCCCGATGTGGGGGCGGCGCAGCGACGTCACCGGCCGCCGCAAAGTGATTCTGATCGGCCTCCTCGGGTTCGCCTTGTCCATGACGCTGCTGGCCACGGTGATCGAGGTCGGCATTCATCACTGGTTGCCGCCGCTCATCGTCTATCCGCTGATGGTGGCGTCACGATCAGTCTTCGCCCTGGTGGGGTCAGGCACAGGTCCGGCCTCGCAGGCGTATGTCGCCGACCGCACCAGCCGCTTGGAGCGCACAGCGGGTGTCGCGCTCGTCAACGCCGCCATGGGTCTCGGCGAAACCGTCGGGCCGGGTCTGGGCGCCGCGCTGGCGGTCATCGGGTTACTCGCGCCGGTCTACTTCGCCGCCGGATGCGCCGTCGTGAGCGCGCTGACCGTCTGGCACTTCTTGCCCGAGGACGGTGTGCCAGCCGACCACCACGTGGACCGCCGCCGCAAGCTGCGTGTGCGCGATCCGCGCGTTCTGCCGTTCCTTCTGGTGAGCACCGCCTTGCAAGCGGTGCGCGCCACAACGGTGATCACCCTCGCCTTCTTTCTGCAAGACACGTTGCACCTCAGCTCCCAGCAAACCGTGCAGTACTCCGGGATCGGATTCGTCACCTTGGCGGTCGCGGGGTTGTTCGCACAGCTCGTCGTTGTGCAGCGTTTCCAGCCGTCACCGCGGTGGCTGATGCGCACCGGCACGGCGTTGATGGTGATTGCGTTCGCGTTGATCGTCGTCGGCCGTGGCTACATCGCAGTAGTGGTCGCGCTGGCGCTGCTCGGGCTCGGCCTCGGGTTCGTGCGTCCCGGCGCCGCCGCCGGCGCGTCGCTATCCGTCGCGCTCAGCGAGCAAGGCTCGGTCGCCGGCGTCGTCGGCGGCGTCGCAGTGATCGGCAACGTCTTCGGCCCGATGCTGGGCACCTCATTGTACGAGCTGCGGCACACCGCGCCGTTCCTGCTCAACGGTGCGATCATGAGCGCCGTGCTGGTGTACGTCTTCACGAACCGCCACCTGCGTAGCATCCAGTGGTGAGGTCGGTTACAGCGTGCCCTCAGCTAGGCCCTGATCGAGGATCGCCTTTGAGCACGTCCGCGTTAGCGCGATAGCGCATAGAAGCTCAGCCCATCGTTGCGGTACAGCGGCGCGTTGGCGCGCAGCCACGGTAGATCGGATACGGGTCTTCGTGGAAATCGTACACAAACGGCTTGAGCTCCATGGCGCCTCGTGTCCCGGCCGGTTCCGAGAGTCGGTCGACTTGTGGTCCACTGGCGGCTCTGCTCGCAATACGCGCGCGCCGCACGGTGATTGCGATTGGTAACTATCCCCTTGACGGCAGTACTTCCCTGTGTTACATATAGATCAGAAGGGAAGACGCCATGAGCAAATCCAATAGAAAGAATCCGCAACGCAGCACGGCTTCCGAGAGCCGTTACACCCTGACGGATTTTGACCGCGAGTTTGCGGACGACGGCGCGTGCCTGGACTACCTTGTCAGCCGCTTCTATCCGAACGGCATTCACTGCCCGCGTTGCAAGACGGTCACCAAGCACCATCGGGAAGGCAAGCGCCCATCGTATGCATGCCAGAACTGCGGACACCATGAGCACCCGATGAAGGGAACGATTTTCGAGGACTCGGCTACGTCCCTGCGGCTGTGGTTCTATGCCATTTATCTCATGTCGAGCACCCGATGCGGCATCTCCGCGAAGCAGTTGGAGCGCGAGCTTGGCGTGACGTACAAGACCGCGTGGCGCATGTTCCACAAGATCCGCGAGCTGCTGAATCAAGATGACCTGCCGCCGTTGTCGGGCAAGGTCGAAATGGATGAAACCTACGTCGGCGGTCACCGCAAGGGCACGCCGCGCGGCCGTCCCGGTCCCGACAGCCACAAGACAGCAGTCTTCGGCATGGTCGAGCGCCGGGGCAAGGTCATTGCCGTTACGGTCCCGAACGTCAAGAAAGTCACCTTGATGCCGCACGTTGAATCGCGCGTGCTGCCAAAATCCACGATCTTCACGGACGAGCTCAAGAGCTACGACGGATTGAGCAAGAAGGGGTCCGCCCACAAGCGGGTTAACCATTCCGAGCAGATCTACGTCGCGGGCGATGCCCATGTGAACACGATGGAAGGCTTCTGGTCGCTGGTGAAGCGCGGAATCAGCGGCGTCTATCATTCGGTGTCCGCAAAGCACCTTCAGAAGTACCTGGACGAATACAGCTTCCGATATAACAACCGCGACGACCTAGACGGCATGTTTAGCGCTTTCTTGGCGCGCGTCCAGAAGCGGGCTGCTTAGCGGTGGTCTTCTCCAGATCATCAAGAAACCGACTCCGCGTCGGAACGGGAATCTCATTCCCCTTAGCGGTTCGTTGAGTCTCGCTTGGGCTAGCAAAGCTAGAATCCAGGGTCGGCGCATCCTTCTGTGCCATTATTGAGCGTTGCATAAATAATAGAAAGTCAGGACGAAAGAAAAGGTGGCAGGTCGGATGTCCGAATGAAGCC
>Ga0209415_10007156_pt1 | contig 19533 bp, 16 predicted proteins | sample PeaSoiSIISIP2007_FD_187696 | JGI IMG/M metagenome (GOLD analysis project Ga0209415, IMG submission 187696) | Peat soil microbial communities from Weissenstadt, Germany - SII-SIP-2007 (SPAdes) (version 2) | ecosystem: Environmental > Terrestrial > Soil > Wetlands > Peat | place: Germany... | reverse complement strand
GAGCGGCTGGTGAAGTACCAGCAGATGGAAAGAAGCCTGGTGCCGCCGGAAGGCGGATGAAGCATGGCAGACGCAGAGCTGAGCAAGAAGCCACTGGAGACGATGCTCCTCAAGCGGCTCCTCCCCTACATCGGGAAGTATGCCTGGCTGGGGATCGGCGCCCTGGTGTGCCTCGTGATCGTTGACGCAGCCGGTGTGCTCCAGCCCTACCTCGTGAAGCACGCAATCGACGCGGACGTGGCACGGCGTGACCTCCCCGGGCTTGCCCGCACCGGCGTGCTGCTGGCACTCGCCATGGTTGCCGGATATGTCTTCCAGGTCATCTCGGGATACGGCATCCAGTACCTCGGGCAAAGGCTGCTTCTGGACCTCAGGATGGACCTTTTCCGAAAGGTCCTCTCCCTGTCCAGCGACTTCTTCGACCGGACGCCGGTGGGAAACACCCTGACGAACCTCTCCAACGACCTGGAAGCGCTGCGGGAGTTCATTGCAGAAGGCATTGTCAGTGTGGCGGGTGACCTGCTGCGGGTTTGCCTCATCCTGGTTGCCATGCTCCTGATCAACTTCACGCTTGCTCTGGTTGCGTTCATCACGATTCCCCTTTTCCTGACCGCGACGTTCCTGTTCCGCGCCGGCATCAGGTCGGGCTTCCGCCAGGTCAGGAAGGCAAACGGGGAGATCAACGTGGCCCTGAGCGAAACGATCTCCGGCGTTCGAGAGATCCACCAGTTCAGCTATGAGGATGAGGCGCGTTCCCACTTCGCGCGCAACAACAAGGCTTACCTGGCCGCGTACGTGAAAGTGGTGAATGCGTACGCCTTGTTCTTCCCCGCCATTGAGATCGTGACGAACGCAAGCATGATCCTGGTCCTCCTGGCCGCGCATTTCTGGGTCGGCACCAGCCTGCACATCGGCGAGATCTTCGCTTTCTTCGCCTACATCAACATGTTCTTCTGGCCGCTGCGACAGCTCGCGGAGAAGTTCAATCTCCTGCAGTCGGCCGTGGCGGCAACAGAGCGCATCTTCAAGCTCATGGACGAAAAGGTGAGCGTCGTCTCACCGACAGTCTCCCCTGAGGGCGCCCTGGCCTCCCCCGCCGAGCTGGTTTTCGAAGCCGTGGGTTTCCACTACGCTCCCGAGGCGCCCGTTCTGCACGGGATCTCCTTCCGCGTTGCCCCGGGAGAGAAGGTTGCAATTGTCGGGCCCACGGGCTCCGGGAAGACAACCCTCATCAGCCTCGTCACGCGGCTCTACGATGTCCGCGAAGGGAGAATCCTGCTGGACGGCAGGGACATCAGGTCCTTCCCGCTTTCCACGCTTCGCAAGGCGGTAGCAACGGTGCCGCAGGATGTGTTTCTCTTCACGGGCACGGTGGCGGAGAACATCTCCCTCTACCAGGCATCCGTGGACTGGCGGACAATCGAGCACGCGGCGCAGGAAGTGCGGGCCAACAGCTTCATCGGCGCGCTGCCCAAGGGGTACGGGGAGCAGGTGGGGGAGGAAGGGAAGCGGCTTTCAGAAGGGCAGCAGCAGCTGATCGGGCTTTCACGCGCCTTTGCCCGCAATCCCTCCCTGGTGATCCTGGATGAGGCGACCTCGAACATCGATTCAGAGACCGAGCACCTCATCAGCGACGGCATCCAGCGCCTGCTGCGAAACCGTACTGCCCTCATCATAGCCCACAGGCTTTCCACCATCCGGACGGTGGACCGCATTCTGGTCCTCCACAAGGGAAGGATCGTGCAGGAAGGAAACCACGAGGAGCTCGTCTCCCGTGACGGGCTCTACCGGCAGCTCTACGAGATGCAGAGCCTCATGCTGGCGAAGTAGTGTGCCTCAGCGGAGCGCCCCTGCGCCAGCTCTGTCGCGCATCGTCGCCTTCCGGGTGAGCTGCCCGAGGCGGGCACCGGCCTCCCGCAGGGTGTCGACTTTCTTTGCGAAATGAAACCGCACAAACCGGTGGACCTCCTCGTGGAAGAAGCTCGAACCGGGCACCCCTGCCACGCCGACCTCCCGCGCCATCCACTCGCAGAAGCCGACATCATCCCCGCCGCAGAGCCGCTCAACGTCCACCATGACATAGTAGGCGCCCTGCGGCGCCGTGTAGGCAAGCCCGGCATCATCAAGGGCCCTGAGGAACACGGCGCGCCGCTCGGCGTACCCCGCTGCGAGTGATTCATAGTACGAGTCGGGGAAGCGGAGCGCTGTCACCGCTGCCTCCTGGAGCGGAGCCGCGGCTCCGACGGTCAGGAAGTCATGGACTTTCCGCACATTGCCGATCACCCGTTCCGGGGCAATGACGTAGCCGATGCGCCAGCCCGTTATCGAGTAGGTCTTGGAAAGCGCGCTGCAGGAAATGGTCCGCTCGAGCATGCCCGGCAGGGCGCAGAAGTAGGTGTGGATGTTCGGCGCGTAGACGATGTGCTCGTACACCTCGTCGGTGATCACGAAAGCGTCGAACTCCTCCGCAAGGCCCGCGATGACCGTGAGCTCTTCGCGGGAAAACACCTTGCCGGTTGGATTGGCCGGGTTGCAGAGGATCAGGGCCTTGGGCCTGGTCTGGAATGCCCGCCGCAGCTCCTGCCGATCGAAGTCGAAGGACGGGGGATGCAGCGGCACATGGACCGGCACTGCCCCGCTGAGGATGGCATCCGCCGCATAGTTCTCGTAGAAAGGCGAGAAGACGATCACCCGGTCCCCGGGCTCGCACACGGCCATCATTGCCGACATCATGGCCTCCGTCGCGCCGCAGGTGACGACAATGTGCCTGTCCGGATCAACGGGCAGGCCCGTGAACCGGGACTGCTTTCGGGCAAGGGCCTCCCGGAAGTTCGGCGCTCCCCACGTGATGGCATACTGGTGGGGACCCGCGAGAGAGACGGCGCGAAGCGCCTCCATCAGCTCGCGAGGGGGGTCGAAATCAGGAAACCCCTGGGACAGGTTGATTGCCCCGTGCGCATTCGCCACCCGGGTCATCCGCCGGATGACGGATTCCGTGAAACCATCAAGACGCGTATTGAGTCCTGGCATGAGTCGAAGGTACTGAAACCTTGACCCGGCCGTCCTGGTGTGTATGCTCCACACATATGAAGCTTGTTGTCAGGAGCGCCACCCATGGGCGGGGGGTGTTCACCGAGGAGCCCATACCCACCGCCGCCCGGATCATCCGCTTCACGGGTCCCTTCCTTCGCTACGAGGAGACCAGCCCGACCACCTACGCGCTGCAGATAGGTCCCGACCTGTACATCGGAGCGTCGGGCGGACCGGACGACTTCATCAACCACTCCTGCGAGCCGAATGCGGGGCTGCGCATACGCGGCACCACCGTGGACCTGTATGCAATTCGGGACATTGCGGAGGGGGAGGAGATACTCTTCGATTATTCCACCACGCTGGACGAGGATGACTTCACCATGAGCTGCCAGTGCGGCGCGCCGTCCTGCCGAAAGACCATCGGCGACGGAAAGTACCTGCCGGACGACGTATGGCAACGGTACGTCGGCCTGGGGATAATCCCCGAGTACGTGAAAAGGAGCCGGGCCGCGCGGAAGTGAACCGCCGGCGCGGGCGGCCATAAAACCATGGCCGACGAACGGCGCACAGACTATTATCAAGACATGGACATGCAATACCTGCTCCTGGCCGTGCTCGCGGGAGGGGTCGTGGCGCTTCTCTATGCCCTTGTGCGGGCCCGGTGGATAGACCGCCAACCGGCCGGAGAGGAAGCCCTGCGCCGCATCAGCGGCTACATCGCCCAGGGCGCCATGACCTTCCTCGGTCGTGAGTACCGCGCCCTTGTGCCTTTCGTGATCGTGGCCGGCGGGTTCCTCGCTGCCGTGAACTGGGGACGCCTGAGCTTCCAGGGGTTGTCCTTTGCCGCGGGGGCCGGCTGCTCCGCGCTTGCCGGCTTCATCGGGATGCGGGTCGCCACGGCGGCGAACGTTCGAACGACGCACGCCGCCCAGTCGGGCATGCCGGGTGCGCTGCGGGTGGCGTTCGTCGGCGGGAGCGTGATGGGCATGTCCGTGGTCGGACTGGGGCTTGTCGGGGTAAGCGCCGTCATCCTCTTCACGATCTCGATCCTGGGAGCCCGGATGTCGATCCTCCTGGACGTGGTGACGCCCCTCCTGACGGGGTTCGCGCTGGGCGGCTCCTCCATAGCGCTGTTCATGCGGGTGGGAGGCGGGATCTACACGAAGGCGGCTGACATCGGAGCAGACCTGGTGGGAAAGCTGGAGGCCGGCATCCCGGAAGACGATCCTCGAAACCCGGCAACCATCGCGGACAACGTGGGAGACAACGTGGGCGATGTTGCGGGGATGGGCGCGGACCTCTTCGAGTCGTACGTCGGCGCCCTCGTGGGGAGCATGATCCTGGGCGTCGCGGCGGCGAGCTCCGACCTGATGCGCCTCCGGCTGGCGGGGCTGCCTCTGATCCTCTGCGCGCTCGGGATACTCGCCTCGATTGCCGGGACGTTCCTCGTGCGCGTTCGAAAGGGCGGGTCGCCTCAGCGGGCGCTCAACACGGGCACTTTTGGCGCCGCGGCGCTCGCCGCCGTCCTTGCCTATCCCGCCACGGTGCTCATGGTGGGACGGGACGGCGGGACGGGCGCACCGGGGGTCAACCAGATATTTCTTGCCTTCATCACCGGACTTGCCGCAGGGGCGCTCATCGGCTTCATCACCGAGTTCTTCACGGGGACCGGCAGAAGCCCCGTCAAGGCCATCGTGAGGGCATCCGAAACAGGGCCTGCCACAACCATCATCACCGGCGTGGGAGTCGGGATGCTGTCCAGCATGCCGGTGGTCCTGGTCCTGGGCGCCGCTCTCCTGGGAAGCTACGCGTTTGCAGGCCTCTACGGAGTGGGGATTGCGGCCCTCGGGATGCTTGGCACGCTGGGCATACAGCTCGCCGTGGATGCGTACGGCCCAATTGCCGACAACGCCGGGGGCATCGCGGAGATGGCGGAGCTGGCACCCGAGGTGCGCCACATCACCGACAGCCTCGACGCGGTGGGCAATACGACCGCGGCAATCGGCAAGGGCTTCGCGGTCGGATCCGCCACGCTGGCGGCCATCAGCCTGTTCTCCGCTTTCAAGGAGCAGGCCGGGGCGAAGGTAATAGACATCGCGGATATCCGCGTTCTTGCCGGGATCTTCCTTGGCGCTGGAATCCCGTTCCTTTTCTCTTCCCTGGCCATCGGCGCAATTGGCCGCGCGGCATTCGCCATGATCCAGGAGGTCCGACGCCAGTTCCGCGAAAGGCCCGGGATCCTCACGGACTCGGAGAGCCCCGACTACAACAAGTGCATCGACATCAGCACGCGGTCCGCGCTGCGGGAGATGATCCTTCCCGGGCTGACGGCTCTCGTTTCACCGCTCCTGGTCGGCTTCCTGGGCGGCATCGAGATGCTCATTGGCCTCCTTGCCGGGGTGACCTCCAGCGGGCTCATCCTGGACGTCTTCATGGCAAACTCGGGAGGGGCGTGGGACAACGCGAAGAAGATGATCGAGTCACGAGCCACGAGCGGAAAAGGATCAGAAGCCCACCGGGCGGCGGTTGTGGGAGACACCGTGGGGGACCCGTTCAAGGACACCGCGGGGCCATCCATCAACATCCTCATCAAGACCATGAGCGTCATTTCTCTGGTGATCGCCCCGATGCTCAGGCAATACTGGGGGAGGTAGCATGGAGTACCAGAACAGGCTCTACGTGATCCTGCATCCCACGACGGCCCTCATCGGGTCGCAGTACACACCCGAGCAGCTGGCCAGGCACTACACCGTCGGCCCCACGCGGCACTACCGGGGCAAGGTGCTCTTTGCGGAAGTGGACATGGCGTTTCGAAACCCGTACTTCCGCATAGATTCCGCGGTCGTGGAGCTGAAGCCGCACGAGGACGGACGGCCCAAGGCCACGAAGTTCATCTCCTGCTACCGGGTGCTGGAGCACATCGATCTTTCGGCTCTCAAGAACCTCTATCTCAGCTCGGAGGAGGGCCACTGCCTGGAGATCGAGGCACGGCCCTTTCCGGGCCAGGAGCCCGAGGGGGAAAACATCTACGCGGAGATTTCCCCGCTTCGCATGCTGGTGCTTTCCAAGCTGAACTTCGTGGATTTCGGACGATTCATCACCGACCCCGACAACTCCATCGGCGCTCCCACGTTCCTCTACACCCAGCTGGACCTGAACGTGGCGGAGTTCATGGCCGAATACGAGCACAACCCTTTCATGCAGCCGCCAATCGTGAACCTGCATCCTTCCATCCTGCGGGATGCTGTCCAGGAGCTGCGCACGGTGGGTTACAAGAGCAACAAGGGGCTGAGCCTTCGCAGCAACCTCGACAACGTGTCTTACAAGCTTATCAAGAAGGGCTTCATGATCTCTTCCGGGCGGGACCAGAAGTTCTACCCGATGCCTTCCCTGGCGGAGATAGAAAAGAGGAACCTCAGGTTCTGGCGAAGCCTCTGAGCCTGGAGCCGCGGACAGCGTGCCCGCTGACCGGACCCGCGGCACCTATGCCAGGGGGGCAAGCTCCCCGAGCATCGTCGGAATCAGCTCTGACAGCGTGGGATGGATGTGCATGGCCCTCTGGAGCACCGTGTATGGGACACCCGCGTACATGACGTCCAGGATGCAGTGGATGGCCTCGTCTCCTCCGATCCCGAGCACCGACGCTCCCAGGATCCTCTTCGTCTCCGCGTTCACGAGGATCTTCATGAATCCCTGCGCCCTGCCCTTTTCAACTGCCCGGCCCACGCGGGTCATTGGCCGCTTTGCCATGAGCGCCGCAATGCCCTGGCGGCGCACATCAGCCTCCGTGAGGCCGGCCCTGCCGAGTGGCGGGTCGATGTACATGGCGTATGCCTGGATACGGTCTGACACACGTCGGTTCTGTCCGTCCAGGAGGTTCGCTGCCACGATCTCGAAGTCATTGTACGACGTGTGGGTGAAGGCGCCCATGCCGTTGCAGTCTCCCAGGGCCCAGATGCCGGGGACGCTCGTTCCAAGCGCGTCATCCACCTGGATGTAGCCACGGGCGTCGACGGCAACCCCGGCCTTGTCCAGCCCGAGATCGTCGGTGTTCGGCCGCCTGCCGACCGCAAGGAGCAGGTGAGAGGCGCGCACCTCCGGAGCGCCGTCGCTGCAGGAGACGCGGACCAGCACGTCCCCCCTGTCGCGCGCAACGCTCATGCATTCCGCACCCAGGCGCACGTTCACTCCTTCGGAGAGAAGGATGTCCCTGATGCCGTCCGAGATATCCTGGTCCTCCCGGCCGGCAAGCCGGGGTCCCTTTTCGATGACAGTCACTTCGCTTCCGAAGCGCCGGTACATCTGGGCGAACTCCAGGCTCACGTAGCTTCCGCCAATGATGGCCAGGTGCCGGGGGAGAAAATCCACCTCCATCATCGATGAGTTTGTCAGGTAATCCACGGTGTCCAGGCCCGGCATGGCAGGGACAAGCGCCCGGCCGCCGGTGTTGAGGAAGATGCGCTCCGCGGTGAGCAGCTCATCTGCGACCCTCACCTGCCGGGAAGACTCCAGCCTGCCGTGCCCTTGGTAGACAGTGCAGTTGTCCATGCTCTTCAGCCAGGTCTCGAGGCCTGTCCGTGACTGCCCCGACAGGTCGTCCTTGCGGGCCTTTACTTTCTTCATGTCCACGCGGATGTCACCCGTCACGCTGATGCCGAAATCCGCGGCACGGCGGGCGACGTAGGCCGCCTCCGCGCTCGCCACCATCGTCTTCGTCGGGATGCAGCCGGTGTTGACGCACGTTCCGCCGAAGAGCTTCCGCTCGATGACCGCGACCTTCATCCCGGCGCCGGTGAGGCGTCCGGCAAGGGGGGGGCCTGCCTGGCCGGTGCCAATGATGATGGCATCAAATGTTTTCGCCATGACACGATAATAGCGAATCCCCCACCCCGCCGAACATCACATTCTGGAATGCGGGAAATCAGCGGTCGTGATAGAGGACCCGAACCGATGCAAGGATCTCACGCGCTGTTGTGATTCCTTCGAGGCCGGGCGTGATGTTTCCGTCACGCCCGTCCACGGACCCCGTCCCAATGGGCGCAAGATCAGCGGTCGACTCCCCCGTGCCGATGTCGATGCGGCCGGCGTAGACCACGGACGGCTGGCCGTTGACGCCTGAGTTTGCCCTCGTATAGCGCTCGTTGTAATCAAAGCTGTTGTTGACTTCGAGCTTGACGACATACGCGCCCGCCTGGAGTCCGGCGCCCAGCGGAGACTGGACCCGCAGCGTGCCGGCAGGCGTCGCACCGGTGACAGCGTCAGCGGACAAGGAAGCCTGCGCCCGGGCATGCGACCACACGGGCAGCGCTTCCGGCCTCCCGGATGAAGGAGCGCCGAACCATTTCCTGGTCACGACCTTTGCCGTGACATAGATGGTGCCCAGGTACTTCCCGTCCGGCGCCTCTATCCAGCAGGCGATCTGTGGGGACGTCGTGATGCTGAAAATCAGGAAGCGCCCGGAATGGCGAAAATAGGGTCCCGGAACCAGGTCCAGCTCGAGTCTCTGGCCGTTGACGTCGACAGCGGAGGCCTGCGGTCTACGCGGCGAGCAGGAGGTGAGCATCAGGACCGCGGCCAGCGAGCACAGGAACAGCGCGAGCGCCGTGCGCAGGGGATGTTTCATGGCAGCTTCTCCTTGGTTTGATCCAATTCTACCCTGCGGCCTGCGTGAGGGCAAGGACGCGGGAGCAAGGAAGCGCGGCGCTTGGCGCGGAGGACTGAAGGCGGTCATCCAGCTGTTCACGTGCCGCGAAATTTCCTATCCTGTCGCCGTGGAATATGAAGGTGCGTTCAGCGGCAATCGCCTTGAGGACTTCACGCTGGCGACCCGCCTGGTAACGGAGCTCTGGGAGCCTGAGCTTCCCCTGGCCTCCAACCTGGCAAACGTGTCCGCGCTCCTCAAACAGTGCCTTGGCCGCGCGAACTGGGTCGGTTTCTACCTCATGAACGGACAGGGCTCGCAGCTGGTCCTCGGACCTTTCCAGGGACTTCCGGCCTGCACCAGGATCCTCGTCGGAAAAGGCGTGTGCGGGACCGCCGCGGCCACGCGAAAGACACAGCTCGTTCCTGATGTCCACGAGTTTCCGGGCCACATCTCGTGTGACGGCGCAAGCCTTTCGGAAATGGTGGTTCCCATCATCCGCAGGGATTCAGTGCTCGGGGTCCTGGACATTGACAGCCCGGAGAAAGCGCGGTTCGACACGGTGGACCAGGAATGGCTCGAAAGGGTGGTCCAGGAGCTGGTCAAGCTCTGGCCTGTCGCCTGGCCGGGGTGGTGATTCCGTTCCGTCAGTCAATTCGAAAAGGAGGGCGGGAACCGCATGCCGCCCTCAGCAAGGTGCGCCAGCATGATCCCGGCGGCCTCGTCCGGGGAGAGGGACTTGGGCTTTGAAGTCTTCCACGGCACGGGCAGCTTCTTCGCCAGGGAAGGGACCAGCCCGATGCGGTTGAACCGGACGACCGTGCAGTCCAGGTTGCTCTCCATGATGACGCGCAGCGCCTCGTCCACTTTCTCCAGGGCCGACTGCCCGATCAACTCCAGGGCTCTCCGCATGACCCGGCGCGAACCGAAGAGTGTCTCTCCCATGTAGGGGACGCCGGAGCCGGTCTGCCACACGAGGCGCTTCACTCCCACCCGCTTCATGGCCGTCACCACCGCGGAGGCGGCCCGCTTGGTGGAGTCCGGGGAAATACCCGCATCCGGCCCGAGCACGGTCAGGACGACTTCCACGTCCTTGAGGGCGCGCTCCAGGGCGGCTTCGTCCTTGGCATCCCCCCTGATGATCGTGAGAGCCTTGTCCGAAAGCCGAAGGAATACGGGAAAACGCACGAAGGCAACGACACGATGCCCCGCTTCGAGCGCCTTGCGGACGAGGCGCCGCCCCAGACGTCCTGACGCTCCCAGAACTGCAATGATCACGACTAAAGTATATCAAGTTCCCCGACGCAAGGGAACGGCCATTTCCGACAGGCTGCACCGCCCCGCCGAACGGCACCGCGGTGACACGATCCGGCCGGTTGGGTGTTCATGAATACCCTTCTGCTCTGGCGGCAGCACACGCAGGGGGTGATCCTGGAAAGATGGGCTGACATCCTGTGGGCCGCCGACATCTCTCTGGGAGCGCAGATAGTCGGCAACCTGCTCCTGTGCTTTTGTCGGCCACTCCTGTTCACCGCGTTCATGCCACGCTGGTAAAGGTGCTGACCATCATCGGGATTGGCGGCGCGCTGATCGGGCTCGTGGTCGAGCTGGCGCGGCTCATCCGCGGGGCCAGCCGACTTACAGAAAACGCTCCATGAGCTGCGGCACCGTCAGGCTCTCCAATCGCCTGCGGTCTTTGAAGAGCGTGAGGATCTCGTCGACCCGGTCCGCGCGCAGCTCTCCGGAGAGGTTTTCCCGCAGCTTCTCGAACAACAACGGCAGACCCTCGGCGCGTCGACGCCTGTGGCCAAGGGGGTACTCCACCGCGACTCTCTCCGTGCAGCTCCCGTCATCGAAGAAGATCTGCAGGGAGTTTGCAATGGAGCGCTTCTCCGGGTCCAGGTATTCTGCGGTGTAGCGGGGGTCCTCTTCCATCTCCATGCGCTCCCGCAGCGAATCGATGCGGGGGTCGCGAGCCGTTTCTTCCTCGTAGTGCTCGGCGCGCAGGTCACCGTGGATCAGCGCGACGGCCACCGCATACTGGAGGCAGTGATCACGGTCTGCCGGGTTGGACAGCGGGCCGCGCTTGTCGATGATGCGAAGCGCGGACTCCTGCGTGTCGATGTGCACGCGCCTGATGCGGTCCAGTCGATCCTTCACTCGGGGGTGGAGGGCAAGGGCGGCCTCGACGGCGGTCTGAGCGTGGAACTCGGCGGGAAAGGAAATCTTGAAGAGGATGTTCTCCGCGACGTAGGAGCCGAAGGGACGGCCCACGCGCAGGGGCTGCCCCTTCATGACAGTTTCCTGGAATCCCCACCGCGGGGCCGAGAGGGCCGTGGCGTAGCCGGGCTCTCCCGCCATCCCCATGAGGGCCAGGCGCACGCCCCGGGCCGTCGCGTCCCCGGCGGCCCATGACTTTCGAGCGCCCGTATTCGGAGCGTGGCGGTAGGTGCGAAGCGGACCCAGGTCTATCCACGCGTTGGAGAGGACATCCGCGACACGCTGCGCATCACCGCCGAGCAGCCACGTGGCCGTCGCGGCAGTGGCCACCTTGACCAGGATGACGTGATCCAGGCCAACCCGGTTGAACGAGTTCTCCAGGGCCAGGATGCCCTGGATCTCGTACGCCTTGATCTGGGCTTCCAGCAGCTGCCCAACGGTCAGGGGCCGCGGGCCGGGCTTTCTCCTGCGGCTCACCCAGTCAGCGACTGCCAGCAGCCCGCCAAGATTGTCCGAGGGATGGCCCCATTCCGCGGCCAGCCAGGTGTCGTTATAGTCCAGCCAGCGGATCATGGAGCCGATGTTGAATGCGGCCTGCACGGGGTCCAGCTCGAAGGCCGCTCCCGGCACCCTGGCTCCAGGAGACATCACCGCTCCGTCAACGACCGGTCCCAGTCTCTTTCTGCATTCCGGGAACTTCAGCGCAAGCATTGCGCAGCCCAGGCTGTCCGCGAGGCTCCAGGACGCCGCATCCAGGGCCGCGTCGCTCTCGATTGGACGCCGCACGACGTAATCTGCAATCTCGGCGAGAAGCGGGTCGGTGCCCGGCGTCGTCATTTCGCCTCGTCCGCCACAAGCGGGACATACACCCGGGGCTCGGGACCGGTATATCGGCTGATAGGACGGATCAGCTTGTTGTTGGAGCGCTGCTCGATGATGTGCGCCATCCAGCCGCTGATGCGCGCCAGGACGAACATGGGCGTGTAGAGCTCTGTCGGTATGCCGCAGAACCTGTATGCAAGGGCGCTGTAGAAGTCCAGGTTGGGGAACAGCTTCTTTGCATCCCACATGACGCGCTCTATCCGCTCGGCGACATCGAAGAGGCGTTTTTGCTCGGGACCGACGGCCAGCCTGCCCGCCCACTCCTTGATGACCGGGGAGCGGGGATCGGAGACCGTGTAGATGCGGTGTCCGAAACCCATGATCTTTTCCTTGCGTTCCAGCCGTCCAAGGATCCCCCTCTCGGCTTCATCAGGGTCCCGGTACGCCTCGATCAGCTTCATGGCTTCCTCGTTCGCGCCGCCGTGCAGCGGTCCCGCAAGGGCGCCAACGGCCCCGGCAACGGCGGAGTGAATGTCTGACATCGTGCTGATGATGACCCGAGCCGCGAAGGTGGACGCGTTGAACTCGTGCTCCGCGTACAGGATGAGAGACGCATCCAGGCACTTGCGCAGGTCTTCCCGGGCAGGCTGTTCGTGCAACCCGTTGAGGAAGTAGCCGGCCAGCGTATCCTCGTTCTCGGGCAGGTCCCTGCCAAGGCGCTCCAGGACAACGGATGGAAGCACGGCCAGCAGCCTGTCCGCCGTTCCCAGCACGTCCCTGCCGTGCTCCGGCTCGAGGTTGCCCAGCACGGAAACGGCAGTTCGCAGCATGCCCATCATGCTGTCCCCGGGAGGGATCTCTCTCAGCACCCGGGAGAGAACAGGCGGCAGCTGCCTCATCTTTCTGAGCTTCTGACGGTACTCGGCAAGCTCTGCGGGCGCGGGAAGCTCGCCCCGCAAGAGGAGCCATGCAACCTCTTCGAAGCCCGCATGCGCGGCCAGGTCCTCGATGGCGTATCCGCGGTAGCTCAAGCCCCGGCCCTCGATCCCGACAGTGCTGATGGCGGAGTCTGCGGCCACAATGCCCGCAAGGCCGCCAACCTTCTTCACGTCGGCAAACTTGCGTTCGTACTCAGCCATGTCTCTGCTTCCGTTCCTGGGCTTCGTAGCCCAGAAGATCGTAGAGCTCCACCCTGCTCATCATCTGCCCCACCACCTCCGCCTGCGTCCCCTGCTGGCGTATTGCGCTCAACACCGCCGTGGCGGCTTTGTTCATGGCGCGGCTCGCCGAGAGCGGGTACAGGGCCATGTCCACGCCCGCTCCGGCAAGCTCCGAACGCGTGAAAAGAGGGGTCAGCCCGAACTCCGTCAGGTTGGCAAGCACGGGCAGCCCTGTCGCCTCTTTGAACAACCGGTATTGATCGAGCTTTCCCAGGGCCTCGGGGAAGATCATGTCCGCCCCCGCTTGAGCATAGGCGGATGCACGCTCCAGCGCCCGGTCGAGCCCCTCCACCGCCACGGCGTCAGTGCGGGCCATGATGACAAACCCGCGCTCTGTGCGCGCATCGACGGCTGCCCTGATCCGGGCCACCATTTCCTGCTCGCTGACCAGAGCCTTGCCGGGCCTGTGACCGCAGCGCTTGTCCCCTGCCTGGTCTTCCATGTGGATGGCGGCAACGCCGGCCCGCATCATCTCCCGCACCGTGCGCGCGATCATGAGCTCGGCGCCGAAACCGGTGTCCACGTCGACCAGCAGCGGCAGGTCCACTGTGCCCGTGATCCGCCGGGCGTCCTCCAGTACGTTGTCCAGGGTAGTCACGCCAAGATCAGGCAACCCGAAAGAGAGGTTCGCCACTCCGGCGCCCGAGAGGTAGATGGCCCGGAAGCCGATCTGCCGGGCCATGAGCGCCACCAGCGCGTTCGACGTTCCTGCTATTTGCAGCGGTCTCTCTTCTGTCAGCGCTTTGCGGAAGCGGTCACCTGCACTGCCACTCTCCGGCATACCTTCAGGATAGTAATTTGCCGGGGGGATTCCAACAGAAATTGCGCGCTGGCGATCCCGGAGACGACGCCGGCGCTGGCGGCCCGGGGCGCTGGCGACCCTCGCGCGCCGGCTGAGGCTCAGGAGGCCGGCGTGCGAGCAAGCATGCGGGCCCCCGGCGGGCGAATTCCGAAAAGGTCACGTACCAGCGGGACGAACCGCGCGAGATACGTGAAAAGCGCCACTGTCGCCCAGGAGGCCAGGACGGCAATCATCCAACGCGCCAGGACCGAAAGCCCCGTTCCCAGGAGCAGGTACGTGGCCGCCGAAAGCGGCGCAAAATGCAGGACATAGAGGGGAAACGCGAGGTCCCGAGCCATGTCCAGCGCCCTGCTCTCGTGATTGAGAAACCGGCGGCCGTAGCCCAGGGCAGCGGAAACGAGCCCGTATGCCGCCGCTCCGCGCAGGGCCTGTGCGGCGATGTTAGCGACGCTGTACCCGGCAGGCACCGGGGTCAGCCGATAGACGGCCAGCCGGGCGGCGAATGCGAGCACACCCAGGGCAAGGGCGGGCAGCCTGTTTCGCTCCAGCGCTTCCAGGAGCTCCCGCGCGCTCGCTGCAATGAATCCGAAAAGGAAGAACGAGAGGTAGACGCTGAAGTTCGCCCAGTCGTTCACGAGGTTCTGGAAACCGGGCCACCCGGGACGGAACAGGGCCTCCAGGAGCGCAATCCAGACCGCGGGGAGGAGGACCATTGCGCCCTGCGACAACCGACGCGCTCCGGCCAGGAGCCGCGAGGAGTCTCCGCGCCGTTTCACGGAGCTGAGCAGGGGCAGAGTGAGAGCCGAGAAGACGAACAGGTAGAGCAGGAACCAGAGCTGGCCGTAGTCGAAATTGCCCTTGCCCGTTGGGCCGGCGTTGATTCCGTTGAAGAAATGAGGATAGAAAGAAATGAAGCTGCCGGAAAACCTGCCGAAGGAAAGCGCCCGCAGCCATGCTTGAATGGAAATGACAAAAAGCGTGCCCAGGAGCAGGGGAAGAAGCAGCCGATTGGCCCGTTCTCCAAGGAACTGCCGGCTGTCCCTCTTGCGAAGAGACGATGCGGCGGCAATGCCGGATACGAGGAAAAGCAGGTGCATGAACCAATTGTCCATGAAGACGGTGAACAGCCGGAATGCCGCGGGCCCCCCCGTGGCGGCGAGGCCGGCGAGCAGGAGATCCCGGATGGGAGTGTCGTAGACGTAGACGACCCCCATGCCGGTGAAGCTGAGAGCGGCGTGGAACGGCGCCAGGGAAAGAACAACGAGGAACCGCAGCCAGTCAAGGTATGCAAGTCGACCACTGGAAGAAGCCAATCTCATGCCCTCCTGTTGTTTTGCTCAACACCGCTGAGCCGAAATCCGGTCCCTCTCGAGGTCACCCGATGGGCCTTCGCGGATCCGTGATCCATTCGCTCCATGAGCCCGGGTACAGGAGCGGGATTCCCCTGCCGGCGTGGGCGAAGGAGAGGACGTTGTGCGCGGCAGTGACGCCGGATCCACAGTAGAAAATGGTATGGCTCGCGTCCCGGGCGCCCGCAAGAGAATCGAAGCGGCTTCCCAGCTCCGCCCGTGATTTGAACAGGCCATCCCCCCTGAGGTTCTCTTCATAAGGGGCGGAGAAAGCCCCCTGAATGTGGCCCGCCACGGGGTCTATGGTCTCGTTCAGGCCCTGGTACCTCTCCGCGGCGCGGGAGTCCAGAACCATGTACGCAGGATCTGCTATGGCGGCGAGAACCCGCGCCGCATCGCAAGCCATGGCAGGTCTGAACCGGGCATCGAACACGGTGGCTGGTCGATGCTCCGCGCCGCTTGCGCAGGGGAACCCGAGGGACCGCCACCTGGCGAGCCCCCCGTTGAGCACTGCCACGGCGTCGTGGCCGGCCCACTTCAGCAGCCACCAGAGCCTCGCCGCGGCCATGGCCCCGGTCGACTCATCATAGGCAACCACCTGGGTCCTCCCATCGATGCCGAGCCTGCCCAGCGCGCTGACCAGGGCCTCCGGGTGCGGCAGAGGGTGTCTGCCCGTGGCTCCTGTGATCACCGGCCCCGAGAGGTCGCGGTCCAGGTGCGCATACACCGCGCCGGCAACGTGGGATTTCCCGTATTCCCGCTCTCCGCGGTCAGGCTCCCGGATTGTGAACCGACAGTCCACGAATACCCAGTCCCGGCTCTCACGATGGTCGAACGCATCCGTCGGCTCGATGATGGTCTCGAATTTCATAATCCTGTAGAATACATCCATGGCAAAATCAGGCAAGGCGGGAGCATCAAAGAAGGCCAACGCAAAAAGCGGCGCCCCTCGGAAGGTCCCGAAAAGCAGGACAGCGGAGAAAGACCCCCAGGTGGAGGTTCTCAGGGAGGACTTTCTCCACAACAGGAGGTTCGCGCTCGCGAAGGACGAGTACAGCGCCACGGCTCGCGACAACTTCAACAGCCTTGCGCTCGCCGTGCGGGACAGGCTCATTGACCGCTGGCTTGCGACCCAGCAGAGCTACTACCGGCAGGACTGCAAGCGAGTGTACTACCTGTCCCTGGAGTTTCTCATAGGGCGGACCCTGGGGAACGCCCTCTTGAACCTGGGATTGACCGGGAGCGCGGAAGCGGCCGTGCGGAAGCTGGGCTCGCGCCTGGAGGACCTCGAGGCGCTGGAGCACGACGCCGGGCTGGGAAACGGGGGGCTGGGACGATTGGCCGCGTGCCTGCTGGACTCCATGGCCACGCTGGCCATCCCCGCGTACGGGTACGGCATCCGCTACGACTACGGGATATTCTTCCAGAGAATCCTCGGCGGGCGGCAGGTGGAGACACCCGACAACTGGCTCCGCCACAGGAACCCCTGGGAGATCGAGCGCCCCGAGCACCTGTACCCGGTCCATTTCTACGGCCGGGTTGCGCAGAAGACGGGCACTGAGGGGCGCACGGTTTTCGACTGGGTGGAGACCCAGACCGTCATGGCAATGGCCTATGACACGCCTGTGCCGGGATACGGAAACGGCGTTGTCAACAACCTTCGCCTGTGGTCGGCAAAGAGCACCCGTGACTTCGATCTTGACTACTTCAATCACGGGGACTACGAGAAAGCGGTCTCCGACAAGGACAGGTCAGAGACCATCACCAAGGTGCTCTACCCGAATGACAACGTGTTCGAAGGCCGCGAGCTGCGGTTGAAGCAGGAATACTTCCTGGTCTCGGCAACGCTCCAGGACATCATGCGTCGCTTCCGCAAGGGAGGCTCGTCGCTCACGGGTCTCCCGGAAAAAGTGGCCGTTCAGCTCAATGACACGCACCCCTCGGTGGCCATCCTGGAGCTGATGCGCCTCCTCATGGATCGCGATGGCCTTGGATGGGACGAGGCCTGGGACATCACGGTGAGGACCTTCGGGTACACCAACCACACGGTCCTCCCGGAAGCGCTGGAGAAATGGCCGCTGGACCTCCTGTCCCGCCTGCTCCCGCGCCATGCCCAGATCCTCCTCGAGGTCAACCGCAGGTTCCTGGAAACCGTCTCGGCGCGATGGCCGGGGGACGCCGAGCGGCAGCGGCGGCTTTCCCTGATCGAGGAGGGAAGCGAGAAAAGGGTCCTCATGTCCCACCTCGCCATCGTGGGCAGCCATTCCGTCAATGGCGTCTCTTCCCTCCACACCGACATACTGAAAAAGGAGCTCTTCCCGGACTTCTTCGCTTTGTGGCCGGAGCGGTTCAACAACAAGACGAACGGGATCAGTCAGAGGCGGTGGCTGAAGCTGTGCAACCCGGGCCTTGCTGAGCTGTTGAACGAGTGGATCGGACACGGCTGGGACACGGACCTGGAGTGGCTGACCAAGCTGGCTCCGCTTGCGGATGAGGAAGGATTTCGACGGCGTTGGCGGGCAGTGAAGCAGCGGAACAAGAAGGAGCTGGCGGGCGTGATCCATCGGCTCACGGGCGTGACAGTGGACCCGGACTCACTGTTCGACTGCCAGGTAAAGCGCATCCATGAGTACAAGCGACAGCTCCTTAACGCGCTTCACGTCATTCACGTGTACCAGCGAATCAAGGCGGACCCAAGAGCTGACGTCGTGCCGCGGACGGTCATTTTTGCGGGCAAGGCCGCACCCGGCTACGCGATGGCAAAGCTGATCATTCGCCTGATCCTGGCCGTAGCGGAGAAGGTGAACAGTGATCCGGACGTTGCCGGCCGGCTGAAGGTGGTGTTCCTCCCGAACTATGGAGTCAGCCTCGCGGAGAGCATCATTCCCGGGGCTGATCTCTCGGAGCAGATAGCGCTGGCAGGAACGGAGGCTTCGGGTACGGGGAACATGAAGCTTTCCCTGAACGGCGCGCTGACCATCGGAACTCTTGACGGCGCAAACGTGGAGATCAGGGCGGAGGTGGGGGCTGAGAACTTCTTCCTGTTCGGCCTGAGCGCGCAGGAGGTGGCAGAGAGAAAGCGCGCCGGCTACGATCCCCGCGCAATTCACGGGGCTGACCCCCGGCTTTCGCGGGCCCTTGAGCTCGTGTGGAGCGGCGCCTTGTGCCCCCAGGAGCCGGATGCGTTCAAGCCCGTTGTACGAGCGCTCCTTGACGGCGGAGACCAGTACATGCTGCTCGCGGACTTCGACTCTTACGCGGCATGCCAGGAGCGGGTTTCCGCGGCATTCAGGGACCAGGATAGCTGGTCCCGCATGTCCATTCTGAATGTCGCCCGTATGGGGAGATTTTCCAGCGACCGCACCGTGCGGGAGTACGCGGATGAGATCTGGGGAGCAAGGCCGGTTGCCGTGGATTCTTGACGGTTGGTGATCCTCGAGGTATCCTTAAAGGTGGACAGAGGACAATCCCTCCTCCACCATCCGGATCCGGGATCGACACTGCGGTTGCAGTCCCTCGACCGGATTTCTTAAAAGCCGGCGAAAGCCGGCTTTTTTCTGCGCAAGACACAGGAGCGAAAGAAGGGCACATCGTGGCTGATAGATACACCGACGCGCACGTTCCCGTGCGAAAGCGGACCTTCATCACTGCGCGCGCCGACGGCAGCCTCGTCATCCCCGCCGAGCTCGGCCGAAGGTACGGTGTGGCCCCTGGTGAGCTCTTGCGCATTGAAGCCCTCGAGAATGAGCTCCTCCTCCATCGGCCGGTCACACACCTCGCAAAGGTCTACGTGGAAACCACCAACGATTGCCCTTTTTCCTGCCGGACATGCATGCGCAACTCATGGAATGAGACCAAGGGCTACATGGAGGAGAAGGTCTTCGCGCGCGTGGTGGAAGGGCTCGAGACTTTGCCTGTGACTCCATCCATCTTCTTCGGCGGAATTGGCGAGCCGCTCTCACACCCGGGGACGCTGACCATGATCCGACGCGTGAAGACGATTGGCGCGGAAGCCCGGATGATCACCAACGGGCTTGCGTTGGACGAGGCAACCATCGAGAGCCTTGTGGACATGGAGCTGGACACTCTGTGGGTATCGTTGGATGGGGCGACTCCGGAATGCTACGAAGATGTGCGCCAGGCTTCGGCGCTTCCGGTGATCATCGAAAATCTCCGAGTCCTGAAGCAGGTGAAGTATCGACGGGACGCGCGAAAACCTGAGCTTGGGATTGCGTTCGTGGCGATGAAACGAAACCGGGCGGAGCTCTCGCGCGTGATCGACCTCGGCCTTCGCCTCGGCGCCTCCCAGTTTTCGATCAGCAACCTCCAACCTCATACGGAAGCGCTTTGCGACGAGATCTTGTACGACCGGACCCTCGGTCAGTCCCCCGGCGCCTTCTCCCGGTTGGACCTTGCGCGCATGGACTCCGGCGGTGAGTGGGACCA
>Ga0209415_10007155_pt1 | contig 19536 bp, 19 predicted proteins | sample PeaSoiSIISIP2007_FD_187696 | JGI IMG/M metagenome (GOLD analysis project Ga0209415, IMG submission 187696) | Peat soil microbial communities from Weissenstadt, Germany - SII-SIP-2007 (SPAdes) (version 2) | ecosystem: Environmental > Terrestrial > Soil > Wetlands > Peat | place: Germany... | reverse complement strand
TGATCGGAGGTTTTGTCGTCGCGCCGCTTGACCATGCCGTTGTCGCCCAATCGACAGAATCTGCGCCCAGCCTGCCTTTCCGGCCTTTCGGTTCCATGGTAATTGGCTGACGGCAAGTTCTCTTAATGGTAGATTGCGACCGATTAAACCGACATCCGACCAACGGCTGCCGATGAATACGGCCAACGCTACGTTCTGGATTTCGACATGCCCACCGCAGCGGGATTCGCAACGATACGGTCCATGTGGATCGTTCGAACGGGCGAAAATGTTCTTCGCCTCATCAGCTGCTACGTGGTCTAAGATGAGGTTCGTGTGGAAAGGGCCATGGACATGACGCACGCCAAAAATGGCATTGGACAACTCGATGTCGTTGCCTTGACCGCCGATCTACCGGACAGGGGGCTTTCGCGTGGGCAGGTCGGCACAGTTGTCGAGGTTCTGGCGCCAAGTGTGTTCGAGGTCGAGTTCTGCGATGACGAGGGGCGCACTTATGCGCAAGCTGCGTTGCGCGAAACCCAACTTCTGGTCCTGCATTACCGGCCACAACAGGCCGCGTAATTCCCGTTCATGGCGCGCCTCCGTTCCTAACCCGATGTGTGTGCAGGAGGAAGAAACGCTGGGCGGACCACTATTTCTCCAAGCCGCCATTCGAGATTTGACCGGGAATGAGCACCCCTGACCTCTTGCGGCCATCCAGACGAATATGCGAAGCGGATGCAAGGGATGGCCAGCGGACCTTTGTTTTGAGTATCATAGACTTATGTCACATCACGCTGCTTCTAAGGACGATCCATTCGACACGGCCACCTTGCGGTTCTATGCGGAGGAGGCCCCTATCTACTCAGGGAGCGGTCCTGGTGGCATAAGTCGTCACTTGGGCTCCTTTCTTCGTCGGTTGGCGCCTGGGGCGAGAATCCTTGAACTCGGGTGTGGTGGCGGGCGAGATGCAGAGGCAATGGTCGCATCTGGCTTCCACGTCGATCCGACCGAGGGTGTTCCAGAAATTGCACACCAGGCCGAGCAGCGCCTAATGCGGAAAGTTCGTGTCATGCGTTTTGACGAGCTCGACGCTGTTAAAGCGTATGACGCTGTGTGGGCGAGCGCGAGCCTGATCCATGTTCCTCGATCTTCGCTGCCCGAAGTCATTCGCCTCGTCTTCCGCGCATTGCGGCCAGGTGGGTTACATTTCGCAACATATAAAGCAGGAGGAGTCGAGGGGCGCGACAGCAAAGGCCGCTATTACAACTACCTCTCACCGGACCAACTGCTCGACGTCTATCACCGATCCAGCTCCTGGGAAGATGTCGAGATATTAGAATACAAGGGAGGAGGATTCGATGGCGGAGAAGGCCCATGGGTTGCAATTGCGGCACGCCGACCTGCCGGCGGCTGAGCCAAGAGACAGGCATTGATGTGGGCACCTACGACCAGAATTGGCCCACCCCGGCCGTTAAACGATGGGGCCGCATCGCCAAATGGATGCCGGTGTGAGGCTCAACCGAATTGGCGAGATTTAATCCCGTATCCAGGCAAAACCTTGGTCACGAGGACGAGGGACAGGCAAAAACGGCCGGCGGGTTTCCCCGCTGGCCGCAATCGTTCATTGCATCAGACTGGCTTAACGGACCAGATCGAACGAAATACCCGTTTTTGCCGTCTCGACGTCGAGGACATCGAGGATCTTGTCGAGGATGGTGCGCAGCACCGCCAGACCGCCCTGATAACCCAGGACCGGGAACCGGTGGTGATGATGGCGGTCGAAGATCGGGAAGGTCAGGCGGATCAGTGGAATGCCCAAATCCCGTTCCAGATATTTGCCGTAGGAATTGCCGATCAGGAATTCGGACGGCTCGGTCGCCAACAGCGAACGCAGATGCCAGAGATCCTTGCCGGCCCACACCTGCCCCTTGACGCCGTAGGGACTGCTCTTCAGCAGCGTGTCCATTTCGGCCGCCCACTCCTTGCTGCCGTTGGTGGCCAGCAGATGGATCGGTTCGGCCCCCATCTCCAGCAGGAAGCGGGTCATGCCATAGACGAAGTCCGGATCGCCATAGACCGAGAAGGTTTTGCCATGGATCCAGGCATTGGAGTCGGCCAAGGCGTCGACCAGACGACCGCGTTCCAGCTCCAGCGAGGCCGGGATCGGTTTGCCGGTTAGCGCGGAAAGCTTGACCAACAACTCGTCGGTGGCGCCGACACCCAAGGGATAATGGAATGCCGCCACGTCCTGGCCTTTGCTCGCCGCATATTCCAGGCTCTTGTCACTGCAATATTTCTGCAAGCCAATGGTCGCCTTGGCATTGAGCCCCGCCTCGACGTCCGCAAGCTTGGTGCCACCGTCGAACATCCGGAAAGTACCGTCCGTCGGTGTATCGAAGACGTCGGACACGTCCGAGATCACCGTATATTCGATCTCCATCTCGTTCAGGATACGCTTCAGTTCGCGGTTGTTGCCGACCGCATAACCGTCGAATCCGGGAATGATGTTGATCTTGGTCCCGGCCGTACGGTCCTTGCCTTCCCAGAAGTTCGACAACACGGCCTTGACCATATTGTCATAGCCGGTGATGTGGCTGCCGACGAAGGACGGCGTATGCGCATAGGCCACCGGAAAATCTTGCGGAATGCTGCCTTTCTCGCGGGAATTGCGAATGAAGGCATTCAAGTCGTCGCCAATGACTTCGGCGATGCAAGTGGTCGACACCGCGATCATTTTCGGCTTGTAAACATGATAGGCGTTGTTCAGGCCGTCGATCATGTTCTGCAAGCCGCCGAACACCGCCGCATCCTCGGTCATCGAGGTGGAAACCGCCGAGCAGGGCTCCTTGAAGTGGCGGGTCAGATGCGAGCGGAAATAGGCGGTGCACCCCTGGCTGCCGTGGTTGAAGGCCAGAGTCTTTTCGAAGCCGGCTCCGGCGAACACGGCACCCAACGGTTGGCAAGCCTTGGCCGGATTGACCACCAGGGCCTCTCGAGCAAAGTTCTTCTCGCGATATTCCCAGCTGTTGATGTGAGCGGCCTGCTGGTCGATCACCTCCTGGGCATGACAGCCTTCGAATTGCTTCTTGTTTTCGAAGAGCTTCTGATACTCCGGCTCATTGAAAAGCGTGGAGTGGTCCTTAATTTTTTCTGCGCTCTGGGGCATTTTCGAGTACTCCTGCTCAGGCGGCTTTCCAGGGGGCCTTGGTCAAACCCCAAACGGGGCTGTTGACCGCGAGGTCCATGTCACGGGAGAAGATGGCGAAGCCGTCGTAGCCGTGATAAGGACCCGAATAGTCCCAGGAATGCAGTTGGCGGAACGGAACGCCCATCTTCTGGGTGCCGTATTTTTCCTTGATGCCCGACCCGACCAGGTCCGGCTGCAGCCGCTCGATGAATTTCTCGAGTTCGAATTCCGAGACGTCGTCATACACCAACGTCCCGTCCTTGATGTAGTTGGTGGTGCGCTGATAATCGTCACCGTGCGCAAACTCGTAACCGGTGCCGATCACCTCCATGCCGAGATCGCCATAGGCATCGGCGACGTGACGGGGACGCAGGCCGCCGACATAAAGCATGATCCGCTTGCCTTGGAGCCGGGGCTTGTATTTGGCCAACACGGCATCCGCCATCGGCTGATATTTGGCGATGACCCGCTCGGCGCCTTCTTTAATCTTGTCGTCGAACTGCTCGGCAATGGCGCGCAAGCTCTTGGCGATCTGGGTGGGACCGAAGAAATTGTACTCGATCCATGGAATCCCGTACTTTTCTTCCATATGCCGGCAGATGTAATTCATCGAACGATAGCAATGGATCAGATTGAGCTTGGCCTTCGAGCCCCGCTCCATCTCGGCCACGGACGCGTCGCCGGACCACTGGGCGATAACCCGGAGCCCCATCTCTTCGAGAAGGATACGGCTGGCCCAAGCGTCACCACCGATGTTGTAGTCGCCGACGATCACCACATCATAAGGCGTCCCGTCGAATTCCTTGCCCGCCGCCTTGTCGACCACATAGTCGCGCATGACGTCGTTGGCGATGTGATGGCCCAGCGACTGGGACACACCACGGAAGCCTTCGCAGCGCACCGGCGCCACGATCTTGCCGATTTCCTTGGCCTTCTTCTTGGCGACGGCCTCAATGTCGTCACCGATCAGGCCGATCGGACATTCCGACATCACCGAAACGCCATTGTTCAGAGGGAACAGGGTTTCGATCTCGTTGATCAGCTTGTCGAGCTTCTTGTCACCGCCGAAAACGATATCCTTTTCCTGGAAATCCGACGTGACCTGCATGGTGACCCAACTGTTCACGCCCATCGTTCCGGTGGAATAGTTGCGCCGCTGGGACCAGGAATAATGACCGCAGCCGACCGGACCATGGCTCACATGAACCATGTCCTTGACGGGACCCCACACCACGCCCTTGGCGCCGGCATAGGCGCAGCCACGCACCGTCATCACACCGGGAATCGATTTCACGTTCGACTTGACGCCGCAATCGGGTTTGCCTTCCTCGTAGACATTGAGGTGTTTGGCCCGCTTCTTGGCCGTCTTTTCCGGGTACTCTTTCAGAACCTCTTCGATGAGCGCTTTCCGCTCCGCTTTGACATCGACCGTCATGTCATTCTCCTAAATCTCGTCACTTGCGCGGCAAAACAGGGCCGCGGCGCGCTCAAGGGGACAAGGGCGCCAGACTGGCCGGCGCCCTCGCCGCGTCAGGCATGGGCAGCCTTGCCGATGATCGACTCGTCTTCCTTCTGCATGATGCCGAATTCCATCAGCAACTCTTCCAGCTCTTCCATGGTGATCGGCGTCGGGATCGTGCCCTTGCCGCCGTTCTCATGGATCTTCTTGGCCAGCTGGCGATATTCGTCAGCCTGCTTGGACTCGGGCGCATATTCGATAACGGTCATGCGGCGCAGTTCGGCATGCTGCACGATGTTGTCGCGCGGCACGAAATGGATCAGCTTGGAATTCAGCTTCTTGGCCAGAGCTTCGGCCAGTTCCAGCTCCTTGTCGGTCTGACGCTCGTTGCAAATCAGGCCACCCAAGCGAACGCCGCCGGTCGAGGCGTATTTCAAGATGCCCTTCGAGATATTGTTGGCCGCATACATGGCCATCATCTCGCCCGACATGACGATGTAGATTTCCTGGGCCTTGTTCTCGCGGATCGGCATGGCGAAACCGCCACAGACCACGTCGCCCAGCACGTCGTAGGAGACATAGTCGATGCCGTCATAGGCGCCGTTCTCTTCGAGGAAGTTGATCGAGGTGATAACGCCACGGCCAGCGCAGCCGACGCCCGGCTCCGGTCCACCTGATTCGACGCAGCGAATGTTCTTGTAGCCGGTCTTCAACACGTCTTCGAGTTCGAGGTCCTCGACCGAGCCGGCCTCGGCGGCCAGCGACAAAACGGTATCCTGGGCCTTGGCGTGCAGGATCAGACGGGTGGAGTCGGCCTTGGGATCACAGCCGACGATCAGGATCTTCTGACCCAAATCGGACAACGCGGCCAAAGTGTTTTGGGAGGTGGTGGATTTGCCGATGCCCCCCTTGCCATAGAAAGCGATCTGTCGCAAAGCGCTCATAGGGTGCTCCTGTTGCTTCGGTTCAAAACCTTTTGCGGGGCGATGCCGCCGCACAGACCCTTTAGAGCAAACCCCATGCCAACACGGAAAAGGCATCGATAAATTGACAATTTATTGTTGTTTTTCATATTGTTACCATGCCTGAACGACAGATCTACAGAGAGCCTTGGGGGCTGTCCGGAACCCGACAATGGTCCGACATCAATGTCGAAACTCGCACAGCCCATGAAAAGGTTCCCTCAAGAAACGCGAGACGTTAGGCTAGAGAAGATCCCGATCATTCGGGATCGCTCTCGCATCGTGTGTTGTTGAAAAAGATCCGCTTTTTCAAGGGGCTCAAGCGCCGCTCGGGCTTTAGAGCGTAATTCGATGTGATCGCGTCACGCTCTAAGGCATAGTTCTTGCTTAGTTACTTGGCTGGCTCCTCGTTGGCGGGGCTCAATCTTTGGCGGCGTCATGGAGCAAATCAGTCTCAAGGAACGGGCATTGGGCGCCTATCTCGGTATGGCGGTGGGCGATGCTCTCGGGGCGACGGTCGAATTTCTGACCCGATCAGAGATCGCCGCCAAATATGGCACGCATTGCCGAATGATCGGTGGCGGCTGGCTTAAACTCAAACCAGGCCAAGTCACGGACGACACGCAAATGGCGCTCTATCTCGGACGGGCGATTCTGGCGGCACAAGGCTGGGACCTGCGGCTGATTTGCGACAAATTCACCGAATGGCTGAAAAGTAAGCCCGTCGACGTCGGCGCCACCTGCCGCCGCGGCATTCGCCGCTATATGATGGACGGCAGCTTGTCGACGCCCTTCCACGAAGGGGATGCCGGCAACGGCGCGGCCATGCGCAATCTTCCCGTGGCCATCGCCACGCTCCACGATGCCCAAACATGCGCCACCTGGAGCATCGAACAAGCCCATATTACGCACAATCATCCCTTGTCCGACCAGGCGACCTTATGTCTGGGGAAAATGGTCCGCGGCCTGATGTTGGGCGGTGGCATCCGCGGCGCGCGCGCGGAAGCGAACATTTTGATCGCGACTCACAAGGCTTTCAAATTCGACCCTTATCACGGCAATGCGTCGGCCTATATCGTCGATACCATGCAGACCGTCCTTCACTACTTCTTCCGAACAGACAGTTATCGATCCTGCGTGCAGGAAGTGATCAATCAAGGCGGCGACGCCGATACCACAGGGGCGATCGTCGGCATGCTGGCGGGAGCGACCTATGGCGTGCAGTCCATCCCGAGCGGCTGGCTGCAAAAACTCGACCCCAAGGTCAAAGCTGAAATCGAATCGCAGGTATCCGGACTGCTGGAACTCGCCTCCGCCCACGCAGCCACTTAAGCACCCGCAAAACGATAAGGGATCGTCTTACGGGTGCTTAAGTCTCTTCAGTGCTGGGGTTCCGCCTCCGCGGAAACCCTGGCTCAAACGCCGCTCTGGCTTGGGGCTCGCGACGGCCCAGTCGGCGCAATTATCTTATTCCGGGCCCTTGAAGGACCATCGCATGGCCAACATCCTTTTTTTTGAAAAGCCCGGCTGTCGGAACAACACGCGACAAAAAGCGATATTGCAAGCATCCGGACATCACGTCGACGCCCGCGATCTGCTGACGGAGCCCTGGACGCCGGCGAGGTTACGTTCCTATTTCGGAACGATGCCGGTCTCAGCCTGGTTCAACCGAGCGGCACCGAAGGTCAAAGAAGGCGTCATCGTGCCGGAGAAGCAGAACGAAGCCGACGCCATCACCGCCATGTTGGCCGATCCGCTGCTGATCCGCCGGCCATTGATGGAGGTCGACGGGCGTAAGACAGCCGGGTTCAATGTCGATCAGCTTAAAGAATGGATCGATCTGGCCGATCAAGAGTCCCCGCCCAGCGAAGCCTGTCCGCGCACCGACGCGAAATCCTGCCAATAAGATCTTCGCCACCACAGAGACAAGACGACAGCGAAACGCCTTCTCCGTGAACCCGGCGAATTTAACCTTGCGTCAGACGTCGATCTCTCGCAGATTCAAGCGGCTAGCATACGGGATCGCGTTCATTACCGTCATTGCTGGGCGTGGCCCAAGGCTGTCCGTTACGGTTTTTGCCCTCAATATTCGAGGAAGCTTATGCTTGATTGTTCAACCAAAAGTCGTCATGCCCGTGTTTGACACGGGCATCCACGTGCCCGCCTCAAATGACACCGACCGTTCCATGCACCCATGGATTGCCGGATCAAGTCCGGCAATGACGGTTTTTGGTTGTGACCGCAACTCGGCACAAACCTTACCGGACAGCCGTGGATTAAGCCCGGGGATGACGAGAATGGAGGGTGATTCCGTCAGGCCGCTTTACTGAAGATTGTCGAGTAGACAACATTGTTATGAAGCCAACGCGCCTTGCACGAGCCATCATCGTCTTAGCCATGACACTTGGCGTAAGCGGCATGACACCCGCCCCGGCAACCGACCGACTGGATCTCTCGGTCGGGCTGAAAACACTTCCCCTTCTCACCAGCAAGATTGTCAGCCCTGCCGTCGTGGCCATCGTTTTTGATCCGGCCAGCGCCACGTCGATAGCCGATGCCGATGCCATCAAAGGATTTTTCGACGAAGGATTGGAAGGACCGGGCGGCATGACACTGAACGGCGTTCTCACCAGTGCAGCCGATCTCGGCACAGTCGGTCACGTCAAGGTCATTGTCGTGGCGAAAGGCGTCGGCCAATCGGCATTGAACGCCGTTGCCGCGGCTTCAGCCACAGCCGGCGCCTTATCCATTTCAACCGATCTCGACTGTGTCAAAGCGCAAAAATGCGTTCTCGGCATCCTATCGAAACCAAATGTTGAAATTTACATCAGCAGACTGGCGGCGGAAGCGGCGAACGTCGCATTCGCACCGGCTTTTACCATGTTGGCGAGACCAATCCGATGACCCCTCCCCGCTCCGCCAGCTCCCTCGTCGTGCTGGCCACGATCGCCGCTTCCATTTCGCCGGCACGGGCGCAATCGATGGATTACACAGCCCTCCAGGCCCTCTTCGGCGAGCCCATCACCACATCGGTCACCGGCACCGCGCAAAGAGCGAGCGAAGTCGCCGCCAACATGACAATCATCACGACCGATCAAATCCGGCAGTCGGGAAGCCGCAGCATTCCACAAATCCTCAGCCGGGTGCCGGGCCTCGATATTTCCCAGACGACCTCCGTCGCCTACGATGTCGGTGTCCGCGGCTACCAGCAGCAAATGCAGTCGCGCCTGCTGGTTCTGATCGACGGCCGCCAAGTGTTTCAGGACGACTATTCCCGAACCGTGTGGGAAAATCTTCCGGTCAATATCGACGACATCCGTCAGATCGAAGTGGTGAAGGGACCGTCATCCGCCCTGTTCGGCTCCAACGCCGGCGGCGGCGTGATCAATATCGTCACCACCAACCCGCTCTATGACCGCAATGTCGTCGCCACGATGGTCTATGGCACCAAGCAGACGGCAGAAGGAGACACCACGGCCAGCGCGAAAATCGCCGACATCGGTGGCGTCAAAATTTCCGCCGGCGGCATGAACGGCCGGGAATTCGGGACGCCCCGCTATAACCTGGGCGGCGTCATCGGACCGGAAATCAGCGCGGCGCAAGCGAGTGCCGCCAATTTGACGCCGAGACCGTCGAATGACGAATATCTGCTGACGCTCAACCCCTCCCATCGCTATGTCTCGACAACGCAAGTCTTCGAAATCAGTCCGGCCATCCAGACGGACACGGAATTCAGCTATACGAAAAGTCGGTCGTCGGAAGGATATTATTCGGGCCGCCTCGACGCGGTGGAGGACACGGTGATTTCCGCCCGCGGCGGCTTCACCTGGCAATCACCGATCGGCACGATCAAAAACACCAACTATTGGAACCAGACGAGGGTCGCCAATACGGAAAGCGGCACCGCAACGCCCTATTACACGGATGTCGAGGCTCTGTTGGTCAGCCAATGGGAGGACCAATTCCGCATCGGCAGCGACCACACATTTCGCCTTTCCAGCGAGTATCGCCACGAGACATTCAAGCTTCAAGTCAACCAGACCTACCCGCAGAATCCGCAAATCGAAGAAAACACCTTTGCCGTCGGCGGGATGTGGCTATGGCAAATCAGCGACGCCTTGTCCTGGACCAACGCCGCGCGCCTCGATCATGTGCAATTGAGTGAAACCGGCCCGCTGTGGTCCGGATCCTTCGTCAGCCCAAACGCCTACAATCATTCCCTCACAGCCGAGAGCGCCAATTCCGGCCTGGTTTACAAGGCCTCCGACACCGACACGTTCCGACTGACTTATGGCCGCGCCATCGAACTTCCGCGCTTGTTGGATTACGGATTCAACGTGAACATCTATGTCCCATCCATCAACCGCAGCTTCGAACGCGCCGGCAATCCCTCCCTCAATCCAGCCATCGTCACCAATTACGAATTGGATTACGACCGCAAACTCACGACCATCGATTCGACGCTGAAACTTGCCGGCTATTACCAAATCAACGATTCAATCATGGTGCCTCTGGCCACTGTCGGCACGCTCGACACCCCTCTCGTGCCGTCTCTGATCCCCGGACAAACCACCACCTTGTCACAAAGCATCAACGCCGGCACCAGCCACGGCGTCGGCGGCGAAATCCAGCTGGCCGGACAGAACAGCCGAGGCATCCGCTGGGACGGCAGCTACAGCCTCGCCGTTACCACGGACAGCCCCGGCATCGTCTCGGCGGGCGGCGACCTCGACAAAAACTCAACGCCGAAGCATCATCTGCGACTCCTGCTCGGTTATACGACCGGCCCTTGGGAGTTCGACGTTCAGAGCCAATATCAGACCAGCTATTTCTCGCACCGTGCCCTCAACGTCAACGCGGCTGTCGACGACTATTCCAGCGTGACGGGTCGAATCGCCTATACCCTCGACACTAGCTATACGATCGCATTGAGTGGAACCAATCTCGCCCAGGCGATCACACGCACGACCGCATTCCCCGCCATTCAGCGCCAAGTTTATCTATCGCTGACGGGGCGCTTCTGATCCGCGATCAGCAAATCGACGGCCTCATCCAACGAGAGATCGATCCGCGTAATATTTTCCCGATCGAGGAAGAGCGCCTCATTTTTCGTCAACGCACCCGCGATGACGGCAAAGTGCGGACCGGCCGAGCGCTTGATGATCTGGTGGGCAAAGGTCCGCTGCATCTGATCGTCGAAACGACAGCCCAAAAAAACGAACCCGATGGCGCCACGGCGTTCAATCACGGGAAGCGGAATCGGTGTCTGAATGTCGATCTCCGTCAGCACTTCGACATAGTCGGAGTCGGATATCAGGAAATTGGCAGCCGGCCGGACCGCGCCATGCGGCTTATAAAGCAAGGTCGTTTCGTTGGCCGGCACCCCCGGGATCTCGACGCCCGACGCGTCATAGGCTTTGCCCCAGGGCTCTTCGTAGGTCTGGCCGCTCCGCCGGATCCCTTGCCACTGCACGAAAGAAACACCCCGCTCCGTCATGGCGTCGGCCATCAGCGTGTCGTACCAGACGTCGACGATCAAAGGCACACCCAAGCCGGCCAGCCATCGATGCAGCCTTGTCGGGACTTGGGGCGGACCAAACAGCTCTAGCAGGATGCGCACCAGACTGATTCGGTGCTTATTGGATTCGATCCATTGCGCGGCCGACCAAAGATTGTCAGCGATGCGTCCCGGCACCCGGATTCGTCCGTTGATCGCCCGAGCAAGCGCGACCGGCGAATCGGGCAAACCCGATGCGCCTTCCAGCGCCAACAGTTCCGGACCGAGAAACGGCGCCAAACGCCCCGCTGCCAGGCCGGCCGCCATCTCCTTCAGTCGGGTCCTCTCCATGTCAATCGTCCGACCGTTTGCGGGCTTCGACGGTGATCGGCAGACGGGTGTCGGCCGCCATCTCCGGCAACTCGAGGACCCATCCGTTGCCGAGTTTGATCCAGCCGCCCCACAACGACTCCTTTTCAACCTCGACGACCGCTTCTTCGAGGTCCTTTTTGGGAACATAAACAGACATCTTACCGGCCGCGTTGCGGATCATCACCTTCACGTCTCAGTCCTCCACCAATTCGAGTTCTTTCGCGCGCATCCCGACGACCCGACCACGCTCGATAAAATCGACGCCGTAGATGTAGAATTGCTGCAAGAATGTACCGATACTATTGACATATCCGACATCACCCTTGCTTACTAGTAAGTCGCCAATTTCAGAACCCATAAACGTACCATCATTCCTCACGTTTTTTTTGGACCTGACTTTTTGCCCAAAACCATAAACTGGACTATCATTTATCTCGACGATTTGTTCTTTACGCATCTCGCCCATCTCCATTTATTCTGATTGTTGCGGCGAGATGTTCCTCGAAACGGCGGCACGCCACGTCTCGAACATCGGCTTCCACGTCCTTGACCAAAGGCGCCAGATGAACGGGGGAAATCCGCTCCGCCACGACACGGCGAATACGCCAATCGCTATCGCCGAGAAGCATCGTCAATTGGTCATCGTCAAGACGCTCGACCACCGCGAGACGAACGGAAACATCTTCGTCCCAAGCCATGGAAGCCAGCCATTCCTGGGCAATACGCCCGGCGATCTCAAGACGGACGTCGACAACCGGATCACACATCATCACCGGCAAGGCGTCGACAGGCAGACGACGCGCCACCACGACACGGACATAATAATCAGGATCGGATGACATCTGCATCAGAACGCCGCCGTCCAGGCGACTGGCGGCGGCCACACGCACGCGGGGATCCGGATCGCTGCGCAATTTAAGCAGAAATCGTTGCGGCAGGCGTTCCGCCGCAACCACGCGGACCTCGGGATCGGGATCGTCAACGACGCTCGGCAACTGAAAAAGATTGGCATGACGCGCAGCAAGGGCCCGCAACAGAAAATAGGGCTCCTGCAACGAAGGGCCAGCCAGTTCGGGATGAGCACGAAGAAAACGATCGATCCGATTTGATCGGCGATCTTGAATGCAGACCTTACCCTTTTCGCAATCGCCGCTGGCAAGCCATTCCCGATGCGGGCAGAGGGCGCAATCCACCGCATTGCCGTGCCAATCGAGAGGTTCCTCCTGCCCGCTCATCGCCAAGCTCCCTTTCGGATACGACTCCGTCACGCCATTCTTTCGCCGACATACGGATGGCTAAGCCAACGCGCGCCCCTTGTCGCTGTTCACCCGCCCCCACCAAGCCAAGGCAGACGCCTCGATAAAATCATGGGCGTAGTCGTCAACCACCGCGATACCCGCCTCCGCCAGCGTCCGGCGCGGACAATCCCCGATGCGGGCCACGAGCACCACCGAGACCCCCTCCAAGGCTTTGATAACGACATCCAGGCTTTCTTCTTCGCCATAGCCGCCTTTGCAGTAATTGTCGGCGCGGCGGATCCCCAGAAACCGTACGGATTGACCGTCGACTTCAAGCAGTTGAAACTCGCGGGCATGGCCGAAATGCTGATTGATGCGCCCGCCCCCTTTGGTCGCCACCGCCACCAGAAGAGGCTTTCCCGCTCCGGCCGAACCGTGGCGGGCATGGCTTTCGGCAGCCCGCCGGTCAGCCCGTTCCTGATCGACAACACTCATGTAAAGCTCCCGGACTTTGGGATCGAAAACCGGTTCGTCCTCGATCTTGTCGAGGGTGAAATCGGACCCGAGATCCTCGCCCAACAGACCGACGGCGTCAGCGCGACATTGCCGACAATGGCGCATCAGTTTCGCGCCACCTTCAAGACGATCCTGTACGGCGGTCAATTCGATGGGCGTCGGGCCCCGTTGCCCGCTCAACCCGAAGAAGGTTCCATGCGCCGGATCGGAAATCAGCGGCATGACATTGTGCAGGAAGGCGCCTTTGGCTTTCACCACCCGATTGACCTCGGCCATATGCTCGTCGTTGATTCCCGGGATCAGGACGGAGTTGACCTTGACCAGAATGCCGGCAGCGACCAGTCGCTCCAGCCCCTCCATTTGACGCTCGTGCAGGATGCGGGCTGCCTCCAGCCCCGTCCATCGGCGATGATCGTGAAAGATCCAGGGGTAGATATGCTGCCCCACCAGAGGATCGACCGCACTGATGGTGATCGTCACATGATCGACATTGTAATCCTTGATGGTGTCGACATGATCGGCGAGCGCCAAACCGTTGGTCGACAGACACAGCTTCAAATGCGGCAAAGCCTTGGCGACCATCTCGAATGTGCGGAACGTCTTATGGGGATTGGCTAAGGCGTCACCCGGCCCGGCGATTCCCAAGACGGACAGTTGCGGCACTTTGGCGGCAACCGCCATGACCTTGCGCAAGGCCTCCTCCGGCGACAGCTTTTCACTGACCACACCGGGCCGGCTTTCGTTCGAACAATCGTATTTGCGATTACAATAATTGCATTGGATGTTACAGGCTGGCGCAACCGCAACATGCATGCGAGCAAAATAGTGATGCGCCTCTTCGCTGTAGCAGGGGTGATTTTTCACCTTCTCCCAGACCTCGGGAGACATATCGGCAGGACCTTGCGACGAACCACAGGATCCATTGCCTTTACTCGAGCAGCCACCAGATGCCTTGGCGACACTGGGGAGAGAAATGATTTGTCCGCTCACGCTGCCCTCCATGACGAGAAACATATTCGGAAGACTTGATTTGCAGGACGCGTGCCAAAGGCAGAAATGGCGAAATTACGCTATTTTTCCACTTTTCCCGTTGTTGGGCTTCCGACAACCATGTCGCGCTTACGACAAAGCCGCGACGCGACGGCGGCCTCATGGTGGTTATGGATTTCGGGACAAACTCAAACGAGCATCGACGCGCCCGGCGACGGGCTCAGATGAGCTTATACCGACCGGCGCTGATGAAAACTCATCAGCGCCTTCAGTCGCCAGCGCCGCCATCCGGCGGCTTCGGCGTTCGCCGGACGACCGGCGCGGCCGATACCAACCAGCGATGAGTCAAGCTCATCGCTGGTTGGCATTAAGACCAAGCTGCAGTGGTCGAAGCGAACTCCTGCGCCGAGCGGGACGCCTCCGCCTCCAGCAGGCTTTCGCGCGGACGATTCCGCGGGGGTTCAATGCCCCAGCCCCCGGGGTGGAACATCGTTAGGAACGTGTTCCGGCAGGAGCCTCTTATACCTTGAGCCCAACCATCAGACCGGCAGGTCGTGGGTCTTCAACAACCATTCTTCTCGGGCTATCCACGCCTCGAGGATCTTCACATGTTCGGCTTCTTCCCCGACGAACACTTTAGCCATGGCCACCACCTCGGGATCGCTGGCCGTTCCCGCCACGGTGTAATAGAACTCATAACCGCGTCGCTCCCCCTGCAAGGCCGCTTTCAAGGCATCCAGATGCGTGATGGACGCGTCGCCAGCCCAAAGTTCGGTACGTTCCGGTGTCACATAGTCTGGCCACATCAGCCGGGACGGCATGAGGTGACTGATGTCATTGGCACCGACACGCGCCTTGGTCTGCTCGTAATGCAGGCGGGAATAGCCGGAAAGCTGGCGAAACAGCTTGGCGACCTCTTGATTCCCGTACGCTTCCATGGCCTTGCTCAATTGATCGAAGTGGTTGGCAGCCTCTTCCTCGACACTAAGCGCGAAGGCGAGAAACTGATCCACGCTTTCGATCTTAAGGCGCCCCTTGAAGGTCTGGGCGGCAGGCGTCAAATGCGGCCCTTTGGCCGGCAGGACCTGATCGCCCTCGAACGTAACCATAATATCTTCGTTGCGAATGAAACATTGGCAGGCCAAGCGATGACGCGGCGGCATGTCGTTAATCTCAGCGTTGCGGATCTCCTCAGGGCTGATTTTACCCAACTGTCGAAGCGATTCTTTCTCTTTTTCAGTCAAGGCAATCGCATATTTGGTGTGAGGCGAAAGATGCGTCACTTCCACCAGACAAGATCCGCATTCGCCATCCTGACAATCGAAGGGAATGGGAATATTGTGCGCTTTGGCAAGCGAAAGGATCGTCCCACGATCACCGGCAACCGCATATACGGTTACGTCTCGAGCCATCACGGGAGAAGAAAAGGTCACATTGGCCATCGGTCACTCCGGTCGTTGATTTCGATTGAATCGCCAGCGAGCAGACTCGATGTGACTGCCGAAGCGTCCAGGCGGACACCCGAATGTCCCCCCGCCCCTTTTGAGCAAGGCTCGTGCCAAGATTAGAAAAGCGCCAAAAACGAGGCGACATCCCTTGGAAAGGCGACAAAAATAGGGACTATGTCGGCTGGACTCGTCACTTTCAGACAGACCTGTCGCGTTCCGGACAGGATCCGGTTGCGCTTGACATCGCCATACCATCCAGATCAGCCTTTGCCAATTCCGCCAATCCCCAAGCCATCGGCGAAATCGAGGAGAGATGATGCGAATTTTTGGGCTTCTTGGCGTTCTTTTCCTGCTTTCAACCCCAAGCTTTGCCGACGATGCCCTCTTTGGCCTGCGCTGGGGAGAAACCATGGAGGATATCAAGAGGCTGGGCGTTTCCGGAGAACTCCAGGAAGACGATGGGCACTTGAGACTTTTCCAAACGGACAGCTTACCCCACGGCCCAAATGACACGAAATTTGCCAATCTCGGTATCGATCGGCGATTTGGCCTTCAACGAATCCAGTGGGTCTCCAAAGACATCGCCGACGGTCCTTCCGGCGAAAATGGAATTGCTCTTTACAAGACCATGAAACGCCAGCTGTCGGAACGCTATGGCGATCCCAAAAGTTCGGACGAGGAAATCGTTGGAAGCCAGAGTTCCGCCTCTTTTTACCGATGCCTGGCCGAAGACGGCTGCGGCGCTTTCGTCACCGTTTGGCGGACGCCTGAGACCGACGCTCGTCTGCGGCTCATGGGAAGCGCAAACGGAAAAGGCTGGCTGGAGGTCGTCCTTCTCGGCCCAGACTGGAACGACATCGTCTCAGAAAAGAAAATAAAATATAAAAAATAGGACACTCTTTCCTTTCTCATCCTCCAAAATAGTTATGACTTCGATCATCTCATTTTCTTCTGTGAGAAGACAAAATAATGCGAATGGATGGAAATATACGTCCAATGATGGCAACGTGTCCTGGAGCATTTCAGTAGCCCCCCCTCCTTCCAGCCGGGCCATCAGTAGTCGCGGCATACCATGGGATTAGCGATGGTTGTATTTATTACTATTCATTGCTATTCTAGAATAGATTTTTAGCCTTTTCTTTCCGCCAACGATTCCACACCTTGGTCAACCGCATGTCCTCAAAGATAATTTTTTCACGAAAATCAATCTTTTCCACCATTACCTTCGGAGTGCTCCTGGTCAATCTGGTCGTTGGCACGCTGGCGACGCTATGGCTCAAACAGAGCATGGAACAGAGAAAAGATGAAATATTCACAAATACGACAAATATATCACAAATATTAGAACAGGATTTAGAGGATATAATCGATAAGGTCGACATCACGATAAGAAGTGTTAACGATGAATACGCAAGGCAGTCGGTAGATGGCGTCATTAGATGGGAAAACATTAACGACTACACTCTCATCCTACTTGCGAGGCAACCGAAACTAGATCTATTAATATTTTCCAATGCCGCAGGAGAGGTCATCTTCGGGTCTGGCGGCAAGACAAATAGCAAGATTAATATTGCTGATCGAGAATTCTTCGCACGCCTTCGCGACAATCCCGATGTCGGAATGGTGGTCGAGAAACCCTTCGTCGGGAAAATCGGCGAACATCTTCTTTTCGCCAGACGTCTTTATGGGCCGGAGGTCGCCTTCGGCGGCGTCATCGTCGCAGGCATATCGATCGAACGATTACAGAAATTGTTTTCCAAGCTGAATATTGGCCCGCATGGAAAGGTCCTGCTGCGCGCCCCCAACCTCGAGACCATCGTCAACTACTCTCCCCGCCAAGCCACCGGAACCGACCTTGACCAACAACGGCAATTGACGACGCTCCGCGAGCATCTCAAAGCAGAGGAATTGTCCGGTGTTTTCACGGCAACGGACCCGGGGGAGAATGTCGAACGAACCGTCGCCTTCCGCCATATCGGCCTTTATCCGCTTCTGATCACCGTCAGCGTCAGCTCCGAAGATTATCTCACGGAATGGCGGAACGAAGCTGTTAAGGTTGTTTCTTTCGTCATGCTGTTCTTGTTGGTCTCGATCGCGGTTGCCTGGCAGTTACTCCGCAGTTGGCAGCACCGGGCGAGAGCCTATCAGATGCTGCGCGACAGCGAGGAACGCTTGCGCCTTTTGGCGGAGAACGCATCCGATACCATCAGCCGGTTCGACCACAACGGCATCTATCTCGACGTTTCCAAATCCGCCTCCCGACTGCTCGGCTTCCTAGAGAACGACCTGCGGGGACACCCGATAAAGGACTTCATTCATCCGGAGGACATGCCCGCCCTTGCCGCCGCGCGCAGAGCGCTGATGGAGTCAACCGATCCGCAGATCCTCGCTCACCGGCATCGGCATCGGGACGGGCGTTACATCTGGATCGAAAGCAATATTCAGGCGATCCGCGACGACGCGAATGACGTCACGGAATTCGTCGCCGTCAGCCGCGATATCACCGAGCGTAAGCAGGCCGATGCCCGCATTGAATTCATGGCCCACCACGACCCTTTGACCAAACTCCCCAACCGGCTGCTCGGCAGAGATCGGGTTGAACTTTCCATCGCTCGCGCGGAACGCGGTAATTTAAAGGTGGCCGTGCTTTTCCTGGATCTCGATCAGTTCAAAAAGGTCAACGATTCTTTGGGACACGCCGTCGGCGACGCCTTGCTGCAATCGGTAACGGTTCGCCTGCTGGCGCGTCTACGCGATAGCGACACCTTATGCCGCCAGGGGGGCGACGAGTTTCTCATTCTCCTTGAAGACCTTCGGGAAGCCGAGGTGGCCTCGCGAGTCGCGTCAACCGTTTTGGAAAGTCTGACCATGCCGTTCGTCATCGACGAACGCGAGCTCTATATCTCGGGCTCCATCGGCATAGCGGTCTATCCCGACGACGGCCACGATTTCGACACTCTGCTCAAAAAAGCCGATACGGCGATGTACCACGCCAAGGAATCGGGGCGAAACGCTTTCCGCTTCTTTTCCGAACAGATGAATGTCGACACCACTGAATATCTAAATCTTTGCAACGGGTTACGCCGGGCGTTAGAGCGCCGGCAATTCGTTTTGCATTACCAACCGCAGATCAATTTGCGAACCGGCGACGTCGTCGGCGTCGAAGCGCTGATCCGTTGGCAGCATCCCGACATCGGACTCGTTCCCCCGGGCCGCTTCATTCCGGTCGCGGAAGACAGCGGCTTGATCGTTCCGATTGGCGCCTGGGTCTTGGCGGAAGCCTGTCGACAAGCGGCCGAATGGCATCGGAACGGGTTTAGCGGCTTGGTCGTCGCCGTGAATTTGTCGGCCGCGCAATTCAAACGCGGCGATCTCCTGCACAACATCACCAGCGCTCTCGCCCTATCCCAACTCGATCCAAGTTGTCTGGAACTGGAACTCACGGAATCGATCCTGATCAGCGACAGCAGTAAGGTGCTGACCACAGTCAATCAACTGAAGACGCAGGGGATCAAGCTGTCGATCGACGATTTCGGAACCGGCTATTCCAGCCTCGCCTATCTGAAGCGATTCAACGTCGACAAACTGAAAATCGATCAATCTTTCGTCCGCGACATCTCCACCGACCCCAACGATACCGCGATCGTTTATGCGATCGTGCAAATGGCCCGCAGCCTCGGCCTGACAACCATCGCCGAAGGCGTCGAGGACGCAGCGACGCTGGCCACCTTGCGCGAGCAAGGATGCGACGAGGCGCAAGGCTATTTCTTCGCCAAACCGCTGCCCGCGAACGAATTGGTCGAATTCTTAAGTGTCCGTCCAAAAACTTTCCGAGTCATTTGAATCGGTTACGGTTTTGGCGAAAAATAGCCATTGAACTGAGGG
>Ga0209415_10007154_pt1 | contig 19536 bp, 19 predicted proteins | sample PeaSoiSIISIP2007_FD_187696 | JGI IMG/M metagenome (GOLD analysis project Ga0209415, IMG submission 187696) | Peat soil microbial communities from Weissenstadt, Germany - SII-SIP-2007 (SPAdes) (version 2) | ecosystem: Environmental > Terrestrial > Soil > Wetlands > Peat | place: Germany... | reverse complement strand
CTCGAATTCGTCGTCGTCCACAGAATCATGAAAGCCGCGTAGAATGGCCACTCTTACGAATTCCTGCGGAGAGCCAACTATTGCTTCTTCAGCAATTCATCTTCCCGCTGGCGCAGGCTCTCGAAGAACGCCTCGCCGTCGATGGGCTTCACTCTGCGCTTTTCAGGTCGTCATAGCGTCCGTCTAGCATTTCGCGGGTCTGTGCAAGTTCGTCGAAATATCCGGCGACAACGTCCTCGACAAGTTCACCCGGAGGGCGTCCGGTCTCGGTGGCCAGCTTGTCGAGCTTGGCTTGCAGGTCGGGAGCAAAATGCACTTCCATGGCTTCAGAGTACGGGAAAGCGCCGATTCAGGCAAGTCGCGCGAGGCCTTCCGAGACAACGAGTGCTGTCCCGCCTTATCCACTTCAGGCACCCAAGAAATCGTCCGGATCGATTCCCGCCTGCTTCAAGATCGCCCGCAGCGTTCCTTCAGGCACATCACCCGGATGATTAGGCACGGTTGTATAGCGATGGGTTCCTGGATTGAACCAGATTTCATGGCTGCCTGCGGCTTGGCGATCGAACGCAAAGCCGCGCACCTTCAGCTTCCGAACGATCTCTCTGTAGCGGAATCCCGCAAGGCGGCCCATTCATGCGGCGACCACGATCGTGTAGTCTCGCCGGTCATTGGTAGTCGGCAGGTTCGGAACACCGTCGCGCTCGCGCCGCGCTTCAATCAGCTTCCGAGCCACGTCGCGAGCGATATCGAGCGCCTCGGCAACCGTTCGCCCCTGGGCTACGAGGCCTGGAAGTTCATCCGAGGTCGCAAGGAAAAGGCCTTCGGGCAATTCTTCGACTTGTATCCGAATCGCCAGTTCCATACGAGTTGATCGTAGCATTTCACGATCTCCCCTGGATTCCGCTTGCAGGGTGTTTCAATAGCGTACACTCGTGCTTTGGACACAACTATGGACCCAGTTCAGGTCGAAAATTTCTTCTTGGGATGTCTTGCGCACGCGTCCTATCTGGTGTCCTCGGACGGGGTCGCTGCTGTAATCGACCCCCAGCGCGACGTCGACATTTACCTGGACGCCGCCCGGCAAAAGCGTTTGAAGATCAAGCACATTATCGAAACTCATTTGCACGCCGACTTCGTTTCCGGTCATCATGAGCTTGCTGAGCGCACCGGAGCCCGTATCTATCTTGGCGACGGCTCCGGCGCCACGTTCCCTCACACGGCGGTCAAAGATGGAGACTCGCTTCAGTTCGGCAACTGCCGCTTCGATTTTCTTCAGACTCCCGGCCATACCCTCGAGAGCGTCTGTATTGCCATGACAGACCTCGGAACCGATTCTGCCCGCCCGCGAGCCGTGTTTACCGGCGACACGCTGTTTGTCGGAGACGTTGGCCGCCCCGATCTTTCCGGCGATCATACTCCCCAGGATCTCGCCGCGATGCTGTACCGGAGCCTGCACGAAAAGCTCTTGCGGCTTCCCGACGAAACAGAGATCTTCCCGGCTCATGGCGCCGGATCGTTGTGCGGGCGGCAGATGAGCTCGGAGCGATCCTCCACCATAGGCAAGGAGCGGCGAGCCAACTATGCGCTTCAGGCGAAGACGTGCGAGGAGTTCATCCACCTTCTCACCGACAGCCTTCCGCCTCGCCCGGAATACTTCGGCCGTGGGGTGGAGTTGAACCGTCAAGGCGCCGCTGCGCTCGGCCAACTCCCGCCGCCTGTTCCGGTGCGGGCTCCTGACGTCCGCCGCCTGCAAGCGGAAGGCGCGATCGCCCTCGACACTCGTCCGGCGATGCAGTTCGCGGTGGCGCACGTTCCCGGCTCCATGCACATCGCTCTCTCCGGTCAATACGCTTCCTGGGCCGCACGGATCATGGGTCTGGACAAACGCATCATCCTGATCGGGGAAGATCCGGACCAACTGCGGGAGTCTCAACTCCGCCTCGCTCGGGTCGGTATTGAAAACGTAGACGCCTACCTGGAAGATGGCATCGCAGGCTGGATCAAGGGCGGCTACGAACTGGATTACATCCCGCAAATTTCGGTTCAAGAGTTCATGGAATTGCAGCAACTGGAGAAGGATCGCATCGCGGTGCTCGATGTCCGGGAGCCCGGAGAAGTCGAGACGGGTGCGATGGAGAACTCGGTGCGGATTCCCTTGGGGCAGTTGCCGCAGCGAACCGGTGAGCTGGACCCCGATAAACTGACGGTCGTCCATTGCAAAGGCGGATATCGAAGCTCGATCGCCAGCAGTATTCTGCGGCGCGCGGGGATTCGGGATATCGCCAATCTTACCGGCGGATTCGACGCCTGGAAGGCAGCCCAGGCCTAATAGTGGGGCAGGTCCACGTACCAGGATCACGACCTGCCCGGGGCGAATCTACATCCCCGACTTCGTGATCTTCACCAGGTTCTGCGCGGGCACTTCCGTGCGCAACGTCTGCTTGCCGCGGAAGAAATCGAAGTACGCCACCTGGTGCACGCAGCTCACCGTGCAATACGGCGCGCAGGACTTCTCGGTCAGATACTCGCGGCGGATGTCCGCCACTGTGTACTCGTCGAGAGGCTTCCCCGGATAGCCGCGCTGTTGCGAGCAGTAATGCACCAGCCCGTCCTCGCAAATGTACATGTAGCGCGAGCCGGCGCGGCACCGCCAATTATTCGGCTTTCCCTGTGCTATGGCGTCCTGGAACCAGTGGAACCGCGCCAGGTGGCTCTTTTCCAGAGCCTTCATCTCGTGGTAGACCTCGCGCTCGCGGTCGCCCAGCGGCCGAAGCTGCCCGTCGCCATCGTGAATGATGCCCACGGTAGCGGAGAACCCCAGCTCAACCGCCCGGCGGCCCACCACCAAAGCATCGTTGGGATTGTGGATGCCTCCGCCCACCACGGAGTTGATGTTGACGTGAAAATCGGCGTGCTCGGCCAGCACTTGCAGCTTCTTGTCCAGCACCTTCAGGCTCTTCTTCGAGACGTCGTCGGGCTTGACGTTGTCGATGGAGATTTGCAGGTGATCCAGCCCCGCGCGATTCAGCTTCTGCACTCGATCGGGCGTCAGCAGATACCCGTTGGTGATCATGGCGGCCATCGGACCGCGGCGGCGGATCGCCGCGATGATCTCGTCCAGCTCCGGGTGCAGCAGCGGCTCGCCGCCTGAAAGCGTGATCACTCCCGTGCCCAGGTCGGCCAAGCGGTTGATCCGCTTGACCATCACATCGGTGGGGACGGGTTTGGAAACGTCGTCGTACTCGTTGCAATAGGCGCAGGAAAGATTGCAGCGGCGGATGGGGATGATGTGCGCCATCAGGGGATGGTCGGTAGACACCGCACCCTTGGCGATCCAACGCATTTCCCGCATGAAGCGCGTGAAGGCTTTCCAGCGCCGGTTCAATCGGATAGACCTGGCTGACATTTGAGACTTTCTTCTATTTAAGCACAGGTACAGTCGCCGCCTATACTGGAAGTTTGCCCAAGCGGACCCTCCTCGCCTGCTTAACACTGGCGCTGCTGTGCGTCCTGACCTACACTCCCTCGCTGTTTCTGCCTCTTCTTGAGGACGACTATAAGATTATTTGGACCGCTGAGCACTACGGGTCGTGGAACGGACTCCCGGCGATGTTCCACGACGATGTGGAGCGGGCGCGAGCCACGGTGTATTGGACCACCTATCTGATCTGGAAGCTCTTCCGGTTTACGCCGCTGGCGTTCCGGATATCGAGCCTGATCCTGCATATCCTGGACACCTGGCTGCTCTACGCCATCGGCTTGGCCTGGACGCGAATGCGCTCCGCCGCCGCGTTTGCAGCGGCGTTTTTCGCCGTCTATGAAGGCCATCAGGAAGCGATCATGTGGTTCGCGGCCAATAACGAACTGCTCCTGTTCCTGTTCGGAGGAGCCTCGCTACTTTGCTGGATAAAAGCGGGTTGGATCAACGCGGCGTCCGGGCCGAGATACGAATGGCTTCTGCGCGGCGCGAGCCTCCTGCTGTTCACTTTGGCGCTGCTTACCAAGGAATCGGCTTACATTTTGCTGCCGCTGTTCTTGTTGACCACGCCGGCGGGAAACTGGCGGCGCAACCTCGCGCAACTGCTGCCTTACTGTGCTTTGGCAGCCGTAATGATGGTGTCGGTGATCCTGACCCGCGGCCATTCCTTTCGCTTCACGGACGGGAGTTTTTCACTGCACGCGCCTGTGTGGCTGACCCTGCCGAGAAACTTCGGAAGGGTGCTGTGGTTCTGGGGACTGCTTTCTGCCGGGGTGATTTTCCTCACCCCACATGGGCTAAAGGCCCCGGTCGAGGTAAGGGCTGCGGATTCGGTCCATAGATCGGCACTCTTCGCTCTGGCATGGATCGGAATCGCGCTGGTGCCGTACAGCTTTCTGACCTATTCGCCGCAGATTCCCAGCCGGCAACTCTATCTTGCCAGCGCAGGGCTGTCCTTTCTCTTCGGCCTGGCGATGGTTCATTTTGAGGCGGGTCTCCGGCCTGCCATGCGACCTGCCGCCGCCGTCGTCATGCTTGTGATGGTCGCGCACAATGTCGGCTACATCTGGATCAAGAAGCAGCGCCAGTTCCGCGAGCGAGCCGAGCCCTTTGAGGCGCTGATCCAAGCCGCCCGGCAAACCGATGGCCCTCTGTGGGTGCAGTGTTTCCCGAGGCATCCTTCCATCGCCGAGGCTGCGATTTTCGTGGCGCTGGACCGCTATCCGTCCAACCTCCTCTTCACTCCGGAGCAGGCAGCCGCGCACAAACCCGCCGCGACGTTTTGCTATGAGCGCCGCTAATCGCCGCCGATAAATCAATCTGCCGTTCCTGAGAGTATTTCCCCGCGCAGGACACTCTACTCGTGTGTTCCAGCGCTACCTAACTCTGTTGATTGGCCTACTGATTTGGGGCTGTCCGCTTCGTGGCGAAAATCCTCCCGGTCTTCAAATCCACGTGACTGAGGGCGACGGATCGACGTACTCCATCGGCTCGCGCGCAACCCGCGGGATCGCAATTCAAATCACCGACGACGCCGGGAAGCCCGTGGACGGTGCCACCGTGACGTTTCGCCTGCCCGACGCAGGTCCCGGCGGAACCTTCTCGAACGGATCGAAGACCGAAATTCTAACTACGCGCGCCGACGGCCGCGCCAGCGTCTGGGGCATGAAATGGAACCGGCAAGCGGGAACGTTCGATGTGCGCATCACGGCCACCAAAGGAGAGGCTCGCGCGGGTACGGTGTCCTCGCAGCATTTGACGGAGGCGGCCGGACCATCCGCGTCTGGGGGAAAGGGCGGCTCCAATCACAAGTGGTTGTGGATCGCGCTCGTCGCCGGAGCGGCGGGCGCGGGAGCCGCCGTCGCTGCGCACAGCAGTTCCGCATCGAACAATTGCTCCTCTACGGTCGTCTTGCCGCAGAATCCCTGCACCTCCACACCGAGCTCGCTGGGCGTCACGATCATCGGTCAGCCGACTATCAATCTGGGACATCCATGAGACTCGCGATTCTGCTTGCCGCCGCGTGCGCTTCCTCTTACGTGTGGGCCCAATCCGGCTTAAACCGCCCCATGCTGGGCCAGATGATCGACCGTCAGCAATCCCTGCGCCCGGTTTATGGCGTCGGCGGAGGCTTTCATGTCGAGGCACCTATCGCCGAACGGGTGATCTCGTCGGCCTGTTCGCGGACGCTTTGCCTCGCCAAGACCGAATCCGCGCTGGTCTCCTTGAACACGGCCGCTGGCGTCGTTACGCCCGCGCCTCCCGGAGACGCCAGGATTGCTCTGGACACCACCGGCGCAACGATCTATTTCCCGTCGACCCACCAGTTTGGACGCTGGCAGAACGGCACGCTCACGACGCTCAGCCTGAGCGTCTACGGAACCGTTCTTGCGCTCGACTCAAATGCCTCCGGGCTAACGATTGCCGTCGAGCGCTCCGGCATCGTGTGGATCGTCTCTGCGAACGGTTCGCTTCTTGATTCTCTGCCGTCCGGCGCGGGAGCAGTTCTGCTGACAGCCAACGGGATCGTCTACGCCACCTCGAGCGCGATGATCCTGCGCAAGAGCGACGGCACCGAGACAACCTTTCCCGCGTCCGGCGTGACCGCGCTGTTCGCCCTCGGGGATGGCTACGTCGAGGCTCGCGCGGGGGGCATTCTCTACGCTTTGCGAACCATCCCTGGCCGGGAGCAATTGTTTCAACTCCCTCAACCGCGGCCGGACAGGGAGCCTGACAGGTGACGCGAGCCGTAATTCTGTTGCTGCTTGCGCCTCTCGCCGTCCACGCCCAGCTTCAACTGGTATTGGTGAACGGCGCGCAGAAAACGCAGCTTACCTCGGGATCGACATATGAACTGGGCCAGGTCGCCGCCGGCGCATCTTATGATTTCATCGTACAGGCGCAAAACAACACGACCGCGCCCATCTCGATCGCCTCCAACAACCCGGCCCTGAGCGGCACGGATTTCAGCATCACCAGCCCTCCGCCCAGTTCGCAGCCCAACATCGCGCCTGGCAGTTTTCTGAACGTCTACATCCACTTCGCGGGTGGTCCGCCTGGTTCTTACAGCGCCAGTTTTCAGTTCAACGCCGTCGGTCCCATTTATTTCGTGATCGCCTCGGTGCCTGCGGCCACCCTCACTGTTGCTTCGCCGTGCACCGGCCCCGGTTCCACTAACGTCATCGATTTCGGCAATATCGCCGAGGGCCAGACAGCTCCGTGCACGTTCGTTTTGCTGAACCAAAGCTCGCAAGCGCTCACCGTCTCGAGCGTCTCGGTTACCGGCCTTGGGTTTCTGCCGCCCCAGCCGCCGGTCGCGGCGCTCCTCCTCCCCGTTGGCGGCTCATCCAGCTTCGTGGTGACCTTCGCGCCGAACGCGGCGGCCATGTATCCTCCTGGCACTCTAACCATCGACACTCAGGGCTTAACCCAGAGCTTCACGCTTGCGGGAACCTCCTACAATCCGCCGTTGTCCACGCCCATGCTCCAGTTCGATACCAGTACGCCGCAGAGCGGCCAGCAAATCACCCTGACGATGGCCGTTCCAACTCCGCCCCCGGTTGCAACCTCCGGCTCCGTCAATTTGACCTTCCAACCGGACCCGAGCGTCGCCGTGATCGCCAGCGGCGATCCGACCGTAATGTTTGTGGCCAATGGCACGCTATCGGTTCCATTCTCGATCCCGGCAGGCAGCACGCAGGCCACTTTCGCCGGCCAGACGGGCGCGGTTTTTCAGACCGGCACAACCGCGGGAAGGATCACGCTCACGGTCGATGTCACGTCCGGCGCACAACTCAGCGGCGATGCCGCCACTTCGCTCACGCTTGCATCTCTGCCGGTTCAGATCGAGAACGCCGCGGCCACGGCGATCGCGGGAGCGCTGAACATCCAGGTGTGGGGCTTCGACAACACTTATTCGGCGGGCGCGATGTCTTTTACGTTCTACGACAACTCTGTGCCCACGCAACAATATCCCTTCGGGAAGCCCATCGGCTCCGGCCCCGTTTTGGCCGATTTTGCTTCCCAATTCCTTACCTACTTCGCCACGTCCACCGACGCGGGCGCCTTCGCGATGCTGGTTACGTTTCCAATCACTGGAAACGCGGCGGACGTCGGATCTGTGAACGTTCAACTGACGAACTCGGCCGGAACCGCGACCATCAGTCAACTTGTGTTCCTCAATGACACCGGAGCTTGCGTGCTCTCCGGAAGCGTGCTGTCCTGCCCTCCGCTGCCCACCCAATGATGCCGGGCTCAGTACACTGGGAGCGTGGACACTCCCGTGGCCCTCTCCATCGCGGGTTCCGATCCGAGCGGCGGCGCGGGCTTGCAAGCCGATCTCAAGACTTTTCATCGCAGGGGTGTCTACGGCGAGGCGGTGGTCACGCTGATTACGGTGCAGAACACTCGCGGCCTGCGGCGCGTGGATGTGCTGGCGGCGGAGTTGGTTGCCGAACAGCTTCACGCCGTGATCACCGACATCCCTCCCAAGGCCGCGAAAACCGGCGCGCTCGGAAGTCTGGCGGTCATGGAGGCCGTGGCGAAAACCATAGCGGACCAAGCCGCGGCTGGTTTCGTCTTTCCGTTGGTGGTCGATCCCGTGATGTTCAGCAAGAACGGGGTCGCCCTGATGGAAGAGGACGCTCGCCACGCCTTCGCCGAAAAACTCCTGCCGCTCGCATTTCTGCTCACGCCCAATCTCGATGAAGCCTCCCAGCTGAGTGGAATCGAGGCGCGCGATCCCGAGTCGATGGCACGCGCGGCCCAGAAGCTGATCGACATGGGCGCAGCCAACGTGCTGGTGAAGGGCGGGCACCTGGAGGGCGATGCGATCGACGTTCTGATCACGCGCGCAGGCGTGCGCCGTGAGTTCCGTGCGCCTAGAATCGCCACGTCGCACACTCACGGAACCGGCTGCACCTATTCGGCGGCCGTCACGGCGGAGCTGGCCAAAGGCGTGGAGTTGATTGAGGCCATCCGGCTCGCCAAAGCATTCATCACAGCGGCGATCCGCACCAACCCCGGTTTGGGCGCGGCATCAGAAGGAGGGTCTGGGCCGCTGAACCACTTCGCGGGAGAGTAGAAGCTCCCGATCGGCGCCCGTCGGCAAGACTTCATGGACACCGCCGTCTTGAGTGGCCCATTCGACGGGTAGCAGGAAATCGGCGCTCGGATGGCCATGCACCAGCGCCCGGATCTGATCGAGCGTGGGCGCGAGGATCGCCGTGGCGATGGGATTTCCACGCGATGGATCTAAACCCCAATCGCGCAGCCGCTGATCGAATTGGGAATGCCGCGGCTCTGGAAGACGGGCAAAGTCCGATGAGGTCATCGTGATGCCGAGATACTTGAAGTCCAGGGCGTAGCGGCGACGCTCCGTACTTGGATCCAGATACAGATAGCGCACGCGCGGCAAATCAAGACACGCGGAATAGAATTGGTCGTTCGGGTCGCCGAGGATCAATTCGTTGCCGCGCTTCATCGCCGCGTAGCGATCGAGCACCGGTTCGACGGTGATCACGGACTCGCCCTTGAACGGAAGGCCCCAGGTTTGAGCGGGATCCACAACCTTGGCGGCAAACAAAGCCACGGCAAGCGCCAAAGCCCATTTCGCGCGATCTTTCGGAATTGCTCCGGCCACCAGCAACGCCAGGGCAGGGAATACAGGGAGAAGATACGACGTGTTGCGATATTCAAAGCTAAGCGACGCCGCCAGAACCACCATGATCCAAGCCAGCAGCACGCGCGGACGTTTCCGTGAAAGTGCCACCAGCGCGGCTGCCAACAGTGGGGCGTCCAGCACAATCAATCGCTTCAAATAATAGCCAACCTGCGATTCCTGGGTCGTCTGATCCGGCTTGCCGACAGTATTCGTAACCACTTCCGTAAGAACATACTCGGCCCAGAACCAGCGGGTGTGACGGATGAGCTGGTACAGATGCCAGGGTGCTGCCACGGCCGCGCTGATGGCGACCGCTGCGGCCAATCTTCTCCAAGCGGGACGCTCGCGCGAAATCACGCAGAAAACCGCCAGTGCGAGCAACGCGAAAAGTCCGGCGATTCCTTTGGTCAGGATGGCCGCTCCGGAGGCGATCCCGAAGGTCCACAGGCTCGCCCGCGAAGCCAATCGAGGATCGCGCGCCAATGCGAACATCGCCAGAGCGGTCTCGAACGTCAGCAGCGCGTCGGTGAGCCCGATCCGACTGAGGAGGAAGAATAAGTGGCTGGAGAGCAGGAGCAGCGCGCCGGTCGCCGCGATGGCCAGAGGAACGTTCTCAGCCAGCAGCCACGCGAAAACCAGTGTCACGGTCGCCGCGCCGGCCAAAATCGACGGAAAGCGCAACGCGATTGGCCTCCGGCCCACCACTTTAACCGCCGAGGCTTCAAGCCAATACAGCAGCGGAGGTTTAAACAGCGCGTAACGATCGAGGAATCGAGGCGTGAGCCAGTCGCCGTCCTTCGCCATCCCCAGCGAAATCGATCCATAGAGAGATTCGTCCTGCGCCTGGATCTTGGCAACCGGATCCACGTACGCGGTGGCGAGACCGGGAGACCAGGCGTTCCAGCCGAGCACCGTTGCGCTGATCAAAAAAACGCCCGAAATCGCCCCGCGGCTCTGCACGGGTGAGATTGTCGCATACATGCGGTCACTATCAACAGAAGGTGTTTTCTCAAGTCCCCCATTGGCTGACCGGGTTCGACCGCGCCATTCTCTGGCTGCTGCCGCCGCTGGCGTCGGCTATCCTGCTGAGCGGGCTGGACGATCTGGTGGTGGATCTGTTCTGGGCCTGCGCCTGGATCAAGGCCAAGGTGCGCCCGGAAGCGCGCTTGTTTCCGCCCGGGGAACGGCAGCTCGACTCCGCCCCACAGCGCCGCATCGCCGTGCTGGTGCCCTTGTGGCAGGAGCATGCCGTGATCGGAACGATGCTGGAGCACAATTTTGCCTCCCTCCGCTACAGCGATTACCACATCTTCGCCGGCTGCTATCCCAACGACGCACTGACGCAGGAAGCCGTGCGCTTGGCGGCGGCGCGCTTCCCCAACGTTCATATGGCGCTGTGCCCCCACGACGGCCCGACGTCCAAGGCCGATTGCCTGAACTGGATTTTCCAGCATGTTCTTCTCAAAGAAGAATCTCACGGGCAGCGTTTTGACGTGATCGTCATCCACGACGCGGAAGATCTGATTCACCCCGAGGAACTCCGCTGGATCAACTATTATTCGGGCCGCTTCGACTTTATCCAGACTCCCGTACTGCCGCTCCCAACGCCTTTTCGCAATCTCACCCACGGCATTTATTGCGATGAATTCGCGGAGTATCACACTCGCGACATGACCGTGCGCGCGATCTCGGGAGGGTTCGTGCCCAGCTCCGGCGTAGGCACGGGATACCGGCGCGACGCGCTGGAGAGGCTGGCTCGCGCGTCTTCGAACCGGATCTTTGAGCCGGAAGCCTTGACCGAGGATTACGCGAACGGCCTCCGCATGTTCCGGTTGAAGTGTACGCAAACTTTCGTACCGTTGGCGCGGGGTTCGAGCGCGCCCGACTGGGTGGCGACTCGGGAATTCTTTCCGCGAGATTGGGGAGCCGCGCTGCGGCAGCGTACGCGCTGGGTCACCGGCGTCGCGCTGCAAGGCTGGCAGCAATTCGGATGGAGCGGCACTCCGGGCGAAGTGTACTGGCTATGGCGGGACCGCAAAGGGCTGATCGGGAATCCGCTGAGCTTGCTCGCCAATGGCGTGTTCGTTTACGGTTTGGCGACTTCACTCTGGACCCGCGTCAGCCCGGCAAATGCGCGTATCGGCGTCGCCACGCTGGCTCTCCAGGCGTTGCGAATCGTCGTGCGGATGACCTGCTGCGCGCGGATCTACGGGGTGCTTTTTTCGCTCGGCGTGCCTATCCGCGCGCTCTACGCCAATGCGTTGAATTCTGTCGCGACCTTCCGAGCCGTGGGAGACTACGCCGTGGCGCGCGCCCTCGGGCGGCCTCTCAAATGGCTCAAGACCGAGCACGCTTATCCCTCGCGTGCGACGCTTCTTGCCCATAAGCGCAGGCTGGGAGAGATTCTGACGGGCTCGGGAAATCTGACGTTCGATGCATTAGCGGCTGCGCTGGCGTCTCTAACTCCATCGCTCCGTCTCGGCGAGCATTTGGTGAAAACGGGCGTGCTCTCACCCGATGCTCTCTACGAAGCGCTGAGCGTACAACAGGGCCTTCCCGTGGCGCAAATCGAGGCGGAATCGATTCCGCTTGGGGTTGCGCGGGCGCTGCCCGAGAAACTGGTCCGCGACTGGAAGGTTCTGCCGTTCCGCGTCGCCGGCGGCGCTTTGTATCTTGCGGGTCCGGAGATCCCGACTCCCGAAACCGCGTGCGCGCTGCGGCCCTTCACGTCTCTCGAACTGAGCTTTCACCTGATCCCGCCCGCCGAGTTTGAGGCCTTAGTCGTTGCTCTACTATAGAGCCGCGTTACTCTAGTGAGTGTCTGAAGACTTAGCCGGCGCCGCGCTAGCCGCCCGCGAGCACGCGCACGCGCCATTTTCGAAGTTCCGCGTGGGCGCGGCTCTCGAAGACGAATCGGGCGGGGTATTCACCGGCTGCAACATCGAAAACGCGACCTACGGCCTGACCCTTTGTGCCGAGCGCGTGGCCGTGTTCAAAGCCATATCCGAGGGAGCGCGGCGCTTCCACCGCATCGCCATCGCCGCCGATACCGAGACGCTCACGCCTCCCTGCGGAGCTTGCAGACAAATCTTGTGGGAGTTCTGCGGCGACATCGAAATCCTGCTGTGCAATCCGCGCGGCAAGAGTGAATCGCTGCGCTTGAAAGACTTGTTTCCGAGGGCCTTCGATGCTTCGTTTCTATAGAAACAGTGGGGCAGGTCTGCGACCTGCCATGTCCTTCCTCGCCCTCTGTCTTCTAGCGTCCTGCTCCCAACACTCGGGCACCTCTGTCGATTCTATCTGGACCGCACGATACGTCGTCACCATGGACCCGGCTCGGCGCATTATCGAAAATGGGGCGGTTGCGATTTCCGGCGATCACATCGTAGCCGCAGGGACGCGCGCCGAAATCGACGGTAAGTACACGGCCGCGCACCGGCTCGACCACCCCAACGCGATTCTGGCGCCAGGGCTCATCAACACACACACGCACGCGGCCATGTCGCTGTTCCGCGGTATCGCCGACGATGTGAAGCTGCAAGAGTGGCTCGAGAAGTACATTTTTCCCGCCGAAGCCAAGAACGTGGATCGCGAATTCGTGCGCTGGGGCACTCGTCTGGCGGTCCTCGAAATGGCCCTTTCCGGCACTACCACTTACACGGACATGTATTATTTCGAGGAAACCGTCGCCGAGGAGACCAAGGCCGCGGGAATGCGCGGCGTTCTGGGCGAGACCATCATCGGCTTCCCCGCGCCGGATTACAAGACCGTGCCGGCGGCGCTGGCTGGAACCGAGATTTTTCTCAAGAGCTACGCCAACGACCCGTTGATCGTGCCCGCGGTGGCGCCGCACTCGATCTACACCAACACCGATGAGACGCTGGTGGCTTGCCGCCGCCTGGCGGATCGTTATCAGAAGCCTCTTGTGATTCACCTCTCGGAAACCAAGAAGGAGAATGACGACTCGCTGGCGCAGCGCAAGAAGACGCCGACAGCCGCTCTCGAAGCGCTGGGTGTGCTGAATGGCTGGACCGTGGCCGCGCATGGAGTCTGGCTGGATGATGCGGACATGGCAATCCTGAAAGCACGTGGAACCGGACTCGCGCATTGCCCGTCCAGCAACATGATGCTTGCGAGCGGCGTCGCGCCGGTGGTGAAGATTCTCAACCTGGGGATTCCCATGGGTCTCGGCACCGACGGCGTAGCCGGCTCCAACAACGACGTCAACATGATGGAGGAGATGGATTTAGCCGCCAAGCTCCAGAAGGTTTCAACCAAGGATCCGCAGTCCCTTCCGGCTGACGAAGCGTTCGCCATGGCGACAATTCTGGGAGCCAAGGCGCTGCGGATGGACAACCTGATTGGGTCCATCGAGCCGGGCAAGCGCGCGGACTTGATCACGATCCGCATCGACGCGCCGCACGCCGTGCCGATGTACAACGTGTATTCGCAATTGGTATACGCACTGAAGGGTTCGGACGTCTCCGACGTGATGGTGAACGGGAAAATCATCGTGCGCGACCGCCAAATGCTGACCATCGACGCACCCAGTGTTTTGGCGAAAGCAGCCGAGTATCAGAAGAAGGTCGCCGCGTCGTTGAACCTCCGACAATAAACACGTGCGAAAATAGGGAACGAGGTCATCTATGCTCACCAGACTCCGGTTCTTTGGCCTCCTGCTTTTGTTAACCGTGGCGATGCTCGCGCAGCGCGCGTTTACCGTCGCGGAAGTTGTCACCTTTGTCAAGAATCAGATCAAGGCGAACGGCGACGATCGCGCCACCGGCGATTACCTGCGCAAGATCAAGCTCACGCAGCACCTGGACGATCGCACCATCGAGGATCTGCAAGGGCAGGGCGCGGGCCCCAGGACGGTCGCGGCGCTGAAGGCTCTGGCGGCTGAGTCGGCGAGTCTGCCGCCAGCTCCCGCAATGGCTGCGGCCGCGCCGCCTCCTCCGCCGAAGCCGCCGAGTCCTCAGGAACAGGCCGAGATCCTGGATGCGATGCGCGACTACGCCAAGAATTACACCGACAGTCTCCCCAACTATGTGTGCGTGCAGACCACGCACCGCAAGCAGGAACCTACCGAGACGCTGTACGCGAAAGGCTATCACGGCTATAGCTCCGTCGGCGACACCGTCCAGGAGCTGCTCACGTTCTACGACCACAAGGAGAGCTACAAGGTCGAGATGAGGGATGGAAAGTCGGTGACCAACGTCACTCATGAGGGATTGGGCGGCGTGCGTTCCTCAGGCGAGTTCGGAAGCATGATGCGCAACATCTTCGATCCCGATACGGGCGCGGAGTTCGCGTGGGATAGCTGGCACACGCTTCGCGGCAAGCACATGGTGTACGCGTTCGCCTATCACATCGACAAGGAACACGGCTATAGCATGGAGGACGACGAATCCCGTCGTTCCTACACCAGCGCCTATAAGGGATTGGTCTACTGGGATCGGGAGTCCCACGCGATCCCCAAAATCACCTTGGACACCACCGGGATTCCCTCGGATTTTCCCATCAAAGAAGTGCACATCGCGCTGGACTACGATCTCATCAAGATCGGCGACCAGGAATTCATGCTGCCGTATCACTATCTACTGACTTCGCGCGCGAACCAAGTCAACTCGAGCAATGAAGCCGACTTCAAGCTGTACCGGAAATACGGTGCGGAGGCGACCATCACCTTCGGCGACACCGACCCGGTGCCGGATGACAAGCTCAAGGACGAGCCCGACAAGAAGCCGGATCAGAAATAGCTTTTCGACGGCCCCATCCGCCTCCGCCCGGCGTCTCGATGCGCAGAAGATCGCCTTCGCGAACTTCGATTCGTGTTTTGCCGGGAAGCCTCGTCTTGCTGCCGCGGCGGGTCAGAGTATTCCGTCCAGGCTTGCCGGGCTCGCCGCCGGCCAATCCCCAGGGGCCGCGCTCGCGGCGGTCGGAGAGAATGGTCACCTCGGCGGGTGCGAGAAAGCGCAGCTCGCGCACGATTCCATCGCCGCCACGATGCTCGCCCGCGCCGCCTGAGCCGCGGCGAATGTGGTAGCTTTCCACGCGCACCGGGAATTGGTGCTCGAAGGCTTCTACAGGCGTGTTGAGCGTGTTGGTCATGTGCGTTTGCGTGGCGCTGAGGCCGGCGGCGCGAGATGAAGCGCCCATGCCTCCCGCGATGGTTTCGTAATAAGCGAACGGCCTGCCGCGGTGCAAACCTCCCGGAATTAACCCACCAAAGCTGAGATTGTTCATGGTGCCGCTGGACGCCGCGGGAATCAGTTCCGGAGCCGCCTGCGCCAGTGCGCCCAGCACCACGTCGGTGACGCGCTGAGAAGTTTCGACGTTGCCCGCCGCCATCGCAGCCGGAGCCTGCGCATTCACCACCGTGCCTTCCGGCGCGATCAGGCGAATTGGCCGCAGGATGCCCGCCGTGAACGGGACGTCTTCCTGTATCAGGCAGCGGAACACGTACATCACCGCCGCCAGAGTCACGGCGAAGTTCGCATTCACCGGACCCTGGACTTGCGCGTCGGAACCCGAAAAATCCACGATGGCAGAATCGCTGCGAATCGCGATCGCTACACGAATCCAGATTGGCTTGGGGGCGCCATCACTGACGCCATCACTATCGAGGCAATCTTCAAATCGATACACGCCGCGGGCGAGCTTGCGGATGGCCGCGCGCATCATGCGCTCACTATAATCCTGAAGCGCACGCATGTTGGCCTCGACCTTGGTGAGGCCGTACTTGGCAACCAGCGCCTCGATCCGCTCCGCCCCTCGCGCGAGCGACGCGAGTTGCGCCATGAGATCGCCTTCGCGCTCCACGGGCGTGCGCACATTCGCCAGCACCAGATCCAGCAGCTCGCGATCGAGCTTACCGCCTCGCGCCAGGTGCACCGGCGGAATACGCAGCCCTTCCTGATAAATCTCCCGAGCCAGAGGCATCGATCCCGGACTCATCCCGCCAACATCGGAATGATGCGCACGATTGGCCAAGAAGAATGATGGACGTTTCGATTTCGCGATGAACACGGGCGCGACGGCAGTGATGTCGGGGAGGTGGGTTCCGCCGCGGAAGGGATCGTTCAGCACCGCCACGTCGCCGGGACCCAGTTCTAAAGCCGCTCGCACGGCGCTCACCGACAGAGGCATGGCGCCCAGGTGCACCGGCATATGATCGCCCATAGCGACTGTCTCGCCGTTCGCGTCGTAAATGGCGCAGGAATAATCGCGCCGCTCCTTGATGTTGGCGGAGTAGGAGCTGCGGCGAAGCACCACGCCCATCTCCTCAGCGATCGAAACCAGAAAATGGCGAAACAATTCAAGCTCGATTGCATTTACGGGGGTGTTCACTTGCAATCACCCGCTCGAATCGCGAAGCGCGCCAGCGTTTCCCATCCGCTCAGGGTGCGCCGTTCCACGCGATAAGAGTCCTTGTCGGCAACCGCACGCCAGTTGGTGTTTTCCGGCCCTGGTCTTGCAATCTGGATGGGTCGATCGGTGGATTCCTTCAGGGTCCAGGTTTCGCCTCCGGTCGTGGTCGCGTACAATTCGTAGCGCTTGGTCTGGCCCTGGGAGCGATCCACCACCAATTGGCCGCGGTTGGCCGATTCAAACCAGAGCTGCTGGATCGCGCCAAGCAGAGGCTCGTCGAACAGGGGGACTTGATGCCACATCTGGCCTCCGTTCACCGTCACGAGCAGAAACGGATCGCGGGGCAACGAATTCAGCTTCACGCCCGCCGCCCAACCATGCTGAGGATCGGCGAATTGAATCTGATCGAGCTCCGCCGCACGGATTCGCTTGAGGGGTTCGCTCCAGGTCTTGCCGGCGTCGGTGCTCGCGAGCAAAATCCCGGAGATGGTGGTGTCCACGGTGTGCAGGTTGCCGGTCACGAAGACGCTCGCGCCAAAGCCGTCCACTGACGAGAGCTCCAAAAACACTGCGCAGGGTTCGTCCTCCGAGCACGCCAGGCCGAGGGCTTCAGCTTCTTCACGGGAACATACGTCGCCGATTTTCTGAAGTTCCTCGGCTCGAAGAGCTGGCAGGCCGAGCGCGAGCACAAGCGCGGCCAGAATCGACGGGAAGAGTGTCCGCACGGCGTTCCCCATTGTACCCGGTGCGCATTACAATGAAATGGTGGCTGCGCCGCTTATCCCGACGCCCCTGGACCAGATCGGCCGCCGGCCGTTTTTGTTCTATCCGGCGATCGTGGGCATCGAGCACAATGAATGGATGCTTCGCCGTGTAAGCTCCAGCGAAGTCCAGGTGATCAATACCAAGACATTCGAAGAGCTGTGGATTCCACGCCGGTTTTTGGGTGAGGTCTCGGCCATCGAAGATCCGTTCATCATCGCGGGATTGGTCAAGGAACTGGAGTATAAGGGCGGCGCCGTGCTGCCTCACCGCCGCCGCGTGATCGAAATGCCCCGTGCGGTGAATGGCCCGCCGGTCGCGAGCCTGTCCGCCAGCGACTTGTCGAACGATGCGCCGGCCGCGGCCGGGCCGGTCAAGCTGGCTCCGGTGATCGGCATTCGAGTGGAGAGCGGTCCCAGCTCTCGCACCGGTAAGAGACTGTTGACCTGGATCGTGGCCAGCATCCTCGCTTGCGTGACGGCGGCCGAGGCGCTGATGGTGTTTGGCGGCCATCGCAAAATCGTTCGCGACCCGCGCGCCATCCGGCCTTAGAAACGACCGGCCGTAGAGACACTGCTCCCGCGGGTCGTAGACCCGCGCCACCAGCAACTGAGAAAGATCGAAGAGGTACCTCTCGCCCGATTTGTAACGCCCATCGGGAACACGGCCGATGAACCTCACCGGCACGACTCATCGTGTAACGTCCGCGCAGGGTGACTCGAGTACTCACTACGCTCGCGTGATCCGGATGCAATGAGACATCCGAACTCTTATGCCCACAACATAGCAGGCGGGGCGCGAAAAGCCGGTCGAACGAAAACGCCAAGATGAGGATTTGGCTGGAAATAGAGTTTAAGAATTTTGAGTTAACGCTTCGCGCTCACCTCGCGCCATGTCGACTTTGAGCAATACCGCCAGTCCCGCGGCTAGAAATACGATCAACGACAGAATGGCCGTGCGATAACTTCCGGTGAATTGCAGAGCCAGGCCGAACAGGATGGGACACATCCAACTGGTCCCTTTGTCGCTGATTTCGTAGATGCTGAAATATTCGGCTTCGCGGCCCTTGGGTGTCAGTTGGGCGAAGAGGGATCGGCTCAAGGCCTGGCTTCCGCCCATGACCAGAGACACCACGGCCGTCATGAAAAAGAATTGGATCACATTGTCGACCGCGAGGTAGATATACACCAGCGCCGCGATCCAAATCACCAGGCTCGCGACCACGGCGCGCTTCGCATTGATCACAGCGGCGAGCTTCTGAAAGCCGATCGCGCCGAAGAACCCCATGAACTGCGCCATGAGAATCGCCAGCGTAAGCTGCGACACGGGAATCTTCAGCTCGTCGTTGGCGAACTGGGCCGCCACCGCCAGTACGGTCGAAATGGCGTCGCTGTACAGTAAATAGGCGATCAGGAAGGTAAGCGCCTGGGGAAATTTCCGCACGTCGCGAAGAGTGTGCTCCAGTTGCCGCACCGACGCGCCCACCGCGGACCTTCCCTTAGGAAGCACGCGCGCCGGACCGCGGTCGCGCAAAGCGAGGAGAGTGGGGATGGTGAACACGGCCCACCACACGCCCGCCGAGCTCAAACTGATGCGCACCGCCATCGCTTCGCTGACGCCCAGACTTTCGGCCTTCATGTAGAGGAGAACGTTGAGCGCCAGCAGCAGGCCTCCGCCCAGATATCCGATGGCCCAGCCGTTAGAGGAGACGGCGTCGCGCTGCTCCGGCGGGGCGATCTCCGGCAGAAAGGAGTTGTAGATCGCCTCTGCTGCGCCAAAGCTGACATTGGCCATAACGAAGAGCGCGCCGCCAGCCAAATAATTCCGGCCCTGGATGAAAAATAGCGCCGCGGTGACTCCCGCGCCGAGGTATGCGGTCAAGGCCAGAATGCGTTTCTTGTGACGGCCGAAGTCGGCCAGCGCGCCGATCACCGGCAAAAACAGAACTTGCGCGCCCACGGAGATACCAATCGCGTAGCTCCAGAAGCTGCGCGGGTCCACGGGGATGCCGAGGGGGTGAACCAGGCCATCGGGTCCGGCGGCGGCCTTGGCGAGCGAGGTGAGATACGGGCCCAGGAACAGCGTGATGCAGGTGGTCTGGAACGCGGAATTGGCCCAGTCGTAGAGATACCAGCCGCGCTGTTCCGGCGTGCTCCGCATGTTCTATGATGGCATCCCGCAGGCCGCAGGCCTGCGCCAGTGTGCCCAGCATGGGCGGAATCTAGTTGGATGAAAGGAGCCAATCGGAGCCGATGACGGCAAC
>Ga0209415_10007153_pt1 | contig 19542 bp, 18 predicted proteins | sample PeaSoiSIISIP2007_FD_187696 | JGI IMG/M metagenome (GOLD analysis project Ga0209415, IMG submission 187696) | Peat soil microbial communities from Weissenstadt, Germany - SII-SIP-2007 (SPAdes) (version 2) | ecosystem: Environmental > Terrestrial > Soil > Wetlands > Peat | place: Germany... | reverse complement strand
CGGCGGAGCTGGTTTTCAGTTCAATCAAAACCTTTTTCGATGGGGCGTGGCCGGAAGCGGCGGAGGAAGTGACCGAGCTAGAGACTAAGCCAGCAGCCTGATGGCCGGATGGCGGCCAGTACCACTCCTGAAGAGCCGGCGATCCGCGGTGATGAGCGGACAATCGTGTGCGATCGCCAGTGCCAGGTATATGCAGTCCCAGAGTGAAGCGTGGCGGTCGAGCGCCAACTGCAATGCCGCGCCAAGGAGTAGCCGCGTCTCGAATAGCAGAGTTGCGTACTCTTCCAGGAGACGAAAAGCATCGCTGGCTTCAGTGGACAGCATTTGCTTGCGTCGCACGCGCTTCGCAATGAGGCTGGCGAATTCCGTCAGGAGCAGATCGGGCGCGATCAGGGTTACCCTGCCCGCTTTCTCTTCTTGTAGCAGATGCAAAGCCTCGGCGTGGCCAGTCTCATGGAGCACCCATTTCGCCGCGACGCTACAGTCCACAACCAGCGTTTCCGGCACGATTCAGCGCCGCTGCCTTTCTTGGCGAATGAGCGGTACGCTATCGTCCATCGGAGGGAGCGACTTTGCGAACCGGTCCATCTCCTTAATTAACTCGGGCAGCCTCCGCCGCCGCTCCAATTGGGCAACCTCCATTTCGAGCGTATGAATGATTTGCGCGTTGAGGCTCCGGCCCTGCTCTTTGGCGGCCCGCTTGACCGTCCGATATACCTTATCGGGCACGTTCTTGAGCGTGATGTTCATGGAACCATTTTGGAACCATTGATCGGGCTGCGCAAGCGTCACCCCGCGCCGGGTCTGAAATAGTATGATTGACCGGAAGCATATGTTCAGAAAAATAGCATTCGTTCTCGCCGCTCTCATGGCCCCGCTCGGGGTGAAGGCACAGCACAATGCGCCGGCTCCGCCGAAGTCGGTGCGGTTGTATGTTTTCAACTGTGGCAGTCTGGACATATCCGATCCGGAGCGGTTCCGCTTCAAGAAAGAGGAGCTCGCGACGACGAATTTGTCGGTAGGTTGCTATTTAATCGTGCATCCCAAGGGAACGTTGATGTGGGACGTGGGCGCGGTGCCGGACGGCGTCCTGAAACCGGGCGAGAAGTCCGCGCTGGAAGGCTACGCGACGATCACCCAGACCCTGAAGTCACAAATGGAAAAGGTCGGGTATGAGCCGTCGGCCATCGAGTATCTGGCGTTCTCGCACTATCACTACGATCACATCGCCAATACGAACGAATTCACGGGCGCGACGTGGCTGGCGCGCGGCGTGGAGCGTGACGCGATGTTTGCGCCCAAGCCGCCAGACCGTGTGAAGCCCGAGAACTACACGGTGCTGAGGAATGCCAAGACGATCATCATTCCGACCGATGATTACGATGTGTTCGGCGATGGAACGGTGGTGATGAAGCTGGCGCCAGGCCACACGCCGGGGCATCAGGTGTTGTTTTTGAAGCTGAAGAAGACGGGTCCGATTTTGCTGAGTGGCGATCTGTATCACTATCCGGAAGAGCGCACGATGAAACGCGTGCCTACGTTTGAGACCGATCAGCAGCAGACGGTAGCGACGCGCGAGAAGATCGAGGCGTTTTTGAAAGAAAGCGGCGCGCAGCTTTGGATCCAGCATGACTATGCCGCGAACGCGAAGCTAAAGAAAGCCCCGCAGTTCTACGAATAGAAGACATGAAGCTGATCGTGGGTCTTATTGTGGCCGGGGCGGCGTTTGCTCAGACGCATAAGCCATTTCAAACCCAGTCGCCAGCGAGCGTCGCGTACGGCGTCAACAAAGACGGGCAGCAGACGGTTGAAATCACAAACGTCGCTTACGAAGTGACCAGCACTGCGGTGCCGGGACGTCCGCAAGACGAGCGATTGTTGTTGCGCACCACCACGCGGACCAAGCAGGTGGTGGACGAAATCGGAACGGAGGCGGCGACGACCGTGGAGGCTTGGCCGCTAGGCGTGGATCCGAAGCAGAAGCCGCTGTATGCGCTGAAGGTCGACGGTGTGGATTGCAAAACAGTGGACGGAGCGCTGCTGGCCGTATTGCGCGGGCTGGAAGATACGGAATGGTGGTCGGTTTACAAGCTGGGGACGGGCGAACGGCTGTTTGACACCTACGTGCCGTTGCTCGGGTTCTCCATCCGGCGGGATATCCAGACCATGCGCTACGTGGGGTTGGAAGTCCCTGAGGATGACGCGAAAGATCCGCGCTTGAGGGACCCGCACGTGGTGGCGGTGCTGACGTACGCGTCCGGCGAGCGGGTGATGCGGGAGGCGCTGATTACCAGCGACGATCCCAAGCAGGCCGTGATGCTGCGGTCATTCGCCGACGCCAGCCGATTCGTGACACTGCTGGAGACTCCCGCGCGAGCCTTGAAGATCTCCATCAGCCAGAACTATCCGTCGGCGCCAGCGACGGTGGCGCTAACAGTCCCGATCGTCCACGATGATCTGGATCTGGCGCGCGCGCAAATGCCGGCGCATTTGCACGTGGTTTTGTTTAAGCGCTAGGGCTGACGGCGCTGGCTGGACGGGGGCACCAAGCCCTTGATGCGAAGGTACACCACCATCTGGCCGTACATTTCGTTGTCGTGGGCGATGTTGAAGTTGAGCACGGCAAGCTTGGTGGCCTTGTTGGGGCCGAACATCGTCACTTTCGTGGCGGCATCGGCGTCGGTCAACCCGTTGTATACTCCATCGCAATAGTCGAAGGAAGCTTTGAGCGCGGCGACCAGATCGGCCTTGGAGGTCTTGGTCTTCTCGGCGTCGCCCATCTTCTGCTCGCCATTAGCGTTGCCGCACAATGCCAATTGGACATCGGCGATATGTCCGACGATCGCGCCATAGGTTCGTTCCATCGGGCTGGCCTTGAACGAGTAGTCGGCGTCCGACATCTCGTCGGCGGCTTTGGTGAGGGTGCCCTTGATGCCGTTGTAGAAGTTCTTGGTATCAGCGGAGAGGGGATTTTGAGCGTTGAGGGCTGCGACGCCGAGCAAAGCTCCCATCAGAGTCAGGGTACAGATGCGGTTCACGTGGTCTCCTTGGACAATTTGAATTTCAAGCAGAAGTATACAACAGGAGACTTCACTGAAGCCGGACCAACGCGAATTACTTCTTGGCGGGGGGTGGAGGCAGCGATACCGCGGCGGCCTTCTCGGGAGTAGCCGGTTTTTGTGCGGGCGGCGGTGTGCTGGCCTGAGTCTCCTCGTGCTCATCCAATCCCTGGTTGCGCACAATGATTGAAATGCGGCGGTTGGATGGATTGGTGGGGTCGTCTTTCATCAGCAGGCGCTGGTCGGCGAATCCGCGCACCTGGCTGATACGGCTGTCGTCCAGTCCGGAGTCGGTCAAAATTCGCCGGGCCGCGTTGGCGCGATCCGAGGAGAGCTCCCAGTTGGAATAGTCGGGGCGGCCGTAGGGGGTGGAATCGGTGTGTCCCTCGATGACGACCTTGTTGGGGAGTTTTACTAGTTCGGCCGCGAGGACTTTCAGCAACTCACCTCCGGCTTCGGTTGGCTTGGGATTGCCGGTCTCAAAGAACAACCCGCGCTTGGTTTCCAGCAGATCGATGCGCAGTCCTTCGGCCGTTACGGTCATCTTGATCTGATTCTGCATGTCCTTGAAGGCCGGGATCTGCTTCATGGCCTCCTGGATCTTTTCTTTGATCTGATCCAACTGGCTTTTGGTCAGTGTCAACGTTTCGCCGATGCCGGCGCTAGTGGAGCCGGTCTGCTTGCCTTGGCCAGTAGGGTCCTGAAAATAACCACCCACGGCCTTCTGCACTTTTTCACTCGCGCTGAGGAGCCACAGAACGATGAAGAGCGCCATCATGGCCGTGACGAAGTCGGCATAGGCGACCTTCCAGGCCCCGCCATGCTCATCGTCATGATGGTCGACCTTCTTGCGAATGATGATGATCGGTTGGACGCCCTTCTTAGAGCTCAAGCTGCCGCCTCGGACTGGGGAGCGCCTGCGGCTGGTTTCCGGCACGCCTTATCCATTTCCTGGAATGACGGTCTGACGTGGTGGGGAATGGCGCGGCGAGCGGCTTCCAAAGCCAGGATGGGGGGCACGCCCTTCATAAACGCCAGTAGACCCATGCGCAGCGCCAGGAAGTACTCGCTCTCGGCGTTGGTGATTTTCTTGATGTTGGCGGCCAGCGGTCCAAGGAAGCCGTAGCAGAGGAGAATCCCGAGGAACGTTCCCACCAGCGCGGAAGCTACTTTGTGTCCGATCTCTTCGGGCGGCCCACCCAAGGCGCTCATGGTGATCACCACGCCCAAGACAGCGGCAACGATGCCGAGACCGGGCAAGCTGTCGGCCATGGTGGACAGCGCGGCTGCGGGAAGGAGAGCCTGCTTGTGCAGGACCTCCAGGTCGGTCTCCATGATTTGATCCAAGTCGTGAACTTCCACGCCGCCGGCCAGCAGGGTTCGCATGGTGTCGCAGAAGAAGTGGAGCGCTTCCTTGTCGGCGGCGAAATTAGGATGCCGCTTGAAGAGCGCGCTCTTTTCCGGCTCGTCGAGATCCTGTTCGAGGGCGGTGATGCCGTTTTTACGCGAGGTGCTGAAAAAGTCGTTCAGAAAGCGCAATGTGTCCAGGTAAATGGCTGAGGTGTAGTGGCTTCCCTTGAATACCTGGACCAGGCAGGAGAGGATCGATTTCAGGATATAGACCGGGTTCCCGATGAGTACTGTCCCGAGGGCGGCACCCAGGATGATGAGCAGCTCGGCGGGCTGCATGAGAACCATAAAGTTCCCTTTTTCCATAAGATAGCCACCGGCGATGCAGCCGAGAACCACGAAAATGCCGATGATGGGAAACACTAGCCGAGTCTCCTGGAACTACAGTTTCTGATTAGCTTGCCTTTAATTGATCGGCAGACGCGGTTGGGTACTATAGATGCCCGAATGCGGGCCTAGCGGTAGGTTTTCTCCGACCGGATGAGGATGCGTACCACCGAGACGGTCCGCTTTTTCTCGTTGGTCAGGAAGAGAATTCGATATGAACCAATCCGCCGCCGGAAGATCCCTTCCACTCCTTGCCCTGGAGCGCCTTTACATCTCCTTCAAATGGATTAGCCGCCATCTGGTTCAGGGTGCGGGCCACACGTTCCTGAACTTTGCGCGGCAGATCCTTTAGGTCTTTTTGGGCGGCTTCGGTGAGCTCACAGGCCCAAGTCATGCTTCACTTGGTTCCAGGGGAGGGTCTTGCCTTGCTTCACCTGCCTGAGTCCGGTGCGCACTTTCCTGGCGTCCGCGCCTGTGAGTAAGTCGTTTGGATCAGCCATTTTTCTTGGCTTTAGCGAGACGCGCCCGCCTTGGGCTGTGACCTCGACAAGATCGCCTTCTCGAAGTTGCAACTCGTCCAAAACAACTCTGGGGATGATGACCTGGCGCCGCTGACCGATGCGGCTTACGCCGCTGGGCTTTGAGCGTTGTGCGGTGCGGCTGGGCATACTCTATTAGATTAGCTGATTGCCGTCATTACCACTGATATAATAGTCGGTCGCGTCCCGGGGAAACATGCGCCGGTGACGCAATGTCGCTGGAGGCAAGATGAAGAAGCTGCACTGGATAATCCCCGCCGGACTCATCGTGATTGGCGCTGGCTGGCTGCTGGAAGGCGCTGGAGGCAAGAACGATAAATTCGACAGCAAAGATTTGGTGACGGGCCAGCAGGCCTTCTCCGATTATCAAAAGGAAAAGCCGGGGCTGTTCCACAAGATCACGGCCGCCGATCTTCCGAAGCCGTACGACACCAAGTCGAGCGCGAATTTTCCAAAGGTGGTGCCGAAGCCGGACAATATGTGGCCGTTAGCTCCGGCGGGGTTCAAAGTGGAGCTATACGTCCATGAGGGACTGACGGAGCCGCGCCAGATGCGTATGGCGCCGAATGGCGACTTCTTCGTGGCGGACAGCGCGCCTGGAGAGATCAAGATCTTCCGCGGCCGGACTGCGGAGGGCAAGCCCGAGCAGGTTTCCACATTCGCCACCGGATTGAAGCGGCCGTTTGGGATCGCCTTCTACCCGGTGGGCGCGAATCCCCAATGGCTTTATATCGGCAACACGGATTCGTTGGTTCGCTTCCCATATCACAATGGCGATTTGAAGGCGACGGGAGCCCCCGAGACCATTGTCGCCGAGCTCCCCACCGGCGGTTTTCACTGGACTCGAGACGTTGTTTTTTCCAAGGATGGCAAGCGCATGTTCGTGGCGGTGGGTTCGGGTTCGAATGTGGACGATGCGGATACGCATCCCAAGGAATTCCATCGCGCGGACATTCTCGAATACACGCCCGAGGGCAAGTTCGTGCAGATTTACGGCGCGGGCATCCGAAATCCCGTCGGCCTGGCGGTGAATCCGACGACGGGTGAAGTGTGGTGCTCGGTAAACGAGCGCGATGAACTGGGCGATAATCTAGTGCCCGACTACATCACCCACGTACAGGAGGGCGGCTTCTATGGCTGGCCCTGGTTTTATATGGGCGCGCATCAGGATCCGCGGCTGGAAGGGAAGCATCCCGAACTGAAGGACAAGGTGATTGTGCCGGATGTGTTGATGCAACCACACAACGCGTCGCTCGGCATCACGTTTTACGAAGGCACTCAATTCCCGAAGGAATATCGCGGCGATCTGTTCGGCGCCGAGCACGGGTCGTGGAATCGGTCGACACGCGCGGGCTATGAAATTGTGCGGGTTCCCCTGGAAAACGGCCATGCCAGCGGAGTGTACGAGGATTTCATCACTGGATTTGTCACGCCGGACGGCAATGCCTGGGGCCGGCCCGTGGCGACCATGGTGGCGAAGGATGGCTCGCTGTACTTCACCGACGATGGGTACAAGGCTATCTGGCGCGTGAGCTATACGGGCAAATAGGAGAAAATCGACATGCGATCTTTGACCATTTTCGTGGCTACGCTGGCGCTCACAGCCGGCGCCGCTTTTTCACAGAATAAGGGACCCGGAGGCGGGATTCCCTCGCCGCTGAAGCTCACAGTTTCGGGTTACAGCGATGGCGGGGACATTCCATCAAAGTTCACGTGCGCGGCAACGCCGCCGGGAGGTTCTCCGCAAATCGATTGGAGTGGAGCGCCGGCGGGCACCATGTCGTTTGCCTTGATCTTCCATGACGGCGACGTGCATCCGGGAAAAACGTTCGCTGACGTGACACATTGGATTGCCTGGAACATTCCGGGCACTGCTACGGGCTTGCCGGCCAGTGTGGCAGCGGGCGATCTCGCCGATGGTACGAAGCAAGGCGCCAACATCGCGCGGGGCAATGCCTACATGGGTCCATGTCCACCGCCGGGACTGCCGCATCACTACACGCTGGAAGTTTACGCGCTGGATTCCAAGCTGGATTTGCCAGGGACGTCCGGCCGCGCTGATTTGGAAAAGGCGCTGGGCGGGCACATTCTCGCCAGCGGCGTTTACAACGGCCTGTTCCATCGCTAATGCCTCCCGACGAAATCTCTCGGCGCGCGGTAATTGTCAGCGCGGCGATTATTCCGGTGGCGGCCATTACGGCCACGGCGCAGCAGACTGAAACGGCTCTTTCATCCACGCAGCTTCGCATTCTCGCGGCGTTTGTGGATCGGATCATTCCCAAAGACGAGCTTGGTCCGAGTGCGTCGGAGAGCGGCGTGCCGGTGTACATCAATCGCGCCCTGGGCGATTATCTGGCGGGTGAGAAGGCCGCATTCATCGAGGGCCTGGAGGCGACGGACGCGCTGGCGCGCCGCACACAGAAAGCGGCGTTTGCGGATCTGACACGCGACAAGCAGGACGCGCTGCTCACGTCCATGGACAATGGCACGGCCGAAGGGTTTGCTAATGCGCGGGCGTTCTTCAATCGCGCGCGGCGTCTCGCGCTGGAAGGGATGTTCGGCGATCCCTACTACGGGGGCAACAAGAATTTCGCCGGCTGGGATCTGATCAAGTATCCAGGGCCGCGTCTGGCGACTTCGCAGGACGATCAGAAGATGGGCGTGGACATCAAGCCGTATCATCACTCCGCTTACGGAGAGAATCATGGCCATTAATCTGAAGCCGGTGGACGTGGCCGTGGTGGGATTGGGAGCGGCGGGTGGCGTGGCGGTGCTGCCTCTGGCGCGAGCGGGTTTGAAAGTGGCGGGCATCGAAGCCGGAACGTGGATGGATCCGGCGAAAGATTTTAAGCCCGACGAAATTCACAACAACGTGCGCGGCCTGGTGACCACCGTCCCCAAAGCGAAGAAGGAAATTCCGACGTTTCGCACCAGCCCCGACGCGCAGGCCCGCCAAGGCGCCACGCATCCGATGATGAACGCCGTCGGCGGCACGTCGATTCACTATCATGCGCAAAGCTGGCGGTTGAAGCCGTGGGATTTCAAGTCGCGATCGGAAACGATTAAGCGTTACGGTGCGAGTTTGCTCCCGAAGGGATCCACGCTCGAGGACTGGCCGGTGAGCTACCTGGAACTGGAACAGTATTACGACATCGTGGAGCACGAGATCGGCGTATCGGGCAAAGCGGGCAATATTCAAGGCACGCTGGATCCAGCGGGCAATGTCTATGAAGGCCCGCGGCAGCGCGAGTATCCAATGCCTCCGCTGCGGACCAGCGATTATCTGGATCACATGCACAAGGCCGCGAAGTCGCTGGGGTGGAAGCCGTTTCACGCACCCTCGGCGATCAATTCGCAGCCCTATCGCGGGCGGGCGGCGTGCGCCTATCACGGCTATTGCGATCGCGGCGGGTGCCACGTTCGAGCCAAGAATTCCACCTGCTTCACGACGATTCCGGAAGCGCAAAAGACCAAGAACCTGACGGTGTTCGACAAGGCTCAGGTCACGCGGATTGTCGCGGACGGGAACGGCAAGGTCACCGGTGTTTTGTACATTCGCGAAGGCAAGGAATACTTTCAGCCCGCGAAAGTAGTGTTGGTTTCTTCCTACACCTACGAGAACACGCGGCTGCTGTTGCTTTCGAAATACAAGGTGTATCCGAACGGGTTGTCGAACAATCACGGTCAGGTGGGCAAGCATTATTTCGGGCATTGGGACGCGCAGGCGGGCGTGGGCGTGACGGCGCTGTTTCCGATGGACGTCAACACCTGGTACGGCGCGATGCTATCGCAAGGCGTGGTGATCGATGAATGGGCCGACGATACGTTCGATCATTCCGGGCTCGGGTTCATCGGCGGCGCGAGCCTTTGCACCTACATGGAAAAGCATCCCATCGCGGCGGCGAGCATGCTGACGTTCGGCCGCGCGCCCGCGTGGGGATCGAAGTGGAAGCAGTTCGTGCATGAAAACGCCGGCCGGTTTACCGGCTCTTATCTGCAGACCAACAGCTTTCCGTACGAGAACACGTATCTGGATCTCGATCCGGAGGTGAAAGATCCGCTGGGCGATCCGGTGTGCCGCGTGACCAGCGGCCCTAAGGACAACGAGACGCGAGCGGCGATCTACGCGCAGAACAAAATGGAAGAGTGGTACCGCGCGGCCGGTGCGATCGAGGTGGTGAAGGGCCAGCCGTTTGGTCCGGCGCTATCGACGCACACCTATGGTGGCACGCGCATGGGCGACAATCCCGAGACCAATGTAGTGGACAAGTGGGGATTTTCGCACGAAGCGCCGAATCTCGGGATGCTGGGCGGCTCAGTGTTCGGCACCAGTGGCGCGCGCAATCCTACGCTGACGATGCAAGCGCTGGCGTGGCGGACCGCAGAGCATCTGGCGAAGAACTGGAAGTCGATAGCGGGTTAGTTTACTTCCCGCCGAGTTCGGCGAGGACTAGCTTTGCGTTGCGCGACGCTTGATCCTGCATCGGGCCGTTGATTGCCGCCGATTCTTGGAAGAACTTCAAGCCCTCGCGTATCTGTGCCTTATCCCCGAGGGGTTTGCCGAGGCTGTAGTTTGCCAGGCCCAGGTAAAACAGAGCGGTCGAGTAAGATTGCGGACTTCCCTTGATGGCCGGCAGAGAGGCGCGCAGAGCTTTATTTGCCGGGCCGTATCTCATCTCCAAGGCGTTGCCGACGCCGGTGTAAAAATTGGCGTTCCCAAGTAGCACGGATTTCTTGGTGGCCCAATCGGAGTCGCTTTCGCCTTCGCGTTTGGTACGGGTGTTGACGGCTTCCGCGGCTTTGGCCGCATAGCTGATGACGCTGGCAGCGCGGTTGGCGCGCCAGGCGCAATCGGCGGCAACCAGCATTGCCTCCGCATTCTTATCCACGGCCATCTTGTCGGCGGCGGGGCACACCTTCGAGGCTTCGCCGGCTTTTCCTAACGCGGCGAAATAGCTGTTGGCGACGTCGGAAAGATACTGGCTCTTGGGATTCTGCTTGATCAACGTCTCCACCAGATCCACTTCGTCCTTAGGCATGGCCTTCAACGCCAGCACGTACAGCGCGTATTCGGAATACTCGTCCACCTGCTTGGCGTACACCAGTTGCTGCTTTTCTTCGTCGTCGGCGGGCGCTTTCGTGGAACTGGTGATCTTGCGCGCAGCCTCCGACGTTCGCGCCGACCATTTCTTGGCCTGGGCCAGATCCTCCTTGGCCACCGCCGCTTTTAGAGCAAAATAGGCGCCATCCATATCGGGGCCATTGGCGTAGGCCGCCTCGGCCACTTCCAAAGCTTTATCGTTATCCTTCTGCGCCACCAGGGCGGCCTCTAATTGCGCGGCGACCCAGCCGGCGGCCTCGTGCTTGGGATATTTCGCGAGAAAATCCTGAGCCAAGGAAATTTTCCTGGCATCCTCAGTCTCCTGACCGAGCGACTGCAGTATTTGACCTTCGGGCGTGCCCACGCTGATCACAAAGTTCTGTTTTTCCTGGGCGGTCAATGAAAAAACACCAGGGAAAACCAGTAAGACCAGGCCCGCGACGTAACTTTTCATGAATCTCTCCTATCCGTGGAAATTTATCACACTTGAAGCCTTGTTGGACAGCTCGTCCCGGTTTCGGCGCAGGCGGGCGTGGTCCTTCGGAGACAACTGCCTTGACGGCTACTGCTGTTTGGCTCCGTTTTCGCGAGCCAAACGGATCTTGGCGTCCTCGAGCTTCTTTTGCACCTTAGCTACTTCGGCGTGGTCCATGTCACTGGGCGGACCGGCCTGGTACTCTCGCAACGAGCTCTGCCATTGCGCGATGGCTTCCCGGACCTTGCCCTCGCGGAAGTACACTTCGGCCAGATGATCGTGCACGGTGGGATCGCGCGACATGTATTGCAACGCCGCCCGCAGCTTGTCCTCGGCTTCCGGCAGATTGTTCAGGCGAAAGTAAACCCATCCCAGACTATCGAGGTACGCTCCGCTGTTGGGCTCGCGCGACAGGGCCTTGGTGATCATGTCGCGAGCCTCGTCCAGGCGGATATTGCGGTCCGCGAGCATGTAGCCGAGATAATTCAGCGCCGCATCGTTGTCGGGATTCGCCGCCAGCACTTTTCGAAATTCAGCTTCAGCGGCGGGAAAGTTCTTCATGCGCTCATACATGGCGCCGCGGCGGAACTGCAAGGTCTGTTTCTCTTCGCTGGATAGCGAGAGGCTCTCGGCGGAATCCAGAGCCTTGCCCATCTCGGCGAAGTTCTTGGACTTCTCATAGATGTCCGCCAGGCTCAAGTAAACTTCCCGATCATTCTTGCCGCCCAGCAGTTTGCGGGTCTCCGCCAGCGCCTGATCGTTCTTGCCCAAGTCGGAGAGCACGGATGCGCGCACGGTTACAACGAAGCGGTCACTGGGATATTTCTTGACGGCGGCCTCGCTTTCAGCCTCTGCTTTGGGGTATTCCTTGGCTTCCCGGTAGGTCTCAATGATTTCCGCCGAAATGCGCGCGCCGGAATCCGGATCGAGCTCGGCGAGCTGGCGGAACGCATCGATGGCGGCGTTGTACTGCTCGATGGTGCGTTGCAACTCCGCCAGGCTTTGCAGCAGGTAGCTGCGGCTGCTCTTTTCAGAGGCGCTGTAGCTCTTTTTGGCGGTAGCTTCCAGAATGCCCTTGAGTGTCTTGATGGCTTCCGGGATCTTGCCTTCCGCTTCCAGTAAGTTGACGTCGTTGAACTGCAGTTCCAAATCGTCGGGCGCGATCTCCTTGGCCTTATTGGCGGCTTCCCGCGCCTTGGCGAAGTCGTGCTTTTGTCGGTAAATCTGCGAGATTCTCAGCAGCGAGTGCTCGTCCTTGGGGTCTTCGGAGGCCGACTCCTGATACAGTTTCAGGGCGTCATCGAGTTGCTCGGAGAGCAGCAGATCCTCGGCCAGGGCGTGCTTCAAGTCGGAATTACCGGGTTGTTGGTCGAGGGCGCGGCGCAGCATTTCAGCGGCCAGGGAATAATCCTTCAGTTGCTCGTAGACGCCCGCCAGGCTGGTGAGACTGCGCGGATTGGGATCCTTGTCGGCTACTTTTCGGAGCATCTCGGCGGCAGCTTTGTTGTCGCCCAGATCCGCGTAAACCGTGGCTAGACCGGTCATCGCGTCCTCGTTGCCGGCGTCCAGCTCCAGCGCCTTCTTGTACGCAGCCATGGCTTCGGTGGAGTTTTGCAGCGCCTTGTGCAGGCGGCCCAGCATGATCCAGCTATCGACGTCCTTGGGATCGGTCTCGGCGATCTTCTGGTATTGCTCGATGGCCTTCTTGACCATGTCGCGATCGATCTGGTTGTTCTGCGAATCACCGATCAGGTGGGTGTAAATGCGCGCCAGAAGGCGACGGGAATTCAGGTCGTTGGGGTTTTGTTTGAGAGCTTCTTCTGCGTCCAGGACGGCTTCGCGCAGCCGGCCGGATTGGATATACAAATCGGAGAGTTCCTCGGCGATAAAGGTCGCGCCTGGATCGGCCTTCAACGCGGCGCGATAGCTTTCCGCCGCCTTGTTGAAGTATTCGCCGCGATTGCCGTAGGCGGCCGCCAATTCCGAATACAGGTGCCCCAGCGAATAATTGTAGTAAGCAGCTGCTTTGTCGCCCTGGGCGGCAGGTTGCGGCGCCGCGGGGGCTTGGGCGAAGGCAGCCGAGGCCGCTAAAAGGAGAATGGGGAGGCGTGCCAACCGGCGAGTTGGGATCATCGAAAAAGGCTCTCTTTCCTTACCCGGATCCAGTGGATCCAAGGACAGACGGACTCGTCTTCAGTATAACCCTGAAGTCCGGGCCAGGTCGCGGACGGGATCACTGCCCCGCGCTATCATTCTCACGAACGTGAACGAGAAGACTTTAACTCCCCTGCCTGTCGTGCTGGGCCCCACCGGTTCGGGGAAGAGCGAGTTGGCGATTCGTGTGGCCGAGGCGGTGGGCGGCGAGATTGTCAATTGCGACTCGCTGCAAGTGTTTCGTGGTTTTGACATTGGGACGGCCAAGGTCCCGGTGGCCGAGCGGCTGGGTATTCCGCATCATTTGATCGACGTGATCGATCCGGCGCAGCTCTTCACTGCAGGTGATTATGCGCGACTCGCGGAAACGGCCCTGCGCGAGATTGCGGGACGCGGGCGCATTCCCGTGATCGCGGGCGGCACAGGATTTTATTTGCGGGCGCTGCTGGATGGGTTGTCTCCTGGGCCATCGCGCGACGAAACGCTTCGCAAGCGGCTGGAGCTTCGTGAGGAGAACCGGTCGGGAAGTTTGCATCGCATTTTGCAACGTCTGGATCCAACAGCGGCCGCGCGCATTCATCCGAACGACAAGAACAAGACCATGCGCGCGCTGGAAGTGCGGTTGATCGAGGGCCGTCCAATGTCGGCGCTGTTTGAGCGCGGACGCGCGCCCCTCGCCGGCTTTCGTCCCATTAAGCTGGGACTGGATCCGCCACGCGAACTGCTGAACACGCGGTTGAATGCAAGAACGCAGGCCCTATTTGATCGCGGCCTGGTGGACGAAGTGCGCCATCTGCTCGCGGAGGGAATTTCGCGTAGCGCGAAGCCGTTTGAGTCACTCGGGTATAAGCAAGCGCTGCAAGTGGTGGAAGGGAGCCTCACGATTGAGCAGGCGTTGGAGTCCACGCAGCTTGAAACCAGGCAATACGCTAAACGCCAGATAACCTGGTTTCGAAAAGAACAAGGAGTGTATTGGCTGGCCGGTTTTGGGAATGATCCGCGCGTGCAAGCCGAGGCGCTCGCGATCGTGCAACGCGAAGGCATACGTATCACCTCCTGAAATTAGTTAGTCACTGAATATTTTTTGAATTCTCCGGAACGTATGCGCGGCTCGCGCGTATCAATACGTGAAGTCAGACAAGTTTCGTTGAGGAGTTACAATTATGGTTAAGAATGTTCTACTCGGATTTGCTTCCGTCGCTCTTGCGGTGGCCAGCGCGGCCAGTTACAACGTGACGTTCTACTCGCCCGTCACGATCAACGGCTCACAACTCAAACCGGGCGACTACAAGCTGGAGTTGAAGGACAACAGCATGGCGGTCATCAAGCAGGGCAAGTCAGTGACCGAAGTCCCGGTGAAAGTTGAGAACGAAGGCCAGAAGTTTGTACGCAATGCCGTGCGGATGAATGGTACACAGTTGGAAGAAATCCGGCTGGGCGGCACCAGTACGCGGGTAGTGTTCGAAAAGTCGGGCAACGCGACCAACTAAGCGTCAGTTCAGCTTGCTTCCGAGGCCCGGCTCAGGCGCGCGGTAAACTAGAGAAGTGCGCCGTTTTCTATGGGCCTCGGTTTGCTTCTGTTTGATCCTTCCATCGGCTCAAGCCGTTACTTACCTGGTTTTACCGTTCTTCAATCTTTCAAAAGACAGCAACCTGGATTGGATGGGCGAGAGCCTGGCTGAATCGGTGCGCGAGGCGCTGTCTTCCGAGGGATTAATGGCGCTGGACCGGGACGACCGCATGGAGGCATTCAGCCGGTTGTCCCTGCGCCCCTATTCGTTGCTCACCAAGGCATCGGTGGTGAAGATCGGCGAGGAGCTGGATGCCGAGCAGGTGATCTTTGGGCAGTACGACGTGAAGCCTGCGCCGGACGCCACAACCAAGAGCGCCGCAAAGAACGGAGCTTCCCTGCTGATCACGGCCCGCGTCCTGGATTTGAAGCGCATGAAGGAGGGTCCGGAATTTCGCGAGGTGGGGGCGCTGGAGGATCTGGCGGCGCTGCAGGAACACCTGGCGTGGCAAACCTTGCGGTTCTTGAAGCCGGCGGGCGCGCCGTCCGAAGTCGAGTTCCGTGAGCGGCACCCGGCGGTGCGCGTGGACGCAGTGGAGAACTACACTCGCGGTTTGCTGGCGGCCAACAGCGATGAGAAACACCGCTTCTTCACGCAAGCCGCGCGGCTGGATAGTCACTATTCGCTGCCGGACTTCCAGCTCGGCCGATTGCTCTGGAGCAAGAAGGAATACAAATCGGCCGCGGAATGGTTCCAAAAAGTTGCCGCGGGCGACGTCCATTATCACGAGGCCAACTTCTTTCTGGGCCTCTGCCGTTACAACAGCGGCGACTTTGCGGGCGCGGCGGCAGCTTTTCAGGCGGTAGCGCGCGTGGTTCCCCTGAGCGAGGTATACAACAATTTGGCGGCGGCCGAATCCCGCGCCAATCGGCTCTCCGCGTCGGTGGATGATTTCCGCAAAGCTCTGGAAGGCGACCGCAGCGATCCGATTTACCAATTCAATCTGGGCTATGCGCTGTGGCGCGCGGGCAGCTTCGCGGCGGCCACCGAGCGTTTTCACGCCGCATTGGATCGCGATCCCGCCGACACGCAAGCCGCGCTCCTGCTGGCGCGCTGTGAGAAGCAGAGCGGTCCGCGGCCCGGTGATTCGCAGACCGAGGGGTTGGAGCGCTTGAAGACCAACTATCAAGAGAGCGCTTACTGGCAGCTGAAGGCCGTGCTGCAGCCCGACAAGCCATGAGCCGGGCTAATTTGCCGAAACGGGTATAATCCAAAAAGCTCATGCTGGAAGCGTTCGGTCTATCCGATCCTGGCTGCGTCCGCCAAAACAACGAAGACTTCTACCTCATTTCTCCCACGGGTGTCTACATCGTGGCGGACGGGATGGGGGGCGCTCAAGCTGGCGAGCACGCGTCCAAACTGGCTGTGGAAACCGTGGCCTCGTTCATTCAGAACGCGGGCCAGCCGGATGCCGAAACCCTCTTTCAGGCTTTTCGGGAAGCGAACCTGCGAGTGATGAACGCCGCCGCCAGCGATCCCACGCTGGAAGGCATGGGCACCACCTTGGTGGCCGCCATCGAGGCCGGACCGGAGTTGCTGATCGCCAGCGTTGGCGACAGCCGGGTATACGTGTACAACGGGAGCGAGCTCACCGGCATCACGGAAGATCAGACCTGGGTGAACGAGGTGGGCCGGCGCCTGGGGATCGACGAGGCCAGCCTGAAGACGCACCCCATGCGCCACGTATTGACCATGGCGATCGGCGTCAGCCCGGAGTTGCGCGTGCATTCCTACACTGTCCGCCCGCATCCGGGAGAGTTGATCCTGATTTCGAGCGACGGTCTGCACGGCGTGCTGGAAGCTGGTGTAATCGCCGAAAAGTTGTCGGGCAACGGCTCGCTTCAAGCCAAGTGTGAACGGCTGATTGAAGCGGCCAAGAAAGCAGGCGGTCCGGACAACATCACTGTCGTGCTGTTGAAAGCACGGTAACCTCAGCGCGTTTACCCACTTTTACACCGATTTCGGTAACGGCGGCGTGGGGAAGTGCGATCCTTTAATCAGTGCTCCGGTTGTCTCTTCTTGTGGCTCTTGGCGCGTCGTTACTCGCGCAGACCGGCGTCACACACACGGGAACAGTCCAGTTCGGCGGACAGCCCCTGCCGGGTGCGACAGTGACCGCGACCGAAGGCAATCACCGCGCGGTTACCACCACGGACGAGTCCGGCAAGTACGAACTGTCCGATCTCGCGCCGGGTACTTACACGTTGGAAGTACAGATGTTCGGGTTCCAGCCGGCTCACAAGGAATTGCAGATTGGTCCTGGATCGTCTGCGGTTAACTGGAGCCTCGATCTGCAGCCTCGGCCAAAAGAGTTGGCGGAACGCCCGCAGCAGCGGCAGCAGACTGGTTTTCGCGCCACCACGGAGAACGAAGTCGATCAAATCGCCGCCGCTCCTCCTCCTGATACCGCTCCGCAAAACACCGCCAACGCAAACGAGGCCTTCCTGGTGAACGGAACCTTGAGCACGGGCCTACAAAACGGCCAGGATGATTTTGGATTGCGTGGACCCGTGATGGGTATGCAGGGCCCTTCTGTCGGGCTGCCGGGAGCGGGCGTGGCAGGCCAGCCGGGCGGTGTTCCGGGCACTGGGGGAGGTCCGGGCGGCGGATTCGGAGGAGGCGGTGGTGGCGGGTTTGGTGGCGGCCGCGGCGGTGGTTTCGGCGGGCCGGGAGGTCAGGGCCGCCGTCCTGGTGGGAACGGCAACGGCCGCGTGATCGGCAATCGCGCGAACCGCGGGCGCCAGGGCATTCACGGCAACGTGTCGTTCCAGTGGCAGGGCGCTGACACCAACGCCAAAGCGTTCTCGTTGAGCGGACAACCCGCGCCCCAGCCTGATTTCAACAACTATCGCTGGAGCGCCGTGGTGGGAGGGCCGTTGCGCATCCCGCACTTGCTGAAAGGCGACTCCACGTTCTTCACGCTGAGCTATTTCGGGACACGCGGCCAGAGCGCATTCTATAACGTCGGCACGGTGCCGACGGCCGCGGAACGCCTGGGAAATTTTTCCGATGCCGTGGTCAATGGCGTGGTGCCGACAATCTACGATCCTTCCACCGGCGCGCCGTTTTCGGGAAACATGATTCCGGCGAGTCTTTTGAACACGGCCGCGACGAAGCTGCTGAATCTCAATCTGATCCCTCTTCCGAATCTTCCGGGCTCAGTACAGAACTACGAATTTGTCACCGCCGTCCCGGCCGACACCGACAACGTCAGTCTCCGTTTGAACCAGAACTTCGGGAAGAACGACCGGTTGGCGCTGAACGAGAGCTTCCAGCGGCGCAAAAGCGAAAGCGCGCAGTTGTTCGGATTTCTGGATCCAGGCAGCGGTTTCGGCGACAACACGGATCTGAGCTGGACTCATAACTTCGGGGCGAACGGCATCAATACCGCGCATCTGACGTTCAACCGCAATCGAACCACGCAAGATTCCTACTTTTCGTTTGGGCAGAACATCGCGGCGGAAGCCGGTATCCAGGGGACTTCACAGGAGCCAATCAACTACGGCCCGCCGACGCTGTCCTTCACAAATTTCGCCAGTCTGACGGACGCGCTTCCATCGGATTCCGCCGTGCAGAGTCTGGCCGAAAGCGATTCCTATGTTTGGGTAAAGAAGAATCACACTCTCACATTCGGAGGAGACTTCAAGCGGCAGGATCGGAACGTCACCACCGACCAGAACGCGCGCGGCACGTTCCAGTTCAGCGGGATCGCCACCAGCGCCTTCAATGCGAGCGGCCAGCCGCTAGCGAACACCGGCTTCGATTTCGCGGATTTCCTGTTGGGCCGGCCGCAGGCAAGTTCGGTCCAATTCGGAGGAGACAGCACGTATTTCCGCCAGAATACCTGGGACATGTTTGCGAACGACGATTGGCGTGTGAATCCGAACCTCACGCTGATGTTTGGGCTGCGGTACGAATATTACTCGCCGCTGTCGGAGAAATACGGGCACGTCGCGAATCTGGATATCGCGCCCGGTTTTACGGCGGTGACACCGGTTTATCCGGGGAGCCTGGGTTTTCCGAACAGCCTGGTCGACCCGGACCGCAACAATTTTGCTCCCCGTGTCGGGCTGGCATGGAAACCAAACGCGAAACGCTCGACGGTGGTGCGCTTGGGTTACGGAATTTATTACAATCCGACGGCGCTCAATCGCCTCGCCACCGAGCTGTCCGAGCAGCCGCCATTCGCCGAAACTCAGAACCTGACCACCAGCACCGCCAATATACTGACGCTCGAGAACGGGCTTGCTACCGCCCCGACGAAGGCCACCGTGCGGAACACCTACGCGGTCCAAAAGGACTATAAAATCGGGTACGCGCAGAGCTGGAACGTGACGGTGCAGCAGAACTTGAGCCGATCGTTCTTCGTCGAGCTGGGGTACATCGGAACCAAGGGAACCGACCTGGATACGGAGACGGTGCCGAATCGCGCGGCGCTTGGGTCGTCGCCCCTGACGTCGCAGCAGAATCTGCAAATCGCCAACGCGGAGCAGTTTATCTACGACAGCTCCTGGGGAAATTCTATCTATCATGCCGGGCAGGTACGGCTGATGCGGCGTTTCGCGCGCAACATGTCGTTCAACATTCTCTACACGTTTTCCAAATCGATCGACGACAGCTCAACGTTCGGCGGCGTAGGGAATGTTGTTGCGCAGAACGCGTTCGATTTGAGCGCCGAGCGTGGGCTCTCGAGCTTCGACCGGCGGCACGTGTTGAATCTGAACTACGTGCTCAGCACCCCCACGCAAGCCAGTTGGTGGAAACGTAATTGGACGCTGAGCGGGTCGGCACTGCTCCAGAGCGGAACTCCGCTGACCGCGCGGATTCTTGGAAATCAATCGAACGTCGCCGGTACCGGAGTGGTGGGAAGCGGGCGCGCGGAGGCCACCGGGCTGCCCGTGAACGA
>Ga0209415_10007152_pt1 | contig 19544 bp, 18 predicted proteins | sample PeaSoiSIISIP2007_FD_187696 | JGI IMG/M metagenome (GOLD analysis project Ga0209415, IMG submission 187696) | Peat soil microbial communities from Weissenstadt, Germany - SII-SIP-2007 (SPAdes) (version 2) | ecosystem: Environmental > Terrestrial > Soil > Wetlands > Peat | place: Germany... | reverse complement strand
GACTACGGGCACGCGGGCAAGGGCGCTACGCCACCGACCAACGTCGTGCCGACGACGGAGCCGAACGGAACCAAGTCCTGTTTGTTTCACGGTACAGGCTATGCTTGCCTGGACGCGGTGGGTCTGCAAGTTTTGTACGAGTAGTGAGTACTGCTAGTACAAAGGCGACTTGACTCACGTCAGGGTCCGTGTGACGATACGTTAACTCTATTAGGAGATGCGACCTCTATGAGAATCGTCGGAATTGGTTTGCTGTTTATCGGGCTCACTGGTTTGGCCTCGGCCGGCACGATTTGTGTCGTGGGGACGGAGTGCCTGGCCCCGGAGATGGATCCCAGCGCGGGTGGCAGCGCTCTCGCCCTGCTCTCGGGCACGCTTTTGATTCTCCGATCGCGCCGGAAGAAGTAATTCTCGAACTCAGGCCACCAGCGCCTTCGTTCCATCGATCATGACTGTGCTCTGTGGAAGACGTAAAAGAACACAGCCAAGCTGAAGGCGCCAAACGCATAGATGAGCGATGAGAACAGCACCACAGCAGCAACCAGTCCACGTGCCACGTTCAGCACGTTAGAAATGAAATCCCAGGTCAGAAGCGCCGTCAGGAGTATCGTTCCGATCAGAGCCAGCAGAGCCGCACTTTTGAGGGTCATGGTGGGAGTATGAATGATCCCTCCACGCTCCGCAAGCTGGATCGCCCGCCGGCCACCAAACGCTCAGACCACTAGCACCTGGTGATCGGGGCATTCCAACCGCAGGTGCCAACCTCGGCTACCTTGGAAGTTCACGCAGCAGGGACCTAGCTATTGGCTTGGGCGAGGAGATTCCCGATGATACGCTTTGTCTCCGGGGACGACAGCTTCTGGCCGAGCCAGTTTACAAACGCCTCTTCGTTCTTTAGCACGAGAGATGAATACCTCACGTGCACAGGATACAGATTGACGGCGTGCGAAATCTGAAACAGTTCGTAGGAATAGTTTTCGAGCGCAGGCGCGACTAAGTTGAAAGCGTGATAAAAGTCGCCTCCTGATGTGTGAGTCTCGACCTGCCCCTCGATCATATTCTTCGTCTTGGCTCCTAGCAACGATGCCTGCTCCCGCAAGATTGAGACTGGCGTCCGAACCGCGGTCGGCGCTATGTCTCCCCAAAGATCGGTGTGTGTAGCCATTCACAATTCTCAGAAGTCAAGCTCAAAGACGATCGGAAGATGATCCGAATAAAGTGTAACATCGGGACGGCCATCCTCGCGAACAAGTGATCGCTCTCCGACCGATCTAACGATGCTGAGTTGATTCGAATCGAACCGCTTTGCCAGTTCCGGCCTGAGCAGCACCTGATCGAAGATGTTCCAGAAGTAATTCAGATGCTCAGCGCTGTCGTAGAAGTACGAGCCCGCTGTATCACTGCTTGCATCTCCGAAATGGCCCCACATGGGATTGTAGAAAAGCCGGTAGTCTCGACCCTGTACTATCCTCGTCACACGTTGGGCGATCCGGCGTGACGCGACGGCATTCAGCCCCACGCTCGATACGAGCCCCGGTTCAAGCGGATTCATGTTCATATCGCCAACGAGCGCGGTCCTTTGATGGCCTGCACCGTCCTCTTCCTCCGCGATGCGTCGGGCTAATTCCACGCACTCGAAGGACTGGCTCTCGTTTGACCAATAGAGCTTACTTGGAAGGTGTACAGCGGCCAACAACACCTCGGATCGCGCTGGCAGCATAAGGCGGCCAATCGAGATGTGATCGCTCTCAAACACCGGCCGGAAAAACTCCCGGCTGAAGCGAGTCAAAATAGTGATGCCCTTGCTGACGCCGGTGCTGAGGTGAAAGCCGTTGCCTGGGCCGTTATTGAGCGCTGCCAACAGGCCCATCGAAACAATCGCCGACTCCGCCAGGATGACCACATCTGCTTTGTGGGTCGCTGCTAACTCGGCAACCACGTTAGCAACGGGCTTCCGGTTGATATTCCAAAATAGGAACTTCGTTGTTGGCAATTGGGAACTGTTTTCGAGTATACAGCAGGAGTTGGAAAGCTCAGACCACCAGCACCTGGTGATCGGGGCATTCCAGCCGCACGTGGTCGTAGAGCGTGTCCATTAAATCGCCCACGCCGTGCCGCGCCAAAAACGGCAGGATGGAATAATAGCGCTCCTGCAAATGCTTGTTCGGGAAAATCAGCCCCGACATGTAACCGGCATCCGCGGCGGCGCGCTGGTTGCGGTTCAAGGTCTCGCGCGCGGCCTTGCTGGCAATCTTCGATAGCTGGTGGGTGATCTTGGCCAGGCTCTTGTTGGTGGACGCGGCCAGGGTCGCATCGAACGCCACCAGATCGTCGCGCAAGCGTTCCACCGAATGCGAAACCGTGTCGCGAACCGCGCTGAACTGCTGCGTCAGCGCCGGCGGTACAAGCGTCTGAGCGATGGCCTCGCGCACACTGTCTTCGCCGTGAAAGAAGCCCGGCAAGCCGAGTCCATAGCGATCCATGAGCTTGGCCGTGCGGGCGTCCAACAAAGTGAATCCGCCGCGCGAAACCATCACCGGCATCCGGCCCAGCAGCTCCCGGTACAGCACCTGCGATTGCGCCATGTACGCCAATTCCGCAGGCCCGCCAACGTAGGCGACGGTGGGGAGCACATAGTCCTGGACCACCGGGCGCAGCAACGCATTCGGCGACAATTGTTCCGCGCGGTCGATCAGTTCAGCCGCCGAATATTTGCGTTCTTTGGACGCGTATTCGTCGTTTTGACGGCGCAGCCTGGCGCGGCGCTCGCGCTCCAGCAAAAACACCAGCGACGTTTTCGCTTCCAGGTGCACCTGGGCGTGATAACCGGCCGCTTCCAGCTCTTTTCCGCGCGCGATTAACTTGGCGTGCAGGCTCTCGTCTTGACGAACGGTTGCCTGCAGCAAGGGCGCGGCCAGGCGACGTATCGATTCATCCAGAGGATCGACGTAGAGCAAGCCGCGGCCTTCGAGCAAGCGCTCGATCAACGTACGAAATGCTCTTCCAAATGTCACGCCCGCGGGATAGGCGATACGCGCCATCTCGGCGACTTCTTCGCCATGCGGAAAGCCAGCAAGAACTTCGCGCAGGCGATCCACGGGCGGCGCCGGGATCGGAATCGCGCCCACCGACCGTTCCGGCGTAGCATTGGCATCCACGCTCAACTGAATGGGCCGATGATCCGGACCGAATACGAACGTGTGGTTCACTTCAGCGACGTCGTGATCCTCGGTGGCGAGCCAAAACATGGGCACCGCGGGGATGCCCTGCTCGGTCAATCGGGCGGCCAATCGAACTGCTGTCAGAGCTTTGTAGATGGTATAGGCGGGCCCGGAAAACAGGCCGACCTGCTGGCCGGTGACGACGGCGACGGTTCCGGGACGGGCCAGCAAATCCAGCGATTTGCTCTCGCCGTTGCTGGCACGCAAGGAGGCGACTAACCCGGCGCGGCGGTGGTCCGGATACTGAATCTGCTTGGCGGCGGCAGCGTAGCTCTGGCCGTCATGCGGGTCGTGAGCGTAGAAGCGGGCGACGCGGTCGAAATGGTACTGGAAGTCGGTGAAGAGCGCCGAGGTATGCGGGATCTCAGTGTGTCGAAGACAAGCCGACTCCATGATGCAACTTTCCAAGGGTAGCAGATGCGGCAACCGGGCCCAAAGTCTCGGTTTATTTTCAAAAAGATCCGGCTGGAGTATTTCAGCTAGAATCAAGGTTCGGACCACCTGAATGGACGATCAGGAATTCAAGAACCGGGCTGAACAATCGCTCCAGGCGCTGTATCGCCGGCTCACGGCGGCATCGGACGGAGCCGAGTTTGAAGCGGACTTCAACAGCGGAGCGCTGGCCATCGAGTTCGAGGATCCGCCGGGCAAGTTTGTCATCAGCCCCAACGCACCGGTCCACCAGATTTGGGTTTCAGCGCATTCCAAGAGCTACAAACTCGATTGGGATAGCGTGGCGGGGGATTTCGCGCTGCCTGCCAGCGGCCAGACGCTGACCGAGCTGATCCAGGACGCGATTACGAAACAACTGGGAGCCGAAGTCTCGCTGTAAATGCCGGGCGTCTACATCTCTTATCCGTTTTGCGCGCAGAAGTGTACGTACTGCAACTTCGCGTCGGGAGTGTTTCCACGCGAGTTGGAACCGAAGTATGTGGATGCGCTAGTGTCGGAGATTGCCGCTCATTCCTGGAACTGGCAACCTGAAACCGTTTACCTCGGCGGCGGAACGCCCAGCGGGATGGCGACCGGTGATCTTGAGAGGATCTTGAGAGCGATCCCGGGCGTCGGGCAATGGAAAGAAGCGACCATCGAAGTCGCGCCGGGCACGATTACAAGTGAGCGCGCGGCAGCGTGGATGAGGGCGGGTATCAATCGAGTGAGCCTGGGAGTCCAATCCTTCGTACAGCGCGAACTGGCGCGCACGGGGCGCAAACACACGGCGGAAATCGTGGAGCGAGAGATTGCCCTGCTACGCGCGACCGGCCTCGCGAACATCAACATCGATTTGATTGCGGGCCTTCCCGGCCAGACACGAGCGTCGTGGGCAGAGTCCCTCGCGTGGATCGAACGGCTGCAGCCGCCGCACGTCTCGGTCTACATGCTTGAAGTGGATGAGGACAGCCGGCTGGGAAGCGAAGTGCTGCTCAACGGGAAGCGCTACGGTGCGCCGGATGTGCCGAGCGACGAGCTTACTGCCGAGCTTTATGAAACTGCGGTCGCAGAGCTGGCGCGTATGGGAATCGAACGCTACGAGATTTCGAATTTCGCCCGGCCCGGGTTCGAATCGCGGCATAACTTGAAATATTGGCGCTTGGAACCGTGCGCCGGGTTCGGCGCGGACGCGCATTCGTTCGATGGCGCGATGCGCAGGCAGAACATCGAATCGCCGGGCGAGTACGTCGCGAAGATTGAGAGCGGCGAAACCGCGTGTGTTGGCGAAACGGCGGCCAATGCGGCCGAAGAGCGGTTTTTCGTTGGCCTGCGATTGACACGCGGGATCGAGCTCTTACCGGAAGAGTGGCGCACCTTCGAGCAGCCGATCCAGCGTTTTCTCGCCGACGGCTTGCTGGCACGCGACCAGGAGCGTCTGCGGCTGACAGATCGCGGCGTGTTACTTTCGAACGAAGTTTTCGCGGAATTTATAACGACATGATCGATCTAAGAAGCGACACCGTTACACGTCCCACGGCCGCGATGCGGCGCGCCATGGCGGAAGCCGAGGTCGGCGATGATGTCTATCGCGAAGACCCAACGGTCAACCGTCTGGAGCAACGCGCGGCCGAAATGATGGGCAAGGAGGCCGGTCTCTTCGTGCCAACGGGCACCATGGGCAACACCATCGCGGTGAAGATGCACACCGATCACGGCCAGGAAGTGATTTGCGAATCGCGCGCGCATTTGCTCGATTGGGAGCTCTCGATGCTGGCCTGGTTCTCGGGCTGCCTGGTCCGGCCGGTTCCGGCGAGCGATGGCATCCTGCACTGGAAAGATATTGAAGCGGCCATCCGTCCAACGAGCGCGCATTGCGCTCCCACCACGCTGATTGAGATCGAGAACACGCACAACATGGCGGGCGGCGCGGTTTATCCCATGGATGTTTTCGAAGACATCTGTGCGAACGCGCACAACCGCGGGCTCAAGGTGCACCTGGACGGCGCGCGCATCTTCAACGCGGCTTGCCATCTGAACCGCCCGGTTCGCGATCTCGCGGCGCCTGCTGATTCGGTGATGTTCTGTTTGTCGAAAGGATTAGGCGCTCCCGTGGGTTCGATGCTGGTGGGAACGGCTGGGGACATCGATCGAGCGCGCGGTTATCGCAAACGGCTCGGCGGCGGAATGCGGCAAGCGGGCGTGCTCGCGGCGGCGGGGCTGATCGCGCTGGAAGAAATGCCTCACCGGCTGGGCGAAGATCACGCCAATGCGCGATTCCTGGCGAATGAACTGGCGAAGCTGCCCGGAATCCAGATTGATCCGGCACGCGTGCAAACCAACATCGTGATCTTCGATATCACGGCCACGGGCCTCGCCACTACCGCGCTCACTACCAAACTCAAACCCCGGGGCGTCCTGATGAACGGCATCAATCCACGCCAGATGCGGGCCGTGACGCACTTCGATGTCTCGCGGCAGCAATGCGGCGCTGCCATTGCGGCCATTTCTGAAGTTTTGGCGACAAGGCACTAATTTTCCCTATCGTCCGCACGTCGCTGGCGTCTAATGGCCCAAGATGCACATTGCGACCACCTATCGCAGCTTGCTCAAGCGGCCCGCCTTTTTCTGCGCGGTCGTCCTTACACTAACGCTCGGCATCGGCGCCAACAGCGCCATATTCTCGGTGATCGACACCGTTCTGCTCAAACCGCTGCCCTACCCTAACGGCGACCGCCTGATGATCCTCTTTGAGTCCAACCTGCGCAACAAACGGACCCATGACAATCCCGCGCCTGTTCGAATTGAAGACTGGAATCGCATGAACCAGTCGTTCGCGTCGATCTCCGGCGCCTATACCGAAAACATCGCGGAGACCTCGGGCGAATTGCCGGAAATGCTGGTCAGCGCGCGAGTATCGCCTCGATTCTTCTCGGTGCTGGGCACAGCTCCGCTGATTGGCCGCACTTTCAGTCCGGAAGAAGACTTGTTCAACGGACCCAATGCCGCCGTGCTCACCGAACGGCTCTGGCAGCGGCGCTTCGGGGCAGACCACGGCGTCGTGGGCAAAGCGCTGCGCGTCGGCAACTATACCTATCCGATCATCGGCGTCATGCCTGATTCGGTCCGATTCCCCGCCGCCGACGTCGACTTCTGGATTCCGGCCAAGCTTCCGCCGCTCGTCATGCGCGTGCGCGATGCCCGCTGGGAGAGCGCCGTCGGACGATTGAAGGAGGGCGCCACCGCGCGGTCCGCGCAGGCCGATCTTTCCGCCGTCCCAGGCGCATCTTGCCGCACAATTTCCCGCGACGGACGCCAATTGGTCGCCTATCGTCGAAGCATTGAAAGAATTTACGGTGGGTGGCATCCGCCGATCGCTGTGGATACTGTTTGGCGCGGTTTCTCTCGTGCTCCTGATCACTTGCGCGAACGTGGCCTGTTTGCTGCTGGCACAAGCACACGCCCGAGAGCGCGAGATGGCCGTGCGATTCTCTTTGGGCGCCCGCCGGGGACAAGTAATTCGCGGACTCCTCCTCGAAGCGCTGTGCCTGGCCATTCCCGGCTGCTTGCTCGGACTGGCGGTGTCGTTCGCCGCAACTGGCATTTTCCGCCGCGCCGCGGCCGTTCTGCCGCGCGCCGATGAAATCCACTTGGACTGGAGAATCGTCGCGTTCACCTTGTCGCTTAGCTTGCTGACCGCCGTACTGTTTGGCGTGATCCCCGCCGTGCGATCCACGCGCGGTGAAGTGGCCGGCATGTGGGCCCAGACATCGCGATCGCAAATCGGCGGGCGTCACCGCGTCCAGCGTTTGCTGGTCAGCGCGCAGGTCGCTTTAGCGATCGTCCTTCTGATCGGATCGGGCCTGCTCATTCGAAGCCTGGCAAGAATAGGACAAGTTTCGCTGGGCTTTGATCCGGAACACGTGCTCGCGTTCCGCATCAGCGCGAGTTACGGCGAAACGAGCAACATGCCTCAACTCGCCCAGCGCCTCAACCGTACACTCGAAACTCTGCAAACTATTCCCGGAGTCACGTCGGCAGCCCTCTCCAGCGGCAGCCTTCCGGGAGGCGGCCAGCCGTATGTTTCGCAATTCAACATCGCCGGCCAGGACACCAAGACGGAGGGTAAGAAGGTCTTCGCCGATGTAGGGCTCGTTACGCCCGATTTCTTTCGACTGCTCGGGATCCCGATCCTTTCGGGGAACACTTGCCGCGTCAATTTCGATCCGAAAGCGCAGCTTACCGCCTTGGTCAGCCGTTCTTTCGCCGACCGCTATTTTCCAGGCCAGAGCCCTATCGGACACTATGTGAGCGACGTAACCTACCCCGCTCCGTTGCAAATTGTGGGCGTCGCCAGCGACATTCGCCAACACGGTTATAGCCACGATCCCCAACCAACAGTGTATTGGTGCGGGGCGTTCTATAATCCGGGCCCCGAGTTCCTCGTGAGATCGGCGGGCGATCCGATGCTGCTCTCCGAAGCTGTTCGACAGCGCATCCACCAGATTGATCCGAACCGCGCGGTGTATGACGTCAAGCGCTTCAGCGACTACGTATCTTCCACGCTTACTGAGCGGCGATTCCAGATCGCTTTACTGAGCTCCTTCGCCGCGATGGCGCTTCTGTTGGCTGCCATCGGACTCTATGGCGTCACCAGCTTTCTGGTCTCGTTGCGGACGCGGGAGATCGGACTCCGCGCTGCGCTGGGCGCAACTCGATCGCGGATCTTCGCTCAGGTCCTGCGCGAGGGAGCGCTGATGACCTTTGCCGGCGTCGCGTTCGGTCTCGCGGCGTCTTTGATTCTCACTCGATACATCGCGAGCCTGTTGTTCGGTGTCGCGCCAATCGATCCGATCACGTTTGCCGGCGTGCCACTGCTGCTGGCCTGTGTCTCCGGTGTCGCGCTATGGTTGCCGGCGCGGCGCGCCACCAATATCGATCCGATGGAGGCGCTGCGGCAGGACTAGTTGTTAGACCAAGGGTCGAGGACATCGACGCCCAGCCCCGCAAAGTCTCTTACGTTTCGCGTGACGAGTGTGAGTTTGCGCTTGCCTCCCTTCAGGCTCATCTTGCATGAGACAAGAGTTCCGGGGGTACACTGGCCGGGTTAAGCTTATGGTGAAGCATGACGATTACCCTGGAACCAGAGCAAGAGTGTGCCCTAATCGATGCGCACGATGGCTGAAGCATTAGCGAGGGAGGTACTGTATGACTATCACTCTTAACATCAGGCCCGAAGTCCAGGCCGAACTGGCGCGTCAGGCCGCTTCTCAGGGACGCGCGCTCGAAGCGGTCGCCGCAACTCTGCTCGAAGAGGCGGTTCATCTTCCGCCGCCAGGGGCTTCCAAGGCTCCTGCGAAAAACTTGGTTGAGCTTTTCGAGCCCATTCGGGGTTTGCTGACGGACGAGGAAATTGATGTTATCTTCAGACGCAACCCTTCGACCAGTCGCCCTGTTGATCTTTCATGAGTGGATTTCTCCTCGATACCAACATTCCCTCAGAAACGCTACGGCTAGTTCCAAACGCTAACGTTTCGGCCTGGCTACAGAGCCAGCGCCAGGAAGTCCAGTTCGTGAGTGTCGTGACAATCGGCGAACTTCGCCGAGGCACAACGCTTCTTTCGCACAGCGCTAAGCGGACGCAATTGGAGCATTTCATCGACGTTGTCATCCCACTCTGGTTCAGCGATCGGGTTCTTCCGGTCACGCGAGCCATTGCCGAGCGCTGGGGCGTCCTCGATGCGCAACGACAAGCTGCCGGGAGACCTCTCGGCGTGGCTGATGGCATGATCGCCGCAACCGCCATGGAACACAGCCTCATTCTTGTGACGCGGAATTCCAAGGACTACCAAGGTCTCAACATCACTCTCTTCAATCCTTGGGACCTGTAAACCCTCGCTTATTGCGAGCGAAGCAACTCCCGTCTCTGGGCTAAGCCCTCGTAATCGTGCCGTTCGCCGCAGGATTCCTTGCGAGCTAGAAATGCTCCCGGCCTCTCAAGTGCCGCACTTCGCTCCAGCCAATTTGATGATCGCCTCAACTTCTGGTCTGGTGATCTGAATGGTCATGGGAGCGGCCTCCGTCTTATTATGACCCCACAGCAGGACTAACCTCGTATCCACGCGATTGGCAGCAGGTGCGTCATCATAGTTGAGTGGACCTCTGGCCGCGCCCGCTAAAGATTTGCCTGCTGGTGGCTTGCTGTTTGGCCTCCGTCCTGGGCCAGGATCCGCCGTCAACCCCGCCGGCCATATCGCCACCGCCGACTACCGAACCCCCTGAGGCACAGGATCCAGGCAGCATCCAAGGGACGGTGCTCAGCGGCGCGACGGGACAACCGCTTCGCCGGGCCCAGATCCTGCTTCGTCCGGCCGACTCAAAAGCCGGAGCGCCAATCTATCAGACCACCGATGAAAGCGGCGGGTTCTCATTTCCGAAGGTAGCTCCGGGGCGCTACGTCATCACGGTCCAACGCGATGGATTTCTTCCGCTTTCGGCCGGCCGCATCGGTTCCTACAAGATGCCGCCGATCTTCACTGTGAGCTCGGGCCAGACCATTAGCTCGTTTGTGTTTACTCTGACGCCTTCGGGAGTGGTCAGCGGCAAAGTGAAATTCGACGACGCCGAGCCGGCGGTTAACGTTGCCATCCAGCTCTATCGCTCCTATTACGATCGTGGGAGCCACGGCTTCGCTACAGCCGCGAGCACGCGCACCGACGATCGCGGCGAGTACCGCCTGCATGGCCTGGAACCGGGCACGTATTATGTCGCGGCGTTGTATCAAGCGCCGCCGCATCCCGCTGGCGCGGAGGAACAGGAGCGCAAGGACGCGAATGGCAATCCGCTGCCCGACCTCAGCTATGCAGTCACTTTTTTTCCGGAAGCCCAAAAGATGTCGGACGCCGTCCCGCTGAAGATCGCGCCGGGTGAAGAGGTGGCCGGCATCGATATTTTCCTCACCTTGGTCCACACCGTGCGCGTTCGCGGGCAAGTGACTGGCGCCATTCAGGGCAGCGTCATTGCGAGCCCCAGCGTCACGCTGCGATGGAATGATACCGACAACACCGCCTCGGTCACGGCTCCCATCAACGTCACACTCGATAAGAATCAAAACTTCGAAATTCAGGGCGTGACTGCCGGACCATATTTGCTGATGGCCTCCGGAGTGGAGGATGGCAAGACGCTGACCGGCCGCGTTCCGCTCAACGTCGGTGACGCCGATGTAGCCAATGCCAACATCATCATCGAGTCCGAAAGCAAATGGAGCGGCAAGGTCCGGGTGGAGGGAGACGACGCAACCCTCCCGCCGGGGTTAGTTGTTTCGCTGCAGCCACGCCGGGCGATCACGTCGCCCACGCGCGCTCAAGTCGCCGAAAGCGGCGAATTCACCATCCCGTTTGTGCCGGATGAAACTTACGATCTTTACGTGATCAACGGCCCCAGCAATTCCTATGTGAAGTCGGTGCTAATGGCTAACGCCGAACGGCTCAGCCAGGGTCTGGAGGCTTCTTCCGGCGATGCGCCGCCAGCGTTGGACGTGGTTCTGGGAATCCAGGGCGGCCAGGTGCTGGGGAGGGCGGTGACGGCCGATCCCAAGGTGGTTGCCAGCGGCGCCACCATCGCGCTGATTCCCGATCCCCCGGCGGGCCGCGTCCAGGCCTACCAAACCACGCAGGCCGACGAATACGGCAATTTCCTGCTGCAGGGGCTTCCGCCCGGCAAATACCTGCTGGTGGGCTGGTTGGACGCGCCTCCCTGCGAAGTCTACAATCCAAACGATTTCGCAGCTTGTCAGGCTCAGGGCGCCAGCGTCACAATTGCGGAGGGCGAAGAAAGAAGCGCCCAAGTCACGGCCAATTAGGGGCCCGTGGGCTGTTGAAGCTTTTGGTTTCGGTTGCCGATAGAACTGTGGAATGCCCGACAGAAGCGAGGAACTGGCTCAGAATGACCTGAGCCTGCAACAAGACGCCGACATCGCGCGTCGTTCCCTGCCCGGCATATGGGCCGGCCTGGGTCTGGTGCAGTTTGCTCTTTTGGCTGGAAGCTACTCCGAGGGTCACCTGCTGCCCGTGACACTCTTCGCGGCCGCAACGATGGCCGCCTGTCTGGCGCGCCTGTTTCTGATCCTGCGGAAGAACCAGATCTATTCCCGCAACCCGCGTGCCTGGCGAGTAGCGTTTTGCGCATGCCTGTTTTGTTTCTCCGGCGCCTGGGGACTGCTGAGCTGTTACAGCCATGTCTCTTATGGGTTTGCAAATTGGAATTCGCTGCTGCTGACCTTCTGCGTTCTGGCCATCGGCTTCGGCGCTCTGGTCTCGCTCACCCCACGCCCTTTGTATCTCTACTGCCACGTGCTGCCTTTGCTGGTTCCCCCGATCGTGGTGGATCTGTACCTCGGAAAACAAGGCGATGGAGGGCAAGGCTATGGACTGGCGCTGATCAATCTGGTATGCCTGACGTTTTCCCTGGCCCAGGGAAGGCAGCTCAGCGCCCAATATCGCAAGGCGATCGAAGACCGGCGGCTGCTAGAGTCCTCCAAGAAAATGGCCGAAGCGGCCAACGAAGCCAAGACCAATTTCCTGGCGAACATGAGCCATGAGTTGCGGACGCCGATGAACGGGATCATCGGGATGACCGAACTGGCTCTCGACACCAACCTTTCGGCCCAGCAGCGCGATTTGCTCGAAACCTCCCGCGACTCCGCCATTTCCCTGCTGTCACTGCTGAACGACCTCCTGGACTTTTCGAAGATCGAAGCCCAGGAAGTGGACATGGATCATGGCCCTTTCGACCTGCGCAAGTTAGTCTCCGAGACGGCTCACGCCTTTGATACCCAGGCCGCGCAGAAGGGTTTGACGCTCAATTGCGAGATCGCCCCCAATGTACCTAGCGAGGTACTTGGCGACCCGGCTCGCGTGCGCCAGATTCTCGTCAACCTGCTGGGGAACGCTCTCAAATTCACGCCGAACGGCAGCGTGTCGGTACACGCGGCAGTGGAGTCGATGGGCGCCGAAGATGTCCTGGTTCATTTCGCCGTCAGTGACACCGGTATCGGTATTCCCCAAGACAAGCAGCGCGTTATCTTCCAGCAGTTTGCGCAAGCTGATGGATCGATGACACGCAAGTACGGAGGCACGGGATTGGGCCTGAGCATCTCGCTGCGTCTGGCGGAGTTGATGCAGGGAACTCTGTGGGTGGCGAGCGAAGCCGGCAAGGGCAGCACCTTTCACTTCTCGGCGCGCTTTGGACTGGCGCAAGCGCCGGCTGAGGATCGCTGCCTGCCGCAACGCGAAGTCACAACCGTCGAGAAATAAAAACGGCGCACGTTTCCACAGGCTTTTCTAGATAATCCACGACAATTAACGACGCGACGCCGCGCTTGGCTGCGCGAAACTTCCGGCGCGCGTTGTAAACTCCAGCAGCAGGAATGCGCGCAATCCATTCTGGAATCGATTTTCCCAGACCCGGCCTTGGATGGCTGACGTCACCCGCCGAGCGCAGCCCGGAGTTTTTTCCTGCGTTCGCCCGGGTCTCAGCCGCCATTCAGACTATTTTGCGAGAGCGCATTCCGGCGCACTACTTCAAAAACACGCGTAGCTTCGCCAACGTGAAGACCGCCTATCCGATGCTGGTGTATCAAGCCAGCCGTCCTTTCCGCGGAAAGATGCGGACTGAACTCAGCTACGATGTTTTGAATCCAAGCACCCTGGCGGCGTTCTTTCGAACCGTGCGGCCTGTGTTCGGCGGCGTCCTGGAGGCAGCCCAGATCAGGCTGTTGTCGGAAGGCGGGAACGAATTGGCGGCTTTATACGGAGCCGCTCGTGCCAATGTGATCCTGCAGTCCGTGCAAAAGTGGAGCAAGAGCCGCCGCTGCCTCTACGTGTTGATCCGCGCCGAGGGTGTGCTGGTGAACACGCTGATCGATCTGGCTGGATTGGGAACCCTTCCGCAACGGCAGCAAGCCCGGCGGGTGGCCTCATTCCAAAGGAAATGGCGGTTTCAGCTTCGGCGGATGTATCCAGGAACCGACTTTACGTGGCTTGCTTCCGAACTCCTGGATGCGGCCACCCAGGCGCTGGCGTCTCCTGGGGAGCAGCCGTCCGAGGAAGTTATTCCACAAAACCCAGGCTGTGGAGCGTAGCCGCGGGCTCGCCGTCTTTTTCAAATGCGCCGACGTCGATGGTGGTCTTTTGGCGGCCCCGGGCCAGCGCCACGCCATAGGGGGCGGTGGTGAACTTGAAGGTCCCGCGCAACACATCGAGATCGTTCGACGTTCCGGCCTTGAATCCGGTGTCGTGCAGAAATGAAGCGGCGAATTGGGGCGTATCGATTGGAATCGCCACCACTTTGGTATCTTTCCAGTTGAGCTTCGCCATTTTCCGGGCGGCCGCCTCGCAGTGCGTACAGGTGGGATCGTAGAAGAACAGGAACGCGTTCCCCTGCTGCAGAGACACTGGCTTGCCGTCCACGGTGATGGAGGCGGGAGCCTGCAAACCTGACTCTCGCGCCGAATTTACGCCAAAGGAGACGCCGGCAAATACCACCACGGCGCCCAGTATCACCAGCGCGCCACGTAGGTTCTCCGAGCTGCGTGCCCAGAGCCCAGCCAGCATGGCCATCAACAGCATTGTGCCATCTTCGAAGAAGAAGGCCGGGCCAACCGCGCGTTTCACTAGCGGGAAGCAAGTGCAGTCTTTCCCCACCAGGGCGATGTAGTTCGCGCCGATGTAACCAATGAAGACTAGCAGCAGAAAGCCAACCAGTAAGGCTCCCCAGCGGCGAAATCGAGGTACCACGATGAGAACGGCTCCCACCATCTCGGCGATGCCCAACGCCAGCGTGCCAGGCAAGGCGAGACTGCCGGTCACGCGGAATTCTTCCAGGGCCTGAGACCAGCGGAACGGATCGGTCAGTTTCCAAGCTCCGGAGACAAAGAAGAGGATGGCCAAAAGCACGGCGCACACGCCGCCGATGGTCTTTTTCCAGGCAGGCAAATCAAAGCTAACGAGATCCAGGCCCAAGTGTGCCGGGTTCGCTGTGGTGTCGGACATAGATACTACATTTTAGCGAACTTGGAGGGCCCCTCAGGGGTCCGGTCTTGATAGGCCAGGGCGAATATCGCCTGGCCGCGATCAATCCGAACTCTTTTTCGACTGCTGGGCAGCCTTCTTTTTCAATGACTTCTGGCTCAGGTTCAGTCCGGTTGGCGGGGCGGGATAAGGCTGGTTGCCCATCATCCCTTTCCAGAGGATTTGGTTGAATAGCTGGGGATCGACGCGATCGGCATCGGTGAAATCCATCCCCTTGGTAACCCGCGCCCAGTACTTCGCGTTGTGCGTCGGCTTGGGCACGATCATTCCGGCCGGTTTGGGAGGTAGCATCAACTGCGTGTTGTAGAGGTACGCTGACGGCGCAGCGGTGAAGCTCCAGGGGCTCGGCTTGGTGGTAAAGATGTCGGCCATGGGCGCCGCCAGGGCGTCGTTCAGGTTCATGGGCGGCAGGCCCAGAACCTCTTCCATCGTGCGTATGAAGTTGATGGTGTTGTAAGGCGTGGAGACCACCGCGCCCTGTTTGACGTACGCGCCAACCACCAAGGCGACACTGCGGTGCGAATCGTAGTGGTCGCCGCCATCCTGCGCGTCGTCTTCGACGATGAAGATCAGCGTGTCGTTGGCGTACATGCTTGCGGCGATTTTCTGAATCAGCAATCCGACCGCATAGTCGTTGTCGGCCACCATCAGCTCCGGAGTGTTGACGCCGTCGATCGCGGCTGGCGGAGAGCCCTTGGGGCCAGCCACCCAGTTTCCGGTGTGATCGTGCATCAAGCGAACGAGGCTCAGGGCAGGCAGGGCGCCGTTGCTGGCGTAATTGGCATCGAACTCTCGCGCCCACTCCGCATAGCGGTAGAAATCCGGAAGCGCGTTGTCGAAACCGCGGAAGTACGGATCGGTATACGGGGTCAGGGCGACGTTGGTGGGGTAAGCCACGACGGTTCCGGTTGCGAACGCGTTGCGCACCACGGGAATTTCGTTGCTGGGCGTGCTATAGCGGGTGGTGTCCACGAAGAAACCATAGTCGCGAACCGTGAGATTGGCCCGCAGCGCGTTGTCCCATAAATAACCGGTGTTTATCTCATTGTCCGGCCCGTCCGGCGCGGCCACGTCGGTCGGACCAGGCAGCAGATCCGGATCGGCCGGCGTAGAGGGATTGGCTTTTTGGCGCCCGGCGACGGTCGGGATTCCAACGTTCACATTACGATTCAAACCCTCGGACTCGATGCTGAGGCCGCGGTAGGCGTAGGCCACCGGCCATTCGCGCTCGAGCATGTCGGGAGCTTGAGCGGACGTGCTCCACAGCCAGCCGTCGACGCTGATTTCGGCGGTGTCCAGAAAGCGGTCGAGCGTGACGAAGTCTCGCGCCAGGTTATGTTCGTTCGGCGTGATCGCCTCTCCAAACTCAGTCAAGGCCGGATCGCCGTCGCTGCCGTTATCGAGGTCACCCAGAACCTGGTCGTAAGACCGGTTCTCCTTGAGGATGAAGATCACGTGCTTGACGCCCGCATGCACGGCAGCCATGACCGCGGCATCGCCCGGGCTCTCGGTAAAGGTCAAATGGTCGTTTGCGAATACTTGCGCCGTCAGCGCGGCGAGTTGCACGGCGCCAGGGAGCGGGAAGCTTTGCAAGCCGGCTTTGGTCAACTGGGGATTGTACTCATTGGCCTCCATGCAATTTCTGGACGGCGGCCCCGGCCCGTAGCCCCCATAGCAGAAGTCCTTATTGGGGCCCGTCGGCGACTTCCCATTGACGACGTACATGTCGACGGATTGATTGCCGCCGTAGGCTGCCGGAATGGTGGGCCAGTTGAAACTCACTGAGTTCGGATACCCACCGGTAGGGATGAGACCGATCACCTGGTCGCCACTGTTGGTTCCTCCGAGCGCGATCACTGCCACGCAATTCAGATTGCCGTTTGTGACGTAGAGTTGCGTCTCATCCGGCGAGAGGGTCACGCTGTTGGGATTCGCGCCCTTGAATTTGAATGGCGCCAAGGTGGAAGGCAGCAGGGTCGCGATTACCGGGATGCTTTCAACCACCGCGTTCCTGGCGGTGTCGATCACGTCCACGGTGTCCGATTGGTCTTCGGCGACATATAGGAAGGACTGGGCCCGGTTCAGCGTCATCTTATTGGGCTGGCCTTTCACTGGGATGCGAGCAGCTACGTGGGGAGTCCCGTTCAGGCTGACGACGTCGATCTCGCGGTCGCGAATGCTGGATACATAGGCGGCCGCACTGGTTCCGGTCCCCTTCACAACCACCCAAAACGGATATTCGCCGCCCGGAACGCCGGCCTGCGCAGGGTCGCTCTTGCCGGGACGAAGGTCGAGTTCGGTTCCGTGCGACCAATTGGCGTAGCCGCCGAAGCCTTTATTGAAAATGGTGACGGAGTCGTTGCCGAAATTCGCCACCACCATGGTCCTGCCGTCGGATGAAATCGCCAGACCGGCGGCGCAGGGCGTGACGTCGAGGCCCAGTCCACCTAGCCCACCGTGACCCAGGGCGAGCGGTGCATTCGACTCCCCCCACAACCCGGTACTCGCGTTGAGAGTAATGATGTGGACCACGTCATCCGGACCGCCGGCCACGTAAAAAGCCAGACCGGTTGGATCGAAGACGATCCCGTTGTAGGCGCTATTCGTGATGGGGACCACTTGCTTCAGGCGCGGCGTGGTGGCCGTGAGATCGTAGACGAACACATGCTCCATCGAGTCCGCCAGAGTCCAGGCGTCAAGCAAGGGGCTTCCCGGCGGTACCGGAGTCAGCGGGGTATTGTAGACACGGTTGAAGCCGCTGGTTAGAACCAGCATGACGTCGCCCAACGGACTCACCACGGAAGTGACTGCGTGGGTGGCCGTCCAATCTGGATGGCCGGGCAGACCAGGATTCAACGACACGAAGGCGCCCAGTGGCGTAAGGTCGCGGCCGGTATTGGGCAGGGCGGGTGCAGTGCTGGATTGCCCGCAGGCCAGCGTGGCCGAGCTGATCAACGCCAGCGCCAGGGCATATTTACGAACAAACCTGTTCTCGTGGACTGGATGGTTCATGGGGATTATGTGCGAAGAAGCGGAAATAGTTCTCAGTCGTGGCAGGTAGAAATAGATCATTGGAATGCTCAGTTCACGAGGTCGGCGGACCGGGGGTCAATCACCTGATTTGCGATCCCGACGAAGGTCGCCAGAGGGCAGTCGAAGGTGGCGTTCCCAACGCTGCAGCCGGGAATGAATACCGGCGCGATCGCGGGCGGTGCAGTGAGCGTGAGGGGCGTTAGATTGGCCAACTGGTCTAAAGTTTGCGCGATGTACGAGGCGCGGACGATATACTGCCCGCTACTCCTCGACTGGCGGAGCTGCAACACCAGGGCGCCGCCTGGACCACAGAAGTCCGGCTGGTATCCCGGCAGAAGCCAATCGAGATGGAACAAGCCGGCCAGTCCGCAGACATTGACGTCCGACGCGATCAATACGATCACCTTGGTGGACGGATTTCCCAATGCCCCCCACATCGCATTCCCTGTCGAGGCCTGCATCAAGGAGCGAACGATGTGTGAGGCCACATTGGAACTCTGTACGGCGGACAGATAAGGCGTGCGGAATTCAAGATCGAGGTTCAAATTGGTAATGCGCGTGACTTGGCTGACGCCGCCTTCGGATAATTGGCCCCAACCAACCTGGCGCCCGTCTGCGTACTCCATGATGAACGGATCGACGACGTTACCAGCCGTACTCAGCCCTCCGAGGCTGATCGGCAACCCTTGCAACCCGGGCGTGACAACGATGGGATAGGTGGCCAAGTCGGTGGCGTCGATCTTGTTCGCCGGAGTCGCGGGCACTGGAGTGTCACTGATGGGATAACCGAACAAGACCGACCGCGAGATGGAGAATTCGGGGGCGTAGGCGGAGGCCAGCACTTGCGGATTGCCGCCCAGTCGTCCCATCACAGACGCGACCGCCATTTGCGGATTGAGCTGGGCCACGCCCGCGTCCACCGGATCGAACAGCGGGTCAAAGGCCGTGGACGGCGTAAGGTATTGAACGTTTACAGGGGCTACAGGGAGAAAGCCCATCCAAAAGTGTTGCGCGGTATCGACGGTCCGCTGGATCGCGTTGGCATGGAAAAAGACGAAGTTGGCGTCGTTGGTGTCGTTGCCGGTCAGCAGCCCCTGCTGGGTGAGCCAGAGACGGTAGTAGCCGCCGAGCATGGTCTCGAGCGTTTCACCATTTGGAGTCAGAATGCCGTTCGCAACGGCGAAGTCCGGAAAGTTTTGCGCCGCGTATTGATTCAGGAAGGTGTTAGGTGCGACGGGCGCTCGCACACTGTGACGTCCGAAAACGATCACCTGCTTGAGGACCGTATCGTCGACGGGCTGCGCCATGAGAAAGGTAACGCCGCAGAGCGTAACCGTGATGAGCCGGAGAGTGTGGATATTCATGTGAGTAGAACCTAATTCACTAAGTCCGCCGAATGCGGATCGATCACCTGGTTTGCGATCCTGACGAATGTCGCCAGGGGGCAGTCGAAAGTTGCATTGTCGATACTGCAACCGGGGATGAACACCGGAGCGCTGGGCGGTGGCGCAGCGAGCGTCAGGGGCGTCAGATTGCGCAACTGGTCCATGGTCTGCGCGACGTAAATGACCCTGACGATGTACGCTCCACTGCTCTGCGATTGGCGGAGTTCGAACACCAGCGCGCCGCTCAGAGCGCTCACGTCGGCTTCGTAACTCGCGAGAAGCCAGTCGAGATTGAGCAGGCCGGCCAGCCCGGTGATATTGGTATTTGAAGCGATTAATACGATCACTTTGGTGGTTGGCTTGGCTAGCGCCCCCGCCAGGAGACT
>Ga0209415_10007150_pt1 | contig 19549 bp, 17 predicted proteins | sample PeaSoiSIISIP2007_FD_187696 | JGI IMG/M metagenome (GOLD analysis project Ga0209415, IMG submission 187696) | Peat soil microbial communities from Weissenstadt, Germany - SII-SIP-2007 (SPAdes) (version 2) | ecosystem: Environmental > Terrestrial > Soil > Wetlands > Peat | place: Germany... | reverse complement strand
CACGCTGCTGTTTGGCGGCTATGCCGCGTTGTATTTCTGCCGGGCCGACCTGTCCGTCGGCACTCCGCTCATCATCGAGCAATTGGGTCAGCACGGTGTGAGTCACAGCGACGCCCGCCTGACCCTATCGATCGCGTGGGCCGGCTTGGTCAAAGTCTCCTCGAAGTGGTTCGATTATTCCTCCTACGGCATGATCATGGGCATCTTGAGCATCAGTTATCTCATCGGCGATGCCGCTGCTGCGCAGTAAGGGGTTTCTGCTCATTTGCCTGCTGTCGCTCGGTTGCACCATAATCGGCGAGACCTTCAATATCTGGACTCCGGTCTATCTGCGGGACTACTTGGGTTACACCATGGGCAATGCGGCGGGCATGAGCGCGGTCTTTCCCGGGGTCGGCGCCGTATCCGTGGTGGTCACCGGTTGGCTGCGCGATCGGCTTGGGATCAACGGACGCTTGGCGATCCGCAACCTCTGAAGGAATCGCACATGCTCCGCAAAATCATCTGCGCATTGGTTTTGCTGCTGCCGCTGCCGGGCGCGCTCATGGCCCAATCGGCGGCGCCGGATACGCCCGATGCCGCCGCCGGCGCCGAAATCGCCGCCGCCACCACCGAACCGCGATTCCTCTCGCCGTGGGTCTCGTATCTGCCGGCCTCGGCCACCGTTCCGTCGCCGCGCGCGTTTTTGCATCGAATCCCCGGGGCACCGGGCGAATTGGTCAACACCGCTGGCGCCTACGCCTACAGCCGCGCGCTCGCCGCGGCATCCCCGCGCGTGCGGGTGTTCACCATCGGGCGGTCCGAAGAGGGCCGCGACATCGTGCTGCTCGCCATCGCCGATGAGAAGGGCATTGTGGATTTAGAGCGTTTGAAGGCGGCCACCGCGGCCCTCGCCGATCCGCGCAAGACGGATTTGGCGGCGGCGCAACGGCTCATTGAGGAGGCCCGGCCGATATACTATTTCAACGCCGCTTTGCACTCCGACGAGACTGGCTCCACCGAAGCGATGCTGGAACTCGCCTACCGCCTCGCCGTTTCCGAACAGCCGATGATCGGTCGGATCCGCGAGAACCTGGTCGTGCTCATCAATCCGGTGTCGAACCCGGACGGCCGCGACAAGCAAGTCGAATGGTTCTACCGGTTCCTGAAGGGGAAAACCGATCTCGCGACTCTGCCGCGGCAGGCGCCGCCCTACTGGTCCAAGTACACCTTCGTCGACATCAATCGAGACGCCACCCAGTTGACCCACGAAACGACCAAGGCGGTCCAGCGCATGTTCTTCGAGTGGCATCCGACCATCGTGCACGATCTGCACGAAAGCGTCTCGCTGCTGATGACCTGGAACGGCACCGGACCCACCAACGAGAATGTCGATCCAGTCGCCTACGACCAGCGCCTGGAAATGAGCTTCCATGAGGTCACGGCCTTGACCGGCTTCGGCATGCCGGGCGTATGGACCTGGAACTTCGGCGATGATTTTGCGCATCTTTATCTCGACTCCCTGGCACTCAATCACAATGCCCTGGGCCGCGGCTACGAGACCTTCGGAAACGGCACTGCCGAGACCCTGGTGCAGACCTCCTACCCGGACGCGTTGAGCCGGGAATGGTACCGGCCATCGCCGCCGCCAAGCGGATCCTTCCGCTGGTCGGCGCGGGATAACTTGAATTACGCGGAAACGGCGGCGCTCGCCGCGCTCGATCTTGCCGCGCAGCAATCGAAGACACTGTTGAGCAATTTCTATCAACAGGGATTGCACTCCTGGCGCAGGGGCCTCGAGGAAGCGCCGTTCGCGTTCTTGATCCCGAGCGATCAGGGCGATCCCACGCGGGTCGCGCAGTTGGTGTCGCGCTTGCTCGCACAGGGCATCGAAGTGCATCGCGCCACCGCGGAGTTCAAGGTGCGGGAGGGAAGCTTTCCCGCCGGCACCTACGTGGTGCGGCTCGACCAGCCGTATCGCAATTATGCGGTGGATCTCTTGAGCGCCAAATTTTATCCCAAGGACGCCGGCGAACCGTACGACGATATTTCTTGGGAATTGCCCGCCAACTACCATCTGACCGCGCTCGCAACCGCAGACCCCGCGGTGCGCGACGCGCCGCTCGCGCCGCTCAGCGAGCCGCCGCGGCCGATGGGGCAGGTGGCCGGCAGCGGTCCGGTTTATCTCCTCGAGGACACCGGACAGGAAGGCTTGCTCGAAGCCAGATTTCGCTTGTCGGGATTCAAACTGCTGATCGCCGAGCAGCCATTCACGGTGGGCGGCGCCCTCTATCTGCGCGGCTCGTGGATTCTTGCGGCGCAGCCCGGGCTGGCCTCGGCGCTTCAAGACATCGCAACGCGCCTCGGGCTTCGTTTTGCGAGCGCGGATTTCATTCCGCAGACGGTGAGCCACGCGGCGCCGGTGCCCCGGCTCGGCATCTGGGTGCCGTGGGCGGATACCGACACCATCGGCTGGGAGCGCTATTCCCTGGACCAGCGGCACATTCCTTATGGGTATGTGCGCGACGAGGACATCCGCAACGGCAAACTGCGCGGCAAGTACGACGTGCTGGTCTATGGCAACGTCGATCTCGAGCTGGCCGAGCAACTTCAAGGCCTGCCGAAAGCCTGGGGGCCGATGCCCTACAAGAAAACGCCCGCGACCCCGAGCCACGGGACCCCGGCCGAATCGGACGACATCACCGGAGGCATCGGTTGGAGCGGACTCGCCGAATTACAGCGCTTCGTCGAGAGCGGCGGGCTGCTCATCACGCTCGGCAACGGCACCATGCTGCCGCTCGAGGGCGGCATCGTGCGCGGTGTGCGGCGCGAATCAGGCGGCGTCCCCCGCAGCTCCGCCGGAGGCGGCGCCGCGGCGGCGGCGGCATCTCAGTTCACCGAGACGCGCACGCCGGGCTCGCATCTGCGAGTCTCCTTCGCGCAGCCCGAGCACCCGATCGCCTACGGCTATCCGGCGCAGACCCATGTGTTCCGCCAGAATTACGCGCTGTACGCGCTTCCGCGCCGTTGGCTGAGAATGGCCTATTGCACCACCTGTCTGGACGGGCCCGTCGACGCGAGCGGGGTAGTGATGGAATGGGGCGCCCGGGACGGCGCGCCGCTCGTCGTCAGCGGCCAGGCCTGGGGCGAGGAGAATTTGATCGGACGTCCCGCCATCCTCGACATGCCGGTCGGCAAAGGCCGGTTGGTCGCATTCAACTTCAATCCCCTGCACCGCGATATGAACCGCGGCGATCAGAGGCTCCTGTGGAACGCGATCCTGAACTGGCAGGCGATCGTGTCGCGTCGGTGAGTCCACGGCGCCGGGGGGATTCGGTCATTTGCCCCTCACTTAAGCCTGTTGCGCGTCGGGTGCCCACGCCTCGGTCGATGGAACCTCGTTGGCGATGCCGACTCGAGCGGCGAGCCGCACGAGTTCCGGAACGGAGTCCACGATCATCTTCGACATCACGCGTGCACGGTGCACCTTCACGGTCTTTTCGCCGATGCCAAGCTGCACTGCGATCTGTTTGTTGAGCTTGCCGCGAGTCACCTGTTCCATCACCTGCCGCTCGCGCATGGTCAAGGTCGCGAGACGCTTGCGGATCAAGCTACGAAGGGCGCGTTCTTCGCGCTCGGCCGCATCGAGCCGCATCGCTTCCTCCACCGCGGCGATGAGACGCGCGCTATCGATCGGTTTCGTCAAAAAATCTACCGCGCCCGCCTTCATGGCATGCACGCCCTTTTCGATATCCCCGTAACCCGTGAGAAAGACGATCGGGCGCGATCGCCCCGATTCGATCAGCGCGCGTTGCAGATCAAGCCCGCTCATTCCGGGCATGCAGATGTCGAGCAACAAACACCCCGGTGACTCGCAGTCCCGTGCCTCGAGACCTTCGAGATAGCGCTCTGCCGATTCAAACGAGCGCGCCTGGTAACCCGCGGCACCCAACACGCGTGAAAGGCCGCTGCGCACTTCCCGGGCGTCATCCACGATGAACACCGTCCCCGCGCCGTTCATGACGCTCCTTCGAGGGCGTTACCGGTTGCCAGTATTGATACCGTGCACAATTCGAGGCGCCGACTACTAATAGGGGATCTCCTGAAAGGCAACGGGGGCAAAGACTAAGGCGGCGTCAGGCTATTCGTCCAATGCGATATGCACATATTCGCTATACTCTGGGCGTATGACGATCGAATTGAGGCTGCTGCGCTGCGCGCTCGCTCTGGCGGAACACCAGAATTTCGTGCGGGCGGCTCGAGCCTGCTACGTGTCCCAGCCTTCGCTGTCCCGCAACATTCAGGAAATCGAGCGGCGCGTCGGCACGAAGCTATTCGAAAGAGCGGCGGGTGGCGTGCTTCCGACCGACGCCGGAAAAATCTTCCTGGAGCAGGCTCGAGAAGTGGTTGCTCGCTCCGCGGATCTCAGTCGCGAAATGAATCTCCTGCGAGGACTCGAGAAAGGCGAGCTGCGCATCGGTTCGGGAACCTATGCATCGGTCATGATGGTCGATCAGGCGGTCGCACAGCTCGTGCGTACGCATCCCGCCGTGCGCCTGCAAATCAAAATCGACAATTGGGCGAATCTGTTGCCGCTGGTCATGAAACGCGAACTGGATCTCGCGGTGATCATTGCGGATGGCCTGGGCGAGGAGCCTGAGCTGCATATCACCCGGATGAACCGACATCAGGGTTATTTCGTCGCGCGCAGCGGTCATCCGCTGGCGACGGCACCGAAAAAGACACTCACCCTTCAACGCCTGCTGCAGTTCCCCGTAGTCATGAGCTCGCGGCTTCCCAGTGCCATGCTGAAGCGTCTTTTGATCGGTACCTTTGGGGATAATCCGGATGCGGACTCCGTGAAATCATTCCCTTCGATCGCCTGCGACTCGATCCCGATGATGAAGACGATTATCGCGGGCACCGAAGCGATTTCCGTATTGCCGCTTAGCACCGTAATAGCCGAAGTCCTATCCCGACAACTCGTCATCCTTCCTCTCGTAGCGCCGTGGTTCCACAGTGAATTTGGCGTGGTGCGTCTGGCGCACCGCAGCCTCTCGCCTATTGGAGAAACCTTCGTTCGTATGCTGCAGGAGGAGGATGCGAAGCTTGTCGGTATTGAGAATGAAGCGGCCCTAAAACTCTATGGCGTGCCAAGGCGCGCTCCGGCTGGAAAGAGGCCCGCAATGAGCGCTGCCTCGATTCACCGATAGCATGGAACGCCGTACCGGCCCGCGCGTCACGAATCGCTCGCCTTGACGGTTCCCGGCGGCGGGGTGCCGGCGGGCGTGATCACCCGCACCAGATCGATGCGGCGCCGATCGGCCCGCAGGATCCGGAACTCCAATTTGCCGATCTGGATGGTCTCGCCACGGCGTGGCAGGCGGCCGAACTCCTGCATCAACAAGCCGCCGATGGTGGCGTATTCCTCGTCGGAGAACGCCGTGCCGAAGTAGTCGTTGAAATCGCTGATCGGAGTGAGCGCACGCACGTTGAATTCGCGTTCGCCTTCTCGGCGAATCGCCTGATCATCCTCGACGTCGTGCTCATCGTCGATCTCCCCGACGATCTGCTCTATCACGTCCTCGATCGTCACCAAACCGCAAACGCCGCCGTACTCATCGACCACCATCGCGATGTGGTTGTGGCTCAGGCGAAACTCCTTGAGGAGCACATTGAGGCGCTTGCTTTCGGGCACGAACACCGCCGGGCGCATGTACTCGCGGATCTCGAACGGCTCTTCGCCCGCGGCTTGTAACCGCAGCAAATCCTTCGCCAGCAATATTCCGAGGATCTGATCGCGATCTTCGCCGATGACCGGGAAGCGCGAGTGCCCCGACTCCACCGCCAATTCGACCAGTTTTTCCGGCGCCTCATCGCGCTCGACGAACACCATTTGCGAACGCGGCACCATGATGTCGCGCACCTGCATATCCGCGACCGCCAATACGCCTTCAATCATGACCAGCGCGTCGGCGTTGAACAGCCCGCGTTCGCTCGCCTCGCGAAGATCCTCGATTAGTTCGGCGAGGTCGCGCGGCTCGCCCGACATCGACTGCGTAAGACGCTTTAACCAGCGGCCGGTGTTGCCATGGGGCGGATCGGACATGGGCGATCAGGATACCCGATCAAGCATACGGATCCGAAAACCCAAGCCGATCAAGGATTTGAATCTCCTTTGCCGCCATCTTCCTGGCCTCGGCCGGGCGTTCATGGTCGAAACCCAAGAGGTGCAAGACCCCATGGACCGTCATGTGCGCCCAATGCGCCGCGGCCGCTTTGCCTTGCGCTTTGGCTTCGTGCGCCACCACCGGAGCGCAAATCACCAGCTCGCCCAAAAAATTCCTGCCGTCCGGACTCATCCCGGCGCCGTCGAAGGAGAGAACATTGGTCGGCCGGCTCCGGTTGCGGTAACGGAAATTCAGGCGGCGGCTGCGCGCCGCGCCGACCACCAGAATGGACAGGGCGGTGCGGGCGCAGGCGGCGCGCGCCCTCCGGCCCGCTGCGGCCCCCGACAGCGCCGTGCTCGCCCAGGCCGCAAATTGCGCGCGCCGCGGCACCCACGGGCGCCGCGCTGCGTAAATCACATCGAGTTCGAGCGGTCCGGGCAAAGTTACGAGCCTTACTTAGACGCCCTCGTCGGGTGTCTTGGCTTCGTAGGCCTGAACGATTCTCTGCACCAGCGGATGGCGAACGACATCCCGCGAGCTGAACATCGTGAATGCGATGCCGCGCACACCGCGCAAAATGTCGATGACCGTGCGCAGGCCGGATTGTTTCGAATTCGGCAAATCGACTTGTGTAATGTCGCCGGTGACCACCGCCTTCGAGCCAAAGCCGATGCGCGTGAGGAACATCTTCATCTGTTCATTGGTGGTGTTTTGCGCTTCGTCGAGAATGACGAACGAATCGTTGAGCGAGCGGCCGCGCATGAACGCGAGCGGCGCCACCTCGATCACGTTGCGCTCGATCGATTTCGCGACCCGTTCGAAGCCCAGCATTTCGTACAGCGCGTCGTACATGGGTCGAAGATACGGGTCGACCTTCTGCGACAAATCGCCCGGCAGAAATCCCAGCCTTTCGCCCGCCTCGACCGCCGGGCGCACCAGCACGATCCGGCGCACCCTTTCCGATTGCAGCGCCTCGACCGCGCACGCCACCGCCAAGTAGGTCTTGCCCGTGCCCGCCGGGCCAATCCCGAAGGTGAGATCGTGCGCACGTATATTGTTCAAGTACTCGGTCTGATTCGCCCCGCGGGCGCGCACCGCGCCCCGCGAGGTGCGCACTTGGAGCTCCCCGGCCGGCTCGCCCGCGTCGGCCTCGGCCTCGTTCGCGTCCATGTCCAATTCCTGCAGCGCGATGTGCACGCGTTCGGAATCCACGGGTTCGCGCTGTGCGCGGGCATACAGATCCTGCAAGACCCCTTCGGCGCGCAGGGCCGCGACGGGTGATCCGATGATTTGAAATCGATTGCCACGCCGCCTCACCTCGACGCCGAGCCGCGCCTCGATCTGATGCAGATGCTCATCGAGCGGACCGCACAGCTCGGACAGCCGCATATTGTCGGCCGGCGCGAGCACGAGATCCCTCGAGATGGGAACGGAACTCACGGCGCGTCTTCTGCCACGAGATGTCCGCGCAGCGAATTGGGCATGGCTTCGGTGATAATGACGTCCGCGAAATGATTGATGAGCCTCATCGGGTCGCGCGCCGGGCCGTCGAAATTGACCCAGCGATTGTTGTCGGTGCGGCCCGCGAGCTGCCGCGGATTTCGCTTGGCCGGACGCTCGATGAGCACGCGCTGCCGAGTTCCGACCATGCGCTCGGAGATGGCCCGTGCTTGAGCGTTCAAGCGCTGCTGCAGCATTTCGAGCCGCCGCTGCTTGACCTCGTGCGCCACCTCATCGGGCAGTGCGGCCGCCGGCGTACCGGGCCGGCGGCTATAAAGAAAGCTGTAGGACTGATCGAATCCCGCCTCTTCGACCAGGTTCATGGTGGCGGCGAAATCCTGGTCGGTCTCTCCGGGAAAGCCGACGATGATGTCGGTAGAAATGCAAATATCGGGGCGCACCGTGCGCAGCTTGCGCAGTTTTTGCTTGTATTCGAGGACCGTGTGGCCGCGCTTCATCGCCGCCAGGATCCGGTCCGACCCGCTCTGCACCGGCAAGTGCAGGAAGTTATTGAGCTTCGGCACGTTCGCGTAGGCCTCGATGAGACTGTCGTTGAAGTCGAGCGGGTGCGATGTGGTGAAACGGATGCGCTCCACGCCCGGCACGTCCGCGATGTAGTGAATCAGCGTGGCCAGATCCGCGAGCGTGCCGTCCTCCAGGGGACCCGCGTAGGCGTTGACGTTTTGCCCAAGGAGAGTCACCTCGCGCACGCCCTGCCTAGAGAGCGTCTCGATCTCGCGCAGCACCTGCGCGAACGGACGGCTGATTTCCTCGCCGCGCGTGTACGGTACGACACAGAAGGTGCAGTACTTGCTGCAGCCCTCCATGATGGACACGAATGCCGCGGCGCCGGCCGCACGGGCCTCCGGCAGACGATCGAATTTCTCGATCTCCGGGAAGCTCACGTCGATTTGCGCTCGTCCCGATTGCTTCAGCTCCTCGAGCATCTCGGGCAGGCGGTGCAACGTCTGCGGACCGAACACCAAATCGACGAACGGCGCGCGCGCCGTGATGCCCTCGCCTTCTTGACTCGCCACGCAGCCGCCGACGCCGATCACCACGTGCGGCCGCTTAAGCTTGTGGAGCCGCCATTCGCCCAGCAGGGAAAACACCTTCTCCTGCGCCTTTTCCCGCACCGAGCAGGTGTTGACCAGCAGCAGGTCGGCCTGCGCCGGATCTTCGGTGCGGGTCATTCCCTTCGCGGCCTCGAGCACGTCCTGCATCTTGCTGGAATCGTACTCGTTCATTTGGCAGCCGAAAGTCTTTATGTAAACAAGGCCGGACATGCTCTCGCCGTAGGCTCACTTGGAAAAGGCCGCTAAGATACTAGGAACCATGGCAATACGCGAAGTACTCAAGATGGGCGATCCGCGTCTGCTCGCCGTCGCCCTGCCGGTGCGCGAGTTCGGTACGTCCGAATTGGACGCACTGATTGAGGACATGCGGGACACCATGCGCGATTTCGATGGGGTCGGTCTTGCGGCGCCGCAAATCGGGGTGGGTCTGCGGGTGGTGATATTCGGGTTCGAGGACAACCAACGCTATCCCGAGGCGCCTCCCGTGCCCTTTACTGTGCTCGTCAACCCGCAGCTCACGCCCCTCGGCGATGAAATGGAGGACGGCTGGGAGGGGTGTCTGTCTGTACCGGGCATGCGCGGGCTCGTGCCCCGGTATCGGCACTTGCGCTATACCGGCGTCGATGCCGCGGGCCACCCCATCGATCGCACCGTGAGCGATTTTCACGCCCGCGTGGTGCAGCACGAGGTGGACCACCTCGACGGTATTTTGTACCCGCGACGAATTCGGGATTTGACCCGGTTCGGCTTCACCGACGCGCTATTCCCGGGGCACGCGCTCCCGGACGACTGACGCTTCGCAGCGATCAGCCCGCCGGCGCTCAGCCGAAAAGCGATCAGAACGGAATGTCGTCGTCGAAATCTTCCTTGCCGCCCGCCTAGCATCTGCATGTTGTCGGCGATGATCTCGGTCGTGAACCGGTCATTCCCTTGTTTATCCTGCCACTTGCGGGTACGCAGTTTGCCCTCGATGAACACCTGCGAGCCCTTGCGCAGGTATTCGGCGGCGATCTCGCCCAAACGGCCAAATAGCGCGATGTTGTGCCATTCGGTCCGCTCCTGCTGCGCCCCCGAGGCCTTGTCCTTCCAGGATTCGCTGGTCGCGATGCGGATGTTGGTGACGGTCATCCCGCTCGGCATGGATCGGGTTTCAGGGTCAGCGCCCAGATTGCCGACCAGAATGACTTTATTGACTCCGCGCGCCATGACATGCCCCTGAAAATTATGGATCGCACATATTGTACACGCGCGGGCAGTCCCCCAGAGGCCGCATTAGCGCCGTGCTCATGGAGAAACTTGGGCTGCATCGCCGTCCCGCAGGGCCCCGTGTACCCCGACTAGTGGCCGGGCGTATAGTAATCGGTTACATGCAATATATCCGCATCCGGGGTGCCCGGACCCACAATCTCAAGAATATCGATCTCGACCTGCCGCGAGATCGGCTGATCGTCTTGACCGGCCTATCCGGATCCGGCAAGTCTTCGCTGGCGTTCGACACCATTTACGCGGAAGGTCAGCGGCGCTACGTGGAATCGCTGTCAACCTACGCGCGCCAATTCCTCTCCATGATGGAGAAGCCGGACCTCGACACCATCGAGGGCCTGTCTCCGGCCATTTCCATCGAGCAAAAGTCGGCCTCGCACAATCCCCGCTCCACCGTGGGCACGGTAACCGAGGTCTATGACTACCTGCGGCTGTTGTATGCGCGCGCCGGCACGCCCCGCTGCCCCGACCACGGCATCGATCTTGCCGCGCAGACGGTGAGCCAGATGGTCGATGCCGTGCTTCAACACGCGGTGGGGACCGCCATGATGTTGCTCGCGCCCGCCATCTCGGAGCGCAAGGGCGAGCACACGGAGCTTATCGAGGAGTTGCAGGCGGGCGGCTTGGTGCGGGCGCGAATCGACGGCGTGGTGGTCGAGTTGGACCAAGCGCCCGCACTCGATGTGCGGCGCAAACATACGGTCGAGGCGATCATCGACCGGTTCAAGGTACGTCCGGATCTCGGCCAGCGCCTGGCCGAATCCTTTGAAACCGCCTTGCGGCTCGGGTCGGGAGTGGCGCGCGTCGCCTTCATGGACGACCCGAAGCGGGCGGAACTCGTGTTCTCCAACAAGTTCGCCTGCCCCATCTGCAATTATTCGCTGAGCGAGCTCGAGCCGCGCCTGTTTTCGTTCAACAGCCCGATCGGCGCCTGTCCGAGCTGCGACGGGCTCGGCACCCAGGAATTCTTCGACCCTGAGAAAATCGTCGCCAATCCGCATCTGTCGCTCGCCGGCGGCGCGGTGCGCGGCTGGGATCGGCGCAATGCCTACTATTTTCAGCTGATCCAATCCTTGGCGCGGCACACCCATTTCGACATCGAAGCGCCGTTCGAGACCCTGCCGCAAAAGATCAAGCACTTGGTGCTGTTCGGCAGCGAGGATGAACAAATCGAGTTCAAATATCTCGACGGCAAAGGCGGCACGGTCAAGCGCAAGCACACTTTCGAAGGCATCGTCAGAAATCTCGAGCGCCGCTACAAGGAGACTGAATCGGCCACGGTGCGCGACGAGCTCGCCAAGTACCGCTCCTCGCGCCCCTGCCCCGAGTGCCATGGCACGAGGCTCAACCGGTCCGCGAGGAACGTGTTCATCGACGGACGCAGTGCGCCCGAGGTGTCCTCGTTATCGGTGAACCGCGCCATCGAATTCTTCTCGCAATTGAAGCTGCGGGGTTGGCGGGGCGAGATAGCCGCGAAGATCGTCAAGGAAATCGGCAACCGCCTCGGATTTCTCGCCAATGTCGGCCTCGGGTACTTGACCCTCGATCGCAGCGCCGACACGTTGTCGGGCGGCGAGGCGCAACGCATCCGCCTCGCGAGCCAGATCGGCTCCGGTTTGGTCGGGGTGATGTACATCCTCGATGAGCCCTCCATCGGTCTGCATCAACGCGACAACCAGCGGCTGCTCGACACTCTGGTCAATCTGCGCGATCTCGGCAACACGGTGATCGTCGTGGAGCATGACGAAGAGGCGATTCGGCAGGCCGACCATGTCGTCGATTTGGGCCCCGGCGCGGGCGTGCACGGCGGCGCGATCGTCGCGCAGGGCACGGCCGCGGAGGTCGCCGCCCATCCCGAATCGATCACCGGACAATTCTTGAGCGGCCGCCGGCGCATCGAGGTGCCGCGGGCGCGGCATGCGTCCGATCCGAGGCGCATGTTGCGGGTCGCCGGCGCCACGGCCAACAACTTGAAGAATGTCACGGCGGAATTCCCGCTCGGTCTGTTGACCTGCGTCACCGGCGTGTCGGGATCCGGCAAGTCGACCCTGGTCAACGACACGCTGTTTCGCGCGGTGGCGACGCAATTGAACCGCGCCTCGCCCGGCTCCGCGCATTTCGAGCGCATCGAAGGCCTGGAGTACGTCGATCGTGTGATCGAGATCGATCAGAACCCGATTGGCCGCACGCCCCGCTCCAATCCGGCCACCTATACCGGCCTGTTCGCACCCATTCGCGAGATCTTCGCCGAGGTGCCGGAGTCGCGGGCTCGCGGCTATGGAGCCGGACGCTTCAGCTTCAACGTCAAGGGCGGCCGTTGCGAGGCCTGCCAGGGCGACGGGGTCATCAAAGTGGAGATGCACTTTCTGGCCGATGTGTATGTGCCCTGCGATGTGTGCCGAGGCAAACGCTATAACCGCGAGACCTTGGAAATTCGCTTCAAAGGCAGGAACATCGAGGAAATCCTCGATATGACGGTCGAGGATGCGCTGCCGTTTTTCTCTTCGGTGCCGACCGTACAGCCGAAGCTGCAGACTCTGCTCGACGTGGGACTCTCGTACGTCCGGTTGGGTCAGAGCGCGACCACTCTGTCGGGCGGGGAAGCGCAGCGGGTCAAGCTTGCCAAGGAACTCGCCAAGCGCGCGACCGGACGCACGCTCTATATCCTCGATGAGCCGACCACGGGTCTGCACTTCGCGGATATCGCGCAATTGCTCGTGGTATTGCACCGGCTGCGCGATGAGGGCAACACGGTGATCGTCATCGAGCACAATCTCGATGTGATCAAAACCGCCGATTGGATCGTGGATATGGGGCCCGACGGCGGAGACGGCGGCGGCCGCATCGTCGTCGCCGGCACACCGGAACAGGTCGCGCTGCACGACTCCTCGCACACCGGCCGCTACCTGCAAGCCGCCTTACGTCGCGCGCAACACAACCCTGCGGCCCCTTCGGCGCAGCGCAAGCGCGCGTCCGCGGCCTGATGCGCGGCCCGGCCTGATGCGCGGCCCGTCGAGGAGCGTATTTGCCGCAGCCTCGGTCGAGATGGCAACATGACCGACCGGAGCATTCCCTGGGGCGATGATATGCAGCACGTACTGGTTTATTCGGATTCGGCCGCATGGGGCATCATCCCGCCGACCCGGCGCCGTCTGCGATTCGATGCGCGCTGGCCCGGCGTGATGGAACTTGCCCTCCTGCAATCGGGGAGGCAGGTACGAGTCATCGAAGATTGCCTGAACGGACGCCGCACCGTGTGGGACGATCCGTTCAAAGCGGGACGCAACGGGCTGGTCGGGCTCGCGCAGCGCATCGAAATTCATTCCCCGCTGGCGCTCGTCATGCTGGCGTTGGCCGCATTCGTGGCGACGCTGCCGTTGGTCGATCCCGAATCGGCTCCATGAGAGCTCTGATTCCGCTCATCGCTCGCGGCTCGCTGCCGATACTCTCGCGCCTGAATCCCGAACTTGCCCATGATCTCGGTCTCGCGGGCCTGCAATTGCTGCGGCCCTTGTGGCCGGCCCCCATACAGCCGGCCGGCTTGTCGCGCTCGTGTCTAGGCCTCTCCTTCGCGCATCCGCTCGGGCTGGCGGCCGGCTTCGACAAGAACGGCGACTATCTGGATGCGCTCGGTGCGCTCGGTTTCAGCCACATCGAATTGGGCACCGTGACGCCGCGGCCGCAGCCGGGCAATCCGCGACCGCGTATGTTTCGCGTCCCGGGCGCGGCGGCGCTGGTGAATCGCATGGGATTCAACAATAAAGGCGTGGATCACCTGGTATCGCGCTTGGAGCGCAGCAGCTATCGCGGTATCCGCGGCATCAGCATCGGTAAGAACGCCGCCACGCCGATCGAGAATGCCGAAGAAGACTATATGATGTGCTTGCGCAAAGTGTACCCACACGCCGATTACGTCGCCGTGAACGTGTCCTCTCCGAACACGGCCCGGCTGCGTGAGTTGCAAGATCGCGATGGCTTGGAGAGAATCTTGGGATCGCTGCTTCGGGCACGCGCCGAACTCAAGGTGCGGCACGGCAAATTCGTTCCGCTGCTGGTCAAGGTGTCGCCGGACCTCGACCCCGGCCAGGTTTCCGCGTTGGCCGCGAACTTGCGCTCGCTCGGCGTCGATGGAGTCATCGCTACGAATACCACGACCAATCTTGCGTTTCTGGGCGCCGACTGGCCCGCCGGGCAACGCGGCGGATTGAGCGGAGCGCCGCTGCATTCCCGCGCGCTCGCCGTCATCTCTCAATTGCGCGCCGAACTCGGCCAAGGCTTTCCCATCGTCGGCGTAGGCGGCATCGTGAGCGCGGAGGCTGCGTTGGCCACACTGCGTGCGGGCGCCGATCTCGTTCAGGTCTATACCGGATTCGCCTATCGCGGACACCGGCTCCTCGAGGAGATATTGGCGGCGCTCATGCTCAATCGACCGGCCGCGGCTGCGGCCGCGAGCGCCGCCGCATGATCGATGAGGATCTCATCGAGCGGTTTCAGCGGGACGGCGCCATGCACATACCGCAGCTGTTCACGGCGCGTGAACTCGCAGACCTGCGTGCCGGAATCGACCTGAATCTCGCGCACTTGAGTCCCCGCGCCAAGGTCGCCAGCAACCCCACGGACCCCGGCCGCTTCGTCGAGGACTTCTGCAATTGGCGGGAGAATCCCCGCTACCGGCGCTTCATTTTCGATTCGGCCTTGGCCGAGACCGCGGGCCGCCTGATGCGCAGCACAACCGTTCGTCTATACCACGATCACATGTTGACCAAGGAGCCCGGCACGCGCCAGCCGACGCCGTGGCACCAGGACCAGCCTTACTACAACATCGAAGGGAAGCAGAATGTGAGCTTCTGGATTCCCGTCGATCCGGTAAGCCGCACATCCACCCTGGAATTCATAGCCGGGTCGCACCGCGGTCCCTGGCTGATGCCGCGCTCTTTCATGGACTCGCAGGCGAAGTGGTTTCCCGAAGGGACGCTTGCGGATCTGCCGGACATCGAGGCGCGGCGCAGCGATTTCCCCATTCTCGGTTGGGCGCTCGAACCGGGCGATGCCGTCTGCTTCCACATGCTCACCCTGCACGCCGCCCGCGGTGTCGAGGGGGATAGACGCCGGCGCGTGTTTTCCGTGCGATTCCTGGGCGACGACATCGTCCACGCGCCGCGGCGCTGGAAGACGTCCCCGGATTTTCCCGGATTGGAGCACGAACTGCCGGCCGGGGCGCCCATGAATCATCCGCTGTTCCCGGAGCTGTGGCGCGCGGCGTGACCGACCGGCGGTCGGATCCAGTAAACTTCGCTCCTTTAGGATATCCATGAGCCAGACTCGCCATTCGACGGACTCCAAGACTCACGCCGGCGCCAGGCGCGGCGGGCAGGTGCTCAAGCGCCTGCGCGAGAACCCTCCCAACATCTGGTACGCCGGCGAACAGGTGCGCGACGTCACCGCGCACCCGGCGCTGCGCGGCGGCATCATGACCCTGGCGCGGCTCTACGATCTGCAGTGGGAGCAGGCGGATAAAACGCTGTTCGACTCGCCCTCGAGCGGTCACAAGGTGGCGCGTTCGTTCATGTTGCCGAAGACCCACGAGGAGCTGCGGAGCATCTCGGTGGCGATGAAGGTCTGGGAGGATTACACGCACGGCATGATGGGTCGCGTGCCCGACTACATCAACCGCGCGATGAGCGGGTACGCTGCGGGCGCCGCGTTTCTCGGCGAGGCCGATCCGCGCTTCGGCGCCAACGCGATCCGCTACCACGAATATCTGCGCGAGCAGGATCTGTGCCTCACACACACGCTCATTCCGCCGCAGGCGAACCGCGCGGTGAGTTCGGCGCGCCAGGCCGATCCCTTTCTTGCGGCGCGCGTGAAGGAGGAGACCGACGCCGGCATAGTCATCCGCGGCTGCAGAATGCTGGCGACGCTGCCGATCTCCGATGAAATCATGGTGTTTCCCTCGACGCTGCTCAAGAGCGCCGAAGAGGATGCCCCATACGCCTTCGGCTTCTCGATTCCCAATCACACGCCCGGCCTCAGGTTCATCTGCCGCGAGAGCGTGGACTATGGACGGTCCCATTTCGATCACCCGCTCGGCTCGCGCTTCGAGGAAATGGACGCCGTCGTGGTCTTCGACGATGTGTTCGTGCCGTGGGACAACATCCTGCTTTACGGTGACGTCAACCGCTGCAACCAGGCGTATGCACGCACCGGCGCGGTCGTGCACATGACCCATCAGGTGGTGGTGAAGAATATCGCCAAGGCCGAGTTCATGCTGGGGCTCGCCCACCTGCTGGTCGATTCGATCGGCGCGGAAGGGTTCCAGCACATTCAAGAGAAGCTCGCGGAATTGTGGGTCACCATGGAAACCATGAAGGCCTTCCTGCGCGCTGCGGAGGCCGATGCGGCGCTCGACGAGTGGGGCATCATGCGCCCCGCCTGGAATCCGCTCGACGCCGCACGCAATCTGTTTCCGAAGCTGTATCCGCGCATGGTGGAAATCATTCAGCAGATCGGCGCCTCGGGCCTGGTTGCGATGCCGCTCGAGGCGGATCTGAAGGGCCCGCTGGTCGAGGACATCAAGCACTATTACCAGGCGGCGCGCGCCGAGGCCTTTGATCGCATCCCGCTGTTTCGTCTTGCCTGGGATACCTCGTTGTCGGCGTTTGCGTCGCGGCAGGTCCTGTACGAGCGCTTTTTCTTCGGCGATCCGGTCCGCATGGCCGGCGCCCTCGTCGCCAGCCACAAATCGGAGATTCTGGAACGGGCCGAGAGCGTGCGCGCCTTCGTCCGCGAGGGCCGCGACGAGGCCTTTGCGGCGGCGGGCCGCTAAATCGCTCGGCAACGATCAATGGAACACTCATGAACGCCAGCGCGCCGGATTCGAAGACCTTTCGCGAGGCCCTCGGCCTGTTCGCCACCGGCGTCGCCGTCATTGCCACGGAACTCGACGGTCAGATTCACGCCATGACCGCGAACGCGGTATCCTCGCTCTCGCTCGATCCCCCGCTGGTGCTGTTCTGCCCGGCGAAGCGCGCGCGTTTTTCGCAGCTGCTGCCCACCGCCGCCGGGTTTTCAATCAATTTTCTGCGCGACGAGCAAGAAGCGCTGTCAACCTACTTCGCAGGAGTGTGGCCGGAGGCCGCGCCTCCGCGGCACCGCTTCGTCACGACCGATGGACTGCCCCGACTCGAAGGGAGCCTGGCGTCGCTCATGTGCCGCAAGCGCGACATCTACGAGGGCGGCGATCACTGGCTCGTCACGCTCGAGGTGCGGCAGCTGCACCGCGGCGTCGAGCCGTTGAAGCCGCTGCTTTTCTTTAGGGGAAAATACCGGCGAGTCGACGCGCGGATGGGAACCAGAGCTCCCGATCTCGGGAACACCGCCGACGAGCCCGTGCAAATGTACTTCCACGATCTTTGAACGCTCGCGCGAGCATCAATGCGCGCTCATCGTCAATGCCTTGAGAAACCGATAATAAAACTCGACGCCCATGTAGTAGGAATCGATTTGCACGCGCTCGTCCCTGCCATGCTCGCGGTGGTCGTCGCGATCGATCGACACACCGCTGATGCCGTAGCTCGGAAGCCCCTCCATCATGGTGTAGATGCTGTCCGAGGCGCCCGGCTCCATGATCGGAATCACCGGAACGCCCGGCCAGAGCTTTGCCGAAACGCTGCGCAGCGGGTCCATGACGTCCGGCCGCAGGGGCGGCGGCGCCATGGCGTTACGATCCGAGCCGTGATCCGACAATTCGCCGCTGTCGCTGCGGTAGCGCACGCTGAGTGTGGGATCGTTGAATAGCTTCACCAGCGCCAAGCGGATTTCCTCCTGCGAATGCCCGGGGAAGATGCGGCAATTGACGTTCGCCTCGGCGCGCTGCGGCAAGGCGTTCGGCGCATGGCCGCCGGCGAGCATGGTGGCGACGCAGGTGGTGCGCATGGTCGAGTTATAGCGCGGATCTTTCGACAAGCGTTCGATGGCCGCCGGGTCGGGCGGCGTCGCCAATAGGGCGCGCATGTCGGCCGCCCGTTGAGGGGTCTCGAGCAGCGCCATTTGCTTGAAATATTCGCGCGTGACGCTGTTCAACTCGAATGGGAACGGCGTTCTCTCGAGCGCCTCGAGCGCATGCGCGACTTGGTAAATCGGATTGTCGGGTCTTGGCAGCGAGCTGTGCCCGCCGCGATTGGTCGCGAGCACCTGATAGTCGCCATAGAGTTTTTCGGTCGCCTCGAACTCGACGGTGAGCGGCTTGCCGTGATCGGTGACCACGCCGCCGCCGTCCGGATTCAGCACGTAATCGGCATTGACGAGTTCCCGGCGATTCTTCAGCAGCCAATCCACGCCGTTCGATTTTCCGCCCTCCTCGTCGGCGGTGAGTGCGAGGATGATGTCGCGATCCGGGACGTAGCCTTCCTTTTTCAAGCGGATGAAATTCGTGACCACGATGGCGTCGCTATCCTTCATGTCCTGGGTGCCGCGCCCATAGTAATAGCCGTCTTGCTCGACGAACTGGAAGGGGTCCGTGGTCCAATCCTCGCGCCGCGCTTCCACCACGTCGAGGTGGCCGATGATCAGGATGGGCCGCAGTTTCGACCCCGCCTTGCCCCGATAGCGCGCGACCATGTTGCCCTTGCGGTCGTTCGGTCCCACCACGCTCACGTCGGTCGCCGGAAATCCGGCATCGAGCAAGCGCCGGGCCATGGCTTGCGCCGCGACGGTGGTGCTTCCGACAGAATCCGTGGTGTTGATCTCGATCAACTGCTTGAAGATATCGTGCGCCATGGCGCGCACCGCGGCATCGCTCATGGGAGAGGCGCACCACGCGCTTTGTGCGCAGAGAGCGCCAAGGATCACTGCGAAAGACGTGAGGACGGTGCGGTGATTCACGAACATTGCTTCCCTAATGCAAAAGGAGAGTGAGGATGTCGCTAATGCTCGCCCGAGTCAATCAACGGCGGGCTCACCATCGCCGCAGCCGCGGACTTGCCGAGATGCTATCCTTTAGCGCGGCGGATGCGGCCCTTTTTTGAAAACCGTTCTACACGGTGGCGGGGAAGACATGGCGAAGAAGAACAACCGGGCGGTGACGCGCGACGCGGCGGAAGCCGCCGTACAAACCCTGCTGCGCTGGGCGGGCGACGATCCCGAGCGCGAAGGACTGCGGGACACCCCAAAGCGCGTGGTCAATGCCTATCGCGACTGGTTCTCGGGCTACGCCAGCGACCCGAGCGACTATCTGCGGCGGACTTTCGAGGAGGTCGAGGGCTACGATGAAATGGTGGTGTTGCGGGATATCGCCTTCGAATCCTTTTGCGAGCATCACATGGCGCCCATCATCGGCCGTGCGCACGTCGGCTACCTGCCCACCGACCGAGTCGTCGGCATCAGCAAACTCGCACGAGTCGTCGACGGCTTCTCCCGCCGCTTCCAAGTGCAGGAAAAGCTCACGGCGCAAATTGCCGGATGCATCAACGAGGTGCTCAAGCCGCGCGGCGTCGGCGTCGTCATCGACGCCGTGCATCAATGCATGACCACGCGCGGGGTGCACAAGCGCGGTGTGTCGAT